>Ga0209471_1000206_pt1 | contig 43372 bp, 44 predicted proteins | sample GraSoiAngelo_128_FD_185885 | JGI IMG/M metagenome (GOLD analysis project Ga0209471, IMG submission 185885) | Grasslands soil microbial communities from the Angelo Coastal Reserve, California, USA - 14_0927_12_20cm (SPAdes) (version 2) | ecosystem: Environmental > Terrestrial > Soil > Grasslands ... | reverse complement strand
CGCCGTGGCCAGGAGCGGGAACGGCGCGAAGAAGGCGCCGACGAAAGAACGCGCCAAGCCCGCGAAAAAGCCGGCGCGGCCGAGCAGGCGACGCATTCGCTCGGCCTAGCGCCCCCACCCAACCCTCCTCGGGTTCAAGGAGTCAACGCAACACCCTGAGCTCAGGGAGGGTGTTGGATGGGAATTGGTATTCCGGCCGGGCGTGAGATCCGGCGTCAATTCTGGTTGTTGGTGCGAGCCGGCGTCCTGCACCGGCAGGCGGCCGCGGCGCTGGGCCTCAACCGGGACACGGGCCGGGAGTGGTTCCGTCAGGCTGGCGGGGTGGTTCCAACCTTCCTCACCCTCCCGCTCAGCGATCGATTTTTGGCCTTTGCCGAGCGCGAGGAAATCTTCGCCGGCGTGGAGCGCGGCGACTCGATCCGGCTGATGGCGAAACGGTTGGGCCGCTCGCCCTCGACGGTGCTGCGCGAACTGCGCCGCAACATGCGGCAGCCGTACCGAGCTCGCTGGGGGCCGCCACCCAGGGGGGATCGGCGCCGGACGCGGCCCTGGGACTATCGACCGAGCCGCGCGCAGCTCCGGGCGGAACGCCGGGCGTCCCGGCCCAAGCCGGCCAAGCTCGCCACCAATTGGCGGCTGCGCGATGTCGTCGAGGCCAAACTGCAGCAGCAGCTGAGCCCGCAGCAAGTGATGGTCGAGCTGCGCGAGGAGTTCGCCGAGAATCCAACCATGCAGGTCTCGCACGAGACGATCTACCAGTCGATCTACGTGCAGGGCCGGGGCGCCCTGCGTCGGGAGCTGGCGGTGCATCTCCGCACCGCCCGGGCGCGGCGGCGGCCCCGACGCACCGGGGAGCACCGCCAGGCCCGGATCCCCGACATGGTCAACATCAGTGCCCGGCCGGCGGAGGTGGCGGATCGTGCGGTGCCGGGGCATTGGGAAGGCGACCTGATCCTGGGCCAGCACGGACGCTCGGCGATCGGCACCCTGGTGGAGCGCTCGACCCGCTTTGTGATGCTCTTGCACCTGCCCGACCGGCACGGCCCGGAGGAGGTGCAGGCGGCGATGATCGCCGCCACCAAGCGGCTGCCGAAGTTCATCTGGAAATCGTTGACCTGGGACCAGGGCATCGAGATGCGCAACCACGCCGAGATCACGATTGCGACCGGGCTCGAGATCTACTTTTGCGACCCGGCCAAGCCCTGGCAGCGCGGCTCCAACGAAAACACCAACGGCCTGCTGCGGCAGTACTTCCCCAAGGGGACCGACCTCAGTCAGCATGGACCCGACTACCTCGACTTCGTGGCGGCCCAGATGAACCGCCGACCTCGCGAGACGCTCGGATGGCTCCGGCCCGCGCAAGCGCTCGGTCGCCTATTCTCAGCGTCATCGGAACAACCTAGTGTTGCGACGACCGATTGAATTCACCCTCCCCCAGAGGGGGACGGGAAATCTCCACTAGCCCTCTTCGGGCTGGCCCAGCCACTCCCGCTGCTTGTAGCCCCAGTGATGCCGCGCATAGATCCGCCGCAGAGTGCCCGATCGGCTGCGCGTAACCAGCGATTCGGTCTCGGCCCAGTTCATGTGGTACTTGACGCCCTGCAGCACCTCGCCGTCGGTGACCCCGGTGGCGGCGAAAAAGACGTCATCGCTGCGGACGAGGTCGTCGATGCCCAGCACGCGGTCGAACTTGGCCCCCGCGGCTTCGGCTTTCTCCCGCTCCTCGGGATTGCCGGCGTAGAGCTTGCACTGGATCTCGCCGCCCAGGCACTTCAATGCGGCGGCGGCGAGCACCGCCTCGGGTGATCCGCCGATTCCCATCAAAAGGTCGAGCCCGCTGCCATCGATCGCGGTCATGACGGCGCCGGCCACGTCGCCGTCACTGATGAGTTTGATGCGAGCCCCGGTGTCGCGGACTTCCTTGATCAGCCCCTCGTGCCGCGGCCGGTCGAGGATGACCACGGTGAGGTTGCTGACGCGCATGCGTTTCGCCCGGGCGACCCGTTGCAGGTTGACCGCGACTGGATCATCGATGTTCAGCGAGCCGGCGGCGTCGGCCCCGGTCGCGATCTTGTGCATGTAATGGACGTGCTTGGCGTCGTAGAGCGAGCCCCGCCCGGCCGCCATTGCGACGACGGAGATTGCGTTCGGCAATCCTTTCGAGAGCAATGTCGTGCCGTCGATCGGATCGACGGCGACATCGACCTGCGGCGGCTCGCCGGTGCCGATCTTCTCTCCGATGTAGAGCATCGGCGCTTCATCCTTCTCGCCTTCGCCGATGACGACCACGCCATCCATCGGGATCATCCCGAGCGCGCGCCGCATGGCGTCGACGGCGGCGCCATCGGCCGTATTCTTATCGCCCCGCCCCATCCAGCGAGCGCTGGCCAGCGCTCCCGCTTCGGTCACCCGAACCAGCTCGAGGGCCAGGTTACGGCTGATTTCGGCCGATACGCCCTCGGCGGCCCGAAGTGGCCGCGCCATCAGAGCGCCCTGAGGGGTCTTAGTGGACCTTTCGCCCGGGACCTACGATTGCTACGCTTGCGGTGTTCCGGCATGGCACGCCCGCACCTACTTTAGCTGGGCGGCCGCCGGACGGGAGGGAATTGGAGACCACGAGCCCGCCGCCGGCAACGGTTCCAACCTGGACCCAATGGGGATCGATCCGCGGGATCCGGGCTGTGATGCAGACCTTCCTGATCTTTCCCCTGATGGGCGCCTTCTCGCCACTCACGGTTATCGATCGCTACCGGGTCAAGTCCATCAAGGGCGGCGCGGTCTTCGTCTCCAACCACAGCAGTGCGCTCGATGCCGTGGTGATGCTGCAGGCGCTCCCCAACCGTTTCCGATTCCGCGCCTTCGTGGTCGCGGCCGCCGACTCGATCTTCAAGCGCAAATGGGAGGCGATCCTGACCCAGCTGTTGATCAACACCTTTCCAATTCCGCGCGCCGGCGGCGCCCGACCCGCCCTCGATCGATTGAAGCAACATCTCGCCCATCGCTGGTCGGTCGTGATCTTTCCCGAGGGCACGTTGTCGCGCACGGGAAACATCGGAACCTTCAAGAAAGGCGCGGCCATCCTGGCGATCGACGCCGGCGTGCCGATCGTGCCCGCCTACGTCGACGGTCTCTACGAGGTGTTCCCACGGTTTCGCCGGATTCCACGCCGACATGCGGCGAGCATCAAATTCGGCGACCCGCTGTATCCGCTGCCGGGCGAGGACTATGACAGTTTTATTGCCCGGGTCGAGCAGGCGGTCCGGACCCTGGCCGGGCCCAAAGGGCTGCTGCGCGACGAGCCCCCACCGACGGGCTCAGCCTCTGCCGAGGGTTCGAACTATTGGTACTGAGGGCGGCTGGTCCTTAGCAAATTCATAGCGACGCCTCATGAGGGTTTCAACTTGGGCCCGCATCATCCATCGTTATGGAGGCCTCTAACCGCGATGACGCGTCCCTGCCCGCCCTGGCAGCGATCGGGATCCTGACGCTGGTCGTTCTCTTTTCTATCTCGTTGTATTTGCTGTTGGGGACTCGGTAGCCGGCGCCGTCGCCTGGGCGCTCAACATAGCGAGCAGGCCACGCTCCTCGGCGGACAGCCGATAGGGATCGGCGTCGTCATCCGTCTCGCTGATGGACTTGAGACCGCCGCCGAGGTAGGCGGCGATCACCGCTGGATGGATATAGCCTTTCCTGGCGACGGCGGGCGTGTTCCCGAGTTCATCGGCGACCATGGCGATCGCCCGAACCAGCTGCTTCTTCGCACCGCGAGAGTTCGCCGCCGCCGCCGCCTCACGTAAGAATCGGGCCGCGAGGATGGTGCCGGCCCAGGTGCGAAAATCTTTGGCGCTGAAGTCGGCCCCGGTGATCTCTCGTAGGTAGTCATTGACGTCGGCGGAGTCGATCGCCCTGGCCTCGCCGGCATCGTCGATGTACTTGAAGAGCTCCTGCCCCGGGATCTCGCGGAACCGCTTGACGATCCGGGCCATCCGGCGGTCGTGCAGCTCGACGGTATGGTGCTTGCCGCTCTTGCCGCGGAAACTGAACCGGACCTCGACCCCGATGACATTGACGTGGCGGTCCCGCAGCGTGGTCAAGCCGTAGGATCCGTTTTCCTTCCGGTACTCGTCGTTCCCGATCCGGATTCGTGTCTCTTCGAGGAGGCGAACCACCGTCGCCAGGACCTTCTCGCGTGGCATCCCGGGTCGCTCCAGGTCCTGATCGGTACGCTCGCGGATCTGGGGCAACGCTTCGGCGAAGGCGAGCATGCGATCGTACTTGACCGCGTCCCGGACCTCACGCCACCGCGGGTGGTACCGATACTGTTTGCGGCCGCGCGCATCGCGCCCAGTCGCCTGCAGGTGACCACGGGGGTCGGGACAGATCCAGACATCGGTCCAGGCGGGCGGAATAGCCAGCCTCTTGATCCGGCCGAGGGTTTCCGGGTCGCCGATCGGGCGGCCGTCACTCGCGGTGTAACCAAAGCCCTTCCCAACCCGCCGGCGCCGGATGCCGGGGGTGAGGTCGGCGACGTATCGGAGCCCGGCCGCCCGAGCCGACTCGACCGGATCACCCAGCTCGGCCTCCACCGCGGCGGGCGGTTGCCAGGTCTCCGGGAGGGCTAGGGCCATTCGGCCCCTTGACGGGTCGCCACCTTCGTTCCATGATAGATGATATCGTTGATATCAGCTTCAATGGCAAGCGGCATCCGTCCATTCGGGAGGTGAACTCATGACCAGTTTGATCTGGACGATCGTCGCCGTCCTCGTTGTCCTGTGGTTGCTCGGATTGATCGGGGGCATCGGCGGCAACCTGATCTTCCTGCTGCTGCTGCTGGCGATCGTGGGCGTTCTCTACAACTTGCTCGCCGGCGGGATGTACGCTGGTACCCGCCATCACCACCACACGACCGAGGTCACGGAAGTCGAGCATCACGACGTCTGACACGGCGGGTCGCGGAGGGAAGAGCGGCCGTCGGGCCGCTTTTTTTATGGGCTGAGGGCGTCTACAATTTCCCCAGCCGGCCGCGTCAACATTGCCGGCTGCCAGGAGGTGGGGAATGGACGACAGCGAGTTCCTGAACCTGCTCACCCGCATTCACGACGAGGTTCTCGAAACCGTCAAAGAGCAGCACCCGACGCACGAGCAGTTCGCGGCCTGGCTTCTGGGTCAGATCGAAGGGCGCCTTCGGATGCGCATTGGCACCGTCAAGACCTGACCGCGGGCATTCCGGCTAACCGGATTCGCGGCGCCGTGGCGTTCTAAGCACCGTGGCTACTTCGCCCCAACCATCTGGCGGAAGCGCAGCCGAGGGCTGGACGCTCAAGCAGATTGCCAACGACATCCCGCTGACGGCGTCCGCTCGAGAGGCAATCGAGCTCGCCCAGCGGTTGGCGACCAGCAGCGGCGCCGCGCGCACCGAGCCCTTGCACGTCTTGGCCGCCATCGTCTTGTCGCCTCGAAACCCAGCCCACAAGGCGATGGTCGCGCTCAACGTCGATATGGCGTCGTTCCGTAATGCGTCAGACTGGCGGGAACTGGACCCGGCGCGACCGGCGGCAGCAGCGCCGATCAGTCCAGCCACCCGCTACCTGCTGATCAACGCCCACCGCGAGGCGGAGCAGATCGGTCACTACCGGGTCGACGGCCTGCACCTGCTCCTGGCCCTCCTCTATAAGGATTCGACCGCAACCGCGCAGCGGCTCGAGGAGGCTGGCCTCAGCATCTATGCCATCCGGCAGTACCTCGCGACGCCCGGCTCGACACCGAAGGATGTGCGGCAGCGACCACTCCCCAAACTCGACGGCGCGGTGCGCGTCAGCCCGGTTTTCGGCATTCCGGTGGGGGCCATGCTGCTTGGCGGCGCGGGCCTGTGGTCAGGGGCGGCACCAGGCCTGACGTTGCCGCTCACGATGCTGTTCGTCCTCGGCGGCTGGGTGACCTCCCTCTGCATCCACGAGTTCGGCCACGCGTTCATGGCCTATCTTGGTGGCGATCGCTCCGTCGCCGGCGCCGGATATCTCTCACTGAACCCGCTGAAGTACCTCCATCCGCTGCTGAGCATCGGCCTGCCAGTCGTGTTTCTTCTGCTCGGCGGCATCGGCATCCCCGGGGGTGCGGTCTACCTGAACGAGCAGGCCATTCGCAACAACCGCTGGCGCAGCTTGGCATCGGCCGCGGGCCCAGTATCCAACCTGCTGTTCGCCATCCTGATCGGCTGGCCATTCCTGGCGTTCCAGGGCGGCGCGCCATTCGCCAACGAGCCATTCTGGGCCGCGCTCGCCTTCCTCGTGTTCGTGGAGCTCAGCGCCGTGGTCTTGAACCTGATCCCGATTCCACCGTTCGACGGGTTTGGAATCATCGCGCCGTGGCTTTCAATCGAACTGCGAATTCTTGCCAACCGCCTGGGGATGCTTCCGCTGCTCGTGCTCTTCTTCCTGCTCTGGCAGGGCGGCCCGGTGAGCGCCACGTTCTGGAACTTCGTCTATGGTCTGTCGAGCTCGCTGAACATCCCGCCCGAGCTCGTAGACCTCGGCCACCAGCAGTTCCTCCCCTGAGGCACGCCGCGTGATCGGGGAGCGGGCAGAGTCGAGGGCACTGCAGTCGCTCGATTCCGATGCCTGCATTCGGCTGGCCCAGGACCTCGTGCAGGTCCCCTCCATCACGGGTAACGAACGCGCGGTCCAGGATCTCGTTGCCCTCATGCTCGAGGAGGCCGGTCTCGAGGTCGACCGTTTCGAGGCCGACGTCGACTTGCTAAAAGCGCATCCCCGCTTTCCGGGTATGGAGGTGGAGCGCACCGAGGCGGTGCTGGTCGCCGGCATTCTGGGACAGAAGGGGGACCGCTCATTGATCCTCAATGGTCATGTCGACGTGGTCCCGGTAGGCGACGGGCAAGCCTGGCATGCGTCTCCCTGGTCGGCGCACATCCAGGCCGGTCGCCTCTACGGCCGGGGTGCTTGCGATATGAAGGCCGGGCTGGCGGTCGGCATCAGCGCCGCCGCGGCCTTGAAGAAGAGCGGTGTTCGACTGCGCGGCCGTCTGATCGTCCAGAGTGTTGTCGGCGAGGAGGACGGTGGGATCGGTACCTTCGCCATGGCCCAGCGCGGCTACCGGGCCGATGCCGCCTTCGTCCTGGAACCCACCCGACTGCGCATCATTCCGGCGCAGGCCGGCGCCCTCTCGTTCCGTCTGCGCATCCGCGGCCAGTCGGCGCACGCCTCAGTTCGCTACGAAGGCATCAGCGCCATCGAGAAATTCGAGCTGGTCGAAGCGCGGCTCAGACAGCTGGAACGCGCGCTCAACCAGGAGGCGCATCCACTGTTCAGGCATTACCCGATTGCGTATCCCTTGAGCATCGGACGGCTGCGCGCCGGCTCGTGGTCGTCGACCGTGCCGGACGAATTGGAGTGCGAGGGGAGGGTTGGCGTTCCCGTTGGCATGGCGTCCGGCGAGGTGCGCCGCCAATTCGCCGACGCGATCGCCGATGTGGCGCAACGCGACGCGTGGCTCTCGGAGCATCCGCCGCGGTTCGAGTGGACTGGTGGTCAATTCGATGCGGTCGAAGTCGATCCAGGGCTTCCGGCCTTCATGGCGCTCAAGGCGGCGCATGCCGAGGAGTTCGGGGTCGAGCCCGAGTCGGACGGTGCTCCCTACGGCTCCGACATGCGCCTCCTGGTGCACGAAGCGGAGACGCCGGCGATCCTCTACGGGCCCGGCGACATCAAGCAGGCGCATTCGACCGATGAGTGGATCGCCGTCGACGAGATCGCGCGAGCCGCTCGCATCGTTACGGCAGCCGCCGCCCGCTACCTGGCCGCCTGAATCACAAGAAACCCGACGGGCCGGCACCGACCGGCCCATCGGGCCATCAACTCGCCTAGTAGGTGACGGTCGCCACGAAGGTGTCGGTGTTGCCGAAGTCCGCGGAGCAGGCGAGGTCCGGATTGGGCGCCACGGCGCTCGAGCCGGCGTAGACCGCGCTCCGATAGGCCGACACAGCATCGCAAAGGGCGGCGTTGCGGGCATCGGTCCACACGATGGTGGCCTGCGTTGGTCCATCGACGATGCCGATATAGTCGCCGATGAACTGCTCTTTGAGGTTGTTGTAGGAGGACGCTTCGGGGTTCGAAGAACGCGTGCTCACCTGGATCGGCGGCGTGAAGGACGACCCGCGGTTTCGTGATTGGACATAGTAGGTGTCGTAAACCTGGACGCCAGTCTGCCAGAGGTTGTTGTTCGGCGGTGCGGTCAGCGCATTGAAGGCCACGCTGACGGTCCCATTGGGTGCGACGGCAACAGCCGGGAAGAAGGCATTGCGACCCCATACCCACGCGATGACGCCCAGATTCGTCCAGGTGACGCCGTCGCTGGACACCGCCGCTTTGATGTCGCCGGTGCCGTTGCCGTCGGCGAAATCGCACCAAACGACGTAGACCTGCGTGTTGCTCGGATCGGCTGCCGCGTGGGGGAAGCAATCGACCCGCGCGCTCATGCCAGGCACTCGATTGAAGAGATCCACCACGTCAAACGGAGTCCCCGTCAGCGGGTAGTCCACCACCGACGAGATGGTGATCGGGGCGGTGAACGTCTGGCCGCCATCCGTCGAGGTGGCGACCACCTGCCGGGTGGCTGTATGGGTGCTGTCCTCATTCTCGGACCAGAAGACCTCCACCGTCCCATCGGACGCAATCGCCATCTGCCCGGTCTCGCGGAAGCCCTGCCCAAAATTGTTGTTGGCGCCGCTCACCTGCACCGAGTTCGACCAGCTTACGCCGCCGTCGCCAGAATGCGAGACGTAGAGCTTGACGTTGCCGTTGCCGGCGCAGTTGGCGCAGAAGACGGCCCAGAAGACGTAGACGCGTCCGTAGTAGGGACTGTTTGGGGTCTTGTTATCGACCGCCAGCCACTCGTGGTCATCGAAGTTGGCTTTGGACACCGACGACACCTCGACCGGCGTCTGCCAGGTCGTCCCATCATCGAAGGATCGGGCCACGCCTGTCGCCTCGCTGAAGTGCAGGTCGGGATCCACCGGATCCTCGAGGCTGGCGTAGTAAATGGCGGTCCCGCATCGGTAGCTGAAGGTGCCGTCGGGGCACCGGCGCGGTCCGTTGTCCAGGCTTGGATCGCCACCGGAAACCCGGCCGGGCGTGCCGGGCAGGATCCCACCGGTCCAGTTCTGCCCGTCAGCCATGCGGTAGTAGCCGGAGACCCCCACGTCTCTCTTGAAGGGACAGGGGCTGGCGCCTGGCACGGTGGTCCCGGGGCAGGGCGGCTCCTGAATCTCATCGTTGGCACCGGCAACCAGGACGCCGGTGGCGGGATCCCGGGTGACGGACGTTTCGTTCTGCTTGTTGCTCGAGAAAGCCAGGTTGTGGTCCTGATCAACGAGGTTGTTGCCGGAAACCGAGGGCCCGGCCGGCGGGGCGGCCAGGGTGGCGATACCGGGTTGGACGAGACCGAGGGCGAACGCGGTTGGTAGTACGGCAAGGACAATCAGGCGTTGTCTTAACACGCTTCCCTCCCAGACAGCTGTTAATACGATCCAGCGCTGACGGTCATTGTAAAGACCTGGAAAAGCCTCGACAAGGCCTGCATGGTCATCGCGGCTGAAGCCCGATACCTCGCAAGTTGACCTCTTTCCCGGCCTGGCGCAACAGGCCCCTCATCCACGCCTCGGCCAGCGTGAACGCAAGGCGGCGCGCAGCGCCTTCCGCTGCGGCCGGCTCATCCGCCAACGTCTTGCGCGCCATGTCGAGGGCGCAGTCTCGGTCCGGCGCATCCAAGCGGACCAGCTCGCCCGTCACCGCCTCAAGAGCTTCAGGTTTTCGCAGAACGCGCAAGACATCTAGCGACAACACGCTGGTCGTTCCCTCCCAAATGGGCAGGACCTGGGCGTCACGCAACAAGCGCGGTACTGCTGTGTCCTCCATGTAGCCCTGCCCGCCGAAGCACTCGATCGCCTCCGATGCGACGCTCACCGCCTGCTTCCCCGTGTAGAGCTTGGCCAGCGCAATGCCGACCCGGAACAGCGCCACCTCGATGGCATCGGCCGTACCGGCCTCGATCCGGCCGAGCAGCTGCGCCATCCGCATCGTGAGGTAGAGCGCGCCGTCGGCCTCGGCCGCCATTTGGTCCAGCACCTCATGATGCAGCGGATGATCCTGAAGTTTTCGGCCGAACGCCTTCCGCTGAGCGGCGTAGGCGGTCGCGAGCATGACGGCCCGTCGCATGATGGCGGCCGCCGTGATGGCGTTGTGCAGCCGGGTGATGTTGAGCATCGCCGTCATCTGCGCGAAGCCTCGCTCGGCGTCCCCCACCAGCTCGGCGTGGGCACCCTCGAGGGTGACCTCGCCGGTGGCCATCGCCCTCGTGCCCAGTTTGTCTTTGAGCCGATCGATCCGATAGCCATTTGGGCGGCCGTCGCGGCCATCCCGGAGGACGACGAAGAGGGCCAGCCCGCGAGTACCGGGCGCGGCGCCCTCGGGTCGGGCCAGGGCCAGCGCCATCTGCGAGCCGATATTCGAGCAGAAGAATTTCTGGCCAAACAGACGCCAGCCGTCATCATCCCGTTTGGCGACCACCGCATTGCGACCAACGTCTGAGCCGCCCTGGCGTTCGGTCATCCACTGCCCCGACGTCCACGCGGCGGCGGGATCACGCGTTACCAGATGCGTCAGCAGATCCTGACGCTGGCCCTCGGTCCCGGCCTCGGCCAGGACCCGCGCGGCGCCGTCCGTCATGGCGACCGGACAGAGGAAGGTGGCCGTGGCGGGGGCGAAGAGATAGCAGAGCGCCGCCTGCACCACTCGTGCGTCGGCACCGAGACGCGCCAGTGTTTCGCTTTCGTAGGGGAAGGCCACCAGCCCATGGGTTGCGGCACTGGCCGCAAGCAGTCGCCAGGCAGGCGGGTAGACGACCTCATCGACGCGGTTGCCCCAGCCATCGAACGATCGAAGGAATGCCGGCTGCTGCTCGCATGCGTCGCCCCAGCGCACCAATTCCTCGGCAGCCGCGCGACCCAATTCGACCAACAACGGGGTCGCCCAGGCGAGCATCGGTGCTGGCAACCACGCCGCGAGCAGCCCTTGGAGCGAGTCGTCGGCGTGCCACGTGTTGGGCGGCAGCAACTCTGGCGCGGACGCATACTCGCGGCCCATTGCACGGCGAGGATACACGTAGACTTCATCGCTGTGACTGCGCCGGTTTTTGGGTCATCGATCCGCCGCGTCGAAGATCCACACCTGATTCGCGGCGCCGGGCGGTATGTCGATGACCTGCAGCCGGTGGGCTGCCTGCACCTCGTGTTTCTTCGGAGTCATCTCGCGCATGCCACGATCGCTCGCCTCGACCTCGCAGCAGCGCGGCAAGCCAGGGGCGTCGTGGCCGCCTGGTCGGCCGCGGACCTCAAGAACCTGAAGCCGCTCCAGATCGAAGAGGGCGTCGAGGGGATGGCGCGCCCGGAGCGCCGGGTGCTGGCGAGCGGCCGCGTCCGGCATGCCGGTGAGGCGGTCGCGATGCTGGTCGCGGAATCGCTCGCCGAGGCGCGCGACGCGCTCGAGTTGATCGAGCTGGACCTCGAAGCGCTGCCGGTGGTGACCGACATGGAGCGCGCGCTGCAGGAGGACGCGCCCCTCCTCTACCCGGAGCTCGAGACCAACGTCGCTTTCCGCAAGGAGTTGAAGCGTGGCGCGGTCAAGCGGTCGTTCGACCAGGCTGATGTTGTCGTCCGGGAGCGCCTCGTCAACCAGCGGCTGATCCCTGCGCCCCTCGAACCCCGTGGCGCGCTTGCCTGGATGGACGGCGGCCGGCTGACGCTGCAGGTTTCGTCCCAATCCACCTACGGTGTGCGAGAGGCGGTCGCCAACAACCTCGGGCTGGAGGAGGACGGGGTTCGCGTCATCGTCGAGGACGTCGGGGGCGGCTTTGGCAGTAAAGGCGGATGCATGGCCGAGGAGATTGCCGTGGCCGAAGCCGCTCGGCGCCTCGGCCGACCGGTCAAGTGGATCGAGGAACGCTGGGAGAACTGTGCGGTTACCTGGCACGGGCGCGGCCAACTGCAAGAGGTGGAGCTCGCCGCCCGGCGGGACGGATCGGTCCTCGCGGTCCGCTCGCGCATCCTCGCCGATATGGGTGGTCACCTCGAGGTCTACAGCGCCTTCATTCCCCTGGTCACGCCGGATCTGCAAACGGGCTGCTACCGCATCCCGGCATCACAGAGCACCGTGCTCGGTGTCTATACCAACACGACGCCGACTGGCCCCTATCGGGGCGCCGGCCGACCGGAGGCGGCGTTTTTGATCGAGCGGATGATGGATCGGCTCGCCGGCGAGCTCGGGATGGACCCCGTCGAGCTGCGGCTGCACAATTTCATCGGCCCTGCCGAATTTCCCTACACCAACGCGGGCAAGTTGACCTACGACAGCGGGGATTATGCGCGGACCCTGCGGCGCCTGGTCGAGGTGGCGGATTACAAGCAGTTGCGCGAGGCTCAGCGCCGGGCGCGTGATGATGGGAAGCTGCAGGGTATCGGCATTGCGACCTACGTCGAGATTGCCGCCGGGACCGATGCCGACAAAGCCACCGCCCGCCTCGAGTCCGATGGGACCATCACGGTCATCACCGGCTCGACGCCGCATGGCCAGGGCCATCAGACGACCTGGGCCCAGATCGCGGCCGATCAGTTCGGGGTCTCCATCGATCGGATCAAGGTCGTCTACGGCGACAGCGACCTTCCCGCCTACGCCGTGGGCACCTTCGGTAGTCGCAGCGCCGCCGTGTCTGGCTCGGCGGTTCACCAGACGGTGACCGCGCTGACCGCCCAATTACGCTCATTGGCGGCCGCCGCCTTCGAGGCCGCGCCCGGCGACATCGTCCTCGAGGCCGGACGACTGCAGGTTCGCGGAGTGCCGGCGCGGGCGATGTCGCTCGAACAGCTCGCGACCTGGGCGATCGAGGCGGGGCGTCAGGAAGAGCTGTCGGCTCAACAGGAGTTTGCGGCGCCCGGCGAAGTGTTCCCGTTTGGCGCGCACCTGGCGCAGGTCGAGGTCGACCGGGAGACGGGCACGGTCACGGTCCTCCGCTATGTCGCGGTCGACGACTGCGGTCCGGTGATCAATCCGATGATCGTCGACGGGCAGGTGCACGGGGCGATCGCCCAGGGCCTCGCCCAGGCGCTCTATGAAGGCGTCGTCTACGACGAGGATGGCCAGCTGCTGACCGGCAACCTGACGACCTATCTCCTCCCCACCGCCGCCGACCTGCCGATGTTCGAGATCGAGCGAACGGTGACCCCCAGCCCCAACAACCCGATGGGCGTCAAGGGGATCGGCGAGGGCGGGACGACCGGTTCAACGCCCGCCGTAGCAAACGCGGTCATGGACGCCCTGCGCCCGCTGGGGATCCATCAGCTCGAGATGCCGCTCACGCCCTATCGAATCTGGTCGGCGATCAGTAACAGTTCGCAGGCCCCCACCCTACCCTCCCCCAGAGGCTAATTTAGGCCCGAGCGACACCCCTCGTTAATCCTGGATCATGGCGCCGGTCACCTTGACCGGCTGGATCTTGAGGGTGACGCGGTGCTCGTCCGGTTCAAGCTCACGGAATTTCTGGCCCGTGTAGCGCTCGGCCAGCCGGTCGATGAACTCATGCCTGGGGTCCGGGATCAGGCTGACCAGACGGCCACGGATTTGCGCGTAGCGGTCCGGCACCTTCGGATCGACCAGGAGCATGGTGACGTCGCGATCGCGTTGAAGATTCTTCGGCCAGCTGCGATTGGTATTGCTGTTCAACCAGATGAAGCCGTCCTTCAGCTCGAACCACACCGGATTCAACTGCACCGACCCATCCGCCCGCCTGGTGGCGACCGTGACCAGGATCGGCAGCGCCGCCAGCGTCTGGACCGCCGGGGTGAGCGCCGAGGCCGTCCTAGCGGCGGCCATCGATGGAACCGGTCACGCGGAGCGGCTCGATCTGGATCGTGATCCGGCCGGTGCGGGGCCCCTGGTAATCCTTCTTCAGGTAGCGGTGTGAGAGATGGTTGATGTGGTCGCCACCCGTGTCTTCGGCCCAGTTGACCATGCGGCCCTCCACCTGGGCCCAGCGAAACATTTCCTTCGGATCGACAAGCAGCAGTGTGATGCGGGGGTCGCGTTGGAGGTGCTTGAACCAACCGCGATTGGTCCCGCCGTTGATCCAGAAGGACCCGTCTTTTTGTTCGAACCAGACCGGCACCATCTCGACGCTCCCGTCTTTGCGCATGGTCCCGATGAACGCCGGGAACACCTCCTGCGTGAACTCCTGCATTTTCGGACTCAGCTCGACCGTCATCACGCGACCTCCCATTTGAATAATCGAATCGCCATGACAAGCGCGATCGCCAGCCAGACCGCCAATCCCAGCAGGTCGCCGCGAACCGCCCAGAGGTCCGCACCATCGAGGCTGATGCTACGAAGGGCGTTGGCCAAGAAGGTGAGCGGCAACACCTTGGTGATCGGCTGCAACCACCCAGGCTCGTTCGAGAGCGAGAAGAAGACGCCTGCCAGGAACATCATCGGAAATGACACCAAATTCGCAATCGCCGCCACGGCACCCTCGTCCTTGGCAAAACCGGAGATGCTGAAACCGATCGCCATGAAGATGGCGGCGCCGACGAAGCCCACGATGATCAGGTAGAGGGGGTTGCCCACGAAGTGCAAGTGGTAGAGGAGCAGGCCCAGTGCGATGAGGATCGCCATCTGCACCACGGACATCATCAGGTAGGTGACGATGCGCGAGACGAGAAAGTCGGACACCCGCATGGGGGTAGCCATTAGTCGCCGCAAGATGCCGAGCTGCTTAAAGGCGACGAAACTGAACGCAACGCTGAACAGCCCCGTCTGCATGATCGACATGGCAATAACGCCTGGCACAAGGAAGTCGATATATGAGAGGTTGCGGCTGTTCACGGGCTGGGCGTTGAGCGTGAAGCTCGGCTGGATTTTGGCATAGCGAAACGAGGCCTCCTCGACGAACCGATTCATGATGGCCAGCGCCGCGCTCGATTCCTGCGGCTTGCCTGCGTTGTAAAAGGCCGACAGGGCGATTGGGCCTTGACCCAGGGAGGGAGGGAGAACGACCACGGCATCGCGATCACCCTTTTGCAGGGCGGCTCGTTCGTTTTCGAGGTTGCCGCTGTAGAGTTTCACGGCTTTGACCTGGCGGAGCTGGTCGAGGACGGTCTGGCTCACCGGGTTATGGGCCCGGTCGACGACGCCGATGTTCACCGTGGCGTTGCCGCTGCCGAAGATCAGGCCGAAGATCACCACGATCATCACTGGAAAGAAAAGGTTGAAGAAGATGACCTGGATATTGCGGACGTACATCTTGATGGCAGTGATCGTCAGCATCGCGAGCGGATTTGCCACCTCTAGGCCTCTCGCAACTCATGACCGGTCAGATCCAGGAAGACGTCCTCCAGGCTCGCCTCACGCTCGACCCGCCGCCGGCGAAAGCCTTTGGCCAGCAGCTGATCGATCAGCGTCGTGGGCGAGTCCATAGCGATGATCTTTCCGTGGTCGATGACTGCCACGCGGTCACAGAGGGTCTCGGCCTCATCCATGTAGTGGGTTGTCATGACGATCGTTCGGCCGTCCTTTCGGATGCTTTGGGCGAGCTCCCACAGGTTTCGGCGGGCCTGCGGGTCGAGCCCAGTAGTCGGCTCGTCGAGAAACAGGACACGCGGCTCGTTGACCAGTGCGGTCGCGATCGAAAACCGTTGCTTCTGGCCACCGGACAGGGTCTTGACCCGGCTGTTCGCCTTCTCCTCCAGGTCGACTCGCCGAAGAATTGCCAGGGCGTCGACCTGCTTTCCGTATAGGGCGGCGAACATCTCAATCAACTCCGTCAGCGTGAGGTAGTCGAAAAAGGCGGAGGCCTGGAGCTGCACCCCGATCCGGTCTTTGACTCGCTGCGGATCCCTCGTTACATCGACCCCTGCCACAATGGCACGACCGGCGTCGGCTTCGCGGAGACCCTCGAGGATCTCGACCGTCGTTGTCTTGCCGGCGCCGTTGGGGCCGAGCAGTCCGAAGATCTCGCGCTCTTTGACGCGGAACGAGATGCCGTCGACGGCGACAAGCTTCTCGTAGGACTTTCGCAATCCGTCGACGACGATCGCGAATCCCTCTGATTGCGTGCCCAAACCGGAATCTTCGGGTCGCATAACCACGCTCATGCCCGAGACATTATCGCCGCTGTCGGTGTTTGGCCTCAGGTCTCAGTTCGCAGTCGCACCGAGCGTGCGTGCCACGGCAGCGCTTCGAGTCGCCCCGCCGGTGGGATCCCACTGACCCGATCCTGGATTTCATCGGTTACCGGCCTCCGGGTCACGAGCTGCCGGTACGCTGCGCTCCCGCGCGCCGGAAGCCGAAACAGCTCGCTCACGGGGCCAGCGTCTTCTCGAAGATCACGATCTCTTCGCCGGGGGCGAAGCCGAGCTCGCGGTTGATCGCCAGCATCCCTGCATTGTCGGCGCGATTGTCGGTGTGGACGCGCCGGATGCGATGATCGGTGGCGTAGCGCGTCACCATCATCTTCAGGGCGCGGGCAATGCCGCGCCGCCGGTAGTCGCGCAGCACGCCGGTGTCGCCGACTTCGGCATCCCCATCGGGCCGCCGCGCGAGATAGGAGAGGCCCACGATGCGGTCGCCATCCCGAGCCACAAAGAAGCCGTCGAGCAGCACTGAAGGCCGCTCGAAGATGGTGCGGTTGAAGGTTTGGAGCGACGGATCCTCCCAGTCGACGTGCGGCTCGTGCGGCATGTCACGCCAGATCTGCAAGGTCGCCCGATAGAGCTCATCGCGCGCCTGGGGCGAATCGATGGCCGGGAAGGCCGCCAGTGCGATGCCTTCCCCTTCGAGCCGGCTCTGCAACCTCGTCAGCCCGCCCAGGTCGATGGCGGACGGCACCTGAACCGAGGTCCGGTACCGTTCCAACTCGACGTAGCCCCGCTGCCGAACAAATGACTCCGAGACCGGGAGATTGGCCTCGCGCACCTCAGCTTCCACCCATCGCACGCCATTTGACGAGGCAAAGGCCTCGACCGAGTCGGCCAGCCGCGTCCCCAGCCCGTGGCGCCGGTGGGCACCCGCGACACCTACCAGCGCGGCCGCCCGATTCTCGTATCGCGAACCGTCCTCGCTCAAGGCAGCCTCGGCCACCCCAACCAGTGTCCCATCGGAGGTCCAGGCACCGAGCCGCAGGATGGGCTCGTCCGGTAGTCGCAAGCTGTCGTCGAACCGTACGGCGCTAACGTCGTCCTGCCAGTAGCGGAATTGGTTGACCAGGGTGAGCCATGACTCGACTTCGGTCGGCGCGACCGGCCGGATGACCACGGCCGTTCCCGTGTTGGCCATAAGGCTTGGAAGTGTACAGACGGCGGTCCGAGAACCGCCGCCCGTATGATGCCGGAAAAATCTAGAACGTCAACGCGACGGTGCCGCTAACCGAGGCGCTGTAGATGACGCAGCCGACCCACCAGAGGTTGACTCGATAGTGCGTCAGCTTCGCATCGAACGTTCCCGAGCCGGTGCCCCAGTCCACTCCCACGTTGCTCAACTGGCCGTGGACCGCGTAATGCTGGTTGGTGCACCCGCTGAACCCATCGAGTTGCCTGACCGTCCCCTGCCAGGGCGTGAATGAACCGAGAATCTCCTCAGGCACGTAATTGATAACCGTGTTGAGGCGGAAGCGTCCGCCGGTGATGGCGACGGGAGTCGCGTTATTCGATAGAACCCGATGCGTCACGTCGATGTACCAGGTGCCGGACAGACCACCGGCCGCCTCGCCGACGAACTGTCCCTCGGTTGGCGTGGCGTTCGGCAGCTCGGTGCCGCCGATCGCGTCCGTATAGGTGCTGCTGGCGGCGGCGGTAACGGTCATCACCAGCGTGGCCCCAAGGGCAAGCGCAATCGAAAGCGCGGGTCGTTTCATCTATCCCTCACACCCTCTTGAAATTGTTCGAGCGCGCTCAGCAGGACAACGCCGCCTTCAGCGAGACGTTACGGCATTAGGCGTTGACCGAAACGAGCGCCGCCTCGAGGATGTCGAGACCGCGATCGAGCTCTTGCTCACTGATGACGAGCGGGAAGAGCAGCCGGATCACGTTGTCGTAGAGCCCGGCCTTGAGCAACACCAGGCCGTGTTGGTGGCAGTAGCGCAAGACCTCATTGGTCAGCGCGCCGGCGGGTTCGCGCGTCGCGCGGTCGGTGACGAGCTCCATCGCGACCATCGCGCCCAGACCACGCACGTCTCCGACCTGCGGGTGGCGCTCCTGCCAACCGCGCATACGGGCCAGCGCCCGATCGCCCAGTCGCTTGCCGCGTTGCGGGAGCCTCTCCTCGATCAGGACGTCGATCACCGCCAGCGCCGCGGCGCAGGCGACCGGATTGCCACCAAAGGTCCCGCCAAGGCCGCCGGGATTGGTCGCATCCATCAACTCGCTGCGGCCCACGACCGCGGCCAGCGGCAACCCGCCGCCGAGCGATTTCGCCAGCACGATCAGATCCGGCTCGATCCCGAGCTGCTCGATGGCAAACATGGTCCCGGTCCGCCCGAACCCGGTCTGGACCTCGTCGATGATCAGCGGGATCTCGTGCTCGCTACAGAGCGCGCGCAGGCCGGGAAGGAAATCCGGCGGAGGCACGACGAAGCCGCCTTCACCTTGCACCGGCTCGACGAGAATGCCGGCCACCCGGTCCGCGGGCACGGTGGTTTTGAAAAGCTGGCGCACCGCTTCGACGCAAGACCCGCCCAGGCTTTCGGCCGACATCCCGGCGGGACGGCGGTACTCGTACGGATAGGGCACCTGGTAGACCTCGGGGGCGTAGGGGCCGAAGTTCTGCCGGTAGGGCGCCACCTTTCCGGTGAGCGTCATCGCCATCAGGGTGCGGCCGTGGAAGGAGTTGTGAAAGCTGATGACGGCGGGGCGGCCGGTCGCCTGCCGCACGATCTTGATCGCGTTTTCCACCGCCTCTGCGCCGCTGTTGACCAGCAGCGCTTTCTTGGCAAAGGCCCCGGGCGTGATTTCGCACAACCGGCGGGCGAGCCGGACGTAACCCTCGGGCAGCATCACCGGACCCCCGGAGTGAACCAGCCGCGCCGCCTGCTCTCGGATGGCCTCGACCACCCGGGGGTGGCTGTGACCGACATTCATCACGCTGATACCGGTCGCGAAGTCGATGTAGGTGTAGCCGTCGACGTCGGTCAGCATGGCGCCGCTTCCCGAGGCGGCGAAGACGGGCATGGTCGACCCCATGCCGCGAGGCAGGTAGCGATCGCGCTCCTTTTGAAGCTCCTTCGAACGTGGCCCTGGCCACTCCCCCATCGGAGATATCCTAAGGGTCGAGGCGAGACTTCGCGGCGCGAAAATAGGGAGGGTGGATACAAGGATGGCAACGGCAGTCAAGCGGCGCGAGATGTTCATCGGCGGCGAGTGGGTGCAGGGCTCAGGCAGCGAAGGCCAGGCGATCGTCAACCCCGCGACCGGGGAAACCATCGCCGAGGTGCCCAAAGGGACCGAGGCCGACGTCGATCGGGCCGTCAAGGCCGCTCGCAAGGCGTACACGGAATGGTTCGAGACCACCCCGCGCGAGCGCAGCGAGATGCTGCTCAAGCTGGCGGATGCGATTCTTGGCGATGCGGACGAGCTGGCGAACATCGAGTCGGCGAACGTCGGCAAACCCCGAGCCCTCTTCCTGTCGGAAGAGCTCTGGGTGTGCGCGGACAACCTGCGCTACTTCGCCGGGGCGGCGCGCATCCTCGAGGGCAAGGCCGCCGGCGAGTACATGCGCGGCTACACCAGCATGATCCGGCGCGAGCCGGTCGGCGTGGTGGGCTCCATTGCCCCCTGGAACTATCCGCTGATGATGGCGATCTGGAAGATCGGCCCGGCGCTGGCCGCCGGGAACTGCGTCGTGCTCAAGCCGTCGGAGTGGACACCGCTGACGGCGCTCCGGTTGGCAGAGCTGTCGGCCGACATCTTGCCGCCGGGAGTTTTGAACGTCATCACCGGCGACGGCGAGCCGGTCGGTGCCGGCATCGTGCGCCACCCGGGCGTCGACATGGTGTCGCTGACCGGGGATGTCGCGACCGGCAAAGAGGTGGCGAAGGCCGCCTCCCAAACCCTCAAGCGGGTCCACCTGGAGCTGGGCGGCAAGGCGCCGGTGGTCGTCTTCGACGACGCCGACCTCGAGGCGGTCAACACCTGGGTCAAGGCCGCCGGCTTCTTCAACTCCGGCCAGGACTGCACCGCGGCGACGCGCGTCATCGCCGGACCGACGATCTACGACAATTTACTGTCGACGTTGACCAAGAGCGTGCAGTCGGTCAAGGTTGGGAATCCGCTGGAAGCCGGTATCGACATGGGCCCAATGGTCGCGAAGGAGCAACTGGAGCGGGTCGAGGGCTTCGTCGACCGGGCGCGCGAAAAGGGAGCGAGGGTCCTGGTCGGTGGCGCCCGCGTCCCGGGCCGTGGCTACTTCTACCAGCCGAGCCTGGTGACCGACGTCAAGCAGGACTCCGAGATCGTGCAGAAGGAAGTCTTCGGACCGGTCGTCACGGTGCAGCGCTTCAAGGACGACAACGAGGCGATCGCCTGGGCCAACGACGTCCCCTACGGGCTGGCCGCCTCGGTCTGGACGCGCGATATCGGTCGCGCCATGAACGCCGCCCGCCGCCTGCAGTTCGGCACCGTGTGGATCAACACCCACATCCCGCTGGTCAGCGAGATGCCGCACGGCGGCTACAAGCAGAGCGGCTACGGGAAGGATCTCTCGATGTACTCGCTCGAGGAGTACACGAACGTCAAGCATGTCATGACGGCGGTTGACTGACTGAGGGTTAGGACGGCCGAGCGCCGTCGATCGTAACCTCGATGAGCGGGCTGTATTGCATCATGACGTCGACGTCGCCGCGATTCCAGTGGCGTGCGATGCCCTCGAGAACCTGCCGCCGCTCGGTCGGGTCCGTGATCTCGCGCGCGGTCGCGGGCAGATCCGCCACCACGCCACGCTTGAGGTGGATGGTGAGATTGGGATCTGCCTCGAGGTTGGCGAGCCAGCCACGCCGGGTTCGACTCGGCGCCCCGCTGATGTAGAGGCGGCCGTCGATGTTGTGCAGGACGATCTCGAGCCGGCGAGGCTTGCGGCTCTGGCGCCCGGTGGTCGTCATATCGATCACGTTTTGCGGTCTTGTCAGCGCGTCCCGGACCTTGTCATCGACCGGCTTGGACGTTGGCATTCACTCTTTATACGGCTAGGGCACCGCTGCCTGCTCTGCTGAAGCTTCAATTGCCGGGACCACGGCCGCTCGGCCGGACACCAGGCCCCCACTTTCCTGGGTCAGGCGCTGGGCGATATAGACCGGGATCAAACTGACGAGCAGCAGGACGCTGGCGACCACGTTGACCACCGGCCGTTGATTCGGCAAGCGCAAATTATTGAAGATCCACTTGGGTAGCGTGATCTCGCTGCCCGAGGTGAAGTTGGTGACGATGATCTCGTCGAAAGACAGGGCGAAGGCCAGCAGCCCACCCGCCATCAAGGCGGTGGCGATGTTTGGAAGGATCACGTAGCGAAAGGTCTGGAAGCCGTCGGCGCCGAGGTCCGAGGACGCCTCGACCAGCGAGGTGGCGGTACGGCGGAGCCGGGCGATCACGTTGTTGTAGACGACCACCACGCAGAAGGTCGCGTGGCCGATGATGATGGTCCAGAGGCTGAACGATAACCCGATCAGCTCCCCGCCCAGGTTGATGGTGGAGTTGAGCGCCATTCCGGTCACGATGCCCGGGAGCGCCAGCGGCAGGATCAGCACGAAAGACACGGTCTCCCGGCCAAAGAACCGAAACCGGTGGACGGCGAACGCCGCCAGGCTGCCGAGGATGAGCGCCAGGGTGGTCGCGCCAACACCCGCCTTGAGCGAGGTCAGCAGCGCCGTCCGGACGTCGGCGTTGTTCCAGGTGGCCGTAAACCACCGCGTCGACAGGCCGGGCAACGGCCAGGCCTGGGAGCGAGCGGGGTTGAAGGCGTAGAGCATGATGACGACGAGCGGCACATAGAGGAAGAGCAGCACCAGTCCGGTGACCACCGCCATCCCCCACTGCACCGAGCGGGGCTCGATCGCGCGGTCGCGGCTCAAAGCGCCTCGAATGCCTTTAGCTGCCGCGCGATCAGCAGGTAGGCGCCCATCACCAGCGCGGGCACGATCGCATAGGCCGCGGCGAACGGGATGTTATTGGCGATGCCGACGTTCTGGTAGATCACGTTGCCGATGAACTCGGTGTCGCCCACCAGGTTCGGGGCGATGTAGTCGCCGAGCGTGAGCGAGAAGGCGAAGATCGAGCCGGCAACGATGCCGGGAAACGCGATCGGCAGAATCACCCGCCGGAAAGTGGTCCGCCAGCGTGCCCCCAGATCGGTGGACGCTTCGATCAGGGAGTTGGGAATCCGCTCGAGGGCGGCGTAGACCGGCAGCGCGACATACGGCAGCCAGAGATAGGAGAAGACGATCCACAGACTCCATCGCGAGAAGCCGAGGTTGACCGAACCCAGGTGAAGCTGGTGAAGCGACCAGTTGAGCACGCCGTCACCCGAGAGGATGGTTCGCCAGGCATAGACCCGAACCAGGTAGCTAGACCACAGCGGCAGCACGATCGAGAGCAGCAAGAGAGTGCGAACGCGCGAGCTCGCGATGCGCGCGGCGTAGTAGGCGATCGGAATCGCCAGCACGATGTCGGTGACCGTGACCGCCAGCGCGATGCCCACCGTTCGAATGGCGATCGTGCGGTAGACCTCCTCCTGCACCAGGAACCGATAGTTGGTCAGGCCCCAGTTCTGGACGATGGCCCCGGTGACGGAATCCTGGCGCCAGAACGAGGTGATGAACAGGAGGCCCAGCGAGCCCAGGTAGATGACCACCATCCAGAGCAAGATCGGGCCGAGCAACAGCGCCAGCCGCGCTGCCGGGACTCGGTACAAGAAACCGCCGACGGCATGTCGCAGCCGGCGCGCGGCGCTTGGGGGAGGGGCGGCGAGCCTCTCCCCCGTTCGCGTCAGGGTCTCCGCCATCGCTTACTTCGTTCCGCGAACCTCCTGCCACTTCTGCTGCCAGACGGTGTAGTCGGTGCAGGTCGCGCCACGACCATCGCCGCATTCCTGCAGCGGCGTCTTCCAGAGCGCGATGTTCTTGAGGAAGGTGTTGTCACCGCAGTGGTAATCGCTGTCGGCCGAGGCGCCGATGTGCTGCCGGAGCAGGTCGCACGACTTGGTGTTGCTCGGCGTCGCCCCGTAGAACTCGGCCACCTGGTCCTGCACGGCCGCGGTCTCGGTCCACTTCATCCACTGGTACATACAGTTCGGATGCTGGGCGTGTGCCGACATCATCCAGGTGTCGGCCCAACCGGTGGCGCCCTCGGAGGGCACCACGGCGGCGACCGGCTTATTCTCGGACTTGAGGAAGCTGACCTGGTAGGGCCAGGCGGTGCCGATCACCATATCGCCACTGCTGAAGGGGTCGGTCTCGTCGGTCGTGGCCGCCCAGTACTTCTTGACCATGGGCGCCTGCTGCTTGAGCAGCGCGATCGCCGCGTCGAGCTGCTTCGTCGTCAGCTCGTAGACGTCCGTGATACCAAGACTCTTGTTATGCGCCTTTAGGTAGAGCGCGGCGTCGGCGATGAAGATCGGACTGTCGTAGGCGGCGATCTTTCCGCTGTACGGCGAACTCGTCTCCCAGGTGTCCGTCCAGGTCGTGGGGGCCGGGCTCACCTTACTGGTGTTGTACATCAGGACGTTCGGACCGTACATGTACGGCACGCCGTAGTGATGGCCGTTGATCGTATTGTGTCGCGGCGATTGCAGGGACTGGATGACGTCCTTGAAATCGGGAATCAGGTTGGTGTTCACCTCTGCCACGTCGCCGTGGGCGATGAGGCGGTTGGTTGCGTCACCGCTGGCCGAAACGCCGTCATACTGGGTGCCGCCGCCCTGTCGCATCAGGGTCACCATCTCGTCCGACGTGTCCGCGAACTTCACGTTGATCTTGCAACCGGTCGCGGTCGTAAAGGGCGTCACCCAGTCGACCTTGGGGTCGGTCTTGCCGCTCTCCACATAGCCGGTCCAGGCAATGAGATTCAAGGCGGTCTCATTTGGACCGATGCTTTGGGGCAGGTTCGATCCGGTTTGGGCGCTGTTCGATGTTCCGCCACAGGCCGCGAGCACCAGCATGGCGGCGGTCGACGCAATGAGATTCGCGCGATATCGCTTCATCCGATCTCCTCCTTCTTCTGATCGCCGCCGGCCGTCGCAATCACCCGGCTATGTTGCCGGTTCCAGAACAGGCGCACGCGACGGCCGCGGGCCTGGAGTACATCCATTGACGACATTGTGAGGTTTTGCTGCAGCACCACCAACTCGCCGCCGGCATCCAGCTCGACGACGTAGCGGGTGAAGGCACCGACGTAGACGACATCGCGAACGACGCCCAGGGCCGAGACCTCGTCCGGATGCTCTCCGTCATCGGGTAATCCAAGGCGAATCTTTTCCGGTCGGACGGTGATCGCCTGGCGCTGCCCGGTGATCGCCAAGGCCGCATCTCCGGAGAGGACGTTCGACGCGCCGACAAAGCCGGCGACGAAGCTGGTCGCGGGCCGCTCGTACACCTCGGCCGGACTGCCGACCTGCTCTACCCGCCCCTGGTTCATCACCGCCATGCGGTCGCTCATCGTCAGCGCTTCCTCCTGGTCGTGGGTCACGTAGATGAATGTCATCGAAAGCCGCTCCTGGATCGACTTGAGCTCGATCTGCATCGCCTGGCGAAGCTTGAGATCGAGGGCGCCGAGTGGCTCATCGAGGAGCAGGACCCGGGGCTGGTTGACCAGTGCGCGCGCCAGGGCGACGCGCTGCCGCTGACCGCCGGACAACTCGCCGGGCTTGCGCCAGTCGAGCCGCTCCAGCCGCATCATGCGTAGGGCTTCGCCAACGCGCCGGCGACGCTCGGCGCCGCCGATGCCCTTGACGACGAGCCCGTACTCGACGTTGTCATGGACCGACATGTGTGGAAAGAGCGCGTAGTCCTGAAACACGGTGTTGACATCGCGTTCGTAGGCCGGCAGGCCGGCAACGTCCTGGCCATGGAGCACGATCCGGCCCGCACTGGGCTCTTCGAAGCCGGCAATCATCCGCAAGCAGGTGGTCTTGCCGCACCCGGAGGGCCCGAGCAGTGAGAAAAACTCGCCCTCACGGACCTCGAGATCGACGCCCGCGACGGCCACGACATCGCCGAAGGTCTTGCGAAGCCCTTCGAGCCGGACTTCGTCCGGAGCCTGAGCCGGTTGAGGCTGACTAACGGCCGTCAGCTGATCCATAGAGCGGTAAGCCGTCGAAAGCACCAAGATTGGCTACCGCTCCCTCCTCCTCCTGAACTCATGTGTCGACTGATCGCCCTAGGCTTGAAAGCAAACTAACCGACCCTCCTGCCTTTGTCAATTGGCTTGCATGATGGGCCGGCCTCGTGTAGGTTAACCGGGATAGGCTGTCGGCTTTACTGAATCAGCGCAGCCGAGGGGAGGAACCGGATGGCTCGTACGCCACTCATGCGTCACTTGCAGGAGCTCGCCCACGATCATCGCCTAGCCGGTCAGCGCGGAATTCCGCTGGCGGCGGTCCGAGAAGGACGGGAAGGGATTACCCGGCGTCAATTCGTAAAAGGCGGCGCGGCCGGCGCAGCTGGCCTCGCTCTGGCAGGACCCTGGAGCCTCGCCCAGGCAGCCTTTGCTGCCTCGCCGCGTATTGGAATCATTGGCGCCGGCATCTCAGGGCTGACCGCAGCCCTCACGCTGCAAGACGCTGGCTTTTCGTCGACGGTCTACGAATCGTCCTCCCGCATCGGTGGCCGAATGCATTCGGACACCAGCAATTGGGGCGGGCAAACCAGCGAGTGGTGCGGCGAACTGATCGACCAGGGGCACAAGACAATCCTCCACCTGGCCCAGCGGTTCGGTCTGGCGACCGTCGACCTCCTGTCCGGCGAGCCCAATGGGTCGGAGGACACGTACTACTTCTCCGGTCGGTACTACCCGAAATCGCAGGCGGACACCGACTTCCAACCTGTCCACCAGGCCCTGCAACGCGACGTGCAAGCGGCAAGCTACCCGACGACCTACCTGATCAATACGCCGGACGGCATCGCCCTCGACAACATCAGTGTCTACGACTGGATTGAGCGGAGCGTGCCAGGTGGCCACGGTTCCCCGATGGGGCAGCTGCTCGATGTCGCCTACAACATCGAGTACGGGGCCGAGACCGCCGTTCAGTCGTCGCTCAACCTCGTTTACCTCCTTGGCTTCAACGAAAAGCCCGGCAACTTCGCGATCTTCGGCGCCTCGAACGAGAAGTACCACATCGTTGGCGGCAACCAGCGGCTCCCTGAAGTCATCGCGGCCAACCTCCAGACGAATGTCCAGACTGGCTGGCGCATGACGGCGATCGGGTTCAACCGCGTCGGCAGTATTGACGTCACTTTTTCCGTCGGCGGTCAGTCCATGGTCGAGAACTTCGATCGGGTCATCCTCGCCCTGCCCTTCGCCGTCCTGCGGACGCTCAATTACCACAAGGCCAACTTCGACAGCATGAAGAACACCGCGATCCAGCAGCTGGGCGGCGGGCGCAACGACAAGCTGCAACTCCAGTTTACGAGCCGCTATTGGGATGGCACTGGCAGCTGGCCAGGCATCGGGAACGGCAATAGCTATTCCGATCGCGGGTACCAGAATACCTGGGATGTGACGCGGAGCCAGACAGGCACCGCCGGGATCCTCGTGGATTACACGGGCGGCGAAGTGGCCGGCTCATTCGCGCCATCCAGCCCCTATGGCACCACAAACCCGCAGGTCACCAACCCGCAGGTCACGGCCTATGCAAAGACCTTCCTTCAGCAGATCGAGCCCGTCTACCAGGGCATCACATCGAAGTGGAATGGGCGGGCCACACTATCAGTGCCGGCGCTCGATCCCAACCTGAACTGCTCGTACTCGTATTGGAAAGTTGGCCAGTACCACACCTTCAGCGGCTACGAAAAAGCCCGCCAACCCTTCCCGAATGGGCCCATCCATTTCGCCGGCGAGCACTGCTCCCAGGATTTCCAGGGCTTCATGGAAGGGGGAGCGTCTGAAGGGGTTCGTGCCGCGGGTGAGATCCTGGCCGACGCGAAGGCCGGCGCCTTCTCCTAGCTCCGTTTGGTCATTACGGCGTCGAACTCGGGAAAGTAGCGCTGGATTACCGCGAGGTCGAATTCTCTGAGGATCGATTCTTTCGACTCGCGCTCGAGAAGGAAATGGAAGCTGTCGCGGACGAGTTCCTCGGCCGATCGTCCGCGCCGCCAGCGGTCGAAGTCTTTGCGCGACACGCGGACCAGGTGGTGAGTCGTCCCCGACGCGTCCGACACGTCGACGCCGCATCGATATCCATCGCCCTCTGCCGCGCAGCGCACTTCGACGGGCACCGCCTCTAAACTCCCCTCATGGCCGTGAAATTTGGCGTCTTCGTTCCCCAGGGCTGGCGAATGGACCTGGTGAAAATCAAGGATCCAATCGAGAAGTATGAGGCGATGACCAAGGTGGCGCAGGCCGCCGACCGCGGCCCGTGGGACGCGATCTGGGTCTACGACCACTTCCATACGGTGCCGGAACCGACGCCGGAGACCACCTTCGAATGCTGGACGATCACCTCGACGCTGGTGCGCGATACCAAGCGGGTGCGCGTCGGCCAGATGGTCGGGTGCAACGGCTACCGCAACCCGGCACTCTACGCCAAGATCGCCTCAACGGTGGACGTCGCCAGCCACGGCCGTCTGAATGCCGGCATCGGGGCCGGCTGGTACGAGCACGAATGGCGGGCCTACGGCTACGGCTTCCCGGAGCTCAAAGAGCGTATGGGCATGTTCAAAGAGGCCTGCGAGATCATCCACCTGATGTGGACCGAGGATGACCCGGTCTTCAAGGGGAAGTACTACACGATCGACCGGCCGGTCAACGAGCCGAAGGGCGTGCAGAAGCCGCATCCGCCGCTGTGGATTGGTGGGTCCGGCGAGCGGGTCACGCTCAAGCTGGTGGCGCAGTTTGGCGACGCCTGCAATGTCGGCGGCGATCCAGACACGATCCGCCACAAGCTCGGCGTGCTGCGGGAGCACTGCGCAACGGTCGGCCGCAATTACGACGACATCGTCAAGTCGGCGGAGGCGGAGGTGCTGGTGATCGGCAGAGGCGACGATCCCGAGCGGGCGCGGACCAGGGCTCGCGGCTACGAGTCCTTCCGCGAGGGGACCCTGGTGGCCGACGCGGACACGGTGGCGGCGCACCTGCGGACCCTGATCGACGCCGGCATCGACTACTTCATCATCTATATGCCGGGCGTCGCCTACGACCAGGAGCCGCTCCACCGGTTCGAAACCGAAGTCATTCCGCAGCTCGCCGGCGCGACCCCGGTACACTCGACCGCGGGATGACCATCAGCGAGCCGACGGTTTACATCGACTTTCTCTGCCCCTGGGCCTATCGCGGGTCGATGTGGCTGGCCGAGGTCGAGAAGGCCGGGCGGATCCGGCCCCGCTTTCGGTTCTTCTCGCTGAGCCAGAACCACGCGTCCCATGAGGGCCAGTCCCCACCACCGGTCTGGGATCGCGACCCGCAGGCGCAGGGGTTACCCGCGTTCCTGGCAGCAACCGCCGCCCGCGCCCAGGGGGCCGAGCTCGGTGATCGCTTCCGGCTCGCCCTGCAGCGCGCGCGCCACGAAGACCACGTGCCCCTGGATCAGCATGCGACGCATCGGGTCGTGGCCGAGGGCGCCGGACTGGACGTCGCGCGCTGGGAGAAGGACGTCAAGGCGACGGATTTCACGACGCTGGCCGTCCAGCACGCGGAGGCGGTAAGGCTCGGCGTGTTCGGGGTGCCAACACTGACCTGGCCCGAAGGCCGGAGTTACTACCTGAAGATCACCGACCTCATCCCGGCCGACCGGGCGGTCCCCCTCTACGACGCCATCGAAACCGTCCACCGCTTTGGCGAAGTGATTGAAATCAAAACGCCAGAGTCGGAAGGTACCCTGGCCGCCTGACCCAGAACTGGCAGGACCCGGCGTGGGCGCAAGCCTGGGACGAGCGTCATCTCACCGGCAATCCGGCGCGCGCCAAGCACCTGTCCCTCTTGCTCTCCATCTTTGCGGAGGTGGCCGCCGGCGTCGTGCTCGACCTCGGTTGTGGCTCGGGCCTGGTGGCGCAGATGGTGCTCGACGAATTCGCCTCGGCGAGGGTCTTCGGCATCGATTCCTCGGCCGCCATGCTCAGCCTCGCGAAGGACCGGCTCGCTCGCTACGGCGAACGGGTCCGACTGGCCGAGGGTGACCTCACGTCGCTTGACCGGGTCGAGGCACCGGGGACCTGCGCCGCGGCGATCGCCGTCCAGTCGCTGCACCACCTCGATGAGGCGCCGTATCGCGCCGCCGTGACCTGGACCTTCCAACACCTTGCACCCGGGGGCTGGTTTTTCATTATCGATCGCCTGGCGATCCCGTCAGAGACGCTCTATCCGGCCTTCCATGAGCTTCGCGAGCGGCAAGGTCAGGTTCCTAATCCACCCGATTGGCCCGGTTACCTCGAATGGCTCGAGGTCAACGGCGATCGACCGCTGCCGGTGCAGGGAATCCTGCGGCTGCTGGAGGCGGCCGGATTTCAGGCCGCCGCACTCGACGTGCGCGGCGATCGCGGGATGCTTGTCGGCCGGCGCCCGGCCTAGTCGACCTCGAACATCACGTCATCGATGTAGCAGTACATCCAGTTCTCGCCGCGCTCGAGCGACTTGATAACGGGATGGTTGGTGGCGCGAAAGTGCTTGGTCGCGTGCTTGTTCTTCGACGAGTCGCAGCAGCCAACGTGGCCGCAGACCTCGCACAAGCGCAGGTGAACCCACGTGTCCCCCATCTTCAGACATTCCTCGCAGCCCTTGGTTTTCGGCTTTGGATTACGAATCAGCTCGAGATGGGTGCAGACCTGTGTCGTGGCCAACGTCCTTGCCTCCTTTTTGGTTAAGCCGGCGTCGCCAGCTGGTCGGCTGTCTCAAACTGCCGGTGATACAGTCGCGCGTACAACCCATTCTGCTTGAGCAGGTCGGCGTGCCGCCCCTGCTCCACCAGCTCGCCATGATCCATCACCAGGATGATGTCGGCGGCAAGAATCGTCGAGAGCCGGTGCGCGATGACGAGCGAGGTCCGACCCATAAAGAGCGGCCGCAAGGCCACCTGGATCAGGTGCTCCGACTCAGAGTCGAGGTTGGAGGTCGCCTCGTCCAGGATCAGCACGCGCGGATTCTTGAGGATGACGCGGGCAATCGCAACCCGTTGCTTCTCGCCGCCGCTCAGCCGGTGGCCGCGCTCCCCGACGACGGTGTTGTAGCCCTCCGGCAGTGACTGAATGAAATCGTGGATGTACGCGGCCCTGGCGGCGGCGATCATCTCGGCCTCCGTCGCATCCGGCCGGGCATACATCAGGTTCTCGCGGATTGAAGCATGGAAGAGAAACGTGTCCTGGAAGACCATGCCCATCTGGCGCCCAAGCGACTCGAGTGTGAGGTCGCGGACATCCTGGCCGTCCAGCCGAACCGCGCCCAGCTGCGGGTCGTAGAAGCGAGGGAGCAGGCTCGTGATCGTGGTCTTGCCGGCGCCGGTCGGCCCAACCAGCGCGGCAAGCTGACCGGGCTCGATCGTGAACGACACGTCCTTGATCGCCGGCCGGTCGCTGGTGCCGTAGCGGAACGTCACCTGATCGAATTGAACCTGTCCGTGCGCCTGCTCGAGATCGAGCGCCTGCGGTTTCTGGCCGATGGTAACCGGCAAGTCCATGTACTCGAAGATGCGCTGGAAGAGCGCGAGTGAGCCCACAACGTTGACTTGCATGTTGGCCAGCGAGCCGACCGGGCCGTAGAGGCGTGCCAGCAAGACGGTGGCAAAGGTGACCACCGTGCCCAGCGATTCCTGGCCCGTCACCACGAGGTAGCCACCGAACAGCCAGAGCACAGCTGGACCGGCGGTGCCGAGTACGCCCATCAGCATGAAGAACCAGCGGCCGATCATCGACTGCCGGATGTTGAGCACCCGTAGGTCGTCGTTGAGCTGGCGGAAGCGGAGGGTCTCGGCGGCCTGCCGGACGAACGCCTTGACCAGTTGCATGCCTGAAATCCCGAGCGTCTCCTGCATGTAGGCGGTCATTTCCGAGAGTTTTCCCTGCGTCGCCTTGCGCGCCTGGAAGGTTGCCTTGCCGACCCTGAGGGTGGGTAGCAGGAAGGCGGGCAGGACGACGAGCGCCGCGATCGTCAGCTTCCAGTCGAGCGCAAACATGAGGACGACGGTACTGGCGAGGATGACGACGTTGTTGACGAGGCTGAAGATGGTATCCGACACCACGCTCTGCACCCCGTTGACATCGTTGCTGAGCCGAGACATCACATCGCCGGTCCGGGTGGCGGTGAAGAAGGCGATCGACTGCTTGAGCACGCGGTCGAACAGCTGGTTGCGCAGGTCGAACATGATGCTCTGGCTGATCCGATTGCTGTAATAGGACTGCAGCACGCCGATCAGCCCGCCGACGACCGCCGAGCCAACCAGGATGCCAATCAAGAGGGCTACGGTCCCGAATTGCCCGTGGCTTCCGGTGAGGTAGTTGATCAGGTCACGGGTGACGATCGCCGGCACCAGTCCGAGCGCCGCCGCGGCGCCGATGCAGGCGAGGACGACCAGCGCCAGGCGCCAGTACGGGATGAAATAGGAAAAGACGCGGCGCAGCAGCGGCCACTCAAGCTTGACCCCAGGTTCCGGCTCGTGAAAGCCACCGTGCCACCAATACATGCTCGTTAGCCTACCCAGCGCCAGCCGAGTTGGAACAGATCAGCTGCGCGGCGCTTCCCCGAGCGTCACCGCGACCTCCTTGATCTCGCCGGCCCGCACCACCCCGAACGGGTGGGTCGAGTCGACGTCGAAGGCGCGCAGCACGGCGAAAAGCCCGTCCAGGCGCCCGAACAGCGGATCGCCATCGACCGTTACGAGTGTGTCCCCCTGCAGGAGCCCGCCCTTGTGAGCCGGGCCATCTGGCTCGACCGTGACGATCAGGAGCCCGCTCTCCTGACCGAGCTGGCCGGCAAGGGCCTCGGTCAGCCGGATGGGCTGGACGCCAACCCCTAGATAGGCGCGGCGAATGCGGCCGTGGGTTCGCAGGCTTTCGGCGACCCGCTCGGCGGTCTCCACCGGGAGCGCGCGGCTGGGGCCGCGCCCGAAGTTCCAGCTGTTGATGCCGATGACGCGACCATCCGCATCGACGAGTGGTCCGCCAGAGAATCCCGGCAACAGCTCGGCCGTCGTCTGGATCAGTGAAAGGGCCTGCCCACCCCGCCAACCTCGAAATTCGCCGGACGAGCCGGTGACGATTCCCATAGTGACCTGCTGCTCGCCAATCGTCCCGCCCAACGCCAGCACGATGTGGCCGGTGCGGACGTCCGCGGACCGGCCGCGCGGCGCGGGCGCCCCTCGCAGGCCGTCGGTTCGTAAGAGGGCAAGGTCGGTGCCTCGATCGCGGCCAACGACTGATGCCTTCAGCGTGGTGGGTGCGCCGGTGACGAGGATGTTGTCGTCCGCCTCGATGACGTGATTCGCGGTCAGAACCACGTTGTCCGCCCAGATGATGCCGGTGGCCGGACGGCCGCCACGAGCATCGACCCGGACCAGGCTCGGCGCGAGGCCGGCAACCACCCGGGCGATCTCGGCTGATAGATCGGACAGCGTTGCCACGCTCCAAAGGTATCGCGTCTAGCAGCCGAGGTCATCACCCAGACGACCGGGAACCCGACCGCCCGTTCGAGCAGGAGTAACGGTTTCGTCGGTGCCGCCGTTCTTACGGCAGGTTCATCTATCGACTTCATCTAAGGAGGACGACATCATGCAAGCCCTCAGGGGAACGCTCGCAACACGCGGAGTTTTGATCGTCATCGGTGCTTTGATTGCAATCGCGGCATCCGCCGTAACCGCGGTGGCCGTTCGGGCCGGCGCCGGTGGCGGATCGACCTCGGGAACGGTTAGCGCCGGTAGCGTCGCTGGCCCGCGGGACACGGTCACGGTGGTCGGCGAGGGAACGCAGAATGCGACGCCCGACAACGCCCTGATCAGCCTCGGGGTCTCGGTCAGGCGCGGAACGGCGGGAGACGCCCTCAACGTAGCGAATATCGAGATGACGTCGCTACTGAATGGAGTCAAAAGCCAGGGTGTCGTGGACGTCGACATCCAGACGACCGGAATTTCGATCTACCAGGACACGCAATACGGCTCGGTCGGCTACCGGGCGGCAAACACGGTCAACGTCAAGATCCATCACATCGCCAACGTCGGCAGCGTCATCGCGGCGGCCCAGAAGGCCGTGGGCGATGACATCCAACTCAACGGCATCACGCTGCAGTTGAGCGACAACACCAACCAGCTAAAGGGTGCACGCCAGGCGGCGATGACCGCCGCAGCGGCCCGCGCCAAAGAATGGGCGAACCTCGCCGGGCGTCACCTCGGCAAAGTGCTTTCGGTCTCGGAAGTCGTCTCGAGCGGGGGCGGATCACCCTGCGGGAGCGGCGGCGGATGCGGCGGCGGAGGCGGCGCACCCGTCCAGGCCGGTCAGATGAATGTGACGGTCGATGTGGCGGTCGTCTACGAGCTGACCGACTAAGTCACCCGGTTAGGCGATATGTGCTCCGACTTGCTCGTGGCAGTCGGGGCACTCTTCCTCCGGACCCGGGGCATGGTCGGCATGCTTGGATTCCATCGGATATTGAGTGGCCCGCCACCCCGCCAGCCCACCGCGCAGCGCCCAGGCTTGCCGGCCCTGCTGTCGGAGGAATTGCGCCACACGGGCGCTGGTGCCCTCGTCGGGTCAAGTGCAGTAGGCGATGATCTCGCGGTCGGCGGGTAGGCTCTCGAAGTGCCGCAGGATCTCGGAAGCCGGGCGCGCGGCTTGGAGACCGCGAATGATCGGTTCGGGTGGGATCCGAATCGCGCCCGGGATGCGGTGGCTGACAGCCGGATAGACCAGGGAACTCGTCACATCGAGCGGGACCGCCTCGCCCGCATCGAATTTTGCCTTAGCGGCCGCGGGATCGATGCGCGGCGACATGATCATCATCGGCGTGGTTCTGGCGGCAACTCGGGCAGCAACCACGGTAAGGCTTCTGACATCGGCCGGACCAGCGTGGCGTAGTGCTCGCGGTCGAGCTTGTCGCGCGCCAGGATGGCAAGCGCCGCCGCGAGCAGCGCGCGCTCGCCTTTGTGACCAACGTCACCGTGCTCGGCTTTCCAGTCTTCGAGCGAGCTCCGACCCTCGGTCAGGTCGAGGATGCGCTTGCGCGCTTCGTCCCACTGCGGTCCGCGGTTGTTCTTCTCCAGGACTCGGAGGGCCGCGCGTTCGGCCTCATGGAAGCGTTCCATGATGCGCGGATCTTCATGGCGGTCCCAACCCCAGGCAACCCGCTCGATGCCAGCCGGGGAAAGAACCCGCGCGTCCCCGATCAGCCGGTCGAACCCCTGGTCTTTAGCCCCATATCCTTCCGCGTCCACTGCCATGTTGCTTGCCTAGTCTAAAGCGTCGTCTCTAGACGAGAATCCATCCGAGTCCAATCGCTCGGGCAACGGCTTCCGCGCGCGAGCGCGCGTTCAGCTTGCCGAGGACCGCACCGGCATGGAATTTCACGGTGTGCTCGCTGATTCCTAGGCGCCCGGCGATCTGTCGGTTGGTCAAACCGCGGGCCATCAATTGGAGCACCTCCAACTCGCGCGGGGTCAGCGACTCCGTCGGCGCGTTGAGGGCCGGTTCGATCCGTTCCTCGTGGGGCAGCAGGGTGGCGATCTCCTGGCGGGGAATCGACACCAGTCCGCGGGCCGAGGCGAGCAGGGCCGCCGCCAGCGTCTGGGAATCGACCCCAACCGGCAATAGGGCGGACGCACCGAAGGCGAGCGCCTGTGTCAGTGCGCCCGGCTCGCCGGTGAGCGCCACGATCGGCAGTCCCGGCTGGGCCCCGGCCAATCGCGCGATCGCATCGAGGTCTTCGATCTCGCCATCGCCGACGTCGAGCAGCACGACATCGGGCAGTAGTTGGCCCGCGAGTGACGCCGCCTCCGGCACGCCGGCCGATCCAACCGCCTTCATCCCCGCCATGCCTTCGAGCACTGCGGCCAATCCGCCGCGGGCAAGCGGATTGGGCGAGACGATCAGCACCCGCAACTCGGGCGTGCTCATGGTTGCGTCAAAGAATAGGCTGGGGCGTCGTCGGCCAGCCAATCTCGAGTTAGAAACAGCCAGAAAGCGAGACCGGCATAACGCCCGTACCGCTTGAACCGGCGCTCGATGGTCCGATCGCTGACCGCCCGCTTTCTTCCCAGCAGGCGGGCGTACGTGGGCCTGGTCCAGGAATCGAGGATCAGGCGGTCGTATCGGCCCAACATCAACATGATGTGCGCAGCGGCGTACGGGCCAACGCCGGGCAGAGCCTGCAGTTGCGCGGCCACCTCGTCATCGGGAAGGACTTCGGGTGACGCGCTGGCGAGCGCCTCGAGATCAATGCGCCCGTGGGCCACGTCAGTCGATAGCGTCTTGAGGTAAGGGCCGCGGTAACCGGTGCCCGCCACCGCCTTATAGAAACGCTCCGGCGCGGCGGCCATGGCCTGCGGAGTCGGGAAGGCGCGTCCATAGGGTCCCGTCGGCGGCGCTCCGGGCGCTTTCTCCCCCAGGTGTTCAACCAGGGCGTTCACCATCCGGGTGGTCCCGCCCCATGACGTGTTCGTAGTGCAGATGGTTTTGACCACGTCCTCGAACACGGTGGGGCTGCGCACCATCCGGCCGGCTCCGCTGAGGACCCAGGCCAGGTCCGGATCCTCGGCGGCGACCGCGTAGAAGGGCGTCAGGTCAAGGTCGAGGCTGAGGACATGGCGGACCTGCGCCATGATGGCCGCGGCCACTCGGTCCGTCGGTGCTCGACCCGTGACCCGGATGACCCCGTGGCCAGGACGCACCTGGGAAATCATCAAGGTCCTGGCTCCCAGTGCGGTGAGCGGAATGGTGATTTCAAAGGTCCAGGCTTTCTGGTCGAGTCGCATTGGCGGCAGCTCCGCAATTCCGTGCGACAGGAACACGCGGCGGAGGTCGACGACCTCGCCCGCCGGACCGACGAGAGGAAACTCGCCCTGCCACGTGGGTGTCATTCCGGAGCGGGTCTGGTCCAGATTTGTTTCTCGCCGACCGCTCGGAATCCCAGCCGCTCGTAATAGGCCGGCAGGAAGGAGTCCCGGGTGCACTGAAGCGTCAGGCGCTCGCAGCCAAGGGTGCCGGCCTTCGCGGTCATGGCCAGCGTGAGTGCGGCACCCGCCCCACGGCGGCGCGCCGATGGGTGCGTGTAGAGGCCGTGGAGGTAGGCGCTCGCGCCGTGCTGGAAGAGGCCGACGTGCGCAACCGGTCGCGTGCCGTCGTCGGCGAGATAGAAATGGTGCGGCGTGTTGGCCGCCCGCCAGCGATAGAGCGCGATCAGCTGCGCCCTCATCGGTTCTGTCCACAAGTGTTCGCGCGTGTCGGCATGGATCAGGGCTTCAAAGGCGGCCCATGACTCCGCGCTTCCCACCGGTGAGATCTTGAAGCCCCCACCCTGCCCTCCGCCAAACGGGGAGGGAGTAGAGGGAGTGGAGACCTGGACCATCGCGACTCGTGCCTCACCGGTGTAGCCCGCGGCGATCAGCCGCGGATTCAGGGCCGCGATGGTGGCGGGGTCGCGGCTGGTGGCACGCAAGGTGGTCGCCTGAGGAATCGCCGCCTGCAGTACGCGCTCCAGGTCGGCCGCCTCCCAGTTCGGCGCCACCAGGTCCTCAATGCCGTTCAGGAAGAAGAGGTCGGGATACGTGGTATTCCAGACAATTTCGCCAAGGGGTTCGCGAGTCCTGTGTCCGCCCGCTCGACCCTGGGCAGCCGCGGCATCGAAGACTTCGTCGGCCAGCGCCTCGAGTTGAATGCTCACGTGGATGTAGCCTAGTCTCGGAATGAGTCAAGCGGCCTCTCAAGCCGCCACCTTTTACCGCGAAGCCGCGCCGGCTCGCGCCTAAAGACATTGGAGATATGGACCTCGACGACCGGCTTTCCGGACCCGCGTAGCGCATCCGCGAGCGCCAGGCTGTAATGCGACAAGGCGCCGGGATTGATGATGATGGCATCGCTGGGCTCCGTTTCGACCCAGTCGATCAGCTGACCTTCGTGATTCGACTGCAGGAAGCGAAGCTGGACTCCCAGCTCTTTGGCGCGGCCGGCTAGCAAGCTCTCGAGGTCGGCAAGGGTTTTCGTCCCATAAACCTCGGGCTCGCGGCGTCCGAGCGTACTCAGGTTGGGGCCGTTGAGCACGAGGATATTCACTCGGGAAGCACCTCCGCCAACGCGACCCGGACGATCGACGGATCCACGCGCCGGCCGTAGTCGGCCCGGCCAATCTCACGCAGCAGTACCCAGCGCGGCTCGCCCGATTGGGATTTCTTGTCGTGACGCATGGCGTCGATCAGCTTCGCATGCGAGGCGACCGGCCGCTCGGTAAGCAAGCCGGCATCGGTCAAAAGGGCATGCTGTGCCGCCACGCTCGCCGAGGTGCAGGCTTCAGCCATCAGGCTGATCCGCGCGGCTACCTCCATGCCCCACGCAACCGCCTCGCCATGTCGTACTCGGCCGAAGCCGATGACGCGTTCAAGCGCGTGGCCAACGGTGTGTCCGTAGTTGAGGATCGCTCGCTCGCCGGTCTCGGTTGGATCGCTGGCCACGACCGTTGCCTTGATTGCGATGGAGCGCGCCACCGCCTCGCGGATCGAGGACGAATCCCGGCTCAGCACGCCGGGCAAGTTGGCCGAGAGCCATTCGACGAAGGATCGATCCGCGATGATCGCGGCCTTGATCACTTCGGCTAGCGACGCGCGGAATTCCTCATTCGGGAGGCTCGCAAGATAATCGAGGTCGCAAAAGATCGCCGACGGCTGATGCACCGCGCCTGCCAGGTTCTTGCCGGCGGGCAAGTTGATCGCGGTCTTTCCGCCGATGCTGCTATCGACCATGGCCAGCAGTGTCGTCGGCATCTGGATATAGCGGATGCCGCGCATCCAGGTCGCTGCGGCGAACCCGGCCACATCTCCCACGCTTCCCCCTCCGAGGGCAATCAACGCGCCGTGGCGATCGATGCCAGCTGCCGCCAGCGCCTCGTAGATCCCGGAGAGCACCGCCAGGGTCTTGGCCGACTCGCCCGGCGGCACCACGTGCAGCCTTGCAGAAAAGCCGGCACTGGACAGAGCATCGATGACCGGCCTGGCGTGCTGGCGCGCGATGCTTTGGTCGCTGACGACGACCACTGGCGAGGGGCCCCCACCCTGCCCTCCCCCAGAGGGCGAGGAAAATTTTGAGATCTCCGCCGGGACAAGGTAGGAGAGACCGTACCCCACCGTGACGTCGTGAGGAGAGCCGGTGATGTGGATCGGAATCCGCTGCAGGCGATTGCCCGACAGGCGGTCGTGGAGCTGGTTCGCCACCTCTGCGGGATCGATGCCATCGGTTTTGAACACCACGTCCGCCTCAAGGTAGCGGGAAAGCCGGCGCCGCAGTAGTGACGCGATGACTGACGGCGCTCCCGTCTGCAGCATGGGGCGGTCGGTCGATCCATTCAGCCGGCGGGCCAACTCATCCGGCTCGGCCGTCAGCGCGACGACACAATTGCCGTCCCGGATGCGAACCCAGTTATCGTCGCGCATCGGCGCGCCACCGCCGACCGCGACGACCAAGCCCTTCCGTTCGAGCGCGCGTAGGAGGCAGCGCGCTTCGCGCTCGCGGAATCCGGCTTCGCCTTCGCTCGAAAAGATCTCCGCGACCGATTGCCCGGCATCGGCCTCGATCACATCGTCGAGGTCGACGAACGGCCGGTCCATCCGTTGCGCCAGCTGCGGACCCACAGTGGACTTTCCACTGCCCATGAAGCCAACCAGCACCACGTTGTTCAACGACGCGTCTCCTGGAGATAGCTCTCCACGTTGCGACGCAGCTCAGGCATCGAGTCGCCGCCGAACTTTTCGAGCAGGACACCGACGAGAACCAGGGCGACCATGGCCTCCGCCACCACGCCCGCCGCGGGCACCACACAGATGTCGCTGCGCTCGTAATGGGCGCGCGCAGGTTCCTTGGTCTTCAGGTCGACCGTGGCCAGCGGCTTGAGCAGGGTCGAGATTGGCTTCATGTAGCCGTGCACGACCAGCGGCTCGCCGTTGCTGACGCCACCGGTCAGCCCGCCCGCGCGATTGGTCTCGTGCCGCAATCGATCGTTGTCATAGACGGGCACGTCGTGGACCTGCGAGCCGGGCAAGCCGGCCCCCTCCACCCCATCGCCGATCGCGACCGCCTTGCAGGCCGGGATGCTGACGATCGCCTGGGCGAGCAAGCCGTCGAGACGCGTGTCCCACTGGCGGTAGCTGCCGAGGCCCGGTGGCACGCCTTCGGCGATCACGGTGAAGACGCCACCCAGCGTGTCGCCGCGCTCGCGTGCGGCATCGATGGCCGCCACCATGGCCTCCCCCGCCGCCTCGTCTGGCGTGCGCACCGGCGAGGCTTCAACCGCATCCCATGGAATCGGCCAAGGCACCGTCGCCTCGATGGTCGCGACGGAGCGCGTGTAGCTACGCACCTCGATGCCGAATTCCCGGAGCAGCAGCTTCGCCACGCCCCCTGCTGCCACGCGGGCCGCCGTCTCGCGCGCACTGGCCCGCTCGAGCACGTCGCGGGCATCATTGGCACCGTATTTGAGCATGCCCGCCAGATCGGCGTGCCCAGGGCGCACCCGCGTGATCGGTTTGCGCTTCACCTCCGCCGCATCGACCGCCATCACTTCTCGCCAGTTCTCCCAGTCGCGGTTGGCGATCTCGAGCGTGATCGGCGATCCCAACGTCAAGCCGCCGCGAACGCCGGCCACGATGTGAGCGGAATCGTGCTCGATCGCCATCCGTCCACCTCGGCCATGCCCACCCTGTCGCCGGGTCAGGTCGCGGGCGAGGTCTTCTTCGCGCAGGGTTAGACCGGCGGGAACACCGTCGAGGATCACCGTGAGCCTTTCGCCATGTGATTCCCCAGCGGTCAACAAGCGGAGCGTCATGCCGGCACCGGCTCGCGATCCAGCGCGGCCCGCATCACGTCAACGGGCGCTTGCGAGCCGGTCCAAATCTCAAAGGATGCGGCGCCCTGGTGCAGCAGCATCGCCCGACCCTCAACCGACCGACGGCTCCGCAGGTCGAAGCTGCGCTGGTCGCGTTTCAGCCAGCCAGCGGGCGGAAGGTCCGCAGGCGTGGCGTTGACGACCAGGTCTACCCTGGCGATGGTTTCCCGCAACTTCGTCAGGTCGACCGGACCGCCTCGGTCAATGCCGAGATCGGTGCATAGCCGTCGTGCCTGGTCGAGATTGCGCGCGATTATCCAGACCTCGCCGGCCGTTGGTTGGAGGGCCGCCGCAACCGCACGTGCGGCGCCGCCGGCTCCGATAATCGCGACGCGATAGCCCCCACCCTGCCCTCCCCCAGAGGGGGAGGGAGATTTCTCCTTTAGGGCGCGACGGAATCCTTCGACGTCGGTATTCCAGCCTTTCAGCCGTATGCCCTGTCGACTGATGGTGTTCACCGCGCCGATGCGAGCGGCCTGCGGATCCAGGTCATCCAGCAAGGCGATGACGGCTTCCTTGTGTGGAATCGTGACGTTCGCTCCAACCATCCGTTCGTCGACGCGCAGCTCGGCGATGGCGGCGGGGAGGCCACCCGCGTCCACCTCTCGAAGCTCGTAGCGGCAATCGATGCCTAATGCGGCAAAGGCCGCATTTTGCATCACCGGCGAGAGGCTACGGGATACGGGATTGCCGAACAGGAGAACTTTGGATGTCACCGGGTTAGCTCCCGCAAGTCCGAGAAGAAGTCCGGATACGAGACGGCGACGCACTCGGCATCCTCGATCGTCGTCGGACCCGACGCGATCAGTCCGGCGACGGCGAGCGCCATGGCGATCCGATGGTCACCGTGCGACTCGACCGTCGCACCGAGCAGCCTCGCCTGGCCATGAATGCTGACGCCGTCCGGACGCTCGTCGACGATCGCGCCCATCCGGCGGAGGCCCTCGGACATGGTGGCGAGACGGTCGCTCTCCTTGACGCGAAGCTCGGCCGCGCCTTCGACGATGGTCGTGCCCTCGGCCTGGGTCGCGACGGTCAGCAATGCGGGGATTTCGTCGATCGATGCTGCGACCTCGTCGGCACCGATCGTCACCGCGCGCAAGGGGCGACCCGTTACGGTCACGGAGCCGCGCGGCTCGATGCCCGCGCCGTCGGCATCGACATGGATCTCGGCGCCCATCGACTGCAGCAAGCGGAGAAAAGCCGTGCGGCTGGGATTCAGCCCAACCTCGCGAATGGTGACTGACCAATCAGGCCGGAGCGCCGCGGCTGCCATCCAGAAGGCCGCCGACGAAAAGTCGCCGGGGACCGACAGGTCGATCGGGCGCAGCGGTTGCTGGGACGGCCGGACCACGAGACCATCCGCCGTCACACTCACATCGGTGCCCATCGCGCGCAGCAGACGCTCCGTATGGTCCCGCGTCCCCACCGGTTCAACCACGGTGGTCGGACCACTGGCCGAAAGTCCCGCGAATAGGAGCGCGCTCTTCACCTGAGCGCTGGCGACTGACAGAACATGGCGGCGTCCCTGCAGCCGCGCGCCGGTCACCGCGAGCGGGGCATGCCCATCCTGCGATTGAATCCTGGCGCCCATCGTGCGCAGTGGTTCGACCACGCGGGCCATCGGCCGGCGTCGCAGCGACTCGTCACCGTCAAGCGTGGCCGACACCCAGCTACCGGACAGGATGCCCAGCAACAGGCGCATAGTGGTCCCGGAGTTCGCGCAATCGAGCGGTCCGTGAGGAGATCGAAACGACCTCCAGCCACCGCCGTGGATTCGTGCCGGGCCGCCGATCCGATCGATCTGGACCCCCAGGCCGCGCAGGCAAGCGACGGTCGCCGCCACATCCTCGCCCTCAGGAAGACCGTCAATGCGGCTTTCCCCTTGCGCCATGGCCGCCAGCATCAGGGCTCGGTGGGCAATCGACTTATCACCCGGGACGCGCAGTTCACCGGCAACCCCTGCTGCCGGCTCAACGATGTGCGCGGATTCCACGTCAGTGCGCGGCACGCGCGCCCTCCTCAAACAGCTCGCCCACACGGTCGCCACGATCGATGCGCTCGCGGTACTCGTGCAAAACATCCGCGAAGCGATCGATCGCCTCGACCAACGGGCCGCGGTTAGTGGCCGTGATGTCCTCGTACAGGCCCGGGTCACCCTCGGCCAGGCGCACCATGCCTCGAAACCCGGGGCCGCCGAGCCGAGGATCGGCAAACGGCCGCACCGTCTGCGCGTAGGCGAGGCTGAGGGTGAAGGCCAGGTGGCTGAGAAAGGCCATCTGCCGGTCGTGGGCATCGGCGGAAAGGATCTGCGGACGCGCGCCGATTGCCCGGACCAGGCGGAACCATTCATCGAACGGGGTGAGCTCCTGCCCCTCATCCGGCGTGAACACCCAGGTCTCTCCCCGAAACAGCGTGGCATCGCTCTCGCTCAGCCCGCTCCGCTCCTTGCCGGCGACCGGATGGCCGCCGAGGAATCGGGAGGGGTCGGGCAGGCAGCGGGCCCACTCGAGGACCGGGCGTTTGACGCTCGCGACATCGGTGACGATCGCTTGTCGCGGGATGTCGGTCGCGATTTGCTCGAGCACTGAACGGACCTGGTTGATCGGGGTGGCGACCACGACGATGTCGCAGTCCGAAAGGTCGCGGAGATCGGTTGACGCCCGGTCCACCGCGCCGCGCTGCTGGGCCGCTGCCACACCCTCGGCGTGGTGCGCGACGCCGCGCACTTCGAGCGACCCGGCAAGGCGTCGCAGGGCCAGACCCAGCGAGCCGCCGATCAAGCCCAGACCGACAATGCCAACCCGCATCAGGCCACTCCGACGGTTCGGCTCAGCGCGGCGGCGACGGCGTTGACCTGTTCGACCAGGTGGGCGAATGCCTGCGGGGTCAGCGACTGAGCACCGTCGGAGAGCGCGACCTCCGGCTGGGCGTGCACCTCGACCATCAGGCCGTCGGCGCCCGCCGCGATTCCCGCCAGCGCCATCGGGGTGACCAGGGAGCGCCGCCCGGTGCCGTGGCTTGGGTCGACGATCACCGGCAGGTGGCTAAGCTCCTTGATCA
>Ga0209471_1000204_pt1 | contig 43596 bp, 28 predicted proteins | sample GraSoiAngelo_128_FD_185885 | JGI IMG/M metagenome (GOLD analysis project Ga0209471, IMG submission 185885) | Grasslands soil microbial communities from the Angelo Coastal Reserve, California, USA - 14_0927_12_20cm (SPAdes) (version 2) | ecosystem: Environmental > Terrestrial > Soil > Grasslands ... | reverse complement strand
AGGTATCGATAATATACAAGAACTCATAGAGGTGAGTTTGCGACCACTGCTGGCCACCCCCGAGCCCGTTGCGACAGGGCGGGTGCAGGTGCGTGGCTTGGACGGCATCCTCTCAGAACTGGAGAACTCCAGAGTGGATTTCGCTTGCGTGGGGAAAACCCTGCAAGAGTTAAGAAAACGCCTGGTCTGCTGCTATCCTCCTTGCGGAGAAGCGGTCCTTGTTCGCAGGCAATTTCATCGAGGCGGAACTGCCTGCTCAGTCAGCGCGGAGTTTGTTCCGCGGCCACGGGCCGGGAAAGAGATTCGCTACGTGAAGGTTCTGGTTACGGGAAGCAGCGGTTTAATCGGTTCGGAAGCGGTGGAGTATTTTGACCGCCAGGGCCATGAAGTCACCGGCGTAGACAACAACATGCGGCGCGAGTTCTTCGGGCCCGCCGGAGACACACTCTGGAACTTGGAAAGGCTGAAGCGCGCGACGAAGCGTTTCACCCACGCCGAGCTGGATATTCGCGATCGCGTCGCCATGGAAGAACTCGTTCGAACGCAGCATTTCGATCTGATCGTGCATTGCGCGGCGCAGCCTTCGCATGACAAGGCTCGAGAGATTCCGTTACTGGATTTCGAGGTGAACGCCTTGGGAACGGTGAATCTGCTCGAAGCGACGCGGCAACACTTGCCGGAGGCAGTGTTTGTGTTCTTAAGCACGAACAAAGTGTACGGCGACGCACCCAACGAAATTCCTTTGAAGGAACTCGAAAAGCGCTACGACTATGCGCGAGCTGAAGATTATGCTGGCATTGACGAAACCTGCCGGATCGACCGCACGCTACATTCTTTGTTCGGCGCTTCCAAGGCGGCGGCAGATCTCGTCGCGCAGGAGTACGGTCGGTATTTCAAGATGAAGGTGGGAGTTTTTCGCGGCGGCTGTTTGACCGGCCCGTCGCATTCGGGAGTCGAGCTGCATGGGTTCTTGTCGTACCTGGTAAAGGTCACACTCAGCGGAGGAACGTATTCCGTTTTCGGCTACAAAGGCAAGCAAGTGCGCGACAACATCCACAGCCATGACGTGGTGCGCGCGATCGAAGAGTTTGCGGCGAATCCGCGGCCCGGCGAAGTCTACAACCTCGGCGGCGGGCGCGCGAACAGCATCTCGATCCTCGAAGCCGTCGAACGCATCGAGCAAATGAGCGGCAAGAAATTGACGTGGCGATATGTCGAGGAAGCCCGCAAGGGCGACCACATCTGTTACATCTCGAATCTCGCGAAATTCAAGAAGGATTATCCCCAATGGAAGATTACGCGCGGGCTTGACGCGATCCTCGAAGAGATCATCGCGTCCCAGCGGAAGCCGTTGCCGTAGCGGCAGGCAAGCCACAAACCTTTCGGCGAGATCATGACCGCCCGGCACCGGGTCTGCCGCTACATGAGAGCTTGCGCGGCGCTGGTCTTGGGCTATCATCTGCATCGGTTCGATGATGCCCCGAGCAAGCGCAAGCAATGCGCGGGATCTTCCTCCCAAAAGACCCTGGTGGCGGCCAAAGCCAACACGGCCGCGGCCACCAAAAGCGGAGCCTGTGATCTTGGGAAAACCGTTTGTCAGCGTGCTCGAACAGGATTTCCCCGCCTCCGACCGCACGCCGGAAATCGTGCGCAAGTTTGAACCCCGAGTGCGGCTCCTGCGCAAAGAGAACGGCGGGCCAGCTTCGGCGTTCAATGCCGGAATCCCCGAATGCAGCGGCGAAATTGTGGCGTTCCTGGACGGCGACGACTGGTGGGAAAGCCGGAAGCTTGGTGTGGTGGTAAATGAGTTTGCGACTTACCCGGAAATCGGAACCGTCGGCCACGGCCTTTACGAAGTGGATGAACAGGGCAGGCGACTCTTCGTAAATGTTCCGGACCGCCGCTATTCTTGTCGCTTCAGCAACCTGCAGGAAGCACGCCAGTTTGTGGAATTGCGCCCCTTTCCAGAGCGGTTCTTGTCCGCATGGTTCCACTGCCCGGGGCGCTGCTTGTCGAGGCCGACGAATTCCTTGCCACGTTGAGGACGGCATTTTCTGGCTGCATTGTTCTGGAACAGCCACTGACATCGTACCGTCTCCACTCTGGCAACCAGTTTCAATTCGCCGAACAAGATCCGCGCAGGCAACAGCGCAGGTCTGCCGCGCTCGATTGTCAGACGAGGTTCCCGGGAAACCTCCTCGCTCGTCACGCAAGCGGGCGTGGCGTTTTATTCAGCTCAAAAAAAGAGCGATCTGGGCGCGGTGCTGCTTCACGTCCTCGAGGACGAACACTACCGCGCTTGGCTGGCGCAGCGAAGCTGGATCACCCAACAGCGCTATTTTTCCTGGAATGTGATTGCCGCGGGGTACGTCGAATTCCTGAAAAAGAAGCACGAGCCCCTTTAGACACGTCTGCGAAACAACTTTTCTGCCCGAGAGTACTTCGTCAGGAAAACTACATCGCGCCGCTATCCAGAGAGTGCGGCTATCTGCATAGCCCGGCCACCTACATAGCTTCGCCCGCCTCATGGGATCTTGACGCAAAACCAGGCCCCTGAGATTCTCCTTAGATGCTGATACGAAAAGACTTACGGGAGTTCGCATCACCGGCAAAGGGCCTCGATTAGCGCTTCCTTCTTTTGTTCAGCGAGACGCGACAGGGCGTCCAACGAGGAAAAGTAACCTCCGACGGCCGCGGCGGCCAGGAGCGCAAACGCCTCCGCCGGGAGCCAGCGATTTCCCGTCCAGCGCCCGCTGAAAAGGACCACTGCTGAAATTCCGCCGAATACGATTTGCGCGATGAAGGCCATGAGCACCGCCATGCCGGATTGCCGCTGTCCGCGAATCTGGCCAAATTCCAACTTGCGCGGAAAGTTGAGCGAAGACCAATTGGCGACCGTGAGCTGTCCCGTCACGGCAAAGACTATCGCCGCGAGTGTCGCCACGAGCACAGGAAGCGGGGGCAAGCCGATTCGCCAGGCGAGCATAGCCAGCGACAAACCGATTTCCACGGCGAGCACCAGCAGCAGCATCAGGTTCTTCCCGAGGAACACGTCGCGAAACCTCAGTGGGGCCATGAAGTAGGTTTGAATGCCGCGGCCTTCGAATGCAAAACAGTTGTATGCGGGCGCCATCAGGATCAGGACAAGGTAGGCCATGATGCCAGGAAAAAACATCTCCGGCGAGATGGGATGTTCCGATACCGTTGGGTGTTTGCCGGTAAACTGCGAGCTGAAGATCAAAACCAGCGCCGGCGGCATGATCAAGGTAAAAAAAGCAAAGCTGTTGCGCGTGAGGTACCGAAATTCCTTGCGAACCACCGCCGCCACCTGCGGCGACAGCGCGCTCAGGCGATCCGGAGCATCCCCTGCATTCGCAACCGGGCGCGCGACGGCAGGAGCTGGAGCGGCCGTCTCACTTAGCTGTTCGCCGCGATATTGCGCGGCAAAGCGGTGCCAGAGAAAAAAGCTGAACACCGCCGCATACAGTAAAAGCCCCAGCGAACCCGCGAGAATTCCGCCAAAGTGAGCTTGAGCAGCGGCGGCCACGGCTTTCCCCGCCAGCGAAGGCGGAAACCACGAGAAGTAAGGAATGATCCGGGACGCCAGCGGCCGTAACAATGCGCCATAACGATTCACAATCGGGTTAATCAGATTCAAAGAGACCATTGAGAGAATGAACAAGGCGAAAAATAGCTCGCGCGTCCGGCGCCGCGACAGCAGCCGTTCCAGCCAAGAACCTACAAGTCGCTCCAACGTCACGTTGAGCAAAAGGAACAGCGCAACAACCAGCAGCATCGCCGGTAACACTCCCGGTTTTGCCGCTGCCACACCAAGAGTCATGGAAGCGAGCCAGCAAACGGATGCAACCGCGGAAAAATCCGCCAGGCCGTAGGCCAGACCAATGATGTAAAAAGCTGTGAGGTTCACTGGAAAACGGAGCATCGTGCGGAATTCAAAACTGGCTCCGAACCCCGCGGCAAATATCGGAAACAACTGCCAGAAAAGAAAAATTCCCCAGAAGAGCAGGCCGATCCAGCCGGGTCGGCCCTCGGAAAGACACGCATACGCCCCGGCAAAAAAAGCGAAACACAGGCCCAGTACAACAATGCCGCTTAAGATTCCGCCGAGGACCACGCCAAGCACGTGCAAGCGATGGCTCTCCTTGCGCAGGCTGTTGCGAAGAATGCGCCAGCGCAGACCGGCCACCGCGCGAATCTGTGGGAGAATCCCAATCGAAGGGCCTACATCAGCCATGAGAGTTCTTCCAGGTGCGGCCGTTCCGTGCCGTCCTGCCCCACAATCGAAAGGAAAATCTCCTCGAGCGTTGTCTTGCCGCCCACCTCGCCGGAAATGCCCGCGCGCAATTCTTCCAGCGAACCCTGCGCCACAAGCCTGCCTTTGTGAATGATGGCGACGTGGCTGCAAAGCCTCTCGACGATTTCCAGTACATGGGAAGTCAGGAAAATGGTCGTCCCACGCTCGGTCATCCGGCCGAGCAGGGCCTTCAGAGCGCCCGCCGCGAGAGCGTCCACGCCTTCGAAGGGTTCGTCCAGAAACAAAATTCTTGGCCCATGGATGACCGCGGCTGCCAGTGCCAGTTTCTTCTGCATGCCATGCGAATAATCCGCGATAAGGGTTTTTGGCCGGTCCGCCAGTTGCATGAAGTCGAGCAGCTCATTCGCGCGTCGTTGCGTCGTCGCACGATCCAACCCATACATGCGCCCGACGAACTGCAAATATTCCGAGCCCGTGAGCCGTTCGAGAAGGCCCATGCCTTCGGGTACAACTCCAATCTGGCGTTTCACTTCGACGGGATGCGCGGCGAAGTCCAGCCCAAGAAGCTCCATGCTTCCTGAAGTTGGCGCAAGCAGCCCGGTGAGCATTTTGATGGTGGTGGATTTGCCTGCTCCGTTCGGTCCCAGGAAACCGAAGAACTGCCCCGCAGCTACCTCGAGATCGATCCCGTCAACGGCAGTGAGGTTCCCGAACCTGCGGGACAACTTTTGCGTGCGAATCGCAGTTTCCGGCATCCTGGCTCCTATGGAAGCATGCGGGGATGGAAAACTCTAACATGAGTCGGAGGCAGTTTCGCGAAGGCACCTGAACGCCGAAGCGGGGAGCTCTCAGCTGGATTTCCTGGGATTCGATCCTTGAGTAGTGAGCTGCTGCAATTCTTTGGCTGGAAACGCGGCAAGAACGGCAGGCAGCTCGACGCGGAAAACCGCGCCGCCTTCCTGGCGGTTATAGCATAGAATTTTTCCGCTGTGCTCCTGAACGATTCCGAAGCAGATGCTTAAGCCCAGGCCCGTGCCCTTTCCCACAGGCTTCGTGGTGTAAAAGGGATCGAACACGCGATGCGGTTCTTTGATCCCGGGGCCGGTATCTGAAAATAAGATGACAACGTTGCCGCGATCGCGCATGGTCTTGATCGTCAGAACGCCGCCTTTGTGCGATTCCATGGCGTCTATGGCGTTGCTGATGAGATTGAAAAAAACCTGCATGAGCTGGTTGTCGTCGCCTCGCACTCCGGGGAGCACGGATTCGAGCTGCTGTTCGATCCGGGTGGTGGAAGAGCGGAGATCCAGTGCGCGAAGCTGGACGGCATTGTTCACTACCGTGTTGATATCGAGCAGCGTGCGCTCAGAGGGTACCTGGCGGGCGAAGCTGAGCAAATTCACAACGAGCGTTTTCGTTCGTCGGGCCTGTTCACGGATTTTTGAAGCGGTGGAACGCGCCTTGTCCGGCAGGGTTTCATCATCAGCCAGCAGGTCCGAAAAACCGAGAATGGCAGCCAGCGGATTATTGATTTCATGGGCTGCGCCGGCAGCCAACTGGCCGAGCGAGACAAGTTTTTCTGTTTGCACAAGCTGCGCCTGAAGCCGCTTCAGATTTTCCAGCGCCTGTTCCGATTGCACCAATAGCCGGGCTCTGTCCGCGTCGGCGAAATAGCTGCGCACGAAAATCAATCCCGCCAACGGTAGGGCCGCCACCATCGTGGTCGCCAGCCGGAAATCACGGACATTAGGCTCGCCTTGATCAAAATGCAGGCTGTAGAGCGCAAGGAGCGGCAACGAAATCACCGCCACCATGGCCAGACGGCTCGACCAGCCGTGAACGTTCAGGTCGGAGTTGTCGCTCGAGCCTGACGTTTCCTCCAGCGAAGCGGCGTCAAGCTGGTGGCGATTCAAATAAGCAATCAAGCCGGCGAGCGCGAACCACAAGAACGAAGAGATAAGCGGAAGGTCGTACAAACTGCCTGTGTAGTAGTCGCCAGTGTCGGTTCCTACATCGATCACCAGAGCGCTAAGCATATAGAGCGCGGAAGCGCCCACAAGATGGATATATACGGTCTTCCACGCGCTCTTGCTGCGCAGCCAGAGAACGGTAAACCCAATGACGATGACATTGTTTTGAATTATCGCGAGGAGGTTGAAACTATGATTGTATTGCGAAACCGTGGGTGTCGCGTAAATCCACGGCAAAACGAAAAAAACGTAAACATAGGTCCACCAGGTCAACAACAGGCTGAAATCGAGATATCCGAGGCGCGCATGCACCTCGCCGCGCTTCTGGTGTGGTAGGAGCGTAAGCGCAGCTATAATCGGGATGCCGCGCAGAAAGAATAAAATATCGCCCGGATACATTGCGGGTAGCGGCTTATGAAGATAAATCTCGTAATAACTCCATTGAAACTGTCCGATCATCCAAAGCGTGCAGCTTAGGGCGAGCAGCATCCAAAAAATATTGCGCCGCCAGTGGGGAGTGCCAGCGTTCAGGAGCAGCCCGGCATTGGCAATCAACGGCAGGATGCACTGTACCAAATCTCCGAACACTACCAGCCCCTGTGACCCGCGAGGGTGTGACAAGGACACAGCAGCGTAAAGGGCCAGGACGAAAAGACATATTCCTAAGCCCCAGGTGATCGCGCGGGAGAGTCTCATACACTCGACGATTCCAGTATAGGGTTGCGAAGGGCGCTAGGCGCGTGGAAATTTCTAGGATTGGCCAGACTATAAACTAATTTCTGGCCTGCGGATTTCCGTCGAGAGTTGGTTATGGGCGGCGAAATTATTGAAGTGGACTGCCCGCACTAGAGAATAAACCTGCTGAAGAACGGTAATTTTGCGCACGAACACCCTTTCCCTTCACAGATGAATAGAAGATTTTCTCGAAGCTCTAAAATAGTAACAAGGCGACAAAACTAACGCTATCGATGGTTTGAAACGGCAATCCTTCCCTTAGCGGATTATGGAAGAGTTGTCCGTCAACGGCTCGCAATCCCAAGGTCCCGATGGTCCCTTGCGAACAAGGTCGGGCGATGCGCCTAGCGCTTTCTGGCGGTGACCAGAGAGTAGTAACAGTGGGTAGGGGTCACGCGAATGTCCTCAAACCCAGACTCGCCCAAGATCTCCCTCAACTCGTTCGCCGAATATTGCTTACCTTGCGTATACACCATCATCGTCATGGAAAAAGATGTGGCTGCCAGCGGTCTGTCCTTCGTTTCATCGAGCAACATCTCATTGACAAAGATCCGTCCGCCTGACGGCAACGCCTCAAAGGCGCGGCGGCTCAGAAAGAGACAGCGGTCGCGATCCCAATCATGGAAGACGTTGCTGAAGAAGACTCCGTCATACTCCCTTGGCCACCGGTCCTTGAACATATCCAATTCCACGGTGTTGATGCGATCTTGGAGGCCATGTTCGGCAATGTAGCGCTGTGCCACTTTGCTGACAGCGGGCAGTTCCATGATTGTAAACGTCGTCCCCGGCCACCGTTGAGCCACAACGATGCAAAAACAACCGGAACCCCCTCCGACGTCCAAGACGCGTTTGATGCCGTGAAAATCGCCATTCAAGGCGACTCCCATCGCCAGTGGAAGCGATTGGCAGTGCATTGCATGTGTAAACCCTTCTGCCAGGGCCGAGTCCATTTCATGGGTTTCCCACATTTCGCCGCCACCGTAGGCCGAAGCTCTTTCCTTTTTCAGTGCCTCCAAGATCGTCGCAGATGTGAGCGGCACGTTCCCGAACAACTTGATGATGCTGCCGCGGTAATACGGGCTGCCAGGCAGCAGGTACGTTCGAGATACACCAGAGAGACTGAAGTGCCCGTGAGATTGGGTCAGGAAACCCAATGAAGTCAGAACACCAAGGAGCGCCTCGGTCGCTCGAGGTCCTAGCGAGAGGGCCTGCCCAACCTGTGCCGCCGTCATGGGGTTGGTATCCAAAAGAGGGAATAATCCGAGTTCGTCCGCAGCAGCGAGCGTCGGAAAATGATAGAAGGATCTCTCGACATCCCAAATCAGACGGTCATCACAGGTCGGTGGGCTAAGTTGGAGCAGGTTCGGTGCTGCCATTGTTTCCTCTTCTTTGTCTGGTCGCCCCAATGCAGGTCTAGTCTCTGCGATCGCACTGCGATGTGGCCAACATTCGACCAAAACGACAGACAGTATCGGCTGTCAAACTCAGTTAGACCGACCTGGACAAAACCGTCCGGGCCCGCCTAATGCGAAACCAAAGACGGTCAATGACAGCCGGCCGCAGTAACACTACAAGAAACCTCGGGCACCAGAAACGAAAAATACTTTAAGCAGAGTGGCTGGTCAACCCGCAACTCACCGGCTGTCAGCGGCTTTAGTGTTGATGGAAGCGTTCAATTCTCCGATAGTCGGCACTCGCACCTAATCGTCGGGTCCGATTTTGTGAGCGTACTAGAACGTTCTGGCCCTGCATTCCGCCCATGGTTCGCGCAGATTGGCGAGCCTGGAGGAAACACATGAGTGGGCGGCCGCTACAAAAAGCGCCGAGTTTGTCTTCGCGACCTAACTTCTGGGGAACGACTTTCGTCTAGGTACGTATACATAGCACTAGGAGGAGTAATCCGCTTCCCGCGCACGGTGGCCAAGCAGAAAAGCGAGTACTACAAGCGCGGGAATGTGGCGAGACAACCTCGCCGCTACGACGGGCCCGCCCACCCTCTGAAAACGAGCCTGGGGCACTCCAGGCCGCCGGACAAAGCGAGTGGAGAGCAGCTGCCGCCCCTTTCGGGGCGGTTATGTGACCCTGAAACTCGATCTCGACGCCTATTGATTCCACAAGACTTAACGTCGAGTTTCTGAGGAGTCTCAGGTTGCCCGGGAAGCAGGCATGAGATGGCTTCGCTTTGGACGGATTTGCGGTTTACGGTGCGGGAGCTGCGGAAGCGGCCGGGGTTCACGCTGACGGCAGTGCTCTCTCTGGCGCTGGGCATTGGCGCGACAAGCGCTGTGTTCAGCGTGATCTACGCTGTGCTCATCGACCCCTTCCCCTACCCCGGCTCGGACCGCATCATGGAGATTCGGCTGGTGGACAGGGAAGGCCACGACCGCTTCGCCGGGCCGACGGGTCCGCAAGCGGACGTGCTGCGCCAGGCCCGGTCCACCGAAGACGTCGTCCTGATGGATTGGTGGAACCTGACCACCACGGACGGCGACCTCCCCGAAGACGTCCAAGCCATGTATATCGACCCGAACGCGCCGAATCACTGGAGCATCCGTGCGCTGATGGGCCGCTGGCTGATTCCTTCCGACGCGCCGCCGGGGCAAACGCCGCAGCCGGTGGTGGTGCTGACCTACGCGTTTTGGCAGCGCTACTACATGGGCGATCCCAACGTGATTGGGCGGACCATCCGGCTTGTACACAAGCCGTACCAGGTGGTTGGAGTGATGCCGCCGCGGTTCAAGTGGGGCAACCCGGATATTTACGTGCCGCTGAAGGTCACGCAGGACCCGAACATTCGCTACGCGGCGTCCATCAAGCTCCGAGCCGGCGTAAACCCCGAGCAGGCCAGCGCAGAGCTGCAGCCGATTATCGAGGAGTTCGCGAAGGCAGCGCCGGCGAATTATCCGGACAAGTTCAAGGTGAAGCTGCGCAGCATCGTGGAGGTGTATGCGCGTCCACTGGGGCCGACGCTGTGCTTGCTGCTAGGCGCGGTGGCTTCGCTGCTGCTGATTGGCTGCGCGAATGTGTCGATTTTGCTGCTGGCGCGCGGTACGGAGCGTCAGCACGAATTGGCAGTACGCGCGGCCATCGGAGCGGGCCGGATGCGGATGATCCGGCAACTGCTGACGGAGTCGCTGGGGATCGCCACAACGGGCGCGCTGCTGGGCGTGCTGCTGGCGTGGCGCGGGCTTTCGTTGCTGGTGGCGACGCTGCCGGAAAATTCGTTTCCAGCGGAGTCGGTGATCAGGATGAATGTGCCGGTGCTGCTCTTTAGCGTGGCGCTGGCGTTTGTGACTTCGATTGTGTTTGGGTTGTGGCCGGCGCTGCAGCTTTCCCGGCCGGAAATTGCGCGGCTGATGCAGAGCAGTTCGCGGCGGGTGGCGGGCAGCGTGGGCGCGCGGCGGAGTCATGGCGCGCTGGTGGCGGCGCAAGTGGCGTTAACGCTGCTGATGCTGACCGCGGCAGGCGCGGCGGGGAAGGGCTTCCTCAAGCTGGTGAATACGGATTTAGGCTACGACCCGCACAATGCCATGTCTGTGCCGATTCCGATCCACGAAAACACACACGTCGAGTGGAAAGATCGCGAGGAATATTTTGAGCAGATCCGCGCGCGGATTGCGGCAATGCCGCAGGTGGTTGCGGCTGGCATTTCGACGAATGCGACGCCGCCCTCGAATGGGTGGCGACAGAACGTCGAGATTTTGGGCAGCACCTCGGCGGAAAACCCGGAAGTGCGCGTGAACTTTGTCAGCCCGGAGTATTTTCCGCTGCTGAAGATTCCGCTGACGCAGGGACGCATCTGGGACCACACGGAAAATATGCGCGGCGCCGCGCTGATGGTAATCAACCAGACGATGGCGCGCCAGTTGTGGCCGAACGGTGACGCGATTGGGCATCAGGTCAAGATTCCGTCGCTCAAGGATCAGCCGCCGTATCAGCGCGCGGCCGCCGGAGCGGACGGGTGGTTCCAAATTATCGGCGTCGCGGCGGATGTGCGCGACGACGGGCTGCGCAATCCCATCAAGCCGCAGGTGTATGTGCCGTACCCGGCGCAGATGTGGATGTTCACACAGATTCTCGTGCGCACGCGGGTGGCGCCGCTTTCGATTTTGCGGGACATTCGCGCGGAGATCGTGAAGATCGATCCGGAGCAGCAAGTGATGCTCGTCCGGGATTTGAAGACATGGATCAAGGGGATGCAGGAGTACGCGCAGCAGCGGCTGGTGGCGGCGCTGTTTGGGATTTTCTCGGTGCTGGCGCTGGCGCTTGCGGCGGTGGGGCTGTACAGCGTGGTGTCCTATGGAGTGGCGACGCGGACGAATGAATTTGGGATTCGCATGGCGCTGGGCGCGGAGGCCGGCGACGTGATCCGCATTGTGCTGTCGTCTACGGCGATTCAGGTGAGCAGCGGAGTTGCGGCGGGGATTGCGCTGAGCGTTGCGTTCAATAAGCTGGCGACAAAATGGGTGACGGAAAGCTCGCGCGATCCAATGATTCTTGGCGGGGTGACGCTGCTGCTGGTTGTTGCCGCGGCGCTGGCGTGCCTGGTGCCAGCGCGGCGGGCGGCTTCGGTGGATCCCATGGAAGCCCTGCGCTGCGAGTAGCGGGCGGAAAAAGTAGGTTCACCACTGAGAGCGAAGAGAAGAATGCCAAGACAAGCTCGCCGCGTCCATTCCCGAACGATCTCGCGCCCCGCACGGAAGACTTTAAGCGTCTTCAGGCCAGAGGTTTCGCGGAGTGGGGGCTCTCCAGATTCATCACTCGCCTGACGGTCACAGACAGCCTGAAAGGGTTTGGTAAAGGCCTCGGCTCTGCGGCTTCAGAAGCAGGCTATGCCTGGTGCGCCGGCATCTGACACGCCCTGGACTGTCGAGGTTCGACAGGACTTAGATCGTCGGCAACCCTTCCTTTTATCTGATTACGGAAGAGTTGCCGTCATCCGGTCACGGCGACGTGTCAAGAGTTATTACGAAGCTAAGGCGGCTTGAAGCATTGCCCTGGCGTATCCCACATTGAAGGCCAGCGCAGCGTAGCCGCCGCCACCGGGGTAGTAGGGCTTGAAGTCCGGGCGCTCGCGGTCATAGTCGATGGCGCGAGGATGCTCGGGGTAAACGAGCCGCGAATATTTTTGACGCACTAATTCTTTCATCATCAAAAACATGTCGTTCACGCCTTCGTCGATGAAGACTTCGGTGTATTTTTCGTTAGGCCGCTCGACGCAAACGTTGCGGTAGTGCACGTGATTGATGACGTCCCTGCTTCCAAAATAGCGGCAAACGTCCACGGGGTCGTGGCCCATCTCGCGGGTCACGCCGCAGTCGAAGGTAATGCCGTTGCATTTGCTCGGGACAATGTTGATTAGGCGCTTCCAACCTTCAACGCCTCCCATAATCTGCTGCGATCCGCGACTCAATGGCGCCGGTGGATCGTTGGGGTGGAGAGCCAAACGCACTCCGGCCTGTTCGGCGACGGGAACCACCGCCTGGAGAAAGTAGGTGATGTTGCTCCACATTTCTTCGAGGTTGTGCGCGCCTTCTTCGGGGAGAGGAAGGAGGTTTTTCACTCGATCGTAATCGAAAGACGTAAGACCGGAACCACCCCTTCCGATTTCGGCATAGTAGCCTTCGACCAGGCGGTGGGCATAAAAATTGTATTCGATAACGGGCAGTCCGACTTTTCCAGCGACGCGAATGGATTCGCGAACCTTATCAATCTCCTCGTCGCGTCCGGGTCTGCCATAGAGCGTTTTGGGGAAACCCGCGATCATCATATTGCCCAGAGTGAGCCCCCCCGCCTTGAGCCTGTCCATAAACGCGCGCAGGTCGTCTTCTTGCCAAGGAATGGGAGGACCACCCGTTAGAACGTCATTGACGCCAAGTTGCTTGACGCGGCGGATCGCCGAGTCGTCTACGCTTGCCGCGAAAGCTTGTGAGCTGGCCCTGAAAATCTCGATGGCAATTTTGGGAACGCCAGCAGTGCTGGCGATGTCCCGCGCGCCTATGGCGAAGCTCACACCTGAATTGCCGCGGATCGAGGCCGACAAGGCTGTGGCACCCACCGCTTGAAGCATCTTCCTGCGAGAAAAGTCGGATTTAGTCAATTGGACCTCCTTCCGCTTCATGAATGCTCCCGAAGCAAACACCCAGTTCCTCTGAAAGTTCCCTTTGGAGCCGACAAAACTGACCGCATCCGCGACATCTTAATAAGCCTTCTCAACAGACGCTAGCCCGCTGACAGCGAAGGAGTTTAGATCTATGATTAGCGACCGATATGTTCCCGAGGTTGGGCTGCAACCTACATTCCGCAGTAGAAGGCGGCAGATTTCCTGGCATTGGGTCTACGTATAGGCAGCCGTCGATATCGCGAGAAGGCTCAAGATCTGTTTTTGAATGGGAGTGAGAGGGTCGGAGAAGGTCTGCACGAGTTCGCCCTTCTGGGAGAGCAGAAGATGGCGGGCGCAAGAGCTGAAGACACGGACGATTTGCTGGATGGTGGGCGAGGGCGAGGGCCTTTCCTCAGGGAGGATTTCAATGTGCGCTAGGCCCTGTGCACGCATGGCGTTGCGCAGTTGCCGCTCCAGCAGGGCAGAGACGAGTTGGGCCAAAAAATAGACGAACATCAGGGCCTCAATGCGCTCGTTCTTTTTCAGGAAGATGGGGGCGACCTGTAGGACGGATTTCAGCAGGGCATGGCGCTTTTCCAGTTGGGGTTGATACTTGTAGGCGCGGAGTACGGCCAAGGCATTCAGGCTCGTATTGGTAGCCAGCGGGAAAATCCCGTCCATGTGCTCGGATTTCGAGATGGCCTCCTCATCGCGCGAGTAGTGGATGTGCGGCACCTGGCGCACCATTCTGCGATACAACGTGTTGGCCGAAGAACGACCGCGCTTGATTTGACGGAATTGCTCGACCGACTCCCAAGTGACTTCGACGCGCACCCAAGGTTTCACCGCAAAGTGCTCCAGGATCTCCTCCACCTTCCGGCGCACGGCTTTGTCGGTCTTGGGCCTTTTCTTGCGGGCTGGGTCGGCCAGGCCCCCTAACTGCCCCAGGGCCGCGGCGATCTTTTCCTCCCGTTCCTGTCGGTCCCGGCGAGCTTTTTCGCTCGATCGGAACCAGTACACCCGGAAGCCTTCGCGCATCTGATACAGCCCCGTGGCCGCTTCGTACAAATCGATGCGCCTATGCTTCCGGCTGGATCGCTTGGCCCACACTTTCTCCCAGCGAACGAAGGAGGCTTCGACCTTGCTTTGGAACTCGTCGACCTCGCCTCGCGTGCGTGGCACAACGGTGATAAACCGGCCCTGACTCCGATCGATGTTGAGCAGCGTCTCGCTGACGCAGAGTTTCGAGTCGGCTACGTACAAGAAATCGGAACAGCCCAGGAGCCCACGCAGCATCTGCCAATTTTGCCAGTGCAGGGTGTCATCGGTGCGGTTGCCATCGTGCGCTTTAAAGAGCAAGGGGATGGCGCCATCCTGCGTCACGGAAAGCTCGTACACCAGCTGGAGGAGGTCCGGACGGTGATCCTTGCTGTAGCCCCGGCGGAGCTGCACCGCTCTCCGCTGCTGTCCCGTGTAGGCCCCGCTGAGCTTGACCGAAGTTGTGTCCTGGTGGATCTGGCTTACATCCAGCTGATACGCTTGGACCGAAGCGAGCACCACGCGGGTCAGCAGGCTGGCGCGATCGACCTCGAAGAGACAGTCCAGAGCCCGGGCCAGCACATCGTCACTGTAGTTTCCGCCGTACACCAGGGCCGGATCATAGGGAGCCGCCCACTCACGGATGGCATAGAGCGCATTGCGTTCGAGCACGATATTTTTAAGTAGCAGAAGGAGGGCCCGGGCGTAGGGGGCGCGTCGGGTGGCCTCGGTGATATGCTCAGGGAGGCCGATGCGTTCGATGAATCGATCGAGGATGGGAAGGGGACCCAGGACTTGGCGAACCAGACGAAAGGGCTCCTCTTGCATGGAGCTCTATCCTAATGTATATTGGTATTAGGATGTCAAGAACAAAAGCAACCCCGAAGATAAAAATCACCATCGTGGCGGAGGGCCCGATTCTGCCGGGCTCGGTGTCCACGGCCAGGAGTCAATGCGGCAAGCCCAACTGCGCCTGCAAGGCCAGCCCGCCCAAGCTCCACGGCACCTATTATCGATGGACGGGGTTCGTGGAGGGAAAACGAACGACCAAGACCATCAGTAAAGGGACGGCCGAAGAATGCGAGCGCCGGATCAAAAACTATCGAGCCCTGCAGAGCAAACTCGATCGCCTCGTGGAATCCGCGCTGGCAGAGGCACCCTGGAAGGAGTCATGAGTATGCTATCTTGCTGAAATCAGGCTGGATCTCACCGGAAAACTTGCCCGCCTCAACTGCGGAATGTAGGCTGCAAAGGCAAGCAGCTTTGATCACCCGATGATCTGCGAGACGCATAATTCGGCTCTCCTCCGCTCCGGCTATTGAACCGATTGTCCGGCCGGCCCAGCGGCTCAATTCGCCCTGCCGCAAACTCGCGGATCGTTCGCCTGCAGAGAAAGGACTCTCGCACATGTGCACGCGTTCGTCTCTCAATTTCATTGCGGCTATACTCCTGCTCGGATTCCATGCTCGCGCAACCGCAGCGCAACAGCTCCAGATTCAGGACGAAGTGGATGCAAAGGGGCGCCACTTTGTTCATCGCAGCGGTCGTGAACTCTTCCATGGTGGCCGCCCTTTCCGCGTCGCTGGGTCCAACAACTACTATCCCATGTACGTGTCCCAGTTTATGGTCGACGCCCTTCTGAATAAGGCCGCGGCCAGCAGCTTCAACGTCTTCCGATTCTGGGGTTTCCTCGATATCGGCAATCAGGATGGCTCCAATTCCGTCGACGGCACCGGAAAACACAACGGCGTCTATTTTCATTTCTGGAATGGCACAGCTCCCGACTTTAACGATGGCCCCACTGGCCTTCAGCATCTCGACTACGTCATTTCTAAAGCGGGCCAGTTAGATTTGAAGGTGATCATTCCCTTCGTCAACAACTGGAAAGACTTTGGCGGTATGGATCAATATGTGCGCTGGAAGGGAGGCCAGTTCCATGATGACTTCTACACTGACTTGACCATTCGTCAGTGGTACAAGGACTGGATCTTCCACGTGCTCAATCACACCAACTTCTACACCGGCATCAAATACAAAGATGACGCCGCCATCATGGTTTGGGAATTGGCCAACGAGCCGCGCTGCGGCGGTTCCGGAGTTTATCCGCGTTCAGCCGGCTGTAACACTAAGACCTTGCTTGCTTGGGCCGACGATGTCAGTAAGTTCATCAAAACGATGGACACAAAACACTTGGTCGCCAGCGGCGATGAAGGCTTCTTCTGCAACGATCCGGCCTCTTCCGATTTCACCGTAAATTGCAGCCAGGGTGTGGACGCGATAGCTCTCGCGAATCTCGACGCCATGGATACCGTGTCATTTCATCTGTACCCCGATTTCTGGAAGGGGTTCCTCTCGATTCCGGAACGCGCGGCTTTCGGCAGGCAATGGATCGAACAGCACATTCGCGCCGCCCGGCAGATCCGTGAGCGGGCAATCCTCGGCGAATTTGGCTGGCTGGATCAAGCCACGCGCAATCCAACTTATAAAAGCTGGACCGATGAGATTCTCGAGGAACGTGGCGCGGGAGCGCTGTATTGGCTCTTGTCCGACAAACAGGATAATGGCTCGCTTTATCCCGATTTTGATGGCTTTACCGTCTATTGCCCTGCTCCGGTTTGCATGGCCTTTACGAACTTTGCCAGGCGCGCGCAAGACCTCGAGCCGGTTAGCTCCAATCCCGTCGCCGATGACGACCGGGCCACGACCGCCAACGACACTCCGGTAACTCTGAACGTTACCGCCAATGACATCACCTATCAGAATGTTCCGCTCGACCTCGATTCCGTAGACCTGGATCCGACGACTCCCGGTCAACAAACGCAGTTCACAACACAGTTCGGCACCTATTTGGTGCAGCCCGATGGAAACGTAACCTTCACGCCAGCCTCGCCATGCGTTTCCGGCACGATCGCCACAACGTATATAGATATGGACATGAAAGGCCGCATCTCCAACCCGGCAAATATCATCGTCACCGTTCAGGGCATCCCGGGCGAGCTTTACAATTTCGAAGATGGCACGGACACCTGGACGGCCGCCAGTTTCAATCCCAACGCGGGCACAACGTCGCAAAGCGCCTTGTTCGCTACCCACTGCACTCACAGCTTGCAGATCACCGCGACCGCAAACGGCGGCTGGTTTGGTCCCGACCTCTCTACGCCTCCGCTTCCCGTTCCTCTGGCCAACGTTCATCAAATTCTGTTGGATGTCACGACCACCACGACCGGAACATCGCAATCGGTCGCCGTTCAAGTGGGTAGCGATTTCCACTGGTGCCAAACCAATTTCGGCCTCATCAATCCCAACACCAGCACAACCGTAACGGTTGATCTGATGGCGCTGTTCCAGTCCACCTCGGCTTGCCTTGGTTCCCTGCCGAAGGACCTCAGCGCTTTGCGAGCTTTATGGGTGTTCTTCAATACGGGTGGCAGCGGTATGCCCAGCGCCGAATTTTACGTGGACAACGTCCGGACACAGTAAGCCCCTTCTCGAATGCAAAACTGCGGACAAACGAAGAGAAATGTTTCCGGACCCTGCCGTATTTTTGTAGAGGACGATCTGGAAGAAATCGGGCTTGCACAAACCTCCGCGCGACGCTCGAGAGCTGTGCCGCTCGTTGGTCGTTGCGGGCAGCGTCAATTAGGTAAGCTCATTTGGGTGCAACAACGCCCACGACACGGTCCACCGCATTGCGCCGGTCTTCAGCGATCACGTGCGAATACATCACGAGCTTGACACGCGGATCACCGTGCGTGCGATTGCTCCGCACAACATTGGGCATGGCCCCGGTATGCAAGTAGGGCATAAGTTTTTGGCAGAACCTCCTCGCTTGATAAAAATTGTATTTGCCAGAGTTTCAGCCACCGATGCGCTGGTATAAATGGTAAGGCTCGTCGGCGATGCGAGCGAAGGGACGAAATGTCAACTTTCCAGCATCGGCCGTCACGACGAAATCATCCGAGTCGGCCGCCAAAGGACTGGCAGCTAAGAATTGCGCTCGCGTCAAGCGGGCCGGCAACTCACCCGTGCCGAAGAGGGAGAGCGGTCCGTGCATCAGGGCTACCAGATCTGCGTTCTGCGCATCGACCGCTTCGAGGCGCCACGGCATACCAATCTCAAACTCCAGGTGATCACCGTTTTTCCAGGTTCGTGTGACCGCGAAGAATTTTCCAGGCGTCGGGTCGCCCTCCGCGCGCTTGCCGTTGACTGAGATGCGCGTCTTGGCATCGGCCCAAGCCGGCACTCGAAGATAAACGGTAAAGGTTTCGGGCCGAGGGAGTTGAAAACGAAGCTCCGCCGTATTCAGTCTCGGATATTGCGTGGTCTGCGTCAGACTGCAGTGGCTGCCGTTTTGGGTCCAGGTTAGTTTCGACGGGAGAAACAAATTGACGTAGATTCCATCCTTGCCCTGGTAGTAAGAGCTGATTCCGTAGTCCGCTGCTAGCTGCGGGAACGTGCCCGAACAGCAGGGCCATTTGTCCTTGTAATAGACCTTCTTTGCCGCGTCCAAGTTGTAATCCGAATAGTAAAAACTGGTGCCGTCCGGAAGGATTGGCTTTGCGCCGGCAATGGTATTGTAGAGCACGCGCTCCAGGCTGTCGCCATAGCGAGAGTCCTCCGTCACGCGCAGCAAGTAACGCGTGATTTTGAAATGTCCGTAGGCGCCGCAAGGAGTTTCAAAGCTTGCATGCGTGGTGCCCAGGCTGGCGGCCAAGTGTCCCTTGCCCGGTTCCACAAATGCTTCGTTGGGGCCCCACCCTCCCGTCGCGTAGCTTTGTTCCTGCACCATGCGAAGGCCATTGGCCGCGGCGCGCAGATACTTTTCGTCGCCGAGCATGAGATAGGCCTGCATCGCAGAGCTAAGCGTGTTGACGTGGCTATAAGCATGTTTGCCGGGTAGCGCATTCCTGTTTTCTGCCAGCGCGTCGTAGTATTCGTGGTAGATGAAGCGTTTTCCGAGATCGAAGTAACGCTTGTCGCCACTGCGCTGATAGGCCAGAAAGAAGTTCTCAGGAAGCGTGTAAGTTTCGTCCCAGGTATAGGAGATATCCTGGTGTGGCCGCGCCTCCTGTTCCGCGCGACTCAAAGCTTTCTCGGGGAGATGCGGCAGCACCGCCTCCGTTGCCCGCCTGAGCACTTCCAGAGCGATTGGATCCTTGGCGAATTCATGCGCATCGATCAAGCCACAGCAGGTTTTGTCAAACGTATAGCCCGGCAGCCGGTAATCAACGTAGAACTTTCCGCTGGGTTCCACCGTCTCAGCGAACCCGCGCACCAAGCGATGAACTTTCGCCTGCGTTGGCTTTGAGCCCGTAACGGCGTAAGCGCGCGCCAACCCCGACAAATACTGGCCAAAGCTGTGGCCGGGAATGAATCCGTGAAAATTGTTCTCGGGGTTGAAATCGTCAGCATTGTCGTACCAGCCGCCGAGATCCGGCCCCGGGGCAGGCATTCCTTGGCGCTGGCGAAATGGCTTGAGAAGGCCATCCTCATCGAGATGGAGAAACACTTGATGATTTTGCTCAAACTGAGTGCGGAAATGACGGTCAAGAAGCTGTACGCTGGAATAGGGAAAAGTGGAAAGCGGAGGCGAAATCGCAGCGATAGCGCTCTTCGCCCCAATGGGCACCGAGCGGGTGATCCACGCGCCCGCCGCCGAAATCATGGCGGTCTTTGCAAACTGACGCCTGGTTGTACGTCTCATTATCCTCGCTCCTTTCGGGCTTTGAAAGCGCTTGCAAGATAATCTATAACTCCAAAGAAGTTGCGGAGCAAGCTGTAATCATCTTTCAGGATGCAGTATTCTCCGCAGAACAGAGCTTATGCGGATGCGGACAAAATTTATCGGTGCGATCCTTCTTTGCGTTTCTTCAGCTTTCGGGCAGGAACAGAAGGAAAATCCACTCGACGCCATCCGAGCGGCACTAGCGAACAGAGATTTCGACCACGCGGTCGAGCTCACTCGTGCGGCACTTCGCACGTCGCCGAATAACGCACGACTCTGGACGTTTCAAGGCCTCGCTTTTGCAGGAGAGGGTGACAATTCCAACGCGCTAGTCTCGTTCAAGAATGCGCTGAAGATAGATCCCAACAATGTGGGAGCGCTGGCGGGCGCAGCCCAGAGCGCTTACGCAACAAACAAAAGCGCCGAGGCAGTGCCGCTGTTGAATCGCCTGCTGCGATGGCGGCCGGACGAACCTACGGCGCACGCGATGCTGGCCGTCTTGGAATACCGCGAAGGTAACTGCGCCGGTGCGACCACGCATTTTGAAAAGGCTGGAGAAGTGATTCGTTCACAAATGGATGGCCTCAATGCCTTTGGCATGTGTCTGGTCAAGCTAAAGAAGCTCGATCAGGCGGAGTCGGTGTTTGGTCAAGCGCTCACGCTTCGCCCCGAAGACCGCCGCGAGCGACACCTCTTAGCTTCTTTGGAAATCATGACGCGAAAGCCCCAACAAGCTCTGGCCACACTGAAGCCGCTCCTCGATGACGCCGATCCCTCTGCCGATACGCTGCAACTCGCCTCCGCTGCATATGAAGATTTGGGGGACACTCCGAAAGCGGTCGAAACGCTGCGTCAAGCCCTCCTTCGAGATCCTCTAAACGTGAGCTTGTACTTGGACTTTGCAAATATTTCGTTTTCCCATGAATCGTTTCAGGTCGGTATCGACGTGATCAACGAGGGGTTGAGGCTACGGCCGAAATCAGCGGACCTCTACCTGGCGCGTGGTGTCCTGTACGTGCAACTGGCGCAGTACGACAAGGCAGAAGCGGATTTCGAGAAGGCGCAGGAGCTGGACCCGGCGCAATCTCTCGGCGCCGCGGCGCAAGGGCTAGCAGCAGTGCAGGAGAACGATCTCGACCATGCTCTTGCTACCGTGCAGTCAAAGCTAAAGCAGAATCCGAACGATCCCATGTTGCTGTATCTTCAGGCGGACGTGCTGACGCAGAAAGGCGCGGATTCAGGAACGCCGGAATTTCAGCTAGCGTTGCAGTCCGCGGAGAGAGCCATAAAGTTGCGACCAACACTCGCAGCAGGTCGGGAAGTACTGGCCAAACTCTATATGCAGACGGGACAATACAAAGAAGCGGCAGACCAATGCCGAAAAGCGCTTGCCAGCGATCCGAAGGACCAAACCGCTTTGTACCGTTTGATTCAAACACTCCGCAAGATGGGAGACAAGGACGAGATCCCGGCTTTGCTGAAGCGCCTCGCGTCGCTTCGCGAGGAAGCCACAAAAGAAGAGAGAGAAAAGTATCGATATAAGTTGATTGAGGAAGGAGAGCCGGCGAAGCCGTAAAACTCGCAGCGACGGCTAAGTCGTTGTCCGAAACGAACGCCAAGTCTGTCTGCGGGCCCCGTTTCCGACCGTGGCCACGACAGAGTGAAGCACGCAAAAGATATGAAACTTTCCAGCTTGATCCTCCGATGAAGTACACGCGCCGTACGTTTGTCCTTTATGGTATGGGCGCTGCGGCCTGTCTGGGTGCTAGGCGATTGGCCGCTCAAGGAGTTTCAACGCACACCGCGAAGCCGCTCGCCAGACCGGCACCTTCGGGCCGGCCCTTCAACGCCCGTTTTGTCGATGTCGCGGCCGAGGCGGGATTGCAGGATCCCGTGATTTACGGAGGTGTGGAAAGCAAGAAATACATCCTGGAGGCAACAGGATGCGGCTGCGCCTTTATCGACTTCGACAACGACGGATGGATGGACATTTTTTTGCTTTCTGGGACACGCCTTGTGGGCAGTCCGCCAGGGGCAACCAACCGGCTCTACAAGAACAATCGGGACGGAACTTTTTCTGACGTCACCGAGAAAGCGGGGCTGCACGGCGAGGGTTGGGCATGCGGAGTTTGTATCGGGGACTACAACAACGATGGCTTTGACGATATTTTCTGCACCTATTTCGGACAAAACGTTCTCTACCGCAACAACGGCGATGGAACGTTCACGGATGTCACTAAGTCCGCTGGGCTGCGAAACGACCGGCCGAGATGGGGAGCAGGATGCAGTTTTCTGGATTACAACCGCGACGGTCATTTGGACTTGTTCGTTTCCAACTACGTGAGGTTTTCGTTGGAACACGCGCCCGTACCTGGGGACAATAGCAACTGCAATTGGAAAGGAATTCCCGTCGAATGTGGACCGCGTGGGCTGCCGATGGGGAGGCATTCGCTCTACCGAAACAATGGTGATGGAACATTCACCGATGTCAGCCATCAGGCAGGAATTGCAAAAAGCGAAACCTATGGCATGACTGTGGTTGCCGCCGATTTTGACGAAGACGGATGGCCCGACATCTACGTGGCCTCGGACTCTACACCTAGCTTGCTGTTCATGAACAATCATGACGGAACGTTTCGTGAGGAAGGCGTAGTGCGAGGAGTGGCCCTTAGCGACGACGGCATGGAGCAGGCGGGAATGGGCGTCGGTGTGGGCGACTATGATCTGGATGGGCACCTGGATCTTTTCAAGACACACTTCGCGGACGACGCTAATGTTCTTTATCGCAACGACGGGAAGGGATACTTCGATGATATGACGCGATCGTCGCGCGTCGGCGTCGAAACGCGCTACGTATGTTGGGGAGCCGGAATTACCGACCTCGACAACGATGGTTACCCAGACCTGTTCATGGTGACCGGCAACGTCTATCCGGAAGTAGAACGAAAGCTCCCGCAATACGCCAACAAGACACCGCGCGCAGTGTTTCGCAACCTTGGCAACCGCACTTTTGAAGAACTGATCGAGGTGGCGGGCCCGGGAGTGGCGGCGGCGCATTGCAGCCGGGGGTGTGCTTTGGGAGATTTCGACAACGATGGGGACGTAGATATTCTGATCGTCAATCTGAATGAGCCGCCCTCGCTCTTACGCAACGATGTCAGCGGAAAAGGAAACTGGATCAAAGTGAGGCTAGAAGGCGTAAAGTCCAACCGCACTGCGATGGGAGCTCGCGTTCTCGTCCATTATGGAGCCGGAACGCAAGCGCAGGCGGTATTGAGCCAGTCTAGCTTCTATTCCTGTAACGATCCTCGGCTGCACTTTGGCTTGGGAGCTTCCACAGCGGTGGACATTGACGTGTGTTGGCCAAGCGGTTTGCGTGAGACCTTCAAACAGATCCCCGCCAATCAATTGATTACGCTTAAAGAGGGGGTTGGGCGGGTGCCCAATCGCGGTTGGTCGAGGACATAACTCCAAGAAGATCGGGTAAAACCTATTCTATTCAGTTGCATGCATCGGGATGATGCCGTGGGCTGCCCGCCGGCCTGGTTCCTTGGGCTTGTACAGTTTCTACACCAAGTCCGCAACGCCTGCTGACGAGCCGGGTTCAATTTTCCCTCCAGCGTGAATTTTGCTTGACAGAATGAAAATGTTGATGATAAACACGCCAGAAATGCAAGCGTTTGCATAGCAGCCTAGGCGCGCAAATGTTGGAGTACCTGCTTGCCGCAGAATGTTCACCATTCAAACCATGTAAGCGATTGCACCATGCTTGAGCGGCCACCAGTCCTGCAAGTTCCCGTCGAGGTGATAGCTGCGGAGGTGAGGAATGAGCGGATGGTCTGCTTAGAGGATTTGGTCCGCCGGCCAGTAAAGCAGATAACGCTCTTCGACTTGGCAGTCAGGCTCTTCGTGGTCGCGATGTTCCTTGCGGTTTCCGTGAAGGCCCAGTTTACGAGCAACGTCCAAGGGTTTGTGCTCGATCCTAGCGGAGCAGTACTTGTCGGAGCCACGGTTAGCTTGCGCAACTCTGACACGGGCGTTCAGAACGTGATGAAAACGGGTGATAGCGGAAACTACCGCTTCAGCAGCCTCCCCCCTGGCAATTACGTGATTTCCGCTGAGGCAGGCGGCTTTAAGAAAGCCGAAGTGTCATTTACTTTGAGCACCGGCGAAACTCAGGGCATAGATGTTCACTTGGCTGTTGCTACTGCCGCGGCTGCGGTGAAGGTAACCGCGGAGGCAGCGCCTTTGAACGTGGACGAAAGCCGAATTCAGGCGACACTATCGGCGGATACAGTCAGAGATCTCCCCCAACTGAATCGCAATATCTATGACGTTTTGGCGGTTACGCCTGGCGTAGTGGGCACGGGAACGCGAGGGCCGGGCGAAGCAGATGCGGACTGGGACGTCCGACAGCGTTTCTTGCTCTCTGGAACCTACACATTTCCAGGACTGAACAGCGGCGTCGGAAAGGTGGTGACATCCGGCTGGGAGTTGACCAGCATTGCCGCCATCCACACGGGCACGCCTTTCTGGGTTATCTGCTCCGGCGCGCCCAGCTGCGACTACAACAATGACGGGTTGTTCTACGATATTCCCAACCAACCAAGCACTAATTTCACCGGTTCGCATAGCGGCCAGGCATACATAAACGGAATCTTCTCGGCGTCGGATTTCCCAGTGCCCGCCGTCGGCACGGAAGGCAATTTGCGTCGAAACACTTACGGCAATCCCGGACTTGCGCAAGTAGATGCGAGCGTGCTCAAGAACAACCGCGTGCCTTGGCTGGGCGAGCAGGGCAACCTGCAATTCCGCTTCGATTTCCTGAATGTTTTCAACCACGTGAACCTGGGTTCGGTCGATAACAACTTGGTGGACGCCACGTTTGGAAGAGTCACGTCCGCCTTGAGCGCCCGGCAGATTCAACTAGGGCTTCGAATTTCTTTTTAACGCAGGCTGGCTTTTAGATTCTTGTTTTCCAGGGTGGGTCGCACGTAGCTGGACTGAGGGAGGAAACACATGCGAATAGAGTCTCGCATTTCATGCTGCGTTCGGCTCTTGCTTGTCATGCTGCTTGTTGCTGTTTCTGCTCGAGCTCAGTTTACGGGAAACATCCAAGGCACGGTAGTGGATCCGAGCGGCGCCGCGATTGCGCAAGCAAAGGTGGACCTCGTTAACACCATTACGCAAGTCTCGGCCGCCACCACAACCGACGCCACGGGGAGCTATCGGTTCTTGAGCCTCGCCCCAGGGTCTTACAAAATCACCGTCGAGGCTAAAGGCTTTTCGAAATCGGAAACGACTTTCACGCTCGAAACAAACGAGAATCTGAACCTGCCCATTTCTCTGAAGGTCGGGGCGGCAACAGAATCCATTGTTGTGACGACGGAGCCGCCTCTTCTGAATACTGCCGAGACCCGAAATCAGGAGACACTGGAGGCTCAAGAGCTTTCGACATTCCCACTAGCGGGGAGGAATATGCTCTCCCTTATAAGCGTCGCTCCTGGAGTATCCGGCCTGGGGCTCGCCGGGGGACCGGGTGTGGCGTCGGGCACACCCGGGAGTGGTGTGGACGTCTTCTCCACAGAAACGGCCGCTGATATCAGCGCCAACGGGCAAGGAACTGTTGCGAACATGTGGACTATTGACTCCCTGGACGTCACCAGCAACATTCGGCAGGGTGTTTTGAATCTTGTCCCCAACCCCGACGTGATTCAGGAAGCGAACATTCAGGTCAACACGTTTTCCTCCGAATACGGCCGTGGCAGCGGACTGCAAACCGCGCTTACAACTAAGTCTGGTACGAATTCATTCCACGGCCTAGCCAGTGACTATTTCTTTTACCAGCCGATGTTTGCCAAATATTCGCTGTCCAACTCAGCTCAAACCTTGGCTCCGTTTCATAGCAACAACATTTCCGCAACGATGGGGGGCCCAATCCTTCCACATCACCAATTCTTCTTCTTTTTTGGCGTGGAACCGTTGCGTTCTTCCAATTCGACGGGGAACCAGACCCTAACATTTGCGGATCCGGCCTTTGCGTCGTGGGCGCAAACCAACTATCCGAATACTTTCGGAACGAAGGTTCTAACAACGTATGTGCCTACCCACATCGCGGGGACCACCGTTTTGAAGACCGCCAACGATATCTTCCCTGGCACGTGTGGAACCGCCGCAACGAACAATTTGCCCTGCTCGACTCCGATGATCGATTCAGGGACATTTAATGCCACCAATTTCCGCAATGGAACGCAATATTTCGTCCGGGTGGACAAGTACCTCAAGAATGATCGCATCTACGGTAGTTTCTTTCGCACTCTTCTTGGCTTCGGGGGCCCCGCGGCAATCCCGCAGTTCTCGACCACAAACAACACTTGGGAGCGCGCCTTCCAGGTCAACTGGACGCACACTTTCAGCCCGACTCTTCTAAATGAAGCCATCTTCGCCCAAAATCGCATCGAGGGGAAGCTTGACGAGACCGGCGATTTTACTATTCCAGGAATCGGCGTCACTGGACAGAGCCTCGGATACGGTCTTGGCTTTTCCCAGGGAGATTTTATCCAGCACAACTATCACTGGCGCGATGTTCTGAGCAAGATCCGGGGCGCCCATGTGTTAAAAGTCGGGTACGAAGGATGGTTCGGTGACGACGTGGAGCCCTTCCAAGGGCCGTGGTCTCACCCGGCTTTTAGATTCAACAACCTGTTAGCGTTGGCGCAAGATGCCCCCGCCACGGAGGGCGGAGTTATGTACAACCCCATCACTGGCCAACAGCAACTTTGGGATTGGAACGCCGCCTCCAAGACTTGGGGCCTCTTCGCCGAGGACACGTGGAAAGCGCGACGGAATCTGACCTTGACGCTGGGTTTCCGCTTCGACGATCAGGGAAATCCGTATTCCCGCTCGACATCGACAGTGTTTGGCAATTTCTATCTCGGCACTGGTTCCACGTTCGACCAACGAGTAGCGTCTGGTTTCGCAAAACCCGCACATCATGCCGTCAACCATTCCCCGGAGGCGTACACTCCTCGCATCGCCGCCGCATGGGACGTTAATGGAAAGGGCGCCTGGGTTTTACACGGCGGATTCGGCATGTATTCGAATTGGCTCACTCCCGCTAACATCCAGGAAGAGTTCCGCGGCAATCCGCCCGGTTTGATTCTCCCTACGTTTTTCGCGGCAAATGCACCTGGCAATCGTCCTGTCTTTGTTCAGGGTACCAGCAGCAAACCGCCGTTTGGATTTACATTCCCGGCCCTGGCGGGAACATCCTTGTGTCCTCTAGCTCCCTGTCTGGACTCCGCTGGAGGCATTGTGGGCGCAGGCCTTTCGATCGGAGGGATTGATCCGAACATCGTGTCCCCGGCAGCGTACATTTTCGCAGCGACGCTCGAGCACAAACTGACCGGCCATCTCGTTGCCAGCGCGCTTTACAGCGGGTCTCACGACTCTAACCTCGTTGGCAACGGCAATCTTGGAGGCGTAGTTTCCTATGGTGTCGACATCAACGTCATGCCCGGCGACCTGATTGGAAAGCCGCCCAATTCAGCTCCCACGCGGCTCAATCCCAGTTTTGGTCCAATCGCTTATACGCAAAACGATCGCGTCGGCAACTATAACGGAATCACCTTTGATCTTCGGGCGCGCGTGAGACGTGGTTTCTTCGACGCCTCGTACACGCGCTCTTCTTCCAAAGATGACGCCAGCAGATACCCTACAGCGCTAAATCCTCACCAGTACTACGGGCCTTCGCCCTGGGATGTACCTAACCGCTTTTCGCTCAGCTTCAACTACCAACTCCCAGGCCTGAATGGCGGGGAAGGATTCCTCGGTCACGCTACTGAAAGTTGGGGACTCAGCGGAACCAGCATTTACCAGACCGGGTATCCTTTTACGGTTTTTACTGGCGCTTCGTTTTCAGCGGGCGGTGATTACAATGCCGATGGAGATGACTACGACTTCCCGAACGTGACCAGCTATCAGCAGGCCACCTCGCGCGGGGCATACCTCTCCGGTGCCTTCACCGCAGGGCAGTTCACTACGCCCGCTAGCGGCACTGAGGGCAACGAGAAGACGGGGCAATTCCGTAACCCGGCTTTTGTGCAGACGGACACTACGGTTTACAAGAACACACACATCACGGAGAGACTTAACTTTCAAATGCGGTTCGAGTTCTTCAACTTGTTCAACCATCCTAACTTTCAGAATATCCAGGCCGATTTGAGTGCAGGAAACTTTGGAAAAGTAACCAGCCAGACGTTGCCACGCTGGTGGCAGCTCGGAGGCAAGCTGATTTTTTAAGTCAGCATTTGCCGGGCTTGAGAAAGGTGAGATGAATTCCGCGGATCCCCGCGAGTCCACAGCTCCTCAAGGAGGTTGGTATGACAAAAAGACCTGAGATTTCACGACGCCAATTCGTCGGCTCTGCCATTTCGGCAGCGACAATGGCTGCCCTGCCACTAAGTAACCTGCCGCGGTCAAGAGAAAAAGAACCGCCATCAGGTTCTGCCGCTGTAGGAGCCTCTACAGGTTTTGAATGGAAGGATGAGGGTGTGCTGAACCTGGTCAAATCTCCCCATGCCAAGTTGCGAAACGTACCCATACACGCGGTCACCATCGCCTCTGGCTTTTGGGCAGCGCGCCGCCAGGTAAACGTCGAGAAGAGCATCCCCTCCATGGAAAAGCTGCTCGAATCTAACGGTCGCATGGACAATTTCCTGCGCTTGGCAGGCAAGAGCGACGCGCCTCAGCGTGGGCCGGTATTTTCCGATTCGGATGTTTACAAATGGACGGAAGCGGCAGGCTTCGCGCTTCAATCGGCCGGCCGCCCCGAGTTACGCAATTTGGCGGACAAAATCATCAAGGAGGTTGTCGCTGTCCAGGAGCCAAGCGGGTACCTGAACACGTACTATGTCGGAGACCGCGCCAAAGACCGCATGACACCTGAAGTTCAACGGTGGGGCCACGAGTTGTACAACATCGGCCACATGATCCAGGGCTCCATTGCCTACTACCGTGCCACGGGCGACCGCACTCTGCTGGACGCCGGCATCCGCTTCGTCGACGGCTTCCTCCTTCCGAACTTCGGTCCTGGGCCCGACAAGAAACCGATCTTCTCCGGCCATCCGGAGATGGAGCTCGCACTCATTGAGCTTTACAGAACCACGGGGGACAAACGTCACTTGGAACTGGCCGGGTATATTCTTCAAGGCGATGACCGGATCAAAGTACCCCATCGTGGGTACGTGTACCATTTTTGCGGTATCCCGTTCACGTCACGCACGCACCTGGAGGGACATGCGGTACGCGCCATGTACGCTTGCTGCGGCGCGGCCGACTATTATCTCGAAACTGGCGATGCCACGTACTGGAAAACGCTGAACACTCTCTGGGACGACCTGGTCAATCACCAAATGTACGTGACGGGTGGAGTCGGAGCGCGCAGCGACGGCGAGGCCTTTGGAGACGTGTACGAGCTTCCGAATTTTACAGCCTACGGCGAAAGCTGCGCCGCCATCGGCAACATGATGTGGAATTGGCGCATGCTCGCGGCCACAGGAGATGCGAAATATGCGGACATCATTGAGCGCGCCTTGTACAACGGGATCAATTCAGGCATGTCCCTTGATGGAACGCTTTACTGCTACCGCAATCCGTTGGGCTTCGATCCTTCGGGCGGCGACCGAATCCGCAATCCCTGGTACGACGTGACCTGCTGTCCGCCGAACCTTGAGCGCACGTTTGCCTCGCTTCCGGGATATTTCTACAGCACTTGCGCCGACGGTCTGTATCTGCATCTTTACGACAACTCAGTGCTCGACTGGCACCTGGAGAATGGAACCCCGTTGAAGGTGCAGCAGAAGACGAATTATCCGTGGAAAGACGGCGTGGACATCACTGTGACGCCGGAGACGCCAGTGGAGTTCACGCTTTACTTGCGGATTCCCGGATGGTCGGACCACGCGCAGGTGACGGTCAATGGGAAAGCGGTTTCGGGAGTCACACCGGGGGAATACCTTGCGCTGAGGCGAAAATGGGAGCCGGGCGATGCGATCAGCGTAAAATTCGATCTGACAACGCACACCATTGAAGCGAACCCACGAGTCGTGGACGACTACGGCCGCGTCGCTGTGCAGCGTGGGCCGCTCGTCTATTGCTTGGAACAACTCGACCAGCCGGAAGGAGTTGCACTGGCGGATGTCAGACTCGATGTAAATCAAAAATTCTCATCCCCATTTCAGGAGGAGTTTCGCGATGACCTGCTGGGAGGTATCGTAGCTCTGAAGTGCGCCGGGGCTGTTGACGAAAAGTCCAGTTCGCGTGCCGGGCTGTACTTCCGCTACCGGCCGGAAACTTCCAAGAAGCATGCGACCACCCTGACGTTCATCCCTTACTATGCCTGGGCCAACCGCGCCTCCACACCCATGCAGGTCTGGACGCCGGCTGTAAACGCTTGACGAAACGGCCATGACTTCTTTTACCCGCCGACGTTTTCTGCAGCAAGCCGCCACGGCAGGTGCTGCATGCTCGGCCAACCTCATGTTCGGTGGCTTCTCGTGGGCACAGACACCGGCTTCGGGGGCAAACGCTCCCACCCGTGTCTATCTCGATTTCCGACGAACTTTTCCTCCTCTCGACCGGAACCTCTTCGGGTCCTTCCTTGAGCATCTTGGGCGTGCGATTTACGGTGGCGTTTACGAGCCGGGCTCAAAACTTTCTGACCCGAACGGTTTTCGCAAAGACGTTCTGGACGAAGTGAAACACTTGGCCGTTCCCATCATTCGCTATCCGGGCGGCAACTTCGTTTCCGGCTACCGCTGGCAGGATGGCGTGGGACCCAAGAAAGATCGCCCCCGTGTCCTGGACAAAGCTTGGGATTCCATCGAGACCAATCAATTCGGTACCAACGAATTCATCGCTTGGTGTCGGTTGGTAGGAGCCGCTCCGCTTATGGGCTTAAATCTCGGCACCGGCACTCCCGAGCAAGCCGCGGCTCTGGTTGAATACTGCAACGTCGAAAAAGGGACCCGTTGGAGCGATTTGCGACGCGAGCATGGCATCGCGGAACCGCACCGTGTTCAACACTGGTGCTTGGGCAACGAGATGGACGGCCCTTGGCAAATTGGCCACATGTCCGCCACGGAGTATGGGCTAAAAGCTGCTGATGCAGCACGCCAGATGCGCTATGTAGATCACGGAGTTCAACTCGTCGCTTGCGGATCCAGCGGCCCCTTCATGCCAACCTATTTGGAATGGGACCGAGAAGTGTTGGAACAGTGCTACGACTATGTAGATGGGCTCTCCCTGCACCGTTATTTCGGCAACACCAGAGAGACCAATGGTGACACCGCGAAATACTTAGCCATGAATCTCTCGATGGAGCGCCAAATCGCGGAAACCGCGGCCGTATGCGACTACGTCCAAGGCCGCAAACGCTCAGCCAAAAAACTGTGGCTTTCCTTCGATGAATGGAATGTCTGGTATCGCACGACGAGCGGCGACGCGGTCGACGGCAAGAGGCAGGAAGCTCCTCATTTATTGGAAGAAGTCTACAACCTTGAGGACGCTTTGCTTGTCGGTGGCCTCATCAATTCCTTGCTTCGCAATTCCGACCGCGTCAAGGTCGCTTGTCTCGCCCAGTTGGTGAACGTCATTGCCCCGATTGTGACCAATTCAAACGGATTGCTGCGCCAGACCATTTTCTATCCTTATAGCTGGGCTCTGCAATTCGCTCGCGGCGCCGCTGTCAAACTTCTGGTCGAATCGCCCCAGTATGAAGTCCCCGGGATGGATCACCTGCCCTACGTTGATGTTGCGGCAACCTACAACGCGGAATCGAAGGATTTCTCCGTATTTGTGCTTAATCGCGACCTCTCGAAAGCGAGGGAGGTAGAATTTCTGTGGGAAGGGAGTGCGCCCTCGCGGGTGGTCGAATCACAAATCCTTACGGGAGATGACTTGAAGGCATTCAATAGCTTCGAAGCTCCCCAGCGAGTGACGCCTCGACCATTCGAGAAACCTTCCAGGTCAGGCATGCGAACGCGTTTCGAAGTGCCACCTCGCTCGTACTCGATAATCCAGTGGTCGTCTTGAACCACCCGGTGTTATCAGAAGACGATTTCGTAAGACTGCCTCCTGCCATTTCTTTCAGGTCAGTCAACGCTCTTCGTGCGCTTCACACTCTGTTATTGATTGTTGCATTTTTCCTCTTGGCGGCGGCCCCATGCCAGGGGCAACAAGTTGCTCAGAGCGTGCAGATTCGCGTGTTCGCGGGCCAATCGGAAGGAAGCCTTCCGCCCATCTGGAACTATTTTGGCTACGACGAGCCGAACTATACCTACGCGCCAAATGGACAAAAGCTCCTTCGCGAGTTGGCATCCTTAAGCTCCGAGCCGGTATACATCCGCACGCATAATTTACTGACCTCGGGAGACGGCTCTGCATCGTTGAAATGGGGCTCGACTAATGTGTACACCGAGGACGCGAACGGAAACATCGTTTATGATTGGGCGATTCTGGACCGCATTTTTGACACTTTTCACGCGGCCGGCGTCAAGCCGCTCGTGGAAATCGGCTTCATGCCCAAAGCCCTTTCCACTCACCCCGATCCTTACCGCCATAATTTTCCGCAAGGTTCCATTTACACGGGCTGGGCCTACCCGCCGAAGGACTATCAGAGGTGGTCTGAACTTGTTTTTCAATTCGTTCATCACCTCCGAACCCGCTACGGCGATGCCGAAGTAAAAACCTGGCTTTGGGAAGTATGGAACGAGCCGGACATTGACTACTGGAAGGGCACTGCTGAAGAGTTCTTCAAGCTATACGACATTAGTGTCGACGCCGTTTTACGTGCGCTGCCCGAAGCTCGAATTGGCGGGCCCGACTCAACCGGCCCCGCTTACCCGAAAGCCGCGGAATTTCTTCGCGCTTTTCTTGAGCATTGTGCTCACCAAAAGAACTACGCCACCGGCAAGGTAGGCGCGCGCCTGGATTTCATCAGCTTTCACCCAAAAGGTTCACCAAAGTGGATGGGCGATCACGTACAAATGGGAATCGCGCGCCAGCTTGCCTCCATCGAAGAAGGATTCAAAATCGTTTCGTCTTTCAAGGAATGGCGCAGCACACCCATCATTCTCGGAGAGTCGGATCCAGAGGGATGCGCCGCCTGCTCCGCCCGAAACAATCCTCAAAATTCCTATCGCAACGGTCCGCTGTATGCCACTTACGAGGCGGAGACGTTCTACCACACGCTTGCCCTGACCCGGCTCAATCACGCTAATCTTCCTGGCGCCGTCACTTGGGCGTTTGAATTCGAAGATCAACCCTACTTTGAAGGCTTTCGCACACTGGCCACGAACGGCGCGGACAAGCCGGTCTTAAACGCCTTCCGAATGTTCGGCCTCCTAGCGCCGCACCGCCTGAAATTAACATCATCCTCTGCATTATCTACCGAAGACGTCGTGCGCGACGGAGTCCGTGGTCACGCCGAAATCAACGCAATCGCCACACGGCGAGATCACGACGTCGAAATTTTGGTTTGGAATTATCACGACGACGATCTTCCCGCTCCCTCTTCATCCATCGACTTGACGATCAATGGCTTGCCCTCAACGGTAAGCCACGGGCTCCTTGAGCATTTCCGCATCGATTCCGATCACAGCAATTCCTTCGCGGCCTGGAACCGGATGGGTTCGCCGCAACCTCCTTCTCCTCAACAATCTGAGCAACTCCAGGCTGCCGGGCAACTCCAGCTTCTGGATTCACCAGCATGGATACCCATCGACAATGGCATCGCACACTTAAGTTTTACGCTTCCTCGACAGTCCGTCTCCCTTGTCCGCATACAGTGGCAATGAAATCACTTCGCGCCCTACCGGAATCCGGCCAACTCCCATTTCTGCAGCATATCTAAGGTATCTAAGGCCAGCGTTTTGCTCTCAAACGCTCAATGGCCTTGACAGCGATCGCCTGATCTGCCTTCTTGCGGCGAGCGCCCAAAGATGTAGTCGACCTCATCAGGCGCATTGGGAATATGGTGCAGCGTGCAAACGACAGGGTACTTGGCGTTAATGTTTAGAAGCGTGGATCCTGGAAACTTCAGCACGCCGAGTGTCGCGAACTTCTCCGCGAGCTGTGCACGCAAGGCGTCGGTCGGCGCTACGACGAGCAATCTCGGGCAGAGCAGCGAGACCAGCATTGACAACAGCACTTCCGTTTTGTCAGTTCCGGTGGGCATGACGATCGTCGCCGTGGCGTCGGTGACGGACCAGTGTGCGTGAATCGCGTGCAAAGCTCCCAGTTGCGGATTCCTCAGTCCCACGATTTGTCGTGGGGGATCTTCCTGAACGTATGAGAATGCTCCGATCCATGACTCCAGGCACCCCCGCGATTTGGCGCTCATGGTCGACTTTCCCCTCTTCCACATGCCGGGAGAGGGTGTCTCAGCCAAGTTCCGCTTGAGAGGTCAAGGGACCGGCCGTTGGGGTCGACACTTGTACGCAAAATACGCTGATGGCTATCACCGCAAATCGGGTACGGCTTTCTGGAACTGGATGTCATGTCGCTGCGGGAACGCGTCGGCCTCAGCCGGCAGCAGCGGTTTCGCCTCGTTGGCGTGGGCCTAAGCAATTTTCACGACCCCCCAGGATGCATCTGCGCAGCCCGCTCTTTTCTAGCCGTGGTGGTCAGTTTCCGGTTTGCCGTAATCCGGACTGGCATCCTCGGTCGTGAGGTCTGAAACGACATAGACCGCACACTCATGCTGCTTGCGTAGATTCGGCGCGTGCGAAGCGAACTTTCTAAGCGGTGGCGCCCTTCGCCTTCGTCGCAGCCTGTTCAATAAGATCTGCGACCGCTCTTGGCTGCGATACGTAGATGGCGTGGCTTCCCTTGACCTCAACGACCGTAGCACCCGCGCGCTTGGACATGGCACGCTGCGCGTCAGGTGGAATCATCCTGTCCTCGGTGGTGAGCAGGTACCAGCTCGGCTTCGTCCTCCACGCGGGTTCGCTGATCGCGCCGCTAATGGCCCCCATGCCCCACGGAACTTGGGAGTCAGCCATAAACGCAGCTTTTTCCGGGTCCACGTCGGCTGCGAAAGAAGCAGGAAACTTCGCCCTGTCGAGGAACAGAAAGCCGTCTTGCGACGGCAGTATCGGCGGTACGGGCGCGCCGGGCGGCGGGTCCTTAATAAGCGATCCCACCGACTCACCCTTGTCTGGAGCGAAGGCGGCGATGTATACGAGGGCTGAAACCTTTGCATGGTTTCCGGCTTCAGTGATTACCGCTCCCCCGTAGGAATGGCCAACGAGAGTTGTAGGTCCGTCCTGCGTTGCAAGAATACGTTTGGTAACCGCGACATCGTCCTCCAACGATATCGTAGGGTTCTGGACGATGCTCACCTTGTAGCCGTGCCCCTTCAGGATCTTGTAGACGCCCTCCCAGCCAGCGCCATCGACAAAGCCACCATGGACTAAAACGATGTTCTTCATCGCTTGATACCTCCTTGCTTGAATGATGCGGTACACATCGGCGGGACTCGTTTGGGCCGGACCATGGGACGGGCCCCGAGGATTTGGCCTGGGAGTCGCAGAGTGTAACGAGGGGCAGAGCAGCTGTCAAGGCAACACCAGGATCCGCTCAGGATCCGCAGGATCCGTACTTCGTGGATTGTCGGCAGCCCTTCCCTAAAAGCGTGTGATGGAAGAGTTGCCGACATCCGGGAACAATTGCCAAGCAGCCAATCGAGAATCCAGTTCGACCTCCCGCAAGCAGGTCTGTGAAGAATTGCGCGCGTTGGGACTGCGGAAAGCGCTGTTTCTACCTCTTCACTGCTCGGTAACATTGCCTAGGATCAGCCAATAGCATAGACCAAAGGTTTGAGATACTTCAAAGAGAGGGCCTCGGGACGATTCTTCGTTGCTTGGACCCAGCTGGACTGCAGTAGACCCTTTAATGAGGTTCGCACCTCGGAATTGTCTTTTGCAACCCAGATAAGTCTTAGAGGAGGGGAAGATGCCTGCTCCAAGGGTCCAAGAAGGAATCATCCTCGTCGCTGATGACAATGACGCTAACCGCGACCTGCTCGTGGGCTTGCTGGGTGGGGAGGGGTACCACGTCCTTTCTGTAACCGACGGGAAACAAGCATTAGAGCGGATCGGCAGGGATCCGATCGACCTCGCATTGCTCGATGTGGTAATGCCCGGCAAAACGGGGTTGGACGTTTGCCTGGCGATCAAGTCAAAGCCGGAAACGCGCCTGATTCCTGTCGTGCTGCTCACCAGTCTCACCGGCGATGACGTCCGCATGCGCGGAATTATGTGCGGAGCGGATGATTTCCTCAGCAAGCCGGTGAATCGTCACGAATTGCTGGCGCGCGTGCATTCACTCCTGCGCTTGAAACAGTTCACGGACGAGCTGGACAACGCAGAAGCCGTCTTGTTCAGTCTAGCTCTAAGCATCGAGGCCAAAGATCCATATACCGAAGGGCATTGCGAACGCCTTTCCAAATATTCCGTAGCCGTGGGAGAGAAATTGGGATTGTCGGAAGACCTACGGGTCGCTCTCCGCCGCGGCGGCCTCGTCCACGATATAGGCAAGCTAGCCGTGCCAGAAAGCATCCTCTTGAAACCAGGGCCGCTGACTCCCGAAGAACGCAAGATCATGGAGCAGCACACCATTGCAGGTGAGCGGATTTGCGCACCGCTGCGATCCTTCCGCCAAGTGTTGCCGATTATCCGGCACCACCACGAGAAGCAGGACGGCTCCGGCTATCCCGATGGATTGAAAGGTGAACAAGTTCCCCTAACCGCCCGCATTCTACAAGTCACCGATGTTTATGACGCCCTGACCACCGACCGCCCTTACCGGAAGGCTCTTTCACCGGAAAAGGCGTTTGAGATGATTAGGGAGGAAGCAAAACGCGGCTGGTGGGATGTTGCTGTCTTAAGCGTGTTTGAGACCGTCGTTCACAGCCATGAGCCAGTGCAAACGGGGTGGTCTGGCCGCAAATGAGGAGCATGCCAAAACGCGAAAGGCACCTGATCCTCGCTGGATTTGTCGCGGCTGCGGCCATCCTGCTGGTGGTTGGCTGGGAGTCCTATCGAGATACGATTCGAGTCGCCCAGGCTGCCGAAGCGAGAAAGCACAGTTTCGAGATTCACGGATTGCTCGCAGATCTAGCTGCCCAGCTGGTAGACGCAGAAACTGGGCAGCGCGGATTCCTCCTCACTGGAAATGACACCTACCTCGAACCATTTCGCGGTGCCATAAGGAGCCTCGACCAGCTTCTAGAGGACTTAAAGAACGCGACGGCCGACAATCCTAATCAGCAAAAACACATTCCGGAGCTGGAGCAGCTCATCGAGAAGAAACTGGCGGAGTTACAAAGAACAATCGATCTTCGCAAAGAGAAGCGATTGGCCGCTGCCAACGCGGTGGTCCTTGGTGGCGAAGGAAAGCGATGGATGGACCGGATCCGGGCAGTTCTCGCGGACATGCAGAACGAGGAGAATCATATCCGGGCTCTTCGCACGGCAGAGATGGCCGATGCTTTGAAGAGGACCTCCCGGATCGTGCTTGCCGGAAACGCTTTGAGCGCCGCGCTTCTCTGTGTGGTCTTTTTGCTGATGCTGCACGCGCTAGCGGAACGCAGGCGGGCCCAAAAGGCACTGCAGAAAAACGAAAAGTGGCTGGCCACAACTCTGACGAGCATCGGCGATGCCGTCATTGCCACGGACATGAATGGCGCAGTCTCGTTCATGAATCCCGCTGCCCAAGCGCTTACCGGGTGGACTCTTGAAAAAGCGCGGGGAAAGTCGATGGACCTTGTTTTCGATATCGTGAACAAGGAAACGCGGCGCCCCGTGGAAAATCCGGTAAAGAAAGTCTTGCGGGAAGGAAAGGTAGTGGGTCTCGCTGACCACACGATCCTCCTTTCCAAGAGCGGGAAGGAATTTGATATCGAGGATAGCGCCGCGCCCATTCTTGCCGACGAAGGAGAAGCATTCGGTGTTGTGCTCGTTTTCCGGGACATTACGGACAAGAAACTGGCCGAAGAGGAAACAAGCCGGCAAAAAGATCTAATGCAGCTCATCTTGGGGAGCATTACAGACGGCGTCGTCGTGACTGACACCGATGGAAAGTTTCTGCTGTTCAATGCAGCCGCCGAGCAGTTCGTGGGCATTGGCGCTATTGACGCAACTCCCGACACATGGTCAAAGCAATATGGCGCCTTTCGACCTGACGGCGTGACGGTGTTCCCTCCCGATGAATTGCCTCTAGTTCGCGCTATGCGCGGCGAGAATGTGGACGCCGTAGAGCTCTTCATTCGTAATGCCAATGTGCCGGATGGGCGCCTTCTGAGTATTACGGGAAGACCTTTGCGCGGCGAGGATGGTGCTCTGAAAGGCGGGGTGGTCGTCCTACAAGACATCACCTCGCAGAAGCGAGCAGCGGAGGCACTTCGTCAATCCGAGGAGCGCTACCATCTCCTTTTCGACAGTAATCCGCATCCTGTGTGGGTCTACGACTTGAAAACTCTCGCCATCCTGGACGTGAACCCTTCTGCCGTCCAGAACTATGGTTACTCGCGAGAAGAATTTCTTTCACTGACAATCAAAGACATTCGCCCGCCAGAAGACGTCCCCGCACTTCTGGAAAGCGCGGCGAAGGCAACGCCGGGCACTGAAACGGCCGGCGTCTGGAAACATCGCAAAAAAGATGGGACTTTGATTGACGTTGAGATTACGTCGCGTCCCCTGGTCTATGATGGCCGAGATGCCCGCCTGGTGGTCGCCACGGACGTCTCCGTGCGCAAGCGAGCGGAGGAAGTCCTTGTGCATGCGAAAGAGGAGGCGGAGCGCACTAGCAAGTTCAAGGACCAGTTTCTCTCCACGATGAGCCATGAACTGCGCACGCCGCTGAATGCCGTCCTGGGCTTCTCTGACCTTCTTGCCGATGAGCGTTATGGCCCTCTAAACGACAAGCAACGGCGCTACATCGATCATATCCATACCGGCGGAAAACATCTTCTCACGCTGATCAGCGATATCCTCGACCTCTCAAAAATCGAGGCTGGCCGGATGGAACTGGCCATGGAAAACCTTTCGGTCCAAAACACCTTTGCCGAAGTGCTCAGTGTGATGCAGCCACTGGCCGACAGGAAATCGCACGCATTGACTACAAGCGGCGAGGCTGGATTAGCGGTGCGCGCCGATGCCACCCGGCTCAAGCAAGTGCTGATGAATCTGCTTGGCAACGCCATCAAATTCACCCCAAACGGAGGCCACATCGAACTTGCGGCACGCCTGGATGGCGGCAACGTTTGCATGGAAGTGCGGGACAGCGGTCCGGGTATTCCTCTGGACGAGCAGAAGCGTATTTTCGAGGCTTTTTACCGCCTCCGGGAATCCGGCAAAAAGACCGAAGGAACTGGTTTGGGCCTGGCCATCACTCAGCGGCTGGTTGAACTTCATGGCGGTGAACTGAGCATTACGAGTCAGCCAAGCCAGGGCAGCTGCTTCTATTTCTCTCTTCCCGCGGCTGGCCCAGCTCGGCAGTCAAGTGCGCGAACGGCAGAATCTGGCTCAAGATCGCGCGGATCTTCACGAGTGCTCGTGATTGAAGATGACCGTGCCGCGGCGCTGCTTATTCAATCCCAGCTCACCTCGGCCGGGTACGAAGTGACGCTTTGCGAAGAACCGCAAAAGGCGCTCGACATTGCAGTGCAGCTTCAACCGAGCATCATCACTCTCGATATCGTCATGAAACCGAAAAACGGCTGGGAAGTCTTGACGCAACTGAAACGCGAGCCGCAGACCGCCCATATCCCGCTGATCGTCGTCTCGATTGTCGACCAGCCCAGCATGGGAGCGCTTCTGGGCGCTGACGATTACCTGGTGAAACCGATTAACAAGGCCACGCTGCTAGACGCAATTGCGCGCCATGTCGGCCGGGCGCCTGCCGCAAGTCCCTGGAGGCCAATCCTGGTCGTGGAAGACGATCCGCCAACGCGTGAATTCATTGCCGAGATGCTGAGCAGCCAAGGCTACCTTGTGGCCACCGCTGCAGACGGAGCCCAAGCCCGCGCCCAGGTGGCCGCTTCCTTACCTCTGCTGGTAATTCTGGACATGATGCTGCCGCAAGTGAGCGGGTTTGAACTGCTCGGCGAATGGCGGGCCAGCCGTCGCACTGCTAGCCTTCCCGTGTTCGTTCTGACCAGCAAGGACTTGAGCCAGGAGGAACAGAGTTATCTGCGTACCCACTCCGAAGCACTCCTTCGGAAACAAGAACCGTGGCGTGATGCCTTGCTCAGGCAACTGGAGCGCATCGGGGCCCCCGTGTTGCGGTGAAGCTGTGAAGCACTACATCCTGGTGGTTGAAGACAATCCGTTGAATCGCGAACTGCTTTGCGACTGGCTCGAAGTCGAAGGGCACGAAGTCTCCAGTGTTGAAGATTTGGCCGCCGCGATGAGTTCCCTCGAGAATCGCCGGCCAGATGCCGTCCTGCTGGATGTTCAGCTCGGCGATCAGGACGGCCTTTCCTTGCTGCGTGGATGCGAAAACAATCCGGACTTAGCGCTATCCCGGTAATCGCGGTGACGGCGCACGCCATGGTCACCGAACAACAAAGCTTCCTCGAAGCCGGCTGTAATGCATGCATCTCGAAGCCAATTAATTTCGAAATCCTTCGCGAAGAGTTGGAACGCTGGCTCGAAAAGGCCAAGGCGGTAAGGCTGAATCCCCAGGCTTGTTAGAATCGGTCGAACCTGCGATGCTTCTCGTCCGGAGGAATCATAGGGTGCGTGCATAGGTCCTTGCTGTAGACGATCATGCACCTCGTCAAAGAGAACTTTTCCCGACGTTCTACATTCATGTGGTCTTTACACTTCCTGGGCAGTTGGCACCGTTGGCGTTACAGAACAAGAAGCTCATTGTTCATTGCGTCATTCCCGCCGGTGGGTTGAGTGTCGATCACCCGCACTGGATAAAATCACGCCGAAGTGTGCTGGACCCATGGTAGTCATCGAGAGGCGCGCCCCTGCCGAACTCCAACTTCGTTCTCCACTACTGGTCACCGCTGCCGCATGAAACGACTCTCTCGAGCCCGAATTCTTCGCACGCTTCGGCGTGCTCCGTGCTTTTGCGCCTTGCCTCGGAACAAATCTCTTCTTCCCATCTCCTCAGCGTTGTCTCCGCCATACTCTCTCGCGCCGGTCAGCTCCCGAAGTCTTCTGCCGTGCTCTACCGCACCGTCTCGGCGACCTTCCACACCGCTGTCTCCTCCCATTCAACCTCCATAGGGCCCGCGTTCGCCGCAACCATAGACGGCTTCGTTCTAACGGCTTAATCGAACGCGCGCAGAGCTCCGTGCCCAGCCCTGCCTCGCCAAAAACGCGCGTCCGATGAAACACTAGCGTCACTCGGGCGCAATCGCGAGAGGTGCTGATGATCAGGCGCACTCGGCCACTTTTAGGTCACCGATAATGAGAAATTTGTTAACCTAGCAGCGCTGGCGATCAGAGCGGCCCGTTTGGTGGGCGGCTCGCGAGTATCGGCAAAAAAAACACATCGCCCGGACTAGGACTCACTTCTTCATACGCGTCGATGCTACAGGTTCAGGGCGTTCATGCGGGGATTCTCGTATACGTCATCTTCTCCCGGATACCGAAGCTCTTTTTCAAACTTTCCGCTTTCCTTTGCTAATGCCCATATCAGGCTCTCCCCAGCCGGCAAGATTCTCGGGTGCAGGTCGTATACCGGATCCCTGTACGCATAGTCTGCATCGACCGGCCTCCACCCGTTCCCACGGAACATCGCGATCAGATCGCCGACAAACAGTGCGTTAAGTCCGCTGTGATGCAGCAAGACTGTGTGTCGTACCGATCGCGCAAGCACGCGCTGAGCAAGCGACTGGTAGAATTGCGCGCGCTCCCAGATATGCTGAAGAAAAAAGTCGCGATATCCTGCCAAATCCGCATGGGGCCGTCCTTCAACCCGCTTTTCCAGTCGCGCGTCGATGGCCCAGTCCGAAGCGTCGATCGTCGCTCGACCCACACGATAGCCATGTTCTCGTAGGAAAGCGCGCATTCCGTCCCGCTTCTCCGCTGTGTCACCTTCCTTGAAGAAGGGATAACGAAATAACCGCGTGAAATGCCGGTAGCCACGGATCAGCGGCTCATTTTTCAAAGTGTCGGCTTCGAAGTCGGCCAGTGTCACTTTCTCGAATCCGTTCGGGTCCCGATCCGTGCTCACGTTAAAGTAAAGATGGGAGTAGGAATGATTGCCAATGAGGTGTCCATCACGATCCCAGGCGGCGACCAATTGTCGCCCACTGTTGCTATCCACGCGCATGCCGCAAACAAAAAGTATTGATTTGAGGTTGTTGCCCGCGAGCGCGGCCAGAATGCGCTCGTTCACTTCATGCCACGTTAGATCAGCGCCGCCATCGGTGGTTGGGTCGTCAAAGGTCAGGGCAATTTCTGGGGCTTGGCTCTCTGCCGAAGCTACCGGCATACCGACCAGCATCGCCGCCATCGTAGTGTGCTGCAGAAATTCTCTGCGGTTCATGTATTCGATCGATCTTCCAAGAGGTCGCAAGTCACTCAGAAGGATACTGTACTGCTCAGATGATCCTTCGGCCATTCCAAAAAGGATTCAGGGCATCATTAAGAGCAATGGCAGCCGCTGTAGCGACACTGGCCGCTTTTTATGACAGCGCGTACCATTACTGACTCTCGTCGATCTTGTACGGAGTAGAAGTTCCTGGCGACAATTCCTTTGTAGTTCTTGGGTGGATAGTTGATGATATGGGAGAAGTCGCCGTTCAAGGACAGCAGAATGGCGTCAATTTCCTGGGCCTTCGTAATAACGACCCCGTGTCCGATGATTCCACAGGTAAAACATCCTTCAACCGCAGAACCTCATGATACGCTTCTCGTAAGCTTTGGACGGTGGAGTTCGGGACACAGTGATCGGCCAAGAACCTCAGGGCCATCAGACGACGGCCTCAAATTCGGCCAATTCGCGCGCATAATCCAAGCATGCGGCGATTTGGTCGCGTGTGAGATTGGGAAATTCCGCGATAATGTCTTCAGCTGTTTTGCCAGCTGCCAGGTACCCGAGCACAAGGCCAACTGGAATACGCGTTCCCTTTAGCCGTGGTTTGCCACGCAGAATTTCGGGGTCGCTCGCAATGTAGTTTTTCCAGCCGACTGGCATGGCTTGATACTAACTGGTTCCCACGGTAAAGGCAAAGCAGCGAAGAGTGATAAAAAAAAACAAGAGCAACGACTAAACCTGCAGATCGTTGAGGAGTATGGCGGGGACGACGGGACACGAACCCGCGGTCTCTGCCGTGACGGAGCGGGGATGTCAAGTACTCTCAACAACTTACAAGGCTGTTGGGGACTGCCAAGTACTTGATAATACCCAGCAGTCGGACAGATCTCGGGTTAGCCGTCGGGTTCAAAACAAACTCATCGCGTCCGTTGTACGAGGATGCGGCCGAACTCGGAGTTTGTAAACATCTAAGCTGCGCGACCAGCTTACCTACCGGTGCGGTTCTTCAAAGCTTGTGTCCCTTGCAAAAGTCCGATATCTCGCGGAGCAGTACGTGAGCTCCAATGTTATCGCGAGGCGCTTCCACGTACCTAGTGTAGTGCGTCATAAATAGAGACGTTTATTATCGGGCCGCGTCCAATACAATATGGAGGCGGCTTATGCGAATTGCACCCCCCGTTCAGCTAAG
>Ga0209471_1000203_pt1 | contig 43784 bp, 37 predicted proteins | sample GraSoiAngelo_128_FD_185885 | JGI IMG/M metagenome (GOLD analysis project Ga0209471, IMG submission 185885) | Grasslands soil microbial communities from the Angelo Coastal Reserve, California, USA - 14_0927_12_20cm (SPAdes) (version 2) | ecosystem: Environmental > Terrestrial > Soil > Grasslands ... | reverse complement strand
CAGCCACGCTTAGTTCCCTCATGTGAGGGAGTGTCAAGCGTCAGCCGAAGTAGCTGTAAACCCTCACCCGAAGCTGCGTAAAGCTTCAGCCGAAGGTCGTTTGTCCAGCGTCAGCCGGATTAGCACAAAAAGTCGTTGGGCGGGGCAGGATTCGAACCTGCGACCGAGGGATTATGAGCCCGACTAAGCGGGGTCTATGCGCCTCTACCAGCCTCCACGGAGCCCACCGCTGACCTCGAAGGGAGCCTGGAGAGTCCAAGTCCCTCCACCGGCCAACACCCCATTTGCTCTCAGAATTGCCCTCAACCGAGCGGTCAGATAGCTGCCCCCTTCAGGTTCCGCGATCCCACGGCTCCGCGTGGCTGGGTCCTGGTCTAGCCCAAACCCATCCGCCGTCAGGCCCTGAGGATCAGTCAGGTCGAATGCGGTAGTCGGGCTTCTTGTGAGATCGGTGTGGCCGAGCAGCGACCGTCGCACTGGCGAGACCGTGGTCTCCTGCGGAGATACCACCTCGAGGACATCGTCCCGGCTCGTCCCTCCTGACCTGACGGCGACCGGCTGACGCGGAGAGTCTCCAACGCGGCCGTCAGCTCCGGGCGCACCCTGCTGTCTCCGCTGGTAAGCCAGAAGCTGGGCACGTTCATTTCGTCGGAGAACTCCGAGGATCTGAGGGTCTCCGGGACCTCCTCGAGTCCCGACAGATCGCCTCCCCTCGGCCCAGGGATTCCCTAGACGTCTCGGAGACGTCCAATGCGCACATGGTCACGTCCACCGGACGTCCACCAGTTCCACGCCGGGGCAGCGCCCGAAGGAGGATGGCTGTTCCTCATAAGCGGAAGGTGAATCGACCGGCGGAACTCGAGAGTGCTCGACCTCGTGCTTCCCGCACTACCATGGGGGACATGCACCGACACAATCCGTGCGCCCATAGGTCCGAGGCGAAAGGGGTACGACATGAAGATCGTGATTATCGGCGGTACCGGGCTCATCGGTAGCCAAGTCGCCCAGAACCTCCGTGCACGCGGACACGAGGCCGTGCCAGCCTCACCGAACACCGGGGTGAACACGATCACCGGTGAGGGCCTGGACGCGGCGCTCGCCGGCGCGAAGGTCGTCGTTGACGTGGCCAACTCGCCGTCCTTCGACGACGCCGCGGTGCTCGAGTTCTTCCAGACTTCCGGACGGAATCTGCTCAAGGCAGAGGTGAATGCAGGCGTCGGGCACCACGTCGCGCTCACTATCGTCGGGGCCGACCGAGTGCCCGACAGCGGGTACATGCGGGCCAAACTCGCGCAGGAAGAGCTGATCAAAAGGGCCGGCCAGCCGTACACCATCGTCCGCTCCACCCAGTTCTTTGAGTTCATGCGCGCCACCGCCGACTCCGCGACCGCCGGCGACACCGTGCGCGTTCCCTCGGCCAATCTCCAGCCGATCGCCGCCAAGGACGTGGCCGCCGCAGTGACCGAGGTTGCCGTGTCCGACCCGGACAACGGTGTCATCGAGATCGCCGGGCCGGAGAAAATCAAGCTCCCCGAGCTGATCCGTGGCGTACTTGCTGCCGACAACGATCCGCGCAAGGTCGTAGGCGATGAGCATGCCCGCTACTTCGGCACCGAACTGACCGACACCTCGCTCACTGCGGGCCCGGACGCGCGCCTGGGCAAGACAAGCTTCGCCGAATGGCTCGCCCACAACCACAAGTAGCCGCGCGGCACCGGAGACTATCGACGTCGCGCCTCTACGACACCAACGCGCTCCGGATCACACTCGCGTTCCTCATTGATCACATCGAAGAGACACAGCACTACTGGCCCTACGGACTCGAAGCCAATCGGGCCGCCTCTCGTCCGCCCTCTTGGTGCCGTCTCGCCACTTGAGGCAGGCACCACGCGGGATGACGTGCGCTGCACCGAGCACGGATCACGCACTGCGTACCCAACGCCCCGCTCACGCCACCTTGCGGTGGACGTCGATGAGACGGTCAAGCAAATCGAAGGCGCTGTCCTCTAGCTCCCGCACGGTGGGAGCCATGACCGCTTCGACGTAGGCGTAGGCGGCGGCGACGGCGTTATCGGCGTCGGCGGCGTAGGCGGCGTAGGCGTCGGTGTCGGCGTCGACGTAGGTGGAGGCGGCGGCGCCGACGGCGTCGTAGGAGGCGGCGGCGTCCGCGAGCGAGGCGTCGGCGGTGTCGGAGGCATCGGAGGCGGTAGCGGCGTGGGCGGCGGAGGCTGCATAGGCGGCGGCGCCGTAGGTGGCGGCCTCGTAGGCGGCGGCGGCCGGGGCGGCGTGGGCAGAGGCGGAGGCGGAGGTTACGTAGGCGCGCACCAGCGCCGTCAGTCGCTCGCGCGCTTCCATCCGCCTCTCCCACGCCTTCTCACGGACATGCGCCAAGGCCTGGCGCCCCTGGGCACGGACGTCCTTGGCCTCGGCGTGCATCCCAGCCGTCTCCAGCCACGTCGGCACGAGGGTGCCGAGCACCCACTCCCACAGCATGTCGCGCCGACGCCGCTCGTCCTCGTCGCTGCCGGCGGTGCCGACCAGGCGCACCACGTACGGCGTGAGACGCTGTCGTGTCTCATCGTCGAGGCGGTCGTTCCACGCGCGCAGGAAGGCACCCACGACGGGCGAAGCGCACTGCGGGTGATCGGAGAAGGGCTCGCCGGCGACGTAGGCGACAGCCTCCATCACGCTGGCACCCCTGGCGAACGAGTCGTGTGCGCCCTTGGCGAGGCGCAGGGCCTCGATCTTCGCGAGTCGGTCGGTGTCGATGCTCATCATGGAAGCTCCGCAGTGATGATCTGGACGGACAGCGGCCGCGGGGTGACCCGCAGCCCGGGCAACACTTCTCGTCCTCCCTGGGCGCCGCACCGCCACGCTGACCAGGATGGCCATTGTCTGCCGATCGTGCCCTTTCGTGGAACACTCCACAGACTGAGACTCGTTCGCCCGGTTCTGCTTCGACGAGAAGGCGGAGCGCCTCGAGCATCTCGGACGTCTGCGCACGCAGTTCTCCCAGGAGGTCGGCTGGACGCTCGGTCACCGCAGGAAACGTGCTGTCGGACACCACCTCACGCTCTTCCTGCGCGGAGGACGTGGCCGTAGCGCTCCCCTCGGAAGGCGCCGTCCCGTACCACCAGTCGCCCACCGAGCAGCACCAGCGGAACTCCGGTGGGCTGAGCCGCGGGCTCGAGATATGTTCCACGGTGGCCCACCGTCTGCGGATCGACGGCGCAGACGTCCGCGACAGCTCCGGCGCGCAGTACGCCTCGACCAACCAGGCCGAAGTGCCGAGCCGGCATCGAGGTGGCCTTGCGCACAGCCTCCTCCCAGGTCAGCACGCCCTCCTCGCGGACGTACGTCCCCAGCAGACGGGGAAAGCATCCCCAGGTTCGAGGATGCTGCATGCCGACGGGGGGCCCATTGTCCGACCCAATGCTGATCAGCGGATCGGACATGATCCTTCGCACATCCGCCTCACTCATCAGATGAAGCACGATCATCGCCCCGGGATCGGCGGCTATCAGGTCGCAGAGGGTGTCCCACGGTTCGCGGCCGGCGCTCAGATCGGCCAGAGTCCTGCCCACGCTGGCGGCGTCGCGATGGTGGATGACGAGGACATCCTCGGGGGTGACCTCTCGCCACAGACCGTCGCCACTTCCGCCCGTGTCAGCCAGAGCGCGGAATCTCGCGCGCTCAGCCGGGTCACCAAGCCGCCGGCGCATCGTCTCGACCCCACCGACCATCGCGGAGGTGGGAATCAGCGAGCTGAGCACTGTTGAGCCCGCCGTGTACGGGTACTGATCGCCGAGCACGTCGATGCCCTCGCGCCGGGCGCGAGCGATACGATCGACGATGGCGCCACCCCGTCCGTGCGACGACCGCCCCGCCGCCTTGCAGTGGGAGATCTCGACACGTACTCCCGCCCTTCGGCCGATCGCGAATGCCTCGTCGAGAGCGGCGTCGATACCAGTGCCTTCGTCGCGCATGTGCGTCGTGTACAGGCGCCCATAGACCCCGGCCACGGCCGCGAGATCGGCCAGCTCGTCGGTATCCGAGTACGTCCCGGGCACGTAGATGAGCCCAGACGACAATCCCACCGCGCCGGCGTCGAACGCATCGGCCGCCAGGCGCTGCATTCTCTCGAGGGCGCCGGGGCGCAGCTCATCGTCCGTGCCGTTGGCGCACAGCCGCAGCGTATTGTGGCCGACGAGGAACGCGAGGTTGTTGGTCGGTCCCGCCCGTTCAACGCGGTCACAGAAGTCCGCGAAGCCTGCGGGTTCGATGGAGATGCCGGGTGCCAGCTCCCCGTAGAGACCGCTGAACTCCGCGGCGGCAGCCTCGGTCAACGGTGCGAAGGACATGCCGCAGTTGCCGACGACCTCAGTGGTCACCCCCTGAAGCAGCTTGAACGGCTGGGGGTCGTCGAGCAGCGGCACTCCGTCGGAGTGCGCGTGCGTGTCGATGAACCCGGGACAGACGAGCAGGCCGGAACAGTCGACGACCGCCGCATCGGACGTGTCCAGCCCCACACCGACGGCGGCGATGCGATCGCCACGGACGAGCACGTCGGCGATCCGGCTTGGGGAGCCCAGACCGTCGTGAACGGTCCCTCCGCGAAGCAGCAGCTGCGTCTGGCTCATAGAGTGTCCCCTACCAATCCCGGACGCTCCGATCCGTGTGGCGCCCCAGGACGCACCAGCATCTCGCCCAGAGGTCGGCCGGGAGCGATCATCGGGTAGACGTTGTCCTCGGCGAGGACGCGGAGGTCGACCAGGCATGGACCGGCGTGGGCCTGCGCCTGGCGTAGCGCGGCATCCGCTTGGGCAGCCGTGTCCGCGCGCAGACCGAGAATGCCGTACGCCGCGGCGAGCTGCAGCAGATCCGGTCCGGTCAGGCGGGTGAAGCTGTAGCGTCGGTCGAAGAAGCGCTCCTGCCACTGCCGTACCATCCCCAGGTAGCCGTTGTTGACCACGACGACGGTCAGGTCGAGCTGTTCCTGGGCCAGCGTGGCCAGCTCACAGCTGCTCATCTGGAACCCCCCGTCGCCACAGACCACCCACACCTCGCGGTGCGGTGCCGCCAGCTTCGCGCCCATCCCCGCGCCGACCGCGTAGCCCATGGCACCGCAGCCGGCGGACGTCGCCAGGCTGCGGCCAGGGCGGTGAGTGTAGAACTGCGCTTCCCACATCTGGTGCTGGCCGACGTCGGTGACCACGATGGCGTCGTCGCTGCTGATGCGGTCGAGCAGAGTGATCGCCTGGGGTGCAACGAACACGGTGTCATCGAGTGTGTCGAGGTAGGCGCGGTTGTCGGACCCCGGCACGCTCGGCGGCCAGGCCTGGTCGACGTGCGGTGCGGGCAGTGTCACCAGCGCTTCCAGAGCGGTGCGTGCGTCGCACACCAGAGCGACGTCGGGGCACACATTTTTGCCCATCTCGGCCGCGTCGATGTCCACGTGCACCACTCGGGCATTGCGAGCGTACTTGCTGAGGTCGCCGGTGACTCGGTCATCGAACCGCATGCCCACGGCAACCAGAAGGTCCGCACTGTCGATGGTGCGGTTGACCTGGACGTCGCCATGCATCCCCATCATGCCCAGGCTGAGGCGGTGGTCCTCGGGAAAGGCACCCAGCCCTAGAAGGGTTGTGGCAACAGGCACCTTCCAGTGCTCGGCCAGCCGCAGCAACGCGGCCTCGGCTCCAGCCTGGAGCACGCCGTGTCCGGCGAGGATGACCGGGCGCTGTGCGCCGCGCAGCAGCACCGCCACGGCATCGAGACTCGCTCCATCGACGCTGCGGTGGCCTCGGCACATCTGACCCACCGGTTCCCAGCCATCGGGTGCCGCCGGTCCCGCCTGGACATCCTTGCAGACGTCGACGAGCACCGGCCCCGGACGCCCTTCCACCGCCACTGCGAATGCCCGGTGCAGCGCCGGGCTCAGCTCGTCGGCGTGGCGCACCACGGTGGACCACTTGGTCACCGGCAGAGTCAGGCCGGTGACGTCGGTCTCCTGGAAGGCGTCGGTGCCCACCAGATGGCTGGCCACCTGACCGGTGATCGCAACGACCGGGACGGAATCCATGAAGGCCGACGCCAAGGCCGTGGCCAGGTTGGTCGCACCCGGCCCCGACGTCACCACGCAGACACCGACGCCGCCGCTGATCCGAGCATAGCCGTCGGCGGCGAACCCGGCGTTCGCCTCGTGGCGGACCAGCACATGGCGCAGTGGATGACGCAGCAGCGCATCGTAGAAGGGCATGATCGCGCCACCCGGATAACCGAAGACAGTGCCGACGCCGGCGCCGAGGATCGCCTCGCACATCCGATCGGCGCCGGTCATGCACGCCACTCCAGATCACCGCACAGTCGCGGGCCCTGGAGGCGCCGCAGCCGGGCGCAGAGCAGGGGCAGCTGGCCCTCCGCGGCCTCGATCCACACGTGGCAGTCGCCGCCGCTCACGATGAGCCGCTGCAGGTGGTAGCCGCGTGTGCGCACCAAAGCCAGAACCCTCTCGACATCGAGGCAGACCTGGTCGAGGGCGAGGTGGGCCACCGCGAGACCGCTGGTCGGAGCCACACCGGCGACGGCGGACATGAAAAGACCTCCCGGCCGAACACCGAGAGGTCCACGGACATGGCACGATGCTGCGCTACGTCCGGGAACCTCCCGGGCCGACGATGCCGCGAATTCGGGTGCTGCACATTGGACCCGCACGATAGCAGAGCCCCGGCGGTTGGGCTGTGTGCCCTGGCACAACGAAGCCTGTCGCGGATGTGGCAGCGGACAACCAGCCCATCCATCACGAGGCTCCGGGCGCACGACCCCAGGCGGGCCGCACGGGCTGGCTGATGTTCTAAGCGGCGCCACCCCCGTTGGGGAGGTCGACAAGCCGGCCTGAGCTTCGTGGGGCTACGGTTGGTGCATGCCGCCCCCTCCCCTGACGGGTCCGACCATGACCAGCGCTCCGGAGCAGCGGCCGCTCGCGCCGGCCGCGGCCTCTGCGGCCACGCGGGCCGCAGACCGCGCCGGGGTCACGGTCACCGAGCTCGCCGAGATCACGACGCTGGCCGCAGCCGCCGACCTTCTCGACGACGTGTGGGGAACCGAGGGCTACCATGCGGCCACCCCCGAGCTACTCCGCGGCTTCTCACACAGCGGCAACTACGTCGCCGGCGCCTACAACGGGGCTGAGCTGGTGGGAGCCCTGGTCGGGTACCAGGGAGAGTGGCACGGTGAGTGCGTCCTGCACTCCCACATCCTCGGTGTACGCTCCGATCAGCGCGGGCGCGGTGTCGGAGCTGCGCTGAAGCTCCATCAGCGGAATTGGGCGCTGCAGCGCGGACATCGCATGATCACCTGGACGTTCGATCCTCTGGTCAGGGGCAACGCCGGCTTCAACCTGTCACGGTTGGGTGCGCAGGCGGTCGAGTACCTCGTCAACTTCTATGGACGGATGAACGACGGCATCAACAACGGGGACGAGAGCGACCGCCTGCTGGTTGCCTGGGAGTTGGACACTGCGCGTGTCCGGGCCGTCTGTGACGACGAGAGAGGCGACGGACATGGTCCGCTCCCCGCCGAGGTCTCCCAATGCGTGCTCGGTCACGGGGATGATGGCGGACCGCGTCTCCATGACGTCGAGCCGGGCACGACGGCGGCGCTGATCGACACTCCTCCGGACATCGTCAGTCTCCGCCAGCGCGATCCTGCCCTGGCGATGGCCTGGCGGATGGCCCTTCGCGATGCATTTGTGTCGTGTGCAGCGCGTGGGATGCGGCCGGTGAGGACGACGACGAGAGGCGAGTACGTTCTCGCCGTCGACGGGCCGGGGTTCCGCGTACACCGAACACCCGCCACCGAGTGACCTGCGGGCATGGCCTCCTCGCCACACTCACCAACTGCAAGCTGAGGGCCTGAATCCGTGAGCGCAGTCACAGCCAAACCCGACCTGAGTTCCCTGCACGCATCGCTGGAGGAGCAGGTCGCCGAAGCCGCCGAGCGCCTCAACGTCCCCGGGGTCGCGGTGGGCATCTGGTCTAGTGGCGACGAGGACTACGTCTTTCATGGTGTCACCTCGATCGAGAATCCTCTTGAGGTGGACGCATCGACCCTGTTCCAGGTTGGGTCCACCAGTAAAACCTACACCGCCACCGTCCTCATGATCCTGGTCGAGAAGGGATTGGTCGACCTCGGCGCACCGGTTCGGACGTATGTCCCCGAGTTGCGGTTGAAGGACGAATCGGTTGCACGAGCGGTGACGGTGCTCAATCTGCTCAACCACACGGCTGGCTGGACGGGTGACGTCCTCGAGAGCACCGGCGAGGGTGACGACGCACTAGAGCGGTTTGTTGAGAAGCTCGCCAATGTCAACCAGGACCAACCGCTCGGCACCGTCGCGTCCTACAACAATGCGGCGTTCGCCTTGGCGGGTCGTCTCATCGAGAAGGTGACGGGAAAGCCGTTCGAGGTCGCCGTCCAAGAGCTCCTCCTCGACCCGGTGGGCCTGAAGGACTCCTATTACTTCGTGAACGATTTCATGACTCGGCGCTTTGTCGTCGGCCACAACGAGAAGGACGGCAAGTTCCAGGTCGCGCGCCCGTGGGCACTCCCTCGCAGCGGTCATCCCGCGGGCGGGATCGTGTCGACGGCGGCCGACCAGATCCGCTACGCGCGATTCCACCTCGGCGATGGCTCGGGGAAGGCTGGTGCGGTCGTCCTCAGCCAGGCGTCATTGCAGCGCATGAAGGAGCCCACATTCCCCGCCGACGGTGTGCTCGCCAACCACGTCGGCATCTCCTGGCTGATCAGCGACATCGACGGTGTACGAGTCGTCGAGCATGGCGGCACCACGAACGGTCAGCTGTCGGCCTTCGCCATGGTTCCGGAGCGTGACTTCGCTATCACGGTGCTGACCAACGCTGAATATGGCCGGGTACTGCAGCACGAGCTTGTCGCCTGGGCGCTCAACGCATATCTGGGGGTCCGAGAGCCTGAGCCGGTTCCCCTTGACCTCGATCAGGAGCAGCTCGCCGGATACACAGGACGGTTCGCAGCTTACGCGGGCGTCTACGACGTTTCTGTCGACGGCGATCACCTGGTGATCCGGGGGACGTACACCGATGAGGGGCGACGCCAAGCCGCAGCGATCCTCGGCGATCCTCCTCCCGAGCCCAAGCCGCTCCGAGTCCGGGTGCTGCCCAAGGACTTCCTTCTCATCATCGACGGCGACGCTAAGGGCCTGAAGTTCGCCGCGGTGCGCGACGCCGAAGGGAGGATCGAGGCACTCAACCTGGGTGGCCGCCTCGTCCACCGCGCCTGATCACCCGGCCGCGAAAGTTCAGCCGACCCGGCGCACGACCCGACGTGAGGTGGTCAGCCCGTCGACGACGTCGCGAAGGACCTCGACGCCGATGCCCGGGCCGCTCGGTACGGCAAGCCGTCCGTCCTCCAGGATGAAGGGAGCGGTGATGTCCTGGCGGAAGTACCGATCGGAGGCTGAGGTGTCACCGGGGAGCAGGAAGTTGGGCAGCGCCGCCAGGGCCACATTGGCCGCTCGACCCACCCCGGTCTCCAGCATCCCCCCACACCACACCGGGACCTGCCGCGCCAGGCAGAGGTCGTGGATTTGAGCGGCCTCCAGGTAGCCGCCGACACGGCCGGGCTTGATGTTGATGACAGAGCACGCGCCCATCTCGATCGCCTCTGTCGCCACCGCAGCCGACACGATCGACTCATCCAGGCAGATCGGGGTGCGCACCACCTTGGCCAGCTTGGCATGCGCGAGCAGCTCCTCCTGGGGCAGTGGTTGCTCGATGAGCAGGAGGTCGAACTGGTCCAGTGCCGCAAGATGATCAGCGTCCGCCAAGGTGTAGGCAGCGTTGGCGTCGACCTGGAGGAGGATGCCGCTCGGGAAGTGCTCACGCACCGTGCGCACGGGCTCGAGGTCCCAGCCCGGCTCGACCTTGAGTTTGATCCGCCGGTATCCCTGCTCGAGGTACGTCCCGACGGCATCCAGGAGCTGCGGGATGGAATCCATGATCCCGACGGAGACTCCGCACTCGACGGACGTGCGTGTCGCGCCCAGGTACGCGGCCAGAGACTGACCGGCGCTGCGCAGCTGCGCATCGAGCCAGGCCATCTCCACCGCCGCCTTGGCCATGCGGTGGCCGCGGATCGGCGCCAGCACGCGAGCCACGTCGGTGACATCGAGATGATCCTGGGCGAACAGCCGGGGCAGAAGGTGCTCCTCGATGACCCGTTGAGCACCGTCGGCGTACTCGGAGGAGTACAGAGGCTCCTCCATCGCGACACACTCACCCCAGCCCTCGCCGGCGTTGCCGAGGACGTGGACCAGGAGCACGTCGCGCTGCCGCTCGACGCCGAACGAGGTGCGAAACGGCGCCACCAGCGGGATGGCGATGCGCCGCAGCTCGACGGCCTCGACGCGGAGCCCAGACGCGGTCGCTGGCGAGGTGGGCCTTCGGAGTTCGGTCATCCCACCGGCCAGTCTATGCGGGTGCCAGGCTCGCCGACTTGCGCCCCGCCCACATGCGAGGGGCCGGGCGTTGGAGATCCCGCCCATCTCATCGACCAGGGCCTCGAGGTGGGGTCACGCCATGCGTCGGTAGAGCCGCGCTCCGAAATGGATGTACGACGGGCGTCCACTCGCGTCGGGTTCAATGAAGGCGACCTGCAAGTCGTCGTCGACCTCGTCGAGGTGCACGACGAACGTGCTGTCGTCGAGCGGTCGGAGCTCACGGGGTCGGTTGTCGAGCACCTGTTCCGTCTCGCGCTCCATCTTCACCGCCATCGTCAGCCTCTCGTCATGCGCATGCACGGTGATCCGGGCTGCGACGTTCGCGTACGTGCCGACCAAGCGGTCCGGATTGCGGGCCTGTAGCCCTTCGACCGGCGAGCGCTGCCTGCTCGTGACGATGCCGGCCCACTCGTCGACGACGGCGTTGGACAACTCGCCGAACGACTTGTTGGCCTGCTCGCGGTTGGTGATGAGTGCGAAGGCGAGGTTGGCTTCGGGTACAAACCGCAGTGCCGCAGTCTCTCCGAAGGTGTTGCCATCATGGCCGTACACGGCAGGCGGCCCGAGCTTGATCAGCAACCCCAGGCCCCAATGTCCGCCCAGCAGCTCGCGCTCGGGGCATTCGGCGTGCGGCTTCTCCATCTCGGCCACCGATGCTTCCGAGAGGATGCGCTCGCCGGTGCGGGCCACGCCGCGGCGAAGGAAGATCTCAGCGAATGAGAGCAGGTCCGCCATGGTCGCGAGCACGGCAGTGCCGGCCGGACCGAGGGCACGACCAGGCATCCAGATGGGAGCGAGTGTCATCTTTCTGTCGGGGCCGAGCATGTGGCCTGCCGACACGTTGCGCTGAATCACCTCTTCCGCGAAGCAGAATGTGTTCGCCAGCCCTGCCGGCCCGAACAGCTTCTCTTTCAGGACGTCCTCATACGACTTGCCCCTGAGCACCTCGATCAGGCGGCCGAGCACGACGTAGCCGGCATTGCAGTAGCTCCACAACCGACCGGGCTCCACGATCTGCGGCAGATCGACGAGGCTATCGATGTAGCGCGCCACCGCGTCGTCGCCGCGGCCGAAGAGGGCGCCGGTCTCATCGATCCGGTCACCGTCGATGCCGCCCGTGTGGCAGAGGAGCTGGCGCGGCGTCACCGTCTTCGTGGCCGGCACATCGGCGAATCGCAGGTTCGGAAGATAGGTCACCACTGGCCGATCGAGATCGAGGAGACCCTCGTCGACCAGCTGCATCACCAGCACGGCGGTGTACGTCTTGCCGATCGACCCGGGCTGCCAGACCGTCTCGTCGGTGGCGGGCAAACCCGTGTTCAGGTTGACCACACCCGCAGCGACGTTGGCGACGATCTCACCGTCCCGGCAGGCGGCGAACCCGGCGCCGGGGATGTCGCGCTCCCTGATGAGGTTTTCGAGCGCTTCATGGGCCCGCTCCGGAGTCAACTGCCTGGTCCCAAGTGGCATGGTCGCCATTCGCGCACCTCCCGAAGTTCCTGGTCTCCTGCCATCCCTCTCATGGAATAATAATGCTCATTATTAGCTGAGTCAAGCATAATGCCGCCATGGTGGCCAGAGCTCCGACGCGCAGCCTGAGGAAGGAGGCGACCCGCCAGCGCCTCCTGCGGGCGGCGCTGGCCGTGGTGGCTGAGAAGGGCTTCGCCAGCGCCTCCCTCGCCGATATCGCGGAACGGGCCGGGGTCACCACCGGCGCTGTCTACTCCAACTTCCGCAGCAAGGAAGCGCTGCTGCTCGACCTCGTCGACTGGCAGATGGAGGGATCTCCGGAGGACCCGGCAATCTATCCGCGAGCCGACGACCCCGACAAGCCGGTCGTTGAGCACCTGGTGGACACAGCCATCGCCGCAGGCCGGTACGCCGACACCGTGGAGAGCCGGCGGCTGGTAGTGCTTCAGGTCGAGCTCCTCTTGCTTGCACTGCGCGATCGGACTGTGCGCCGCGAGATGCGATCAGGCGGCCGCAACCTGACGAGGGGGCTGGCCCATGTCTTTGATCAGCTCGGCAAAGTCCCCTCGCCCGGGCCTCCTCCAAGCCTCGAACAGCTGGCAGAGATCTACTACGCATGCGTCCAGGGCCTGCAGCAACACCGGCTGCTGGCGCCGGAGCTCGCGCCCGACGAACTCTTCGAGTGGGCGATCAAGGCCCTCCTGTTCGCCGCGTCGGAAGGCATACGGCACGGTCGATCCCGTGCGCCGTCGGTGCGCAAAGCCAGCCGACGCGTCACTGCGCCGAGGACTCGATAAGGCTGCGCTCGCCCGACCGTTCGATGGCGCTCACGTCTGCCCCGAGGTACGCCTCGATCACCCGCGGATCGGCGCGCACCTCGGCGGGGCGGCCGGTGCAGATGATGCGGCCGGACTCCATGGCGGCGACGCGATCCGAGATGCCCATCACCAGCGGGATGTCGTGCTCGATGAGGATGAGCGTCGCGACCAGGTGCTCCTTGATGCGTTGGAGCAGGCCTCCAAGCGCTTCACACTCCGCCTGGGCGATGCCGGAGCTGGGCTCGTCGAGCAGCAGCAGCCGCGGCTGGGTAGCCACCAGGGCGCAGAGCTCGGCGATCCGCCTGGTGCCGGTGGAGAGCTCCTGGATCTGCGTGTGCGTGTACCGCTCCAGCCCCATCGCCATGATCAGCTCGCGCGCCTGCTGACGCTTCGGTCTTTCCAGCTCCTGCGAGCCCACCACGGCTGCGAAGAGTGTGGTCGGCAGCCGTCCTTCCTGGGCCAGCATCACCGTCTCCAGCACCGTCATGGTGGGAAACAGCCGGGGGTCCTGGAACGATCGGACCAACCCCTGGCGGGCGCGCATGAAGGCCGGCACGCTGAGCTGCCGCCGCATGCTGCCGAAGACCAGCGTGCGGGTGAGCCGCTGGCCGTCGAAGCGGATGCGGCCGCCGTCCGGATGCGTGAAGCCCGCGATCAGCTCGAAGAGCGTGGTCTTACCGGCGCCGTTGGGCCCGATGAGCCCAAGGATCTCGCCCTCGTTCACCTCCAGGCTGACGCGGTTCACGGCCTGGATGCCGCCGTAGGACTTCGAGACCTCCTCGACCTCGAGCAGCTTGCCCGCCCGCAGGGGGCGAACCTCGGCGGTGGCTCGCGACAGCGCAGGCCTGAGCTGCGTGATGCCACCGGGCGGCCCGTCCGGCGTCGCCAGCAACGCGTCCGGGTCGGCGCCGGCCAGCCTGACCAGGGCGCGCACCAGACGATCGCGCTGGGGAGCAAGCAGGCCGGCGATGCCGCCGGGGAAGTACAGGATGAGCAGGAGCCATCCGGCCGCACTGGCGACGGTGCTCACCGCGTCGAGGGGCACGAATGCGGGGAGCGCGAAGATGTAGAGCGCACCGAGGATCGGACCGCCGAGGATCCCGATGCCGCCGATCACGGTCATCGCGACCACGTTGATGGAGAGCGCCGGCAGGAACGCATCGGAGGAGATGCGCGCCAGCGCGAAGCCGTACACCGCGCCGCCGATCCCGGCCAGGAAGCCGGCCAGGGCGAAGGCCTGCAGCTTGCGTCCTACGACGTTGACGGTGAACGCCCGGGCGGCGTCCTCGTTGTCGCGGATGGCCACGAAGAGACGGCCCAGACCGCCCCGGCGCACGTTGGCCGCGATCCAGGTCCCCAGCACGAGAAAGGCCAGCGCGAAGTAGTAGTACGCCTTCGAGCTGGTGAACACCAGGCTGCCGATGACTGGGCGGCCGGGAATGACGCCCGCGCCCAGCGACCAGTGCTGCTGCAGGAGCCACGACGAGGTCATGAGCGCGAAGGCAAGCGTGGTGACTGCAAGCATCAGCCCGCGGATGCGCAGCGCCGGGATGCCCACCGCAATGGAGGCGATCCCCCCGGCGGCGCCGCCGGCGAACACGGCGAGGAGGTAGTTCCCGCTCGCCTGCGCCGTCAGATACGCGCACCACGCGCCGATGCCCGCCAGCGCGAACTGGCCCAGCGAGAGCTGCCCGGCCAAGCCGGTGACCAGGAACACCGAGACGCCCACCACGGCGATGGCGAATATCGTCGCCAGCTTGAAGGACGCGCCGAAGCTGATCAGGAGCGGCAGCAGCATCGCCAGCGCCAGCGCCAGCAGGCCGGTGAGCAGGCCCAGATGCCGCACGGTCCACACGCGGCGCCAGGCGTCGGGGATGGGACGCCAGCCCTGCAGCGCGGCCCAACCACCCTGATCGGCGCGGCGTCCGCCCACGCCCGGCTGGAGCAGGAGCGCGACCACGATGAGACCGAACAGGATGGCCTCGACGGCTCCGCCCGACGGGTAGTTCCAATAGAGGACAGCCTCGACCTCTCCCACCAAGACACCGGCGCCGAGGGCGAGGGGCAGCGAGTTCATCCGGGCGATGACCGCGGCGGCCAGCGCGCGCAGCATCAGCTCGGGACCGAACGCCTCCGCCGAGAGGAAGCTCTGGGTCGGGAAGATCAGGATCGCCGTGAGGGCGGAGAGGCCGCCGGCGATGGCCCACGTCAGCGTCGACATGCGAGCGACCGACACCGACGCCAGCCGCGCCGCGTCCGGGTTGGCGGCGGCGGCGCGGATGGCAAGACCGTAGCGCGTGTACCTCAGGAAGACCGTGATCGCAGCGACGGCGATGGGACTGAGCACGAGCATCGCCGTGTACGCCGGCGTGATCAGGAGAGAGCCGAGGTGGAACGAGGGAAACCCCGGCGGCTGCGGGTACAGCGAGCCGGTGCGCGCCTGGGCGCTGGCCACCGCCTCGAATCCGAGCAGCAGAGCCGCCGCACCGAGCGTCGCCACCATGCTCATGAGGCGGGGGACGTGACGGAGCCGCCGGACCACCGCGACCTCGGTGAGGGCGCCGGTTCCGGCCCCCAGCATCAGCGCCAGCGGCAGGACCAGCCAGTACAGGAAGTGCCAGCTCACCACCGCCACGCCGAGCAGGGCGGCGGCGAACGCGCCGGTCTCGCCGTGGGCGAAGTTGATGATCCGGTTCGAACGGTAGACGAGCACGAGACCCACGGCGAGGAGCCCGTACGTCGCTCCCGTGACCAGGCCGAGAAAGAGGATGGGTGCGGGCACCTGAAGGCCGGCAGAGCCGCCGACCGCCGCGATCATGTGCCGGCCGGCAGCAGCCCGCCGGCGCCCTCCAGGAAGACCGAGCGAACCAGCTCGGTCTGGCCGAGCAGGTCCGACGCCTTGCCGTCGAAGCGGATCTCGCCCCGTTCCATGAAGTAGGCGTGCTGGACCAGAGCGAGCGCGAAGTTCACCGACTGCTCGACCAGCACCACCGCGACGCCGCCCGCATTGATGCGGCGCACCATCTCCATCAGCTCGGCGACCGCCTTGGGCGCGAGGCCGAGGGAGAGCTCGTCGATGAGCAGGAGCTGCGGCTTGAGGATCACCGCCTTGGCCAGGCCGAGCATCTGCTGCTCACCGCCGGACAGCGTCGATGCGGGTTGGTTGCGGCGCGCAGCCAGCCGGGGGAAGGCGGCGAACGCCTCCTCGATGCCGCGCTCGACCTGGCGACGCTGCCGCCCGTGGGCGAAGCTGAAGACGCGCAGGTTCTCGACCACGGTGAGCGGTCCGAAGACGGCGCGGCCGCCGGGCACCTGTGTGATCCCGAGCCCGGTCCGGCGCTCGGCGTCGAGGTAGGTGATCTCGGCGCCGCGGAAGCGGACCGTGCCGCGACTGGGTAGGCCGAGACCCGAGATCACGCGCAGCAGCGTCGACTTGCCGGCCCCATTGGTGCCGAGCAGCGCGACCATCTCGCCGTCGTCGACTGAGAAGTCGACCCCGAAGAGAACCTGCAGCTGACCGTAGCTGAAGTCGAGGTGGCGGCAGGCCAGCATCGGCAGACGAATGCCGGCACGTGCCAGGTTGCGCAGCTCCTCCTCCTCGACCAGCTCGCCCACGGTCCGATCCAGGTCTGCGCTGACATGGCGGCGCACGGAGTTGAGGGCGATCGAGGAAAAGATGCCCACCGCGAGCACCGCGGCCACCGACCCGACGACGCCGTAGCGCACGTCGAGGCCACCCAGCACCAGCGACCCGCCAACCCCGCCGACGCCGTACAGGAACACCCCTGCCAGAGCCGCCGCGTGGGGTCGCATGTGCGCGCGCACGATGGACAGGTATCCCGTCTGCACCACCGGGGTGAGCAGAGCGAAACATGCGACGGCCAGCCCGAAGGCGGTGAGCATGCCCCAGAACACAGGCATGGCGAGCGCGACACCGACCAGACAGAGGCCTGCGAACTGGACGATCGCGGCCAGCCGGAACAGCCGCGCGGGGTTGGCGTGGAACAGCGATTCGTTGAAGCGCGAGAACAGCAGGATGAGGGTGATCGAGAAGACCGGGAGGGCGGCGAAGAAGAGCGCGCGCTGGTAGGGCGCGAGCCCCCAACGTTCCTCCAGGAAGAAGACGAAATAGGTGTTCAGCGGGACCAGCAGCATGCCCAGGATGGCATAGGCGAGCAGCACGCGACGCACCGTCGGGATGAGGAACAGGCGTCGTGCGATCTCGAAGAAACGGAGCTCGTAGTGTTCAGGCTCCGGAGCGTTGCCCTGCGCGCTCTCCGACTCGCGCCGCACTGCGGCGCGCAGCCGCTGCTCGTCCCACCGGCCGAATCCCGGATCGCGCAGCCGTACCGCCACCAGGCTCAATAGGACGGCGGTGCCGCCCATGACCAGGAACACGCCGCGCCAGGTGAGCAGCAGCACCCCGCTGAGCAGGGCGACGAACAGCGGCGCCAGCACCGAGCCGGCTTCGGCAAAGGCGCGATACACGGAGATGATTCGAGCGCGCAGCGTCGTCGGGTAGCTGTCGATCAGAAGGGGCTGATGAATCGCCTGCACCGAACCGCTGGTGGCGCCGTCGAAGAGCAGCATCGCGGCCAAGCCGAGGCCGTTGGTGACCAGGCCGGTGAACAGGGTGGCCGCGCTCCAGGCCACACCGGTGGTCTTGGCCAACAGTCCGCGGCGCGTCTTGGCCTGCACTGCGGCAGCGATCGGCAGCGCCGCCAGGGTGAGCGCCAGTCCTTGAAGGGAGACCAGCAGCGCGATGATCCCGCGAGCGACACCGAGCGAGCGGCTGATCTCCGGTCCCTGGATGACGTACGCGGTCAGCTGGAATTGGTCGACGATAACGAGCAGGCCCAGCGCCACCACTGGGTAGAGACCGAGGTGGTGTCGACGGAGCTGGGCCCAGAAACCCTCGGTTTGGGTCTCGCCCGTGACGCCCATGGCGGCGCGCCCGCCCGAGCCCAGCCGGCTCTCGCTCTCCTCGACCTGTTCGATCAAGTCGCCGGGTAGGCTCACGGGCCGCGCACCACGTTGAACTCGGTGAACCCCGCGTACTCCCCGATCCGAGCGCCCCTGCTGTCGAGCAGGACGATAGTCACGTCGTGATGGTGTTGCTCCGCCGGGTCGACGCCGACCTGCGGCGACAGCACGTCGATGTGCAGCCACGTTTGGTCGAGCACGTGGATACGGTCACGGTCGTCGCGCGAGAAGTAGTCGAGACTCTCACCCGGCGGCATCGGGTCGCGATCGACAAAGACGGCGAAGCTGCCGTCCCGCGGAGGGGTGAAGTCCCGCGCCTGCCAGCGGATGGTGAGCGGCTCGCGCACCGTCGAGTAAGTCTGAGGAGAGACGACCCGGATGCGATCACTCTGACGAAAGAGGTACTGCTCGCACCCTGTCAGCTGCAGCGCCGCGAGCGCGGCCAGGAACAACAGGAAGGCGCGACGCACCGTCAGCCACTGTACGTGTTCGCGTTGTCGTACACGAAACAGGCGCTGCTGCCCTCACAGTTGAGCATGGCGTGGAGCAGGCGGTAACCGCCGGCGGTGTCCCAGTGCCCGGGCCCGATGTAGCGACGGTACATGCCCGCGTTGAAGACGTTCGAGCCCAGCTTCATGGCCTGATCCGCCCAGAGCTGGGCGTTGAGCGGCTGGCCGCTGAGCGCCTGGGCGCCGTCCTGGAACTCGAACACCGAGTCGCAGAGCAGGATGATGACCAGCGCGCCCTCGCGGCTGCTGAAGCTGTTGCCTGCAGCCGACTCGATCGACGCGCACTTCTTCTCGCCGGGGGTGAACGGCCACTGCCCGTAGTGCTGGTCGTCGGTGTCGGTTCCGGGACTGATGCCGACGGCGAGGGCACCCTGCAGCTGGTCCTCGGGAACGTTCTGCGCCAGCGCGACCGGGGCATCGTCACTCGACAACCCATAGCGAGGGTTGTAGTGCTGCGACGCGGCATCGACCATGAAAAGGATGGCGTAGGAGCCCACGCCGTAGCTGCCGCCACCCTGGAAGATGACGTTGGTGACGCCGTCCACCTGGAAGTGCACCACCGCCTGCTTCATGGTGTTGGCGATGTCGCTCACGGTGTCATGGGGGACATAAAAGGTGTCAGGGCTGCGTACACCCGCGGCCTGCAGCGCGGGCAGCGTCACCTGCTGGTAGACGCGGTCGTTCACGGGATCCTGCGCGATCACCACACCGAGCTTGTGGTTCGGGCTGCCGGAGAAGAACCCGCGGTTCTGCAGCCCGCCGATCTCCATCCGCATCGTGCGATCCAGGGCCGCTTCCTCAGTGGGCCAGATGTAGGGCGACGCCTGCTTGAGGAAGGTGAGGTCGACCGCCGCCTGCGCATCGAAGTTGAGCGTTCCCGCCTGCGCGTAACAGGCGTTGGCGTTGGCATCGTCCGGCGGCCCTGCGCCCCCGATGACGGCGAAGACGTGGTAGTCCTCCGTCAGCTTGTGGCACACCTCCTCGCCGATCGTCGGATCGCTTTCCGCCTGGGCGTTGTCCACCGCTACGTAGACAGGCTGGATCTGCCGGCCCGCGATGCCGCCATGGTGGTTCACATAGGCGACCAGGGCTTGTTCTTCCGACTGTTCGTTGCCAACGTCGGCGACCTTGAAGCCGAAGGCGTTGTTGGCCGCCTGCGTGTTCGTGACGTATACGAATCCGAGGCGCACCGTGGTCGAGGTGACGCCGGGCCCGTCGAGCCCGCCGTTGGTGCTGGCGGCGATACCGCTCGGGCCGGAACCGGGACCGGAGCCACCCGGGCCCAGGGACCCTCGGCCGGTGGCGCCGGGGCCTGTCGATCCCGGCGCGCTGCTCGAGCCGGTGGCTGTCGATCCAGGCGCGCTACCCGAACCGGTGCCACCGCTGCCCCCCGTACCGCCAGCTGCGCCCAGGGCCGAACCGCCGGCGGCGCCCCCAGTGACCCCGAGCGCCTGCCCGGTGAAGCCGAGGGCGAACACGGCCGCCAGCGCCAGCACCGCGACCGGCGTGGCGAGCTGCGACCGAGAGACCGAGAGCGCCGAGCCCAACCGAGCCCCCAGGCGGAGCGGCCCGCCGCCCCGGAGCAGCTGTTGCCCCGCTCCCACCAGCAGCATGAGCAGCGCTGCTCCTCCCAGGGCCGCGGTGAGCCAGACCCACCGGTTGCTCACCCGTGCCTGGGTCGCCTGCGGCGGAGCCGACCCGATCGTCGGTGTCGTGGGAGTGGCCGCCCGGCCGGGCGACGGCGGCACGGATGGCGCGGGCACCGGGTTCACCGCCGGGGCCGGCTGCACCGCCGGCGCTGGGGCCGGCACGACACCCCCTGGCACGGGCTGGACGGGAGCCGGCACCGCCGCCGGTCCGAAGAAGGTCGTCGAGGACAATGCCCCCGGCGTGTAGTCCGCAGCCGCCGCCGTCTTGGTGTGGTCGAAGGCCACCGACCACGCGCTCGGCGCCGCCCCAATGGGGGTCCCGTTGGGAGGCGGGTAGGCGACCAGAGCCAACCCCGTGTTGCCCTTCTGCTCCCATTGCCGCGCCAGGGGGGCCAGCTCGAAGGTCCAGTCGCCGTTGGCCTGCGATGCTCCAGTGGCGTGGACCTTGTTGCAGTCGTAGGGCGGCGGGCTGGCCTGGTATCCGTTCGAGCTGAGCGGCTGATCCAGGATGCAGGCCTCAATCGCCGCTTGGGCCGCCGCGACGTTGTCGCTCTGGCTCGAGTTTGGGGTCAGGGTCAGCTTGAGTCCGTCGATTGTCGAGCCGGCGGGCAGCGAGTCCAGGTTGAGCCGAACGTAGCCGGTGACCACCGGCTGGCCGCCAAAGCCGTCCACGTGGACGTCCTGCGGGTTGTCGCCGGCGTAGGGATCATGGCTGCCGCCTGACGCGTAACCCTGGTACTGGGCCGAGAGGCGTCCTGTCGCCGCGACAGCTCCGGACGCGGACAGCAGGAGCGCGGCTCCAGCCGCCAGACCCGACGCCACTGCCAGCAGTCGCAGTCGCAGCCGCCGATGCCGGGGGATCGATTGCCCGCTCATCCGCATCCTCCAGGCAGTGTAGGTGCGGGCTCAAGCCACCCCGTTGTCGGGACGGCCAAAGGGGGCGCAGTATCTGTAGAGCCCCGACAAGGGCTGCTGGTGCCTCGCACAACTGACTAGACGCGTCCGCCGAAGCAGACGTGTCGCCCGCCTATCCGAGCCGGAGCGACGGATGCCCTCCCCACGGCAGCCACACCTGCCGCCTGCTCCGCCACCAAGAGGCCTTCGCGTCCCGCCGCGGCGGCGGCTTCGCTCCCCGCTTCAGCGCCGTGCTCTGCGGCTGTTCGTCTCCCGTGGACGTGGCGGGACTGCGCGTCGCAGTGGGCTCTCCAGGCTCAGCTCGAGCGTGACCGCCAAGCGCTGGTCCCGGTCTCGGATATCGATGCCGCCGACGTCCTGCAACTGCCGCAGGCGGTATCGCACGGTATTGGGGTGAACCGAGAGCGTCTGGGCTGCACAGTCCACATCGCCGAATGCGTCGAGGAAGGCGCGCAGGGTCTCCACGTAGGCGGTGTGGTGGTGGGCATCGTGCTCGCGCAGCAGTGCAACCGGCCCGCCTGGCAGGGACGGCTCGCTGCTGCAGAAATCCGCGATGCGCATGAGCAGCACGTCGGTCCGCACCTGGGAGACCTCGGCGACGGCGGGGTGTCCGGACCGGCTGCGCAGCACGCGGAGCACCTGATCGGCCTCCGTGCGTGACTGTGGGACGTCACCCAGTGTCGCCGCGTAGCCGCCGATTCCGACGAGGACCTTGCCGCGCAGGACGGGCTCGGCGCGGGTCACGAAGCTGTTGGCGAGCTGGGCCATGGTTGAGAGACTGTGAACGGGTTTGCCGGAGACCGGTACCAGCGCGTAGAGGACGCCCGCCAACACGCCCGTTACCGCACTACGATGGAATGGAGCCGCGTGCAGGGAGAGCAGTTCCCCGCATCGCGACACCATCAGATCGCTGTCGTGGTCGTCGTCGGTCTCCACCCCGACAGCGAGGATGCGATATGCAGACTCAGGCAGCCGCAGTCGCTCGGCTGCCTCCCGCGCCAGGTTGCCACCCTTCAGGATTGTTCCGACAAGTTCCGAATGTAGCGCGCGCTCTGTGTCCGCCTGCAGCTGATGTCGCAACAGGTGAAGTGACACAAAGCTCGCCGCGTCCGCAAAGGCCGCCTCCCTCTCAGGGGTGAGAGGACCGTCGACGACGGCCCAGATGGAGCCGATCACGGCGTCGCCGGCGCGGACGGCCACGGCCACGCGGGGGCGAACCTCCTCATCGACGTTGTCAACATACACGGGCGCTGTCTGCTTGGCGAGAGTGCGAAACACGCCCTGTTTGCGCAGACGCTCGATATAGTGCTCGGGCACCTGGCGGCCGAGGATCGTGGTTGCTCGTGCCGCGTCGGCCTTCTCCTGTCCGACCGAGAAGGCGAGCACGCGTGACTGCGAGTCCTCGATGGTGACCGGCGCATCGACCAGCGAGGCGACGACGTTGGCGACGGCGAAGAGGTCGCCGGCGGCCACCCCACCGAACCGCTCACCCGAGTTGCCGAAGCTGCCCCCCGACACCGCCTGGCGGAGCAGCATCACCACCTGGGCCCACGAGGAACCGGTGGGCACCGAGAACAGTGCCACGCCCGCCTCCTCGGCGCCGTGGATCAGCTGGGCGGCCGGCCCTGGCGATCCCTTGACCACCAGCGCAGCAGCGCGGGCCTGGGCGAGCGACGTCAGCAGAGCATCCGTCTGCGTGCCCGGCACGATGCCGACGCCACAGATGATGTCTCCGGGGTGCGGCTCCATCGGGTCCAGCGGGTCGTAGACCACGACCTCGGCGACGGGAACATCCAAGCCCCGTGGCGCAGTGAGGAGCTCGAGGACAGCGGATTCCAGGTACTGGATGAAGCCACCGAGGGTCAGCGTCGAGGCTCGCTCATCAACCCACTCAGCTTCCAGCCCGGGCAGTGCATCGCGCGGTGGTGTTCGAGCTCGCCCCCGCGTCACGCGGTGGCCTCCCTGGTCCGCGCGACCCGGGTCGTGCGAACGTCAGCAGACAGGATCGCCCGCATGCCTTCCAGCAGCGCCTGCAGGCTGGCATCGAACACCACTTCCTCTTCGGGCTGGGGGAGAGTGGCCAACTGGTGGCAACGGGGAAACTCCTCTGGGCTGAGCCTGCTCATGTCGGTTGCACTCGGTTCGGCTTCGGTGAACAGACTGCGGGCGTGGCGCAGCATCGAGAACCCCACCACATAGCCGAAGAAGGCGACGAGGATCTCGGAGCTGCGCTCCGTGGTGAAACCTGCCCGCGCCAGGGCGGCGAGGAAGGCCTCGACGGGCCTGATCGATTCGGGAGCCATCAGCGGTCGGAGGGAGAACACGGCGAAGGCTCTGGGATGCCGCGCTGCCAGCTCGGCGAACCGATGGGCAGTGAACCGAGCCCACGCGTCCCACTCCATCGGCTCGACGGGGAGGTCGGCCTCTCGCATCAGCAGCTCGACGATGCCGTCGAGGATCGCCTCCTTGCTGTCGACGTGGTTGTACAGCGACATGGGATCGACGCACAGCTGGCGCGCCAGCCGGCGCACGCTGACCGCCTCGAGTCCCTCGCGGTCGGCGAGAGCCACGGCGGCTTCCAGGATGCGCTGCCTGGTCAGCGGCGGGTTGGATCGGCGTCCCATCGGCGGCGGAGCACTTGCTTTACCTACGCTGTAGGTGTCACCATGACCTACGGTGTAGGTGAGAGTAGCAGGAAGGGAGGCTGAGATGGACCTGGTGACGGTCAGCGATCTCACCAAGCAGTACCGCAATGGTGTGCTGGCCAACAACGGCATCTCCCTGTGCATCCAGGAACGCGAGGTCTTCGGGCTGCTCGGGCCCAACGGGGCGGGCAAGACCACCCTGGTCCGGCAGATCCTCGGCCTCAGCCGCCCCACGTCGGGGAGCATCCGCATCGCCGGGGTCGACATCGTTGCCGATCCACTGGCGGCCCCGAGGCTCTGCTCCTTCCAGCCGCAGGGGAACGTTCCCATGGATGGCCTCACGCCCACCCAGGCGATCTCACTGATCGGCCGCATCCGCGGGCTGTCACGGGGCGACGCCATGGCACGCACGCGGTTCCTCCTCGACCGCCTCGACATGGCTGAGTGGGCGACCCGGCGCACCCAGACCCTCTCCGGCGGAGTCGGACGCCTGGTCGGGTTCTGTCTCGCAGCGGTCGCGCCCGGCCGCGTGGTCGTCCTCGATGAGCCCACCAACGACATCGACCCGCGTCGTCGTCGCCTCCTGTGGGACGAGGTGCGCGCATTGGCGGACGGGGGAGCAGCGGTGATCCTGGTCACCCACAACGTCCTCGAGGCCGAGCGCGCCGTCGACCGCGTGGCGATCGTCGACAATGGGCGGGTGGTCGCCTGCGGGAGCCCGGCGGCCCTCAAGGCGTCGTTCGCGGGTGTCGTCAGGCTGGAGCTCATCGTCGACTCGAGCAGCGGCGTCGACGGCATGCCCTCGACCTTCACCCTGCACGAGAGGGTGGGCAACCGCGTGGTGATCGACGTTCCCGTCGCCGACGCAGCACTCGCGCTGTCGTGGGCCACCACGCTTCGTGAAGCGGGCGCTGTCGAGGAATTCAGACTGGGCCCGGCAACCCTGGAAGACGCCTATCTGGGTTCCACAGTCCACGTGCGGGCTGAGGCCGAGCCACTGGGCGCCGCATGATCCTCACCTGGCTCCGAGGCTACGGCTTGATGGTCCAATGGGAGTGGACTCGGATGCTCACCTGGCTTCCCTTCCTGGCCGCCATCCAGACCATCCTCGGCGGCGGGACCATCCTGGGCTTCGCGTTCCTGGTGCCCGACATCAACAGCACCACCGCGGCGTACCTGGCGACCGGTGGGCCGCTGCTGGCTCTCGCGGCGATCGGCCTCGCAGTCATGCCCGGTATGGTCAGCGAAGCCAGAAGCCGCGGCACGTTCGACTTCATGCAGTCACTGCCGCTGCCTCCTCTCACCTACCCGGTCGCCATGCTGGCGGTGCTGATCGCAGTGGCGCTCCCCGGCATGGTGCTCGCTCTGGTGATCGCGGTGCTGCGTTTTCACTTCGTGCTGCACCCCAGCCCTCTGCTGATTCCCGCTGTCGCGCTGGTGGGACTGACCGCCACCGCCATCGGCTTCATGGTCGCACTGCTTACCCCGAATGGCACGCTGGCCAACCTGGCCGGCAACCTGATGCTGTTCTTCACCCTGCTGTTCTCGCCCATCAACTTCCCGCCCGACCGCCTGCCCAGCTGGCTCGCAGCCGTGCACCGCGGGTTGCCGATCCAGTACATGGCAGACCTGTTCAGAGGCACCCTGACGGGCGGCGGGGGACTCGCGCTCGCGTTCCTGGTCGTCGGCGGTTGGTGCATCGCCGCACTGACTACAGCCACGTCTCTGTCCGCCCGTCGCGCCTGATCGACAGGCGGGACCATGGTCACACGCCCGGATGATCACCCCAGGAACGATGGCCTCCGTTGGATTCTTCAACAGGCGACGCCGCTGGCGCTGCGCACTTCGCACAAAAGTCCGGTCGTCCGAGGAGAGGAGAATGACAACCGCTGGGGGGTCTAGGAGCACTGTGCCCGGATCTCGTGGACGCGACCCGGCGCCAGAAGGAGAAGAGAGTTGGCGATCGAGGTGAAGAGAACTCCCAAGGTGAAGACGGCCGCGGTGACGGTTGAGAGTGACCTCCAGCAGGCCTTAGGGAAGGCGGTCGCCGAAGCCGCGGAGCGGCTCAACGTTCCCGGGGTCGCCGCCGGCGTGGTCCATGGTGAGGCGGAGCACCACGCCTTCTATGGCATCACCTCGATCGAGCATCCTCTGGAGGTCGACGAGTCGACGCTCTTCCAGATCGGGTCCACGGGTAAGACTTTCACCGCCACCGCCATCATGCGGCTGGTCGAGGCCGGCAAGGTTTCGCTCGACGCACCGGTGCGGACCTACGTTCCCGAGCTGAAGCTGAAGGATGAGAACGTCGCTCAGTCGGTCACCGTGCTCCAGCTGCTCAACCACACCGCAGGGTGGGACGGTGACTTCTTCGAGGACCAGGGCGACGGCGATGACGCGCTCAAGAACTATGTGCGCCGCATGCGCACGCTCACTCAGGTGTTCCCCTTGGGAACCGGCACCTCGTACAACAACGCGGCGGTGGCGCTGGCCGGCCGGGTCATCGAGAAGGTCACCAGGAAAACCTACGAGAAGGCGATGAAGGAGCTGGTCTTCGACCCTATGGGACTGGAGAACTGCTTTTTCTTCCCCAACGACATCATGACACGCCGCTTCGCCGTCGGCCATCGCAATCACGAGGAGGACGGCGACAAGAAGATCGACGTGGAGCGGCCATGGCGGTTGCTGCGCGCCGCCAACCCCATGGGAGGGATCTCCGCCAATCTCGGCGACACGCTGAAATGGGCGAAGTTCCACATGGGCGACGGCACCGGCAAGGATGGCCAGCGAGTCCTCAGTCGCGAGTCGCTGGAGTTGATGCAGACGCCTACGGCGAAGCTACCCGTCACCCTCGGCGACTCGGTCGGCATCTCGTGGCTGATCAGCCACGTCGGGCCACTGCGCCTGGTCGGCCATGGAGGCACCACCGAGGGACAGCTGTCGGCGTTCCAGATGGTTCCCGATCGTCATTTCGCGGTGGTCATCAACACCAACTCCACCAACGGCGCTCAGGTCCACCGCGAGCTACAGCGGTGGGTGCTGAAGGAGTACCTGGGCGTCGATGAGCCGGAGGATCAACCGCTCGAGCTGTCCGGCGATGAGCTACAGGATTACGCCGGCGTCTTCGACACCGACAGCGCCATCCTCACCATCACTGTTGTCGATGACCGTCTCGAGATCGACGCCGAGCCGACGCCTCTCACCCTCCGCCTCCTGAAGAAGATGGGACGGGAGCGGCCGCCCAAGGAGCCGCCGATCAAGGCGAAAATCCTGACCGACGATCAGTGCATTGTCATCGACGGTCCAGCGAAGGGCATCAAGGGTCAATACGAGCGCGTCTCTGGAGTGATCACCGGACTCAACCTCAGCCGGCTCGCCGTCAAGCGGCGCTGATCGATGGCAACAGCGCTAGAGGTTTCGTTCGTAGCATGTCGAGCAGAGCGAAGGACTCGCCTCAGAGATCTGCTCTCAAGATCTGCACCCATTCGCCCGGTCAGTGGTGCAGAAGCATCGCGACTCCGACGGATTCGAATACAAAAAAATCACTGGGCGGGGCAGGATTCGAACCTGCGACCACAGGATTATGAGCCCGACTAAGCGGGGTCTAAGCGCCTCTACCAGCCTCCACCGAGCCCCTCGCTGAACCCGAAGGGAGGCTGGAGAGTCCAAGTCCCTCCACCAGCCGACACCCCTTTTGCTCTCAGAATTGCCCTCAACCGAGCGGTCAGATAGCTGCCGCCAACGGCTGGTTCCGCGACCCGGCCGAGGCGAGGCGTGGCTGAGAGAGGTCCTGGTTCTGGGTTGACCCCGTCACGCGTCAGGCCCCCAGTATCAGCCCGTCGAGTGCGGCAGCCTGGCCGCTGACCAATCCCGAGTGGCCGAGCAGCGGCCGGCGCACCGACGGCAGACGGGGGTCTCCGGTTGCAGTACCACGGCAGATCTTGCGATCGAGTTCAGGGCCGCCTCGGGGCGTGAGCGCAACACGACGGTTCTCTCGATCGCCGGGCATTCGCACGACCCCCGCCCGGTGCTCCACGTCTGCGGCACGTCACTCAGACGTCCACGGCCCCAACCGTGCCGACGTTGAGCAATGGCCCGGCCCTCCACCCGGTTAGGGGATAGTGGCCTGGCTCGCGGCAGTGTCCTGCGACGACCGCTGTGAGATCGCCGGGCGGGGTGTTGCGCGGCAATCCAGATGCGCGAACGTCACGCGTCCGGCACGCGCGCGGTGGCCCACCCGAGCTCCGATCTGATCCGCACGCCAACGCCGTCCGCGGACAGATTCCGAAGCGCCTCCTTCAACTCAGTCACGAAGCGGGACTCGCCAACCGCCTGGAGAGCCGGCCACGACGGGCCCGCAGCAGCCAGCGCACGCGCCGCGATGTCAAGGTCGGGGAACTCGTTGACGACCTCCACGACATCCCTCTCCAGGAATTCGAGCCCGGCCTCTTCCATCATCGATTCGACGACCCCCGGCCTTCCTGTTTCCCCCTGGTTGAGGGTGGCGCTCCCGTGATCCGGCGGGGACAGCTCGACCACCTTCATGAAATACGGGAGCAGTCCGAGGCGTTTCGGCGCACCCCAGAATGTCATTCCCACCATCCCCCCGGGGCGCACAACGCGGCCCGCCTCGCGCAGCGCGGCTTCGAGCCCCTTCCAGATGCCGTTGAAGCTCGTCGCCACGTCGAAGTTTTCGGCCGGGTACGGCAGCGAGAACATATCGCCGACTCGGAAATCCCCGACTGGGGTTCGAGCGCGAGCAATGGCAATGGGTGGCTCGGAGGCATCGACGCCGGCCACGACCGCGCCTCGCTCAGCGGCGAGCGCCGCCGCGTATCCCGACCCACACGCGATGTCGACGAGCCGCGACCCCTCTCCGACGCCCAGGCGGTCGAAGAGCGTCTGGTTCGCACGTAGAGCGTAGGGTTCGAACAGATATGCCCAGTCCGCGGCGCGTTCTCCCCATGCGTGGCCGGCTTGCTTCCAGTCCACTGGGACGCCCTCCTTGACATCGACGCTGTCGGCCCGACGATCGGCGGACTCTGCCATCCGCCGACTTCGGTGTGAGCGGACTGTACGCCGTCTCACCGAGCGATCAGCCGCTCCCGCATGTCATCAGTCGACAGTGGCATGCGCCAGGAATTACTCACACGGCGGTAGAGACAGCGTCCTGAACGCGGGTCGCCGGCGGCGACGGTGCCAGGCTCCTGAACTATAGTGGTGGCGCGTATGCGCTGAGCTGACAGCTGATACGGCAGTTGAAACGCACGACCGAACGGGCACGCACCCAGCCCACCGAGAGCACGGGGTTCAACTGTCGTGTGGGTCGTGGAACGCTGGAGTGTAGCAGACGGCGACGAGCAAGCCCTCTGGGCTCAACAGCCGAGCGGTAATCTGAGTCCACGGCTCCGTGCGGGCCTCGTGAATGAGCTGATAACCCTTGGCGGTGAGTTCGGTGGCTGCGTTCGCGACGTCTGCGACCTCGAACTCGATACTCGCCTGGGGGATCGGGATGTCCGCGGGCCATTCCGTGGTGCCGAAACAGGCGGTCGCCGCTTCCGAAAGGGGCCACAAGCCGAAGTGCTTTGTTCCCTCCAGCTTGTGGGTGTAGACGTAGTCTCCTCCCTGGCCTTCAAAGGACAGGCCCAAGGCCTCCTGGTAGAACGAGCGAGCCGCGTCACCATCTCGCACGATCGGAGCGATGCTTGCAACGAACTGGACGTTCATCTGCTTCCACCTCTGTTAGCCGATACGTTCGTCTTCATCTACTTATAACAGCGCGGGACGTGGTCGGTTGAAGTCGCAGTGACGGGTGACTTGCGCCGCGCGAGCCGGGAGACCGTCGATACCTATCACCGCAAAGTGGATCTTCATCCGCGCGGCGCGCCCAGCAGATCACTCTAAATCCCCGGGCTATTGTCCATCGCCGGATCATTGTCCCTCTCTACCGATCCGCGAGCGGCTCTGGGTACATTTGCGGATGCTGGCCTGGTCCAGGGTGCCCTCACCTGCTGGGCGAACCGGGGGTGAGTAGGACCACCTCCCCCGAATGGGACATTCAGGTGGCACGCCGCCCGACGATCGTGGTGATCCGGCGGTGAAAATCCGGTAGACGACCCCCAAGGCGTGCGGGAGGTCAGTGCTCCGGCGGGGGCGGCGTGTCCTCGCTTGAGACCGCAAGCTCCCTCACGCAGTTGACCAAGCCCTCGTAGTCTTGATTGCAGTCCGGGCATGCGGCAAGGTGGTTGGCCACGTGAGGAAACGCACGCGACACATCTTCGCCCGCCACGGCGCCATCCGCGTACTGGGCGAAATTGACGGCGGCGCTCTCGCAGCCGGCGTCAGGCGCCACTGGGCCCAACGCTCGGTCGACGGAGTCGCGTACGTTCATTGCGTCTCCTTCAACTGAGGACGCCCAAGACCTTGCTCCTCGAGGCAGGCGCGCAGCCTGCGCCGAGCATCGTGGAGCACCTTGTAGAGAGCGCCACGGGTGCTGTCCATCCGCTCCGCCAGGACATCGATGGGTACGCCGTTGAGCGCTACGGCGATGAAGACCTCGCGCTGGCGCGCGCTCAGCTGCGTGGCGATCGCGTCCCGGAGCGCGCGAAGCAGTTCACGCCCTTCGGCCTGGTCATCCGGGCCCGCCAGTCGATCAGGCAGGCGGCTCCATTGCTCCTCGTCGAAATTGAGGCGCCGCCCGCGCCAGGCGTGGCGGCGCAGTTTGGAAGACACCTCCACGATGGCAAACATATATGCCCACGTTGTGAAGCGGCTGTCACCCCGAAAGTCATCGAGCTTACCGGTGATCGAAAGCAATGCGTCGTCAGCGGCTTGCAGTGCCAAATCGTCAAGGTCACGAGCGACTGGATCCGGGAGCGAGGGCCGACGCCGATATGCCTCGTGACGAGCGGCGCGCAGCAGAAGCGCGTGCAGCTTCCTCAGCGCGCCATCCTTGTCCGGCCCACTGGCCCGTAACGCGGCCAGCCAGGCTCGTGAGTTGGCATCTAAAGCCGGCGCGACATGAGAGGCGCCACCGGCAGGTTGCTCGGAGGCGAGGGCGGGAGTCTCTATGGCGCCGATTCTACCCGTCCCCGCCTCCCCCGGCAGACAGAGGCGCGAGGATTCTCGCAACCAGCCGAGATGGGCCACCGCGCCTGGCGAGAGCTTGAGCGTCTCGTCCACGTCGCACTCCGATCCGCAGCGAGCGTCCTCGCCAGATCGGGCGACAAGCCCGCGCGGCGTAGCACCCGTTCCCGCCAGGCCAGTACTGCGGCCCACGAGACCTCGGGGAGAGGGTGACGCGTCCCGATCATGGTGTATGTGTGTCCTCGGTCCGTCACTTCTTACCTCCGGACGAGGTTCTGTCTCATCGCGACGTGGTGCGGGTGTCGGGGTAAGACCTCTGAGCATCGCGCCACTGACCAGACGACCACGACATCGGTCCGGGTAACCGGTTACGGAGGATGGCGATGACTCGGCTGACGACGGTGGACCTTGCCCAGGCTCAGGGAGAGACCAGGCAACTCCTCGAAGGCGTCGAACGGCAGCTCGGAAGCGTGCCGAACAGTTTCCGAACCATGGCGGTGGCTCCTCCAGTGCTGAAGGGCTACCTCCAGTTCGCCGCCGCCCTTGGGGCCGGCAAGCTCAGCGCGCGAGTGCGCGAGCTCATCGCCCTGGCGGTGGGCGAGGCGAACTCGTGTGACTACTGCCTCTCGGCTCACACCTATGTTGGGCGTAGCCTGCTTCGGATCGACGATGCGGCGCTCGCCGGCGCACGTGAGCACACGTCAACCGACGGACATGAGGCGGCTGCGCTCCAATTCGCCCACAGGTTGGTCCAGACCCGAGGCGGCGTCACCTCGGCGGATCTCGATGCGGTCCGCAGTGCCGGATGGTCCGATGCAGAGATCGCCGAGATCATCGGCAATGTTGCAATCAATGTGCTCACCAACTACTTCAACAAGGCAGCTGACGTGGACGTCGACTTTCCGCTCGTCCAGCACGGGGCTGCCGAGGCCGCCTAAGCCTACGGTGCGGCGGCGTCAGCTCCAACGCCGCCGCACACCAGGGCACGGGCGGACTCGCACAAAAGGCTGCGATGGGCGACATCACCTCCGTCGAACGAACCTACGGCGTGGAGGACAGCGCGCACATGCTCGCGGGACAAGTCCTGAGCGTCAACGTCGGTCGGCCGCGACACGTCACATGGAACGGCAAAGCCGCCGTCACAGCCATCTGGAAGATGCCTGTGACAGATCGGCGAAATGTGTCGCTGACAAACATCGACGGTGATCGTCAGGCAGATCTCCGTGTGCATGGAGGTCTCGACAAGGCCGTCTACGTGTACTCGGCCGCCGACCTCGCGTGGTGGGAGGAAGCACTGGGGCGACCGCTCAAACCAGGGACGTTCGGTGAGAACCTCACTGTCACTACGTCGGGGGACCTCGGCGGGTCACTCATCGGCGATCGCTGGCGCATCGGGTCCGCGGAGTTCGAGGTCACACAGCCACGGCTGCCCTGTTACAAGCTGGGTATCAGGATGGGAGACGCAAAATTTGTGCGACGGTTTGCGAAGGCGCGTCGATTCGGTGTGTATCTCCGGGTCCTACGCCCAGGCGAGATCGGTCGCGGCGACGCGATAACAGTGGCCTACCACCCGGCCCACGATGTCACCGTCGACATGATTGGACGTGCGTACCTCGAGGATCATTCCCTGGCCACCCACATCCTCATGGCGCCCTCCTTGCCGCTCGACTGGCGGACGTGGGCGCTTAAGCAATGGGCTATTCATGGCTGATGGCCGAGCGCGCCGCACGGCCCTCGACGCGCCTCGGGCGGTTGTCTTCCTGTTCAGTCCGCTCGGATGGATAGGGTTACTCGTCTTTTCGCAGACGGACCGCATCGGCATACAGGGCCGGCGTGAAGCCGCTGTCAACCCATCTCGGGTCCGAAGCTTGCAGCGCAGGTAGCGCGACATGCATGAAATGAGCCGCGCGGAGACTCTGCGCTTCCTCAGCGACGGCGCCCGCACTGCGAAGCTCGCAACAACCCTGCGCGACGGAGCGCCGCACATCGTGCCGGTCTGGTTCCTGATCGACAACGAAAGGCTCGTCTTCATGACCTGGCACGAATCAGTCAAAGCCCGCTCGCTGCGTCGTGACAGCCGGATCGCAATTTGCGTGGACGACGATAAGCCTCCGTTCGCATTCGTCGCGATTCAGGGTCGAGCCTCGATCAGCACGGATCCCGGAAAGCGCGCACGGTTTGCCCGGCTAATCGCAGCGCGCTACATGGGCCCAACTCGCGCCGAGGAATTCGGCGCCCGCAACGACATCGAAGGAGAGCTCGTCATCACAGTCACACCGGAGCGTATCGTCGCTCGCGCCGAGTTGGCCAATTGACAACAGTCCTGACAACGACACCGTCCTAGACATGTGAGGGATCGACGAAAGCCATGACGACACGACCTCCGCAGCTCTCTCCTACGGGTGACGACGAGCGGGTTGTTTCGACGGATGCCACGAGTACGCCCGACAGCTTCGCGGTCAGCCCGGCCATCGGTCCACTTCCGGCGATCTACGTCTCCCAATCGCCGCGGGACGCACCGAGTCGCCTCGTCATGGATGCCGCACGCCTGGTGGCCTCCTGGGCGGTTCGCCGTCTCTCGCGCTCGACGAGCCTGCGAGGACGGCGCGCACGCCGCCATACAACCGAAGCGCGGCACAACCGACCGCGAGGGACAGGAGGCTGCGATGTTTGAAAAACCGACTGCCTCACGGTACAGCTGGGGCCACCTTTGGGTGCGCACTGTCTCGGGATCTGGACAACCTATCAGACGACCTGGGCTGTGACACTGTGGAACCCGCTCGATCCTCGTGGCGGGCTGTCCTCGCGGCGTTCCTCCTGCAGGGCACCCGCGCCATCGACCGCCCTTACGACGAGCACGTACGTGCCAGGGTGGGACGGTGTCCAGTGTGAGGTGAAGAAGCGCCACGCGTACGGAGATATGGCAGCGTCGAGGTCTGCCTCGCCCCACGTCGTACCACCGTCGGTGCTCACCTGGACGCTCTCGATGCCCCGTGTGCCGGCAAAAGCGTGGCCGCGGAGAATCGCCGGATGCCCGGCCCGCAAGGGTCGCCCACTGCCGATCGCGTCGAAGCGTGACCAGGTGCGCACACCGGCGTCCTCGCTCCACCCCTGACGCTGGTAGAAGCCGAGATGGTCGTGCTCTGCCACCTCGATGCGAGCCAGCCACTTCATGCTCTTCTCGCCGTAGTGCCCGGGAAAGACGATGCGGGCGGGAAACCCGTGACGGTCCGGCAGGGTCACCTCATTCATGGTCAGGGCGACGACGGTGCTCGACGAAAGCGCCGCATCGATGGGGAGGCTGTCGAAGTAGCCGTCGACCGCGCTGACGATGGCGAAGCGGGCGCGTTGGTCGACCGCGCCGGCAAGCCCGATCACTTCAGCGAGTCGCGGGCCCCGCCACCGCGCGGTACTCATCAGCCCGCCCCCGACGCTGTTGGAGATGCACTCGAGGGTGACGATCTCCTGGCGTTGCGGGAGACGTCGGAGGTCGTCGAGCGTCAGTGTCACCGGACTTCTGACCAGACCATCGACCTGAAGCCGCCATGTGTCCACATTCACCGAGGGATCGACGAGGTTTTTGGAGACCACGTAGTGCTGGTCGATCGGGGTGATCGGCGACGCCGCGCTGCTCCAGCGTCCCTCGTAGTCCAGGTTGGTGGCCCCGGCCAGGCTCCGAAAACCGGCTACCAGCCCACCGGTGCCGAGGAGGAGACCCCCACCAAGACCGCCGAGAGCGGCGAGGAAGGCTCGCCGATCCGGCACCTCGGGCCCTGCGCCGCCTTCTCGCGACCTTGGACGTCCAACCAGGAGGTACACGGCACCCACTGAAACAATCACGTCCAGAGCCAGAGTGCCGGCGCCGATGGCACGTCGTCGAAGGAGCGTGCCACCTGCGTCGTTGGCGTCGAGCACCGGCCCGAACAGCGCCCACAAGCCGATGAACCCCACGACGCCGAGGACGGTTGCAAGGCGTCCAGGCCTCCACCCGCGCCAGACCAGCCCCCCGTACAGGGTCCCGAGCAGGACCACCGCGATCACTGCGCCTGTCAGCGCGCCAACGACGAGGAGCTCCTTGCCGTGGGGACCGAGAGCGGAGAGCAGACTGTTGAAGGTTGCGGCAGGAAGAAACGGCACGAGCAGGTCGGAGGTGTCCTCGGGGAATGAAGGCGCTCCGGTGATGTGCCGCAAGCCGAGCGTCGTCGCATCGAACAGCAGACCGCCGACCAGACCGGCACCCGCGCAGCGCAACCTCTCCGAGTGAGAGAGACTGCCCGGGTCTGGGTCGTGAGGAGCCCCGCATAGCTGGGCCAGTCGATGCCGAAGCGAGCCGATGGCGTGGCCTGGCTTCACCGTCGCACCAGGCTAGGGGCTCGATGTGAACAGCAGGTGAAGGGCCGATGTCCGGTCATCCCAGTGCGACGGCGATCCGTTCCAGTCCACGGGTGAAGACCCCCGGTGAGAGTCCGAGCCCAAGCCGTAGACGCGAGGGGACGCCGAACAGAACCCCGGGGACGACGCTCACCCCTGCTGTGGCCCGCAGCCGCTCCACAAAGCCCATGGCGCCCTCGCGCATCGGCAGCAGAGGAAAGGCCACCAGACCGTCTGCCGGCGGTGTGTACTCCGCGCCGCCAATCTGCATGACCCAATCCCCGAGGGCATCGCGATTGCGTGTGGCGAGAGCGGCGATTTGCCGGGCGAGTGTGGCGCGGTTCTCGAGGGCGAGTGCGGCAAGAAACTGCGACGTCACGCTGGTGCCAAGGGTGGTGATGTCCTTGAGTTGGGTGACACGGCCGAGGAGTTCATGGTCCGCGCACGTCAGCCATCCGATGCGCAGGCCGCCCAGACCGAGGGACTTGCTGAGGTCGCCGACCGCGACGACGGTCCCGCTGATGAACTCGGGACATCGGGTGACGCTCTCCGCATGGGGATTCAGCGTCGAGAGCGCGACCTCGTCCACGAGGATGCGGGCGCCGTACAGCGTGCAGGCGTCGATGAGAGCTGCGAGCTCGTCGCCATCAGCGACCGCACCGGTGGGGTTGTGCGGCGAGTTGAGCGCGAGCACGCTGGCACCGCGCTGGAGGGCCCGGAAGAGCCCACTGAGGTCGAGCCGCGATGATCCCGGGCGCCAAACCGGGACACGCAGGATGTGTGCTCCGGTGGCCTCGAGTGCGCGCACAACTCCCCCATGGGCTGGGACGCCGACCGCGGCCTGTTCACCGGCCGCCAACGCCGCGGCAGCGGCCAGCAGGAGCGCCTCCGTGGCGCCGGTGGTCACGATGACCTCGTCGGCGTGGCGGGCTGACCGGTCGCGCTCGATCGCTGCCCGCAGGCCCTCCTCCCCGACTGGGTGTCCGTAGCCGAGCGGCAAACCCAGGTACTCGTCGCGTGCCTCGGGGCCCGCCACGGTGAGGATGTCAGCGGTGCTCAGCTCCGGGGCACCGCTCCGAGCCAGGTCGATCGACGGGGGGGCTCCCTGAGCGGCGAACCATCGCTCCAGCAGCACCGGCTCCGCAGCGAACAGTCCAGTCAGCGCTCCCACAGGGTCACTCCGCCCGCCGATGTGACCAGGTGGTAGCCCTCGGTCGGGAGAACTGCACCGGCGGAGGCGTCTCCGTCGAGGACGACGCAGCGTGCGCCCATGCCGTCAGGGAATTGATAGATGGCCGCGCGATTGGCGAGATGCGCGAGCAGCCCGGTCGACGCCGACACGCTGGCGTCCTGCGGCACGAGCCGCAGCACTGCCTCTACTGCGCCGCGCCGCTCCAATCCAGTCACCCGGGCGACGTCGAAGCCATGACCTCCCGGGAGGTAGCCGCTGGCGAGATAGGCAACGAGAGCCGCGGTGACGAGCGCACCGGCGCAGACCGCCGGTGCGCGCCCACCACGTCTGGGTGCAACCCGGCGCCAACCGAGCAGCGCACAGGCCAGCAGCAGAGGCAGAACCTCGAGCCCGTACTGGAAGTCCAGGCTTGCCTGCCACTGGCTGTCGCTGAGCAGCGCCACCAAGAGCGCAGGGAGCACGCCGAGCAGCGCTGTTCCGGCCAGCAGCGGCAGGAACACGAGCGGCCCGAACGCGCGCAGCCATCCCCACCGAGAGTACCCACCGGTGAGATGCGCGAGCACCGCTGTCGGATGCAACACCGCGCCGTGGGCGACCGCGGCGGGTGTCAGACCGAGATAGGCGTAGCGGGCCGCCAACTCTGTCGGGGGTCGCCCGCCTCGGAGCGCAGGCATGATGACGCCCGCGGTGATCGCGAACCCAGCGATTCCGGCCACGGCGAGCACGATGCCCAGGCGCCGGCCGTTGGCTCGCCAGGCGATCCAGCCGACCCCAGCAGCGACGAGCATGGCGTCTTCCTTCACCAGAAAGAGCGCTGCGGCGGGCACCAGGAAGGCCCAGCGGCGTCCGCGAGCGGCTCCGTCCAGCGCGAAGAGAGCCAGCGCGGGCGTCACCGCCTCGGTGTGGAAGTCGGACACAGCCCCGGCGGCAGCGAGTGGGCTGAGGGCCGTGGCGAGGCAGGCGGCCGCCGGTGCCAGCCGTCCACCAATCCACACGCGGGCAAGTCGCCATGCCCCGACAGGAGCTGCAGCGAGAGCGATCGACTGCAGCCCGATCAGCAACACCGGCGTGGCAATGACGCGCGTCACCAAGGCAGGTAGCAGCAGCGCGGGCTCCCAGTGCTGGCCGAGGAAGGAGTAGGGCGCGAAGCTCGTCTCGAAGGGGTGCCCTGACGCGGTGCGGTCCACGACCTGGGCGAAGTACCCAAGGTCGTACCCTGCGTGGTAGGTCAGGTAGCGCAACAGTCCCACGGTGAGGTACAGGACCAGCGCTGCAAGGGCGACGGCCGCCGGGATGACCTCGATCCGCCACCGGGTCCGCCAAACTGACAGGCGCGCACTGCCGGCGTGACGGGTCAGATCTGCTGCGGCCAGCGCGGTCACTCCGGTCAGGCCGCGATGCGTCCCAGTGCTGCGACGAGCGCCGAGGACCTCTGCAGCAACGCCGCGGTTCGGGGTGACCGAGCCGCGGCAGGTCCACCGAGCTCCTCGCGCAATCGCCGCAGATCCGCGAGCTCGTCGATGTCGTACCACGGTGGCAGGTGCACGACATGGCGCCCGGTGCGCTGCAGAGCTCGGACTGTCTCGGCGCAGGTCATGGCCGAGCTCCACGGCACCTGATCCAAAACGTCGTCAAGTGGGCTCGTGACACCGATGGCCACCCACCCTCCGTCGATCGCCGGGACCACCGTAGCGTCGGCGCTTGAAAGCGCGGCGAAGCTGGCGGCGACCAGCGGGTGGGGCAGAGTCGGGCTGTCGGTCCCGATGAGGACCACGCGCGAGCCACCGCGCCCAAACGCAGTCGCGACCGCGCTGGTGATGCGCGCACCGAGATCGCCGTCAACCTGCGGGATCAGCCATGCGTGCGGTGCCAGGCTGCGCAACTGGTTCGGGGGCCCGTGGTGGGCCACCAGCACGTGCCAGTCGCCCTGCGAGGCCCAGCCGAGCGTGTCCTGCAGGAAGGCCGCGGCGAGATGATCGACCACGTCACCGAGCGTGTGTCGCAGTCGCGTCTTGCCCGCGCCGGCAACCGGGGAGCGGGCCAGGACGACCAGCACCGGCCGAGTCATCGAGGCGCCCCGGCAAGGAGGAGGCGTCCAATTTCCCAGGTGGCAGCCACCGTTCCCCGCAGCGATCCACCGACCTTGCTCCGCCCCGTGATCCTGGGCGAATAGCCGACCGGCACCTCGCTGATGCGAGCACCGGCTGAGGCGGCCCGGGCGAGCATCTCCGCGGGCCAGGCGAAACGCGACCCGCTCATGCCCAGTGAGATCCAGGTCGATGTCCGGATCGCCCGGAAGGGACCCAGCTCTGAGACGTGGACACCGTGCGATCGGAGCAGGTGCGCGATCACGCGGTTGGCCAGCCGCTGATGCGTCGGCATCGCCCCAGGTGTCAGGCGGCGAGCGCCGAGGACGAGGTCGGCCTTCCCGCAACTGATCGGACCCAGGAGCAGCGACACGTCTTCAGGGGGCATGCTGCCGTCGGCGTCGAGGAAGACGAGGGCGTCGCAGCCGAGCTCACAGGCGCGCCTTGTCCCTGCCAGGCACGCCCATCCGTACCCCTGGCGGGACTCGGAGACGACCACCGCTCCGGCAGCCGCTGCAACCGCCGCAGTGCGGTCCACCGAGCCGTTGTCCACGACGATGACCGCAGCCCCGAGGGAGGCCGGCACCCGGCTCAGGACGTGGGGCAGCGCACCGGCCTCGTTCCGGGCCGGGAGGATGAGGGCAGGACGCACCGCAGCAGGGTGCCGATGCCGTACTACCCGTGCCCTACGCCGGTGTGAAGCGGACGTGAAGCGGGGCGGCCGTGCCGGTCCGGGGATCGGGCTTCACACGGACGCAACGAGTTGGGGGCAGACTCGCTCCATGGCCGCGCCCATCCTGGTGGTCGAGGACGATCCCACCACCTCCGACGTGGTCCGCGCCTACCTCGAGCGCGAGGGGTTCGGCGTCGCCGTCGCGCGGAGTGGCCGGCAGGCTCTCGACATGGCTCGGCAGACCGGACCGCGGCTGATCATCCTCGACATCATGCTTCCCGAAGGTGATGGCTTCGGCGTCGCCCAGGAGGTGCGCGGCCGTGGGAGCACCGTCCCCATCCTCATGCTCAGTGCCCGAGCCGAGGAGGTGGACCGTGTTCTCGGGCTGCGGATCGGAGCCGACGACTACCTGGTCAAGCCCTTCAGCCCGAGCGAGCTCGTCGCCCGGGTCCAGGCATTGCTGCGGCGCGCCGAGATCGGCCCCCGGCCCCCGGCCGTTTTGACCTATGGCGACCTGACGCTCATCCCCGAGCACCACGAGGTGACCGTCGACGGCAAGTCCCTCGACGTCACCCACTTCGAGTTCGGATTGCTGCTCACCCTCCTGGAGCAGCCGGGGCGCGTCTGGACGCGGCAGCAGCTGCTGCATCGCCTCTATGGGACGGAGGATCCAAACGTTCTCGAGCGAACCATCGATGTCCACGTCACCCGCATCCGCGACAAGCTCGAGCAGGCAGGTGCCCGCGTCCAGATCGAGACCGTCCGCGGGGTGGGCTACAAACTCGGGCTGTCCCAGCCCACATAGAGGACGCACGTGCATCCCCGACGCCTGATGGGCCCTTGGAACCGCCTGGCACTGCGATGGAAGCTGGTGGTGCTCAACGCCGGCGTCGTCTGTGTCGCGGGCCTGACCGTCCTCATGCTGGTCCACCACATCGACTCGCCATCCGTTTACGCGCTGATGCACAAGGCCGCGGCAGCAGCGACGCCGCAGATGGCGCAGCAGGCGTACGACTCTGCGGTCGACCGCCAGGTCATCCCCACTGTTCTCATTGCCGCGGTGCTCGCCATTGCCCTCAACCTGGCGGTGGTCACCGTGGCGCTTCGCCCCCTGGGTGCGCTGCGTGGCGCAACCCGGCGGCTCGCGGCCGGCGAACCCAGCGTCCGGGTCGGGAGCGGGGCGCGTGACGACATCGGCGAGGTCGCCAAGAGCTTCGACGACATGGCGGCCCAGCTGCAGCGGCTCGAGGAGCTGCGCCAGCAGGCGGCGGATGACGTCGCCCACGAGCTGCGTACCCCCCTGCACAACATCCTCGGTCTGGTGGAGGGTATGCGTGATGGGGTCATGTCCGCCGACCGCGCGACCTTGGAGCGAGTTCATCGAGAGGTCCTGCGGCTCACCTCGATCGTCGATGATCTGCGCACCCTGGCTGAGGCACGGGCCGCGCGCTTCCATCTCCACCGAGAGAGGGTCCTGCTGACGGCCCTGGCGCGCGAGGTGACGCGTGGGTTCGAGCCCCAGGCCCAGGTCCGCGGGCTGAACCTGCTCGTCAACGGACCCGCCGACGGCGACGTGGAGGCTGAGGCTGATCCGCGGCGCGTCTTCCAGGTGCTCCACAACCTCGTTGAGAACGCCGTGCGCTATGCGCGAAGCTGCACAGAGATCGACCTCGGCATTCGTCGGGTTGCGGGCGCTGTTCGCGTCGAGGTCAGCGACCAGGGTGAGGAGATTCCCGCGGACGTCGTCCCGTTCATCTTCGAGCGGTTCGTTCGTGCCGACCGCAGTCGCGGGCGCACCTCGGGTGGTGCGGGAATCGGTCTGGCGATCGTCAGGGAACTCGTCGCAGCCCACGGTGGACAGACGGGAGCCGAGAGCCGCGACAGCGTCGTCACCGTCTGGTTCGAGCTGCCCAGCGACGACGCTGCACCCGCACAGCAGCACGCGTCCGCGCACTCGTCGATGGCACCGGTGATCGAATGAGATCGGTGCAGCTGTCGTGAGCAGCGTGCTGGTGACCGGCGGCGCCGGGTTCATCGGATCGCACCTCGTCGACGAGCTGCTCAGTTGCGGCCATCGCGTCAGGGTCATCGACAATCTGGATCCCCAGGCTCACGAGGGCGGAGTGGCCCGATTCGTCAACCCGGAGGCCGAGCTCATCATCGGTGACCTGCGCGACCGCGACGCCGTCGCTCACTCGTTGGAGGGCGTCGAGTACGTCTTCCACCAGGGCGGAATGGTGGGCAACGGGCAGTCGATGTACGAACTCCATCGCTATGTCGACGTCAACGCCGCCGGTACAGCCATCCTCGTCGAGGAAGTGGTTCGCCGGCACGACCACGTCCGGCGCCTCATCGCAGCCTCGTCGATGGTCGTCTACGGCGAGGGTTGCTATCGGTGCGTGGAGCACGGCATTCTTGCACCCGGCCTGCGCCGTGAGGAGGATCTGCGCCAGCGTCTCTGGGAACCGCACTGTCCCCGGTGTGGCGAGGAGCTCTCCCCCGTGCCGACAGACGAGGACACTGCTCTGCGGCCCACGTCGCCATATGCGATCAGCAAGCGCGACTGCGAGGAGCTCGTCTTGGTCGCCGGCCGGGCCCACGGTCTGGAGTCGGTTGCCCTCCGCTATCTCAACGTCTACGGACCGCGTCAGGCTCTGGGCAATCCGTACACCGGGGTGGCGGCGATCTTCTGCACTCGCCTGCTGTCCGGCCTGCGACCGATCGTCTTCGAGGACGGGGACCAGCGTCGCGACCTCACCCACGTCTCAGACATCGTGCAGGCAAACCTCCTCGCCATGGAAGCACCCAGCGTGGTGGGTCAGGCGATCAACGTGGGCACCGGAACCTCGATCACGGTTCGTGAGCTTGCGGCAGCGCTGGCACGCTCGCTCGACCGCGAGGATCTGACGCCTGCCATCACCGGTCGGTACCGTGCTGGAGACATCCGTCACTGCTGGGCCGACCTGACCCGCGCTGGCGAGCTTCTCGGATACGCGCCACAGATCGAGCGGGCGGCCGGACTCGCGGAGCTGGCGCGGTGGGTCGCTTCGGAGAGTCCCGTCAACCGTACCGATGCAGCCACCGCCGAGCTGAGCGAACGCGGTCTCATCTGCTAGGCCGACGACGTTCCATCTACGGCTACGAGTCGCGTTTCTCGTCCGACGGCCAGAAGCCCGGGGTACCGACGGCCTCCTTCGCTGAGAAGGAGCGCGTCGACGGGTTCGTCTTGCTCGACTGCGCCGATCCCCGACGAGGCGGTGTGGTGGGGCGCCCTGCTGCCGGGTGTTCCGGACGGAGCTTCTGAGATCAGGCCGCTGGAGGAGGCCCTCGTCGAGGGCCGAAACGTGACCAGCCATCAAGCCCGCCGCTGCCGAAGCGAGCACGCGTCGGTGCCATGGGGCGGGAAGGTTGCCGGGCTATCGGCCGCGCTGTGCTTCAACGTGGGCGGCGAGCTTGTCGAGGGCCATGGCCCATCCGGCGGCACCGGGGGAGTCGGCGGGAATCCCGACGTGGGTCATCACCATCTTCGTGCGACCACCGAGATCCTCGAGCTCGATGCGAACCTCGGTCGTGGTTGGATGGCCCGCGGGCATGCCCGTGTCCGAGGCCGACAAGACGTTGCCGTTCTCGTCGGACATCGATTCGGTGTAGACGAGTCGCTTGTTCTCGACGACCTCGCGGTACTCGCCCGTGAACCACATGTGCATGGGGCCGGCCGGGGTCTGCATCTCCATGCACACTAGGCGGGTCCCACCAACGCGCAGGTCCATCTTCGCGACCGGGATGGTGGCCCCGTCGGGGCCGTACCAGGCCTTGAAGTGTTCCGGATCAGTCCACATCTGCCACATGAGCCCCACCGGAGCGTCGAAGCTGCGTTCGATCACGACCGCGTCTCGGGAACCGAGGCCGTCAGTCATCGTCTTCGTCCCTCCTTTGTTTGCGATCGGAGCTGGGTGAGGTATTCGTCCATCCGGTCGAAGCGGGCCTCCCAGACGGGCCGGTACCGCTCGGCCCAGGTCGACACCTCTTCGAGCCGTGCGGCGTCGAGGGCGCACGGTCGGTATTGGGCTCGCTGACCCCGCACGACCAACCCGGCCCGCTCCAGCACCTTGATGTGCTTCGAGATCGACGGGAGCGTCATCTCGAACGGCTCGGCGAGCTCGTTGACGGTCGCCCCACCTGCGGCGAGGCGGGCCAGGATCGCTCGGCGCGTCGAGTTGGCCAGGGCGGCGAAGGTCCCGCTGAGCCGGTCCTCGTCGATCGCGGTGGTCACGCCCCTACTTTCCTGGCTGGCTAATTTCCCATTTGGGAAATTACACGGGTCGTCCACCGCTGTCAACCGTGGACCTTGCTCGAAACCCCAAGCTAGGACGAGCCACGCCGCACCGCAGCGCGGGCGACCAGAGCTAAGGGCTTGCCCGAGAGATTTACTCTCAGATCTGCTCCCATCCGTCCGGTCAGGGGCCGGAAACCGGTCGCGACACCGACGGATTCGTATTCGTAAATCGCTGGGCGGGGCGGATTGGAACCTGCGACCGAGGGTCGCCAATCCTCACATCTCGGTCCTCGAGATCTGCTCTCAAGATCTGCTCCCATCCGCCCGGTCAGTGGTCGCGACTGGTCGAAAATCCGAGGGATTCGAATACAAAAAGTCGTTGGGCGTGTGGGCCTCCGGTTGACGCTTGACGGTTCTGCTTCGGTTGATCCTTGACACTCCCAGGCTGGCCTAGGACGTCCGGGCAGCCCCGGAAGCCTTCTTCTTGCGAATTTCACCACTGCCGGCCCGCACCACCGTCTTCAGGAGCTCGTTACCCACCCAGAACTGCAGCAGGTCCTCCCTGACGAGGACGTT
>Ga0209471_1000202_pt1 | contig 43923 bp, 49 predicted proteins | sample GraSoiAngelo_128_FD_185885 | JGI IMG/M metagenome (GOLD analysis project Ga0209471, IMG submission 185885) | Grasslands soil microbial communities from the Angelo Coastal Reserve, California, USA - 14_0927_12_20cm (SPAdes) (version 2) | ecosystem: Environmental > Terrestrial > Soil > Grasslands ... | reverse complement strand
CGGCGCAGTGTTCCTTCAGTTAGATGTGCCACGGCTGACCTCCTTGCGCAGTGCTGTTTCCGCGCGCCTCAACAAAGTTCCGACCTGTCCGATTCCGACGCCGAGAGCCTGGGCGACCTCGGCGTAGCTGAGTCCGCTCGCCCGCATCGCGAGCGCGGCCGCGGGCTTGGGTGCCAATCGTCCAAGTGCCGCACGCACCTGGCGGCGATCCTCATCGACCTCGATCTGCTTTTCCGGATCGAGCATCCGCTCGCCTTCCTCTAGCGCCTGGGCCACCTCTCGCTTCTGGCGCCGCCGCGCACCGCGGAGCCGGTTGAGCGAGGCGTGAGCAGCGGCTCGATGCAGCCACGCCGGCGCGTACTGCGCCGTCGCCGAGTGCAATCGGTGGAAGTCGATGAAGACGTCTTGGGCCACGTCCTCCGCCTCGTGCGGGTCGGCGAGGACGCGGTTGGCTATCCCGACGACGCGCGGATATTCGGTTCTGAAAAGCGACTCGAATGCTTCGTCGTCAGACCTGACAGAGGTCATCCGCCGCGCACTGAGATTCATGCCCACTGCTCATAGAGCACCGCCCGATGCCGGTTTGTGACGACGCACCAGGTCCGTCAGGCCTTTCAAGAACGGCCAGCCCCAGATGCCAACCGAGAGCAGACCCGCGAAGATCACTACGGCGTCGATGCTCTCGCGCCCCTTCTGCTCCCAGTAGACATCGCTCAGGTTGAGCCATAAAGCGAACTCGTCGAGTGCGAGGGCGGCGCCGATTCCGAACGTAATGGCGGTCAGGCTCGCGACCCAGCTCGAGCCCACGCCGACCTCGAGCAGCCAGACGTAGCCGACCACCAGCAACAGGACGATTCCCCAGACCAGGTGATGGATGTGGAGGCCGCCACTGCTCACGTTCTGAAATGGGCCGACACCCGCACGGATCGCATGCGTGATCCCACGCACGATGGCAAACGTCACAACAAAGGAAAGCGAGGCAAGAAACAGGCGCTCCCGGCGCTCGTCGCGGAAATGGAAGTGATAGAGCTCCTTGAGCACGCGCAGCATCTGATGCCCCTAGCCGGCGAGTGCTTTGCGCCGGCGGGAGCTGCGCGAGATCTCGTCCTCGATGATCCCGAAGTCGGTCCGCGGCAGCGCGTGGATATGGCCCTGGAAGGCGAGCGTCCAGTGCTCAGGCGGCCATTTCCGCACGTAGTCAAGCCGGTATGCCAGCTCTTTGGCGGGGACCCAGTCGGCCTCCTCGAGCACAACGTCCGCGCGGATGTGGACGCGCCACGGGTAGTCCTCGTCCCGGCGGGCCGAACGCCAGATTGTTGTGTGGTCCTCGTACATCGGCGATGCGACGGTCACGGTCGCGGCGAACGCCATCCGTCCGGTCACGTAGTAGAGGAGGCGGTCGCCCGAGCGCATCGTCTCCACCCGCCTTCGGTGGCGGCTCTTCAAACCCTGGATCGAGAAGCCGTGCTCGCGGGTCTTGCGGAAGTTGTCGGGGGAGCTGACGACCATCCAGTACTGCGCCGTGCGGCCGCCGCCTGACTTTCGCTTGCGTCTGCCGCGACCCTGCCTGGCCGGTCGCTGCTGCTCGGTCGATGCCTGCTCGACCTGTTCGGGCTGTCCGGCCTGCTCGACCGGCTCAACCTGTTCAACCTGTTCTTCGTCCGCCACGGGCCGAAGATTACTGGCCGTTCACGCCTGCGGGCCGGATTGGGCCCCCCTCACGAGGCTCCGGGAGCAAGGCGCTGAGGTTGCGGATCTGGGCGACGTGCGCCATCTCGTGCTTGGCGACCAGGCGGCAAACATCCAGCAGATTCATCTCGCTGCCACGAGGGTCGGTGATGGCTCGCTCCCATTCGGCATGGCCCCAGCCGTGGAGGAGGTCAACAGTCCGCCGCCGGACGCGAGCGAAGTCCTCGAGCGCCTCCTGCAGCGGTTGGGTCAACTCCTGGTCATGGCTCGGGTCGATCGCCGCCCGGACGTCGGCCGTCGTCTGGCCGTCGAGGTGGGCGTGGCGGAGCAGGGCGTCGACTTTCGGGGCGGAGTCGACCAGGTGCGCGATGAGGCTGCCGAGGGTGGGGAAGGCAGGTCCGTGGCGGTAGCGCAGGCGCGCCTCGTCGAGCCAGTAGACGAGGTCGGCCGTCCGCTCCGGTACCGAGCCGAGCAGCAGAACCACGTCGGACGTGGACATCTCCTCCTGGAGTTCCATCAAACAGAGCTTACCCGCGGCAAGCGATCTGCCTTCCCCAGCCTGGCGTTGGCGGCCGGGTTTACCCCGGCCGCGACTTGTCTTTTGCGTCTCCCAAGCGTTGTCTCGAGTGGCTCTTAGAGAAGTCCGAACCTTATACCGGAAAGAGAGCAGTCCCGGCGCGTCAGCGCCCGGACGATGAGAGGGAACCATCCGGGTTCCCTCTCATATCTCGCATACTCGGTGGCGTGGAGCAGGTCCAGGCCGCTTGTGACAAATGCGGGGCCGCCCTCGTGCCGAACGCGGCCTACTGCGAGAGGTGCGGAGCCCGCACCCGGCGGGCCAGGCGACTGGTCGGCCTGGCGATTCGTGTCGAGCTGGTCTTCTTCCTGCTCGTGGTGGCGCTGGTGATCGCGTTCACCTGGATCTACGCCGTCCAGAAATAGGACTCCCTAGCGGCGGTAGATCGCCCGGCCTTCGACCTCGTCCTTGTTCAGGCGCTTGTTGAGGTGCAGACCTTCCAGCACAAACTCGATCACCGAGGCGCGCACCTCCGGGCGGTCAGGCAGCGCGAGCCGCTTGAGCGCCGTCGCCAGCTCGGGAACGTCGCCGATCGCGCGCGTGTACGCCCGCGCCGGGATGCCCTCGCCAACCTCGAGCATGCTTCCCTCTTCGAACTTCGAGACGACGCCTTCGAACTGCGAGGCTGAGAAATGCCGGCTGAACACCGAGCTGATCGCCCCGCGCTCGAGCCGCGCGAGCACCTGCTCCTCCTTGCCTTCGTCGAGGGCTTCGATCTCGACGCGTCCAGCGGTGGACGAGGCGAGAAACGCGAGGTCGGTGATGCGCGGCACGGCCAGCGTTTCGCCGAGTCTCGCCGCGCGTCGCACCGCGTTGCTCGCCAGGTTCTCGACGTTGGCGATCGACATGCGAACCGAGACGCCCGACGACTGCGAGATATGCGGGCTGCGCCGGGCGAGATGGGTGAGTTCGGCGACGATCTCCTTCATAAAGGACGGAAAGATGAGCTCGAAGTCTTCCGGCACCGGATGCCGCTCCGACTCCATGATCTGCATCTCTTCACTGATGCTCAGCGGGTAATGCGTGCGCACCTGCGATCCGAATCGGTCCTTGAGCGGTGTGATGATGCGGCCGCGCGAGGTGTAGTCCTCTGGGTTCGCGCTCGCGATCACGAACAGGTCGAGCGGCAAGCGCACGCGATAGCCGCGGATCTGCACGTCCTTCTCTTCCATGATGTTGAGCAGGCCGACCTGGATCCTTTCCGCGAGGTCGGGCAGCTCGTTGATGCCGAAGATTCCACGGTTGGTGCGTGGCAGCAGCCCGTAATGGATGGTCAGCTCATCTGCGAGATAGCGGCCTTCGGCGACCTTGATGGGGTCCACCTCACCGATGAGATCGGCGATCGAGATGTCGGGCGTGGCGAGCTTCTCGCCATAGCGGCGATCCCGACCGATCCACGCTACCTCGACGCTGTCGCCGTCCTTGGCGACGAGGTCGAGACACCGGCGGCAGATCGGTTCGTACGGGTGGTCGTTGATCTCGCATCCTGCGATCACCGGCACTTGCTCGTCGAGCAAGCTGACGAGGGATCGCATGATCCGGCTCTTCGCCTGGCCGCGCTCGCCCAGCATGATCACGTCGTGGCCCGAGATGACCGCGTTGGCCAGCTGCGGCAGTACGGTCTCGTCGTAGCCGACGATCCCGGCGAGCAGTGGTTCGCCGGAGCGCAGGCGGGTCAGCAGGTTGCGGCGCATCTCCTGCTTGACCGTCTCCCGCTTGTGCCCGCTGGCACGTAGCTCGGCGATGGTCAGCGGTCCGGCGGAGGTCACCCCTGCACTATAGACAAGGGATCGCCGGCTCTTGTTTGCAATCAGGCGAAAAGCGTTTGCTCAACATAGGTTTTGCTGTCCGGCTTGGTTAGACTGACCGAACGTCTTGACTCAATCGATCCGCGATCGCTACGAGGCTGCACACGATGAGGGGAGGCCGCTGATAGGCGGCCACCGCGGCAATCCGGCGGAACATCCTGAGAACACCATGCGTTCCTTCCGTTCCGCCATCGCCGCCGGATGTGACCTCATCGAATGCGACGTGCACCTTTCGTCCGACAGCCGGCTCGTGGTCATTCACGACCACACGCTCGAGCGCACCACCAACGGCACGGGCCTCGTCCGCGATTTTTCGGCCGCCGAGCTGCGCAAGCTGGATGCAGGCGAGGGCGAGAAGATCCCCCTCCTTCAAGAGGTGATCGAGCTTGTACTGGGCAAGGTCGGTCTTGTGATCGAGATCAAGCAGGTGCCTCCCCTGTATCCGGGGCTCGAGGACAAGCTGATGAACATGCTGCGCCAGCTAGGCGCGGTGCAGGAGTGCGCCGTGATCTCCTTCAACCACACGTCGATCCATCAGCTGCGAAAGATGGAACCGTCGCTCCAGCTCGGCATCCTGGAAGCCTCGCGGCCGATGCACCCGGCGAAGCTGCTGCGCGATGCGGGCGCGGACGTCTATTCGCCGCATTGGGGCGCCACCGACCCGCAGCTCCTGCACGAAGTGCACGCGGCCGGCGGCGCGGTGGGCGTGTGGCCGGTGGACGACGAGGCCGCGATCGCCTGGTGCAAGTTCGTCAAGCCCGACTCGATCTTCAGCAACCGTCCCAAGGAGGTCGGGGCCGAGCTTCGGGCCTGGGCGCCGGTCTAGGCGTTACAGCGTCTGCCGGCCGGACGTTGCTCAATCAGTGGTGCGCTTCCATACCATGAACCGGCCGTGCCCGCCGACAGGCCGCCTTTCGAAGATCTTTACCGGGAGTACCTGGGACGGATCTATGCCTATGTGCGGGCCCAGGTCGGCACGTCGGCCGACGCCGAGGACATCGCGGCACAGGTGTTCATGAACGCATATCAGGCGTACGAGCGATTCGAGCCGCGCAACACGACACCCGCCGCGTGGCTGTTCCGCATCGCCCGCAACGCGACCCTCGACCACTTCCGAGCCCAGGGCCGGCGCGACCGCCTGCGCCGGACGATCGAGCACCAGCCCTTGCCCGAGGGAGACCCCGCGAGCCAGGCTGAGGAGCGGATCCAGTACCGCGCCTTGCTGGTGCACGTCGCCGGGCTGCCCGAGCGTCAGCGCGATGCCATCTCGCTGCGTCACTCCGGGCTTCAGTTCGATGAGGTGGGCAAGCTGATGGGTTGCAGCGAGGATGCGGCGAAGATGCTTTACCACCGGGCGGTACGGGCGCTGAAGGATGCCGTGCGGAAGGCGGAAGCATGAGCGAGCCTGAAGACGAGCTCGAGATCCAGGCCCTTCAGCGCGAACTCGACGACGCGTTCGCGACCACGCGCCCGCGGCCTGCTTTCGAGGACGAGCTGTGGCTGCGGATGCAGTCGAGCCGGCCCGCGACAAGTCGGCTCCGCGACGCCATCGCAGGGTTCCTCCGGGGCATCCGGGAAGTGCCCGCCGTGCCCGCCGCCGCGGTGGCGGCTCTGCTCGTGGTCGTCATCGGCGCAGGGACTGTGGCTCTGAGCGGGCTCGGGCGCGGGGGGGGTGGCGCGAGCACTGCGACGCAATACAACGGCTCGGCGCCAAACCAGCTGACGGCCGGCACTTTCGGCCGGCTGCCGACGCCCGTCTTCAACTCCAGCTCGAAGAGCGCGACCGCGCCGAACGTGACTGCTGGTGGACAGGCGGACCTTGGCGCGGCGCAGCTGACCTGGACTGGCAAGCTGGATCTCACGATCTCCTCGGCGCCGGTGTTCAGGTACCGCGAACCGACAACCAAGGACGCGGATCAGTTCGCCTCGGCCCTGGGCGCCGTGCTCCGCGACCGCCCCTCCGGTTTCCTCGGCATGTACACAGCGACCGACTACACGCTCAGGGTCCGTCGCACGGTGCAGTCGCCTCCATCGAGTCCCGCGTACTTCATATTCGCGTCCGCGACCATGCCTCCCGTCGAAGCGGCGGGCGCCGGTCCGCAGGACCTGGCGGACATCTTCCTCGCCCAGCACAGCCTGTCGCCGCAGTGGAGGTACACGGTGTCGGTCGACAGCAGCAATGACCCGGTCAGGGTGCGTTACGAGCGGCAGTTCGACGCGCCTGGATACGGCACGGCTTACCTGGTCGACGCAAACGGCAACCGCTACGGCCTCGAGGTCGACCTGAGCGCGAATCGTCCGGTGGTGGTGTCGGGCCTGCTGCCCACGAACCTCGACCAGGCCGACTACAGGATCGTCACGTCGGAGGAAGCTATCCGCTCCGCCCTCGCGTCATCGGTCCCGGCGCCTGCGGCCCCCGGTGCTGCTGTCCCGGCGATCCAGCTGACCAAGGCCGAGCTCGTCTATGTGTTGGTGCCTGCGGGGGATCACAGCTTTTACGAGCCGGCATTCCTCTTCTCGGGCGAGTACCAGCTGAACGGCCAGACGCTCACCAAGCGCGTGCTGGTGCCGGCAGTCGACCCGTCGCAACGCAACCCGTAGTCCTGACGGTCGGGCACTCGACCCGATCGCTCGACCAGCTTGTCGAGCTGCTTCGCCACAATCAGGTCGGCCTGCTGGTCGATGTGCGGACAGTGCCGGCGTCGCGGCGGATGCCGCATTTCGCCAAAGCTGCGCTGGAGCGAGCTCTGCCAGAGCATGGAATCGCGTACCGCCACATGCCCGAGCTCGGTGGCCTGCGCAAACCGAAAATGGATTCGATCAACAACGGCTGGCGCAACGTTTCCTTTCGCGGCTATGCCGACTACATGCAGACTGCTGAATTCTGGGACGGCGTCGATCGACTCGAGGTATTGGCGGTCTCGGATCGAGTCGCGATCATGTGCGCTGAGGCGGTGCCCTGGAGATGCCACCGCTCGCTCATCGCTGACGCGCTCACGGTGCGCGGCGTCGAGGTGAGGCACATCACCGGGCCCGCTGACCCGGCCATCCACAAGGTCACGCCTTTCGCGCGGGTCGAAGGCGGCCGCATCACATATCCCGCGCCGGATACACTCCCGATCTGAGGGGATGGGCAAAAAGCAAGTCCGGCAGGTCCGGCAGCAGATGCGGAAGGTCCAGCCAAAGGCGGCCGCCTCCAACGCCCAGGGCGCGACTCGAAAGCAGCGCGAGCGCTTCGTCCAGGCGGGAGGCATGCTGCAGGGCTACTCGCCCGACTACGTGATTCGCATTGGCTACATCTCGATTGCCGTCGCCGTCGTGTGCGTGCTCATCATCGCGGCGTGCCTGGTCTTCCTTCCTGGCATCTATGGGTGGCCTGACGCCGTCGCGGCAGCGGTCGCTTGGGTCTTTCCAATCGCGCTGCTCGCGAGCTTCGTCGCGCCTGGCTTCCGGCTCGCGTTGAAAGACCGGAAAGCGGAGCCGCGGCTGGTTCAGGGCCAGCTGGTTGGCGCGAGCTCGGTGAGCACCTCGGTCGGCCTCGGCATGCTGATGGTCCAGACCCGCGGCGGCGTGGAGCAGTTCCTGGTCCCCCCGGCGCGCCTGAAGCAGGTGCCCGGCAACCAGGTCAACGTCGTCCTGACCGTCACCCCTCACCTTCACCACGTCAAGTCAGTGGGCGTGATGGGTCAGCGGATGGTGGGGCGGGTCGAGCCCCCGGTGCCGCCGGTGATGAGGCGGCTCCAGCTGGTGCCCTTGATGACGCCGCTTGCGCTTGCCCTCGGCGCGGTGATCGGCGACGACGCCGTGGCGCTGAGCCCGCTGTCGCCATCCGCGATCCACGCAGTGGTTGCGGTAATCGTGGGGGCGATTCTCGCCGGCGCGGTCTACGGAGTTTCGTTCCTGCTCCAGCGGCGCTGGATGGAGCAGGTGCAGGCGCTGGTTCCCAAGACCTAACGGGTCTGGTCCGGCCCCTTGGCGTCGACCTCTTCGGCCGGCGGATTGTTGAGCACAGCGAGGGATGGCGTCGGCGGAGTGGTCTTCTTCCGCTCTGTCGTCGGGATGAGCTTCTTGCGTTCGGGGTACGTGGCGATCAGGAGCAGGCTGAACCCAAGGCCGAAGATGACCGGGCCAAGGTGGAAGCTTGCCCGCCACAGGAAGTAGGAACCGGCCTCGAAGGCGAGCACGACAAACCCGTACAGGATGCCTGCCCGAACCCAGCCGACGTTGCCGGCGGGATTGACCGCCGCCGCCATGAGGCCGATACCTAGGACCGCCCCAGCGGCCGAAGTGTGGGTGCCGACCTCCTGGTCGAGTGGCATGAGCGAGGTCGGGACGAGAGCGGCGGCGGCGCCGCCGACCAGGCCCATGCCCATCAGCAGCATGCCGACCGTCAGCAGGATCCTTTTCATGCCCGCGACTCTATACGGCCGGAGGGGGCCAGGTCACGGTTAGACCGGCCCGGCCACGGTTAGACTCGAAAGATGAGCGACGTTCACATCACGCCTGAGGGCCTCGAAGCGGTCGAGCGCGAGCTGCACGAGCTGACCACCGTGCGCCGGCCCGAGATCGTCTCCAAGATCAAGGCCGCCCGCGAGCTGGGCGACCTTTCTGAGAACTTCGAGTACCACGCGGCCAAAAACGAGCAGGGCATGATGGAGGCTCGGGTCAAAGAGCTCGAGGCGATCGTCAAAAACCACGTGATCATCGAGAAGCATCGCGCCACGGGCGTGGTCGAGATGGGCAGCACCGTTCGTTTCGGCGAGAACGGCGGCGACGAGGAGACCTACCGCATCGTCGGTCCGGCGGAGGCGGATCCCAAAGCCGGCCGCGTTAGCTACGAGTCGGCCCTGGGCAAGGCGCTGATCGGGCACCGGGTCGGCGACGAGGTGGAGATCAGGACGCCGGGCGGCGCGTACACCGTGCGCATCACGGGCATTGAGTAAGTCGGTCGCACCGGCGACGCCGATCGCCGATGTGCGCCGGTGGATGGCGAGCCGCAAGCTCGACGCGGTTTACGTCACGCGCCCGGTTTCGATCGCTTATCTGACCGGCTTCCACGCCGAACCGTTTGAGCGCTTGATGGCGCTGGCCATCCGGCGCGAAGAGGCGATCCTCGTGGTGCCGGCGCTCGAGGGCGAGAGCGCGCGGAGCCACGCGACGAACGCTCAGGTGGTTTCCTGGCGCGATGGCGAAGACCCCTACGCGCTGGTCACCCGCGCGCTTGGCGAATCCACCGAGATCGGGGTGGAGAAAGACCACCTGACGCTCCACGCGGCAGAGGTGATCACCTCGCGAACGGGTGCGAGCGAGCTCGTCGACATCGGGCCTGAGATCCGGCGCCTGCGGCTGACGAAGCGGGACGAAGAGGTCGAAAGGCTCGTCCGCGCCGCTGCGATCACGGACGCCGCCGGGGAGGAAGTCATGCCGCGGCTTCGCGTGGGCCAGACGGAGATGGACATCGCCCTGATGGTCGGATCGGCGATCGGCGAGCTGGGCGGCAAGCTTTCGTTTGCGACGCTCGTCCAGTCGGGTCCGAACTCTGCCCTGTCTCATGCGGAACCGTCCAGCCGCAAGCTCGCGCCTGGCGATCTCGTGCTGCTCGATTTCGGTGCCGCCTTCGACGGATACAGGGCGGACACCACACGAATGGCAGTTCTTGGCGAGCCTGGCGCGCGGCATCGCGCAATCCACGAGCTGGTCCTCGCAGCGCACGACGCGGCGATCGAGGCTGTGCGCCCTGGGGTTACCACTGGCCAGGTCGACGCCGCGGCGCGTCGCGTCATCGATGCCGCCGGCTACGGTGAGCAGTTCTTCCATCGCGTCGGGCACGGGCTAGGTCTTGAAGTGCACGAGGATCCGAGCCTCGACCCCGGTTCGCAAACCGTCCTCGAGGTGGGCATGGTGTTCACGATCGAACCTGGGATCTATATCCCAGGCTGGGGCGGCGTCAGGATCGAAGACGACGTTTTGGTCGAGGAAGGCGGATGCCGCGTGCTGACAAAGGCAGATCGTTCGCTACGCGTGATCCACTGATGCTTGCGCCAGGCATGCGGCGCACGGCGCAGCGGTCGATGGTCTACGACGCGATCGTTCGACTCGGTGGCCACTGCACCGCCGAAGAGATCACCGAGGAGCTGCACAAGACGAAGGCCGGATTTCCGCGCAGCACGGTGTATCGCGCCCTCGAGGCCCTGACTGCGTCGGGGTCGCTCTTTGCCGCGCATCTCGGCGACGGACCGACGCATTACGAACTCGCCTCCGGCGACCACCACCACGCGGTCTGCCAGGTCTGCGGTGGCGTGATGCATATTCAAGAAGAGCTCGTCAGCGACCTCGAGGCGCACCTCGAAGAAGGCCACGGCTTCAAGCCGGTGCGCACGGAGGTCCTCGTGGTCGGAGTCTGCGACGATTGCTCGCGAAATCCGACGCGTCCGGCGTCCCGCCGCAGGATGATCGATCCTCACCACAGACACTAAGGAGAGCGTTCGATGGAATCCAAGATCGTGGGCACTGTGATGCCCGTGCTCGAGCTGAACATGCAGCCCAACGACAAGATCTTCGCCGAATCGGGCGAGCTGTCCTGGATGTCAATGGCGATCCAGATGAAGACCGGCGCGTCGGTGGGCGGCCAGCAGGGCGGGTTTATGGGCGCCCTCGGGCGCGCGTTCGCCGGCGGCACGTTTTTCATGACGGAGTACACAGCCGTCGGAGGTCCGGGACTCCTTGCCTTCGCGGCGAAGCTCCCGGGTCAGATCCTCCCCATGGAGATCACGCCCGGAACGGGTTACATGGTTCACCGGCACGGCTTCCTGTGCGCGACCCTTGGCGTCCAGTTCTCGATCGGTTTCCAGCAGCGCCTGGGCGCCGGCGTTTTCGGAGGGACCGGCTTTCGTCTGCAGAAGCTGACCGGGCAAGGCCAGGCGTGGGTGGCCTTGAACGGCGAGGTCGTCGTCTACGACCTGCAGCCGGGCAACACGCTGCGTGTCCACCCGAGCCAGGTGGGGATGTTCCAGGAGACGGTGCAGTTCAACGTCGTGACGGTCCCCGGGATTCAGAACATGTTCTTCGGCGGCTCGGGACTGTTCCTCGCGGCTCTTACCGGCCCCGGCCGAGTCTGGCTGCAGTCGATGAGCATGCAGCACCTGGCGCACGCAATCCAGGAATACCTGCCCAAGGCTTCCGGCTAGTTCAAGGAGGATACGAAGTGGCGAGATTCTTGTTCCAGGGGACCTACTCCACGGACGGGATCAAGGGTGTGCTGAAGGATGGAGGCACCGGCCGCCGCACCGCAGTCGAGGTAGCTGTGAAGTCTCTTGGCGGAACGCTCGAGGCCTTCTACTACGGTTTCGGCGAGACGGATGTGTACGTCATCGTCGATGGCATCGACAATGCAGCCGCGGCGGCATTCTCGATGGGCGTCGGTTCGACAGGGTCGCTGAGCAGCATCAAGACCACTGTCCTGATGACTCCCGAGGACGTCGACGAGGCTGCGAAGAAGACGATGTCGTACCGCGCCCCTGGGCGGTAGCAAACTTCGATGGCGGATCGCTGGCTGACGTTCGACTGCTTCGGCACGCTGATCGACTGGCGACACGGGATTCGGACAACGGGAGAGCTCCTCTTTCCCGGGCGCGGGCAGGACTTCCTCGACACCTACATCGCGCTCGAGGCTGAGGTCGAGAGCGAAGGTTCGTTCAAGCGCTACCGCGCCGTGCTCACCGAGACGACGCGCCGCGCAGCCAAGCGCCTGGAGGTGGAGCTCAAGCCGGACGACGCGACGGCACTCGTCTCGACGATTCCCTACTGGCCTCCCTTCGCCGACGTCGGCCCTGCCCTCGGGGAGCTGCGCAAGCAGGGGTGGAAGTTTGCCCTGCTGACCAACTGCGACCGCGACATCATCGCCCTTACGCAGCGCCGCCTTCCGGCTAACTTCGACGCCGTCGTCACAGCCGAAGACGTCTCGGCGTACAAGCCAAGCCCGGCGCACTTCCGCCTCTTCCAGTCCACGTTCGCCTCATCAGCGGACTCGTGGATCCACGTCGCGCAGAGCTACTTCCACGACATCAAGCCGACGCACGAGCTCGGCATCACGCGCATCTGGGTCAACCGGCAAGGCGAACGCGACGATCCATCCCTGGCCGATGCGGTGATTCGTGGGCTGGCAGAGCTGCCCGGCGCAATTTCCGAGGTTGCCCTCACCTAGGGAGCCGCGTTTACAGCGGCGTTAGTGATGATGAGGTGGGCTACGTCGCCGGCGTCGTTCTAACCCTCCCGGCGCTTCTTGTGTGGCGCATGCCGCGGCGGTGGTGGGAGGCGCTTGATCGCCCCTATGGAGACAGGGTCAAGGCGATGCTTCAATCGGTCCCCGGTTTCACCCTCGGCGCATGGCTGCTGTTCGGCGTGTTCTTTCCTATAGACGAAGGGTTGGGCGGCAATCGCGCTGGCCACACCACTGCCGCAGAGGTCGTCGCGATGATTGCTTGCGGGCTGCCCTGGGCGACGACACTAATAGGTGGATGGCCTCTGTGGCTGGTCCCACCTGGTGCGCGGAATGTCGACGATGCTCGGTTCTTCACGTCCCACTGGGGAGGCATTTTCGGATTTGGCATGGCCGCGGCGGCCGTGTTCTTTGCGCTCCACTCGTGGTGGCCGGCCGTCGGCGTGTGCCTAGTCGCCGGGGCGGCTTTCGTCTTGATTCAGCTCACGTTGCTGAGGCGCCGAAGTCCGACAGCTCGATGACCGCGCGGTAGACGCGGCGCGCAGGTCCCGATTGGACCAGGTTTCCGTTTGGCTCGCGCCTTACGGACAGGTCGCCTCCGGGCATCTCGACGGTGACGTTCGCATCGACCAGGTTTCGTCGCATGCACGCCGCCGCGACCGCGCTGGCGCTTGTCCCGGACGCGAGCGTGTACCCGGCTCCGCGTTCCCAGATCTCTGCGCGCACGCGCGCGCGATCAATTACTCCGCACAGCTGCACGTTTGTGCGTTCCGGAAACGCGGGGTGGCGCTCGAGATGGGGACCGAGCTCGAGGCAGCGTTTCTTCGTCACCGGCTGCCCGAAGACGACGCAGTGCGGGTTGCCGACCGAGACGAGCACCGCTTTGACGCGTCCCGCGGGCGTTTCGAGCTCGACCTGCTCTGGTTCGCCGTCGAAGTTGGCGGGCAGGTCTGCGGCGCGAAACGATGGCCGTCCGATGTCCAGCTCGGTGACGATCTCGGCGCCGTTCCGCGAGAGGACCTGCACGGCGTTTGACCTGTCGGCCGTGCGGAGCTCGAACCGGTCGGGCGCCCCATGCTCGAGCACGGCATGGGCGGCGGTGATGCGCAGCCCGTTGCCGCTCTTCTGGGCCTCGGACCGGTCGGGGTTGAAGATACGCACGCTCATCGCCGCCGGGTCGAAGGCGAGCAGCCCGTCGGAGCCCAGGCCCCGGTTGCGGTCGCAGAGCTCAGGCAGCAGGGCGACCAGGTCGTCAAGAGGTCCCGGCAGGTCCAGGACCATGTAGTCGTTGCCCAGCGCCTGGTACTTGATCAGGTGTACTTGCGACACTGTCGCAAATTGTCGGGAATCTCGCATCTGCAGCGAGGGTTACCTACAATTGATCGTCTATGGCGGACCTGACCTGGCCTGCTCAGCGGTTGACCCACATCCCGGCCTGCTTCTGTAGCTAGCCCCGGCCGTCTGCTCACGCCCCGGAGGGCGTGCCCATTCGACCGTTTCTTCTCCTCGAACCGTTCGTTCGTCATTTCGCATTTTCTGGAGGAATTTGAATTGAGCTCTCAGACACAAACCAAGGCTCTGGTCACCACCGAGTGGATCGCAGAGCACAGCAAGGACTCAGGCCTGCGCCTGGTCGAGGTCGACGTCGACCCGAGCGTCTACGAAAAGGGCCACATCGAGGGCGCGGTCGGCTGGAACTGGAAGCGTGACCTGCAGGACCAGCTCGCGCGCGACATCGCACCGAAGGACGCACTTGCCGAGCTCCTCGGGCGCAGCGGAATCACGCCCGAGACGGCAGTCGTCCTCTACGGCGACAACAACAACTGGTTTGCCGCCTACGCGTACTGGGCCTTGAAGTACTACGGCCACGACAAGGTCCAGCTGGTCGATGGCGGCCGCGTCAAATGGGAGAAGGAAAGCCGGCCGTACAGCACGGAGGTGCCGAGCTACCCGGCGACGAGCTATCACTTCAAGTCCTCCCCCAACGAACAGATCCGCGCCTACCGCGACCACGTGCTCGACCGGCTCGGCAAGGTGGCGCTGGTCGACGTTCGTTCTCCGAAGGAGTACTCAGGTGAGCTGCTCGCGCCGGAGAACCTGCCTCAGGAAGGCGCCCAGCGTGGAGGCCACATCCCGACCGCGGCGAGCATCCCGTGGGCCACAGCGGTCAACGCAGAGGACGGGACCTTCAAGAGCCAGGACGAGCTGAAGGAGATCTACGGCGGCAAAGGCGTGGTGCCGACCAAAGAGGTCATCGCCTACTGCCGCATCGGCGAGCGCTCCGCGCACACCTGGTTTGTGCTGCACGAGCTGCTCAGCTACCCCGACGTCAAGAACTACGACGGCTCGTGGACCGAGTGGGGCAGCTCCATTCGCGTCCCCATCGAGAAATGAGCACAGGCGCACAGCTCGTCGACCATTCGGCGCTGAAGGTCAACCAGACCGGGATCATTGCGACAGTGCTTGTCGCGTTCATCGGCAGCGCCGTCTTCCGGCCGCTGCTCGTGTTGATCCCCTTGCTCGCGATCGCGCTGCTGTTGGGCACCTTCGCGCCGCAGCTCGCGCTGTTCAAGCAGCTCTATTTCAAGGTCCTCAAGCCCCGCGGCGTCGTCAAGCCGCGACCGGTGCAGGACCGACCCGAGCCGCACAACTTCGCCCAGGGCCTGGGCGGAGTCTTCCTGGCGGTGGCGTCGATCTTCCTGATCCCGCTGCCGGTCGTGGGCCTCGCGCTCTCGCTGCTGGTCGCGGTGCTGGCTTTCGTCAACCTCGCATTCGGCTACTGCGTGGGCTGCCAGATCTTCTTCCAGCTCGAGCGAAGAGGACTGATAAGAGCGTGAGTGCGCAACTCTGGGCACTGGCGGTGGTGGGCGCGATAGTGCTCGCCGCCGCCGGCCTGGAGACATTTCGCGCGCGACTTGCACGCAGGCTTGTTATGGAGTCCACCGGCCCCTCCGACCGTTCCGGCCACCTCCCCATGAATGGGGAGGAGCCTTACATTCTTTACTTCACCGGCGATAGCTGCACTGTCTGTCGGACGCACCAGGAACCTGCTCTGGCCAGGCTCGGTGACGTGCGGATCGACAAGGTGGACGCCGTGAACGAGCGCGTGCTCGCCGACCAGTTTCACGTCTACACCCTTCCCACAACAGTGGTCATGGGCGCCGACGGCAATGCGCTTCACATCAACTACGGCTACGCGCCCGCGCCTAAGCTCGAGCGCCAGCTGGCCGATGCACGAGGCGCCGGCCTGAGGTCAGCCGCCACCGCCTGACCGCTCCGCTGCCGCCTTGTGAAAGGCAGCGCGCTCTGTCCGATATTCTGGCCGGGTGACTCGCCGGTTGGCCCTGCTGTGTCTGGTCTTGCTCAGTGCCATTGCGTGTGGGCAGACCGAGACGAGCCAAAGCCACCAGATCGTGCTCGGCGCGATCTATCCGCTGAGCGGCCCGCAGGCTGAAGGCGGCAAGCAGGAGCTTGCCGGCGTACAGGCGGCGCTGCGCGTTTCCGGGGCCAACGTGCGCCTGCAGGTGATCGACGCGACAACTCCTCAAGCGGCCTCTGCCGCAGTCGATATGCTCGTCCGCGACTACCACGTGCCGGCGATCCTGGGCACGTACGGCAGCACGCTCTCGGCGGCCGCGTCGTCCCGCGCCGAGGAGCTGAAGACGGTGTACTGGGAGACCGGCGCAGTCGCCGATCCGATCACCGCGCACAGCCATTACGTCTTCCGCACGGTCGCCACCGGCAGTGCGCTGGGGCGAATCGCGGTGACCTTCACACACGACGTCCTGCTGCCGGCGTCCGCGGTCACCGCGCCCCGGGCCGTGGTTGTCCGCGTCAACGACATATATGGCCGCTCGGTCGGTGGCGGGGAGGAGCAGCTCGCCAAGGCGGACGGCATCAACGTGGTCGACGTCATCGAGTACAACCCGAGCGCGTACGACGTCGACGTCATCGCGGCCAGGCTCGCTCAAGACCGCGCCGATTACCTGTGGGATGTCAGCTACATCGACGATGGCATCGCGATCTGGAACGCAGTCCTTGCTCGCCACATCCAGCTGAAAGGCGCGATCGGCACCAGCTCCGCGTTCTGCATGCAGCAGTTCAGCGAGCGGGTCGGGGCGGGATCGGTCGGCGTCTACGCCGCGGACAAGCCCGACGCCAACATCAGCCTCGCCGCGCTGTCGCCGTCGGGCCAGGCGCTGCTGGCGCGAGCGAAGGTCGCGTACGAGGGTTCGATGGACATTCCGTCGGTGGCGGGGTTCGTCGGCGGATGGACCCTTTTCCACTACGTGCTGCCGAACGTCGGAAGCTCCGTCTCGGCGGACTCGATCCGCGCCGCCGCGGTCCAGGTCGACGTGCCAGTCGGCGACAGCATCAACGGCGGTGGCGTGAAGTTCGCCGGGCCGGGAGCGCTGGACGAGGGTCAGAACACCCGGGCGGCGGCGGTCGTCGGACAGTGGCAGGCGGTCGGAGTGATGCGGATTGTCTATCCGCGGGCGTACGCAAACTAGTCCGGGCCCCTCCGGCGCCGCCCCATCCCCGCCGCAAGCGGCGGTACTTCCCCACTGCGTGGGGAAGAGCCACCTCTCCATGAATGGGGAGGACAGCTAGTCGAGGGAGCGCTGAACCAGCGTGATGTCCATCCAGCGGTCGAACTTGTGGGCGGCATTCTTGATCGTCCCCACCACGGCAAAACCGTACTTGGTGTACAGCGCCAGGCCGGCGCGGTTGTCGGTCGCGATGCTGGCCACGATCGTGAGGTAGCCCAGGCCGCGCGCCTCTTTGATCAGCTCGTCGAGCAGGGCACCCCCGATCCCGGTTCCGTGGTGCACCGGGTCGACGTAGACCAGGCATTCCACAACGTCATAGCCGCGCTGCTTCCAGGGCAGGAGGCGGGCCCAACCGATCACTCCCGTCTCGTCGACCGAGACCAGCAGAAGCGAGCGCTTGCCGTGTGCCTCCCACCATGCCTGTGCCTCCTCCGCTTCGAGTGGCTCCGAGTCGATGGTCGCGAAGGTCTGGTTGACGGCCCAGTTGTAGATGCCGACGATCGCCTTCAGGTCGTCCTTGGTGGCGGCCCGGACCGAATATCCCTTGGCCGCTTTGGTCTTCGCCATCCCGACCATTATGCTTGCCGCCCGTGAGGCCCGAGATCAAGACCGCTTTGCCCGGACCGAAAGCGGCTGAGCTGATCGCCCGGGATGCCAAGGCGATGTCGCCGAGCTTCACCCGGTCATACCCGTTTGTCATGGAGCGCGGAAGCGGCTGCTGGGTCACCGACGTCGACGGCAACCGGTTTCTCGACTTCACCGCCGGGATCGCCGTGGTCACCACCGGCCACTCCCATCCGAGAGTCGTGGCCGCGATAAAGGAGCAGGCGGAGCGCTTCCTCCATATGTCCGGCACCGACTTCTACTACACGCCGGAAATCGAGCTCGCCGAGCGGCTGGAGAACAGGATTCTCCCTGGCACTCCGGCCAGGGTTTTCTTCACCAATTCGGGTGCGGAGGCCATCGAGGGCGCGATGAAGCTCGCCCGGTTCGCCACCGGGCGGCCGAGCTACATCGCTTTCCTGGGCGCGTTCCATGGCCGCACCTTCGGCGCGCTTTCGCTCACTGCATCGAAGGCGAGCCAGAGGCGCCGGTTTGCGCCGCTGTTGTCGTCGGTCTTCCACGCGCCGTTCCCGAGCGCCTCAAGGAACGTGACCACCGACCAGTCGCTCGACCGGATCGAGGAGCTCTTCACCACAGTCGCGCCGCCGGAGAGCGTGGCGGCGGTCTTCGTCGAGCCGATCCAGGGCGAGGGCGGTTACCTGGTCCCGCCCGACGACTTTCTCCCGCGCCTGCGCGAGCTGACCTCGAAGCACGGGATATTGCTCGTCGCGGACGAGGTCCAGTCGGGCATGGGCCGCACCGGCCACCTGCTGGCGGTCGAGCACTGGGGCGTCGAACCGGACATCGTCTGCCTCGCCAAAGGCATTGCATCAGGGCTTCCCCTCGGGGCCTTCATCGCACGTGCTGAGCAGATGAGCTGGCCGCCTGGCTCGCACGGCAGCACGTTCGGCGGCAATCCTGTGGCCTGCGCCGCGGGGCTGGCGACGCTCGATCTCCTCGAGAGCGGCCTGATGGAAAACGCGGCCACGGTCGGAGCTGTGATGCAGGACGGTTTGCGCGAGATCGCCTCCACCCACAAGGATGTGACCGATGTGCGCGGCCTCGGTCTGATGCTGGCCATCGAGCTCAGGACTCCGGAGCTGGCTGCGAAGCTGGTTCAGTCCGCATTCGAGCGGGGCCTTCTCCTGCTGACCGCGGGAACGCGCGCGGTCCGGATCTGCCCTCCGCTCGTGCTCAACCCAGAGGAAGCGGCGACAGGCCTGGAGATCATCGCCTCAGCCCTCGATTGAGTCCGCGATGGGCTGCATCGACGTCGCGGCCGCACGGTCATCGCCTGCGATCGTCTTGGCCGCCTTGGCGCGCTGATCGTCGATCACTTTGAGCGTGGCGTCGACCTGGCTCGCCACCTGCGACGTGCCAGCCTTGGCCATCGGAGCAAACGAGGCAACGAAAGTCTCGGTGAGGCTTTGCTTGGCGGCGGCGTCGCCGGACGCGTAACCGACAAGGGCGGCGTCGCGCGCTGTCCACACCTTGTCGAACTGCGTGCCGACGCTGTTGCCGAAGTTGGTCGCGAACACTGTGCCCAACATGTCGGCATTGGCCGCAAGGCCCGCCTGGGCCGCGGTCTTCTCAGCACCACGATTCGCGATAACTGAGTCGGTCGCCATCGTCGCCAGGTAAGAATGCTCCTGCAGCAGCTCGTTCAACGAAACTCGAACGTCGAGACGGTGAGCAGAGGGATCTCCAGGAAACTTGTCGGGAAAGTCCTGTGCGATCTGGGCAGCGAGCGCGTCGCCGAAACGTGACGTCTGGGCGTAGGCGCGGTGCAGGTCGGCGTAGTAGGTTGCGTAGTGGCCCGCGAAGAGGTCGTCGATGAACGCTTTGTCTTCGAGCACCTGCTGGCTCGTGAGCTGAGTCACCGGATCGAGCGGCATCCGGCTGGCAGCGCTGATGAGCTGCGCAAACTGAGGTACGAATCCGTTGGTCAGGCCCGACATGGCGCCGTTCGCCTTGGCGTCGTTGTGCGTTACAACACCGATCGCGTAATCGACCAGGTATCCGTTTTGGAGGTTCCATGTCTGCGCGAGCTGTGCGGAGGTGGTAGTCCCGAAGGCGCGGCCAAAGAGAGCTGCCAGGTCAGCGGAGTTCGTCGCGAGGAGCCCCGTGTAGCCCGCGTACTCGTCGGAGTGATTCACGGCCGCCGCGGATTCTTTGGCCACGATCATCACCTGCTCGCTGAGCAGGAGATCGAGCTGCGTGCGTAAGTTACCTGCCTGCGTGTGTGACTGTTGGGTCGCGGGCGGTGGTGGCGACGCAGGCAAGTCGGTCGAGCACCCGGACAGCACCGCACCGCAGCAACAGAGTCCTATCCAGGTCGCCCAGCGTCGGCGCTGGGCGACATCATTGGGACTTTTCCTGTGCAAACCGCCGCCATCCTAACCGCCGTACCATGTTTCGGCCTTGCCTGAATGGCTCCTGGTCGATGGCTCGAGCATGTTCTTTCGAGCCTTCTATGCGATCCCGCAGACGATGCGCGGGCCCGACGGCACCCTGGTCAACGCGGTCCGTGGCACGCTCGACACGCTCGCGCGTTACGTGACCGATCGGAAGCCGCGCCACATCGCTTTCACTACCGACGAGGACTGGCGGCCGGCGTGGCGTGTCGACTTGATCAAGGGTTACAAGGAGCAGCGCACCGCGGAACCGATCCCACCGGCATTGATCCCGCAAGTGCCGATCATCATGGCCTCGCTCGCAGCGGTCGGCATCGACGTCGTCGGACTCGAGGGATACGAAGCGGAGGACATCGTGGCGTCGCTCGCGGCCAAGGTGAAATCACCGATCGAGATCGCGAGTGGCGACCGCGACCTGTTCAGCCTCGTCCGCGATCGCGAGATCATCGTGCTCTACCCGCAGAAGGGCGGCCCGGTGGAGGTCGATGAAGCCGAGGTCAAACGGCGCTACTCGATCCCGGGTCGTTCCTACGCCGACTACGCGATGCTCCGCGGCGATCCATCCGACGGCCTGCCTGGAATCGCAGGCGTCGGCGACAAGAAGGCCGCCGAGCTCGTGAGCCGCTACGGATCGGTGGCGGCGATGCTCGAGGCCGGCGTATTTCGCGGCGCCAACGCCGACTACCTCCAGAAGGCGATGAAGGTGGTGCCCCCGGTCCGCGACCTGCCGATCGAGGTGCCGCGCGGGCGCCGCGACCACTATCCAGAGCATCCGCAGAAGGTCGAGCAACTTGGGACCAAGTACGGGATCGCCAACAACTTCGAGCGGTTGATCAAAGCGCTCAACTCGCTGCCATCCCTTACAAAGGCGTGATTCTTCGCTGCCACTGATCTGACAAAGCCCGGCCACCGTATCCCTTGTCATGACGCTGACCTGGATCAGGATGCGGCGCCGGCGCGCGAATAGCTACATGATCTGGAATGGTGGAAGTAGGGCTCTGCGCGTCATGCGTGCACTCCAGAACGGTGAAGGGCAAGCGCATGACATTCTGGATGTGCCAGCGGTCGGTGACCGACCCGACTTTTCCCCGCTATCCGCGCCTGCCGGTCCTCCAGTGCCGCGGCTACGAGCCTAGAGGACCTCTTAAGTCGAAGCCACCCGCATGAGGGCCAGGGGTTGGCCTTCGCCCGGGTCGAACCTCGCAGTGACCTCGCCTGAGCTCATCGCGATCTCGGCGATGGCGCCGCTGTCCCTGACTGCGTAGAGGGTCCGCCCGGCAGGGTTCAAGCCCAGGCTCGAGACGTGCCAGTCGGTCAGTGATCGCGTCCCGGCGGTCAGACGCGCTGTGTCCACCCAGACGATTCCCGAGCCGGTGGCCGTGACGAGCGTCCTTCCGTCGAGGCTTATCACGCTGCCGCCTGAAACCGCACCTGCCGACCCGACGGTCGCGATCTTGACCGTCCGCGTGACCTGCGGCTGGTATTGGTTCGAGATATCGATCTCCGCGATGGTTCCCGTCGCGCCGTTGACGGCGTAGACCCGCGTTCCGTTGCGGTTCATGGCCATTGACCATTGCTTTTCGGCGGGGTCGGAGAGGTATCCCTGGCCGGGCAGGTCGAGACAGAACGCAAATGGACCGTCCAGGCTGAGGGCATGGACAAAGGGTCCCCCGTCTTCGCGCACGTACATGCTGAACAGCCAGTGGCCGTCTGGCGACGCAACACCGGATAGCCGCACTCCGGTCATCGACTGTTCGCCATTGCTCTTGTCGACGACGATGTTGTCGGTCAGGCCTCCGGTCTGCACGTCGTAGAGACGGACGTAGTACTCCTTGCCGTTAAGGAGCTGGATCAGGTAGAGGCGGTTGCCGTCGTTGCTGATGGCGTCGAACCGGAAGTGACCCGCGAGGTCTATGCGATGCGCCACACGGGACGTTGTGGTGTCGATCAGGAGCATGTGAGTGCCGGAGGCCGTGTCGAATGCCTCCGCAACGAGCCAGCGCCCGTCTGGTGAGGTGCCGCCGGGCACGCCGCTGATCGTCGCGGGCGGCAGCTGGTAGCCACTTGGGATGACCATGGTGCTCAGCGTCGCCCCGGTCTGGGGGTCGGTGTCGGTGAGCGAGCTGCCGCTGATCGAGTAGAGGTGTGACCAGTCACGCGACGGTACGCCGAGGGGAAGCCGGCGCTCGGTGGCGTGAGACCGCGAATCGATCACAGTGACAATCTGTGAGCCCTGCGTCGAAACGGCTTCGTATAGCTTGTCGCCATTACCTGGCGGCAGCACCCCGTGCGTGCCGGCGCAGCCGGCTGTGACCAGGCCAACACAGATCAACCCCCCGAGAGCTCGCATTCTCTTCACCTCGCCTCCCATACACCGCAGGGGTGGGCGCGGTTCCTAGATCGAGTTCGCGATCTGCAGGGCCTGGGCCCTGGTCATGTCGCCTTCGATCCGGACGATCGTTCCGTTGTGGTCGAAGATGAGCGTGTTCGTGGCAAGGCGCAAGCTCTCGCCATAAACGTTGCCATTTGCGTCGACGAACGCGAAATCGTGAGGATGGCCTGAGATCCAGTAGGCGGGGTGGCCGCCCACGGTGACCTGTTCGACGGTCGCCTCACTGCCCACCGTCTTCTGGAAGAAGATCTCGTCGACCCGGCCTCGTGCTTCGGTGACCAGGACCGAAACCCCGGTCAGGCCCGACACGGGAATGTCCGTCCGCTGGGCGTAGACGAGGGTGACCTCGCCTCCCGACGGTCCGGTTGGAGGTTGCTGGAGGTACACCTCGTCGGGCCCGCCGAGCATTGACGGCACGCCGACCTGCCATGCCAGCCTGGCCTGGGCCTGGTTCAGGGTCGTCCGCGTGCCAAGACCGAGGCGCTCGCCCAAGGCCGCGGAGGGCCGCGGCGAAGGCGTGGGCACCTGCTGGACCCGGTTGATCGTGACGTGGAGGTTGACCCAGGCCGCAATCGCGTCGCGGGTGGGCGTGTAGGCGAGGAGGACGGCCACGATAAGAACTACGGCGGCCGCCGCATAGGCAAGCGGACGTCCCCATCCCAACCCTCCCCGGCGAGCGGGGAGGGAAACTCTTAGCCTCGGGGTGGTGGGCCATTCGATCGCGCCGGCCAGCGCGGTGAGCTGGTCTTCGAGGTCAGGCAAGGGGCGCCTCCTCGACCTGGGCCCTGAGCCTCGCCAGCGCGCGCGACAGCCGGGACTTGACGGTGCCCTCGGGGATGCCCAGGGCAGCCGCAGTCTCCTCGCCACTCAGCTCGAGGAAGTAGCGGCTGGCGATGACCAGGCGGTCCTCGTCCGCCATCGCGTTGAGGAGAGCGATCAACCGGCGGCGCTCGTCGGAGGCGATGGCGACCGCCTCGGGGGATTGGGCCGCATCCCCCGGGCGGAAGCCTTCGATCAAGCGCAGCTCGAGGTGATGGCGGCGGCCGGACGAGCGGGCCCGGTTGCGCGCCTCATTGGCCACGATCCGCAGCAGCCAGGGCCGCCACTCCGCCCCCTGGCGGAACCGGTCGAGAGCTCTGTAGGCCTTGACGAAACCCTCCTGCGCCGCGTCCTCGGCGTCGGCAGCCGTGCCGGTGATGACGTAGGCGGTGCGAAAGGCAACCTGCTGGTATCGCTGCACGATCTCCTCATAGGCGGCCGTCTCACCGCGCTGGGCGCGTGAGATCAGATCGGAATCGTCCGCTGGCCGGCCCTCCATCGGAACGCATCTTCTACACCTTCGGCGGCATCATGGTTCCTTGCAACCAGTCGACCCCCGGGCGTGTTTAGGAGACTGATGGAGGGAACCGACCGTGTCTTCGAACGCCTGGTGCGCGATCACCAGCACCGGATCTATGCGCTCGGCCTCGCACTGACCGGCAACCGACACGACGCGGAAGACGTAGCGCAGGACACGTTCGTGCGCGCTTACCGCGCGCTGGCCACCTATCCGCCCGAGCGGATACGCGAACTCAAGCAGAAGGCGTGGCTGCATCGGATCGCGGTCAACGTCGTGCGGAACCGCGTGCGCGGCGTGCGGCCTCGGCTCGTCGAGCTGAACGGAAGCGAACCAGACCACGGCTCCGGGCCCGAAGAAAACGTGATGCGAAGGGCGGAGATCGACGAGCTCGCGGCCCGGGTGGCGTGCCTGCCTCCGCGGTACCGCGAGGCGGTCGTGCTGCGCCATGTACAGGAGCTGTCGTACGCGGAGATGGCGGACGCGCTCGGGCAGCCGGTGGGGACGATCAAGGCGAACGTCCATCGCGGACTGAAATTGCTCAGAGGAGATAACAATGGCAACGGTGACGGTGATGCTTGACCTGAAGCGGCTCGGCGACGTGAGGGCACCCGCGGGCTTTGCCGAGCGCGTGCTGGCGAACGTCGGGATGGCCGACTCTTACGCGGTGTTCGAGACCGTGCTCGGCCGGGTCTACGTGGCGTGGAACCGCCTCGGCGTGTCGGCCGCGATGCGGAGCAAGTCGGCGGCGGAGTTCGAGGATTGGTTCCGCAACGAGATTGGCCGACAGCTCATCCGCGTCGATCCTCCGGCCGACCTGGCGGCGAAGATCGAGGATCAGCTCGAGGGCCGGCGCCGGCTGCGCTTCGACCTTCGCGGCTTGACCCCCTTCTCGCAGGCGGTGCTGCACAAGACGCTGGAGATTTCGCGCGGCCAGGTGCGGCCGTACAGCTGGATCGCGCGCGAGATCGGCCACCCAGCCGCAGTGCGCGCGGTGGGCACGGCCCTGGCCAACAACCCGATCCCCTACTTCATTCCGTGCCACCGGGTGATCCGGTCGGATGGCGTGATCGGAAACTACGGCGGAGGCGGGCCGGAGGCCAAGCGGGAGATTCTGTCTCTCGAGGGCGTGCAGCTGACGCGCCTCCAGAAACTTGCCCGCTCTGGCCTCCGCTATGAGGGAGTGAAGAGCACCAGGATCTTCTGCTTCCCGACTTGCTACCACGGCCGGCAGGTAAGGGAGGAGAACTTCGTGTACTTCCGCGATGAGGCTGAGGCGCGCGCGGCCGGTTACCGGCCTTGCAAGGACTGCCGGCCGGCGGTGGCCTGATCGAGCGGACCGACGCTCGCCGCCAGCGGCGCGCCGCGCTGGTGGAGGCGGTGCGACCGCGACAGACCGCCGTCGAAGTTGATCGCCTTGCCGTCGTGGTAGGTCGCGGGCATCGATCCGCGGTGAGGCCTGTGGCCGAAGACCACTCGCCGGCTGCGCGTGAGCTCGAGCCACCTTTCGAGTCGGAGCAGTTGGGTGTCGAAGACGTTTGGACTGCTGAGCAGGTCCCACAGCTCTTGCTCGCCCTTGTTCACCAACAGCTCGTGGGTGCCCCTGTTGACTGCGGCGACGACTTCTGACTGGACGTCCGAGACCAGGTTGAGGTAGGCATCGTTGCCGCAGTGCTGGACCAAGGTTCGGTCGGGCAGCCGGAGCAGCGCGGGCCTCGTCCGCATCCACTCCTGGAGAGGCGTGTCCTTCCGCAGCTCGTCCAGGTCATGCTGCTGGCCGCCGATGCTGATCCAGAAACCGATGCGTGTCGGGTCGCGCAGCGCCCAGAGCATCGCCACTTCGTGGTTGCCCAGCAGTACCTCGGTGTTGGGGCGGTCGCGAGCGAACCTCAACGCGCCGACGCCGAACAACCCGTAATCGACGAGGTCGCCAAGGAAGATCGTCCGCCAGAGCTCCGCCGGGTATGGCTTCAGCGCCGCGAACAGCCGCTCGATGTCGCCATGGACGTCGCCGACGATCAGGACGGGCAGGTCATCCGCGGCCACGAATCGATGCTAACGGCGGGGTCGGAGGTGGGCCTGAGGGGGTTGGGTAGAATGCCGTAGGCGCATAGGGGCGTAGCTCAGTCTGGTCAGAGCATCGGTCTCCAAAACCGAGGGCCGAGGGTTCGAATCCTTCCGCCCCTGCCAACCCGTACTTAACGCTTTTCGTATCACCATCGCCAGTTTTTTTGGCTGGTGGATCCGCCGCCCCGCACACTCGACGATGGTCCTTTACAGCCAATCGGTACAGCCAATAGCTGGCCAAAGGCGCTCGCTGACGATGGATTTGCGGGGTAGTGCCGAATTGAGCGGCCAACTCCGGCACCCAAAGCCCTCGGTTCTAACCGAAGCCCTCGGTTTTTGTTGGCGACCCGATCAGGGCTGGCCAGCGAGCCGGATGAGACACCAAGGTCTGCGGTGTCCGAATACCCCAGGCAGTTCAACCGCCGCCCAGATGCCTCAAGCCTAAGGACGCACGGGTCAGGACCGTGCGCGTCAGCTGTTTTCGACGATCCAAGCTCCGCGACCACCCGAAGCGCCGCGCTGGTCAGGGCAGTCCAAGCCCGCGTCGACCTCCCTGGCGCAAGCTGTGGAGATCGAGGAGGCGACAGTCATTCGGGTCGCGCACTCGCCATCAGGAAACGATAGTGGTTGCAAGGATGGCGTCGATCTGTCCGACCGCAAGCCTCATGCCGCTCTCCGTGCCCGCGCCGGGCACCTCCTTGTCCGCGGTCGGAGCGAACTTGCAGGTGATCGTCATGGTGGTCTTCTCGGGCGTCTCTACGAGTCGAACCTTGATGGACGTGGTCGGCGGGTCATCGTTCGGTCCGCTGTCGTCCGCGTTTCCTTCCTCGAACGCGAGCGAACGCGGTGGGTCGACCGACACGATTCGCCACCACGCGTGGAGCTTCTCGCCGTCAGGTGCGGTCATGAAATAAGTGACCCGGCCGCCCTCGCTCAGATCGTGGTCGACGACGGTGGCAGGGTATGTCGGCGGTCCCCACCATCGTTCTAACTGCCGCGGGTCGGCCCACACCTGCCAGACCCGCTCCGCGGGTTTATCGAACTCCGCCACGATCGTGAGCGTCCGCGCCATTGGATCGCGATCTACAGCGATCACCGTCATGACCGGTCTCCTTCTTCTGGTTGCGCGAGAACGTCGCCGATGCGGTCAAGTCGATCGCGCCACAGCCGCTCGAACTCAGCCAGCAGTATTTGCGCCTCGGCGACAGTGTCGATCTCGGTCTGGACGAGCAGCTGACGGCCGCGTCGCGTCAGGTGAACGAGTCCAGCCTTCTCCAGGACCGCCACGTGCTTCTGCACCGCGGTCGTGCTCATCGGATACAGGCGGGCCAAGTCCGACACCGATAGCGTCCCGTTCATCGCCCGGCGGATCACGTCTCGCCGGGTGCGGTCCGCCAGCGCTCGGAAGATGTCATCGGCGTGCCTCTCCCTAGATCCCACGCGACTTACAACCATGTGGTTGTAATGTTAGCAAGGGTGGGCGCGCCCGACCCCAACCGGGCCGAATCAGGACAAATGGAGAGAAACAATGAGGTTGACGACGACGACCAACGTGTCGGTGGACGGCGTGATGCAGGGTTTGGGCCGAGATGATGAGGATCGCCGCGGCGGGTTCGTCCGCGGCGGATGGGTCATTCCACTTACGGGCACCGAAGAAATGGACCATATCAACGAGGTCTACGGCGGTGCGACGGCGTTTTTATTCGGCCGGCAAACCTACGAGATCTTCGCCCGTTCCTGGGGAGCGGTGCCCGAAATGATGGCTAGCCCGATAGGCGTCGCGCTGAATGGCCGGCCCAAGTACGTGGTCTCGACCAGCCTTACCGATCCGACGTGGGCGGGCACAAGCGTCGTCGCCGGCGACATCGCCGCGGCCATCCGTGAGCTGAAGGCGCAGCAAGACGGCGAACTTGTGGTTCCTGGCAGCGGTTTCCTCGTCCGATGGCTGCTCGCAAACGGCCTGGTCGACCAGCTCGACCTGCTCATCTATCCCGTCATCATCGGCCAGGGGACGCGGCTGTTCTCGGATTCGGGGCCGGACATCGCGCTCGAACTGGTTAGCTCGCGGACCACTTCGCGAGGCATCACCATCCAGACGTATCGGACTGCCGGCCGCCCGGAGTACGCAAGAGCGACGGCCGACCCGAACGTATGAAGACCTCTGCGCTGACCCAGGCCGGCCTTGACCGGCTCCACCAGGCGATGGCGGCCCGGGTCGAGAATCGCAGCCTGCCTGGCATCGTGACATTGGTTGCCCAGGGCGACGATGTCTACGTCGACGTGATCGGCGCCATGGCGTTCGGCAGCGACCGGCCGATGCGGCGGGACACGATCTTTCGCATCACGTCTATGACCAAGCCCATCCTTGGAGCCGCGACGATGCTCTTGGTCGATGACGGCCGGCTGGCGCTGGACGAGCCGATCTCCAGGCTGCTCCCCGAGCTGGCCACCCGCCGCGTGCTGAAGCGCGTGGACGGCCCGATCGACGAGACCGTTCCCGCCGACCGCCCGATCACGGTCGAGGATCTGCTGACGTTTCGGCCGGGCTATGGCTTCATCATCGTCGAGCCCACGAGGTTTAATCCGCCGTATCCGGTCATCCAACGTGCGGAGGAACTTCAGCTCGCCATGGCGCAGCCGGACCCGCGCACGCCGTACGACCCCGACGACTGGATCGCTCACTTCGCAACGCTGCCCCTGATGTACCAGCCGGGCGAGCGGTGGCAGTACAACGCGGCCTCGCTCGTGCTCGGCGTTCTGGTCGCGCGCGCGGCAGGCCAGCCACTGGGCGTCTTTCTCCAGGACCGCCTCTTCGAACCGCTGGGCATGCGCGACACCGGCTTCGTCATGGCTGCCAACCGGGTCGGCCGGCTGCCCACCGAGTACGCGACCGACTTCTCGACCGGGAATATGGAGGAGGTGACGATCACCGGCCCGGATGTGTGGACCACGCCGCCGCCTTTCCCCTCCGGGGCGGGCGGCCTGCTGTCGACGGTGGACGACTATTTGGCGTTCGCGCGCCTGCTCCTCGACCGCGGCGTACACCAGGGCCGGAGGTTGTTGTCCGAGGCGTTGGTCGACGCGATGATCACCAACCACCTCACGCCGGAGCAGATCGCGGACGGCGGCGTCCTGCTCGACGGCCAGGGCTGGGGATACTGCGTGAGCGTTTCAGTCACGCCGGACGATGTGTCCGCGCCTGGCCGTTACGGCTGGAGCGGCGGCTACGGTACGACATGGTTCAACGATCCCAAGCGCGGGCTGGTTGCGATAGCACTGACGCAGGTCTCCGATTTCCTGTTCAACGGTGGCTTGACCGAGTTCAACCGGTTGGTGGCGCAGGCTTAGTTATCCGGCGGCGCGACCGCAAGCCATTGGGGCTTGCGGTGAGATTGCTCGCCCTGACGCCGCCGGGGAGACAGTAAGTTGGACGTACCAGTACGCACCCAGTACGCAGCCGCTCTCAATCGCAGCGTGTCATTTGGTGTCGTTTCGTATTCGGAACGGGCAGTGTGAACTCACCGAGACAGAACCCGGCTTATGTCCGTTCTCGGCCCACCTTCTGTATCCCCAAAACCGCAAGTGGCGGGCGGCAGATTGCGGTCGCCGCTTCAGATTTAGCAGCGGCGCGACGATTGGCAGAGTCGATACAACGTCCCGCGGCAACAGTAAGTCGCTGGTCAAACTTCTGTGCGCCTACGCGCTGCCTGTCGACCCACGGGCGAGGACCGTGAGGGACCCGATTCGAAATCCCAGGCGCTCGGAAGGCTAGTGGCTGCAGCCTGCGTGCGGCCAGTCGTCCTCGCAGGGATGTTTCAAGCGCCTGGGCGATGGGCATCGCTTCCACCTAGACGTCCTGTGCTTAGTGCGCGTGCGTACGTCTCGCGGTTCAATAACGGGAGTTCACCAGTAACCTCCGTTGCGGCAATGTACGCGAGCATCCGCTCTTGAGCTTCTTTTGATTGGTCCCTTACGAGAAACTCTGCGTGCTCAAGTTGTAAACCTTCTTCAAGCGACAGCGAGCTGCCAAAGTATATGGAGCGTTTGATAGCCCCGATTGATTGCTTTGATCGCAAGCTCAGGTATTCGGCGCGTTCTATTGCGCGCGCGAGCAATTGATTCTGGGGGACCACTTCGTCGATCGCACCGAGTGCGAGGGCTTCTGCTGGCGTAAAAGGTTTGCCTTGAAGAATAGTGACTAACGATTGTTGAGTACCAATGAGGCGAGGTAATCGCTGGGAGCCTCCACCTCCCGGAGTAAGCGCGAGTAGTACTTCCGACAGACCAATGACAAAGTCTCCATCCGCCATGATGCGCAAATCACACGCCCAGGCGAATTCCGCGCCAACGGCAAGGGCCGAGCCATTGAGTGCCGCGACAAAGACGGTTCCACTTGCGTTCATCTTCAGGAAGGTCGCGTGGAAGCTGTCGAGCTGCAAGAGCGTCTTGAGTCGAGTCATTCCCGCGAGCGTTCTAACAACCGGCACTTTATTAATGAGTCTCGCCATACGCGAGACAATTCCAGCGACGCGTGTATTGATAGGCGGGAACCCGACGCCGCCCTGTTGGAGCCACGCAACATCAGAGTGGCTCAAGAATCGATCGGGATGCGTGCCAGTAAAGACAACGGCATGGATGTTTGGGTCGCGGTCTGCGCGATCAACTAGCTCTTTTAGTTGCTTGGTAAGCGCAGCATCGAACAGCGCATGCGGTCCTCCGTCGATCCGCGCAACGAGTACCGCGCCGTGGTTCTCGACATCAATGTGACCGTCAGTCCGTGGTTCTTGTTTGTTCCTCATTGAAGCCTCTCGGCGCTACTTCGCAAGGAAGTCGAGAGCCTTCTCGACAAACTGCTCGTGGAACTGGAAGATTCCAGCGTGGCCGGCGTCCGGGTAGATCACCAACTCGTTGTTCGGCAGACGCCGGGCCATATCGAGGGTGTTCGGCGTCGGCAACATCCGGTCGTGATCGCCGTTCACGAGGAGCACGGGCTGGCGGACGTGTGACAGGTCGTGAGGTTCCTCCTTGCCCCATCCGTAGCAGGCCCTGAGCTGCGCGAAGTACGACTTGATGGAGATCGGCGTGTCGCGGTCGACAGTGCGCTCCTGGAGTCGTGCCAGGAATTCCTTGCCCGCGCGCTTGCCGTTCGCGGTCCGGGTGAAGAAGAGGAACTGCTTCGGGTCCTGGCGGCTCAGCAAGCCGCGGAGGGTGTCGAGTTGCGCGACCCACACGACCTCCTTGATGCCTTTGCCGCCGGCCGGGCCGGTGCCCGTGAGGATCAGTTTGCGGACCAGTTCCGGCTCGTCCTCGGCGATCACCTGGGCGATCATGCCGCCCATCGAGAATCCGTGAAGATCGACCTGGTCGAAACCCAGCGCGCGGATGAACGTGACGGCGTCCTTTGCCATCGCCTGGATTGAGTCGGGCGTCTTGCCGGTGGACGCACCGACGCCGCGATTGTCGAAGGCGATGACCCGGTGTTTGGCGGCGATTCCATCGACCACCCGGGGGTCCCAGTTGTCGAGGGTCCCAGCCAAATGCACGAGGAAGATGACCGGGACACCGGCCTTCGGGCCGAGCTCGCGGTAGGCGTAATCCACGCCACCGGCCGTGACGGTTCGGGTAGGTGCGTTCCTCCACGACGTGTTCACGCCGCTCTGGGGCTGTCCGTTGTCGTTCATGTCGGTATCTGTCTCCTGGGCTACCGGACTGGCTGTTGTCATTTGGCGACCCCCTTGACCTTTAAATTATGATCATAATATAATCGCGGTAGACGGAAGTCAAGGGGTTCTTTAGAAATGGAGGTGCGCATGGCTCGGTACGGGAAAGGGCACAAACAGGCGACGAGACAGCGGATCATCGAGGCGGCAGGCGGTCGGCTCAAGCGAGACGGCGTTCACGGCTCGGGGATCGCCACGCTTATGGCCGACGCGGGGCTGACCAACGGCGCTTTCTACGCCCACTTCGAATCCAAGGAGGATCTCGTGGCAAGTGCGCTCGCCGAAGAGCTACGCGAGCAGCGCGAGAGCTTCAGCGCCCAGCCGCCGGGCCTCGCCGGACTCGAGCAGATCGTGCGCGCGTATCTCTCGGTTGAGCACCGAGACAACCCCGAGGGGGGCTGCCCATCCGCTGCGCTGCTCGACGAGATCGGGCGCTCGCCGGACGCCACAAAGCGCGCGTACACCGACGGCCTGTTGGCAGTGATCGACGACGTCGCTGCCCGCCTGGAGTCGGACGATCCAAATTGGGCACGTATGAAGACCCTCAGCGTCTTCGCCCTGATGGTCGGGGCGTTACAGGTCTCCCGCGCCATCGCCGATCGACAGCTCGCCGACGAGGTCCTCGAGCAGGGCATCCAGAACGCCCTCGCTTTACTGGGCGTCGCGCATCCGAGCATGAGCGGGCGCTGATGGCTCGCGCAGTCGATCTTCGGCTCGATGCGATGAAGCTGGCCCAGGACGGCAGGGTGCTCACCGCAACCGCCGTCGCACCGCCGCTGAACTTCGTCACCACCGAGTTAATCCGCGATCTCGACCGGCTCACCGCCGCCGTAGACACCGACGACACGGTGGGCGCGGTCGTGCTCACCGGTGGCCTGCCCGGCCGCTTCCTCATCCACGCCGATCCAAGAGAGCTGGCCGGGATGGTCGAGCTCCCGCACCCGTTCGTGCCCGTCGGAGCGGTGAGGCCATTCCTGTGGGTGGTCGATGTTGCCCTGCGGCTCCCAGGCGCGGCACGAGCGATGGAGCGGTTCGGCGGCGGTCTCGGCGTTGGCCTGGTGTGGTTCCATCGCTGGAAGCAGACGACATTGCGGATGAACCGGTCCGGTGCCGTCTATGTGGCGGCCATCAACGGTCCCGCGCTGGGCGGCGGGCACGAGATTGCGCTGGCCTGCGACCTGCGCTATGCAGCGGATGCCGAGCATGTACGGCTCGGCCAGATCGAAACACTCGGCTGCCTGATTCCCGGCGGCGGCGGAACCCAGCGACTTACAAGGATGCTCGGCGCGGCGAAGGCGCTCGAGCTGACCCTCGAAGGAGCACCGTTCGATGTGGGCGAGGCGTACCGCCTCGGCCTGGTGCACCGCGTGATCCCGGAGGACCAGCTGCTCGTCGAAACCCAGGCCACCGCAGCCCGTCTGGCCTCCCGCAACCCGGTCGCGGTCGCTGAGTTGAAGCGCGCCATCTATTTCGGAGCCGCCAAATCACTCTCGCGCGGACTCGATCAGGAACGAGCGGGATTCCTGTCCGTCGGCACCACCGCGGCCGCGAACCGGGTCACCCGCGCGTTCTTCGAGGACCTCGAGCGTCTCGGCGACACGCCGTACCTCGCCGATTTGAAGCCGTGGCTGGACGGCTCCCGAGTGGACCAGACGAGCCGATAACCACCACCGATCTGCCCTTTGTGGACAAGACAGTCAAAGAGAACATCCAGGAATTGATCGAACTCGAGGCTGCCGCCGACGAGCTTGCCGACCCAAAGCAGCAGTACTGAGCCATTGGCCGAAGTGGTGGTTTCTCGCGCGGCGCAGGTGACTGACCAGAGTCGGCCGGCGCGCACTCACTGATAGGAGGCAACGTGGTTGTGACGTTCCTCGCGGCGCTGTGGCAGGGTCACCACCGGCAGACCTGGCCTCGAGCCTGAATAGTTGGTCGCCCGGCGCAACTTTTCAGACCCCGGTGATGTTGCCGGCTGGCGCATGCCAACGATCGCCCACAGCAAGCAATCCGTCTGCTTGCTTGGGTCCCCAACTTCCGGGTCTATATGGCCAACTTCGCGGGTGGTTCTTGAGCACCGGGTCAACTACGGCCCAAGCAGCCTCGACGCCATCCTCGCTGTTGAAGAGTGTGCCGTCCCCAGACATGGCATCGCTGAGCAATCTGTCGTACGGGGATCGTTCTTCGAACTCTTCATCCAGCATGAATATCTCTCGTTGATCGCCGGTGAACCTCTTGCCGGCGCGTTTGATCCAAGCGGCGATTGCGATCGCGGCTCCGGGCTTGATCCGGAAACGGATGTTGTTGGCGGGGACATCTGAGGCGTCGCCGAACACGGCAAGCGGAGGCGGCTTTAGCTCCACGCGAATTTCTGTGACTGTTCGCGCGAGGCGTTTTCCCGACCGGAGGTACCAGGGCACCCCCTGCCAGCGCCAGGAGTCGATCGACAACCGCACTGCGCAATAGGTCTCGACATCACTGCGTTTCGCCACGCCGGGCACGCTGCGGTATCCGGCGAACTGACCACGCACCAGGTCCTGGGGGGCTAGGGGCCGGATGGCCTGGAAGACTCTGAGCTTTGCGGTTCGCAGGCTATTCTCGCTGAAGGTGGTTGGCGCCTCCATCGCGAGCAAGGCCACGATTTGGAGCATGTGGTTCTGCACTACGTCGCGCAGGCACCCCGTGCTTTCGTAAAACTTGCCCCGACCACCCACTCCGAATGCCTCCGCGAGCGTTATCTGCACACTGGAGACGTAATTGCGATTCCAGATCGGCTCCAGGAATGAATTGGCAAATCGAAAGTAAAGAAGGTTCTCAATCGCTTCGGTGCCGAGGAAGTGGTCGATCCGGAATATCGCGGCTTCGGGGAACACCGACCTGAGCAGCGTATTCAGTCGCCTGGCGGATGACAGGTCAAGTCCAAACGGCTTCTCGACGATGACGCGAGCGCCAGGCACCAAATCGGCGGCACCGAGGCCCTTGATCACCGGCTCGAAAAGAGTCGGCGGGACGGCCAGATAATGCGCTGGCCGCCGACCACCCCGCAAAGCGGTCCTGAGGTCGGTGAACGTTGACTTGAATTTGTAGTCTCCCGCCACATATGACAGCGAGGAGAGCAACTTGTTCAGCGCGCGGTTGTCATCGATGCCCGTATCGCTTTTCTCAATGCTGGCCTTGACCCTTTTCCGAAATTCAGCGTGACTCCAATCAGAGCTGGCAACTCCGATCACTGGAACCGTTAGCGCCCCGCGCTTTGTCATCGCGTAGAGCGCCGGGAAGATCATCGTGTGCGCGAGGTCGCCGCTGGCGCCGAAGACGACCAGCGCATCAGAGTGGGCGCCGGATGACCTCGCTCTCAGTGCGATGGTGCGCTCACAGATTTACTGTACTTGGCGATGGTTGCTGCGTCATGGAGGCCTCCGCCGATTCGCGACTACGCCCTGCTTGGCGACACGCGCACGGCAGCATTGACGTCGGTGTGGGGGTCAATCGATTGGCTGTGTTGGCCGCGATTCGATTCTGAACCGATATTCGGGCGTCTCATCGATCCCCAACGGGGTGGACACTTCGAACTTTCAATTTTGGGCGCAACCCCAACATCGCGCCGCTACCGCGATCGGTCGGCGATTCTAGAAACGACTTGGAAAGCGAAGGCGGGCGAGGCGACCCTGCTCGAGGTGATGGCCATGGGTGGCAAAGGTTCAGTCTTGATCCGGCGCTTCACTTGCGAAATGGGTCACGTGGCGGGAAGGCTGGTCTTCGATCCACGACCGGGTCTCCCTGGAAAGGCTGGTAAGCACTCCCCTCTTGTCCTCCTCACCGATCCTGAACTTCGGGTGCGCCCACGTCACCCGACCGAATTCAAGCTGTCACGAGGTCAGTCGTTGCTGGTCGTTCTTTCAGGACGTGACGATCCCGTCTCCGCCAAGGGCGCTGGCAAACTCATCAATGAGACGGATGACTGGTGGCGGGACTGGTGTGACGAGATTCGATCCGGCAACCACTATCGCGATGTCCTTGTCCGCAGCCTCATCAACCTGCGCCTGCTCACCTATACGCCTACCGGAGCGCCAGTCGCAGCGCCCACCACCTCCCTTCCGGAGCAGATTGGCGGCAGTCGGAACTGGGATTACCGCCTGTCGTGGCCGCGTGACGCTAGCGTCGGTGTGGCTGCCTTCTTGGCGGTTGGAAAGTACAAAGAAGCGCGCGCTTTTGTGACGTGGTTGGTATCCCGGGCGTGCACAGGTGGTGATCCGATTCGAGTGCTATACGACCTTGAGGGGAACCGAGCGAGGCGTGAACGCGATCTTTGGGGGGTCGCCGGCTACTTGGGCAGTCGGCCGGTGCGGGTCGGCAACCTGGCGGCTGAGCAACATCAACTCGACGTCTATGGCTGGGTGGTCGACGCTGTGTGGAACCTGGTGGATGCGGATCGGAAGCTCGGCCGCAAAGGCCGCCAGGCGCTCGCCGCCTATGCGGACTGGGTGGCCGCCAACTGGCGCGATCCTGATGCCGGGCTCTGGGAGATACGCGGCGAGCCAGCCCACTACGTGCACTCGAAGGTGTGGGCCTGGATCGCCCTCGATCGAGCCGCGCGAACGGCGAAGGTTCTTCGAATGAGCCGCCATCGGACGGCTGGTTGGGAGCGCGAACGCGAACTGGTCGCCGATCACATTCAGATCCATGGTTTTAGCAACGAGCTCGGAAGTTACGTCAGGGCTTACGGTTCGACGGAGATGGACAGCGCACTCCTTCTTCTGCCGCTGACGGGCTTCGACGATGACCGAACGCGCCTGGGCGCCACGGTGGACAGGATCTGGAAGCAGCTGGGGGCTGGCGGACCCCTTATCTATCGGTACCCGCCCGGCCAGGATGGTCTGCCGGGCAAGGAGGGGGCGTTCCTGCCGTGCTCGTTCTGGCTGCTCGAGGCATTGCTCAGGCTGGGCCGGATCGATGAGGGCCTGCGTCTTTTCGAGCAGGTTCTGGGTCTTGCCAGCGAACTTCTATTGCTGCCGGAAGAGATCGACCCGGCGACGGGCGCCTACCTGGGCAATTACCCGATGGCTTTGAGCCAGGCCGGTTTGGTTCACGCCGTTCTGGAGGTGCAGAAGGTTCTCCATGCCTAGACGGGGACGGGGTGCGATTGTGATTGTCGGCGCGGGTTTGACCGGAGGTACCGCCGCGAAAGCATTGCGGAAACAGGGCTACGCCGGTGAATTGTTGATCCTCACTGACGAACCAGGCTTTCCGTTTGGACGACCACCTCTAACTAAGGGTTACCTGCGTGGGGAGGAGAATCTTTCGGGCTGGATGGTCTCACCGCTCGACTGGTACAAAACCCAAAACGTTCAAGTCGTGCCGGCGAAAGTCACGAGTGTGGAAGCTCGGGCCCGCCGGCTGAAGCTGGAGTCGGGTGAAACCATCGCGTTTGACCGGTTGCTGGTCGCCACGGGTGGGCGAAATCGCCCGATCGACGTCCCTGGCGCACATCTTTCGGGCATCTACCAGCTCCGGACGATTGCCGAATGCGATGCGATCAAGCGGGTCGCCAAGCCTGGCTCTCGCGTGGTGGTGGCCGGGTCCGGGTTCATCGGTTCGGAGGTGGCAGCGTCATTGCGCCAGCTGGGGCTGAAGGTGACCTCGGTTATGCGTGGGAAAGCGCCGCTCGACGCAGTCCTTGGCCCCGAAGTGGGCGGCGTGTTCGGCGCTATTCATCGCGAGGCAGGGATCGACTTGTTGGCCCAGGATGACGTTGTCCGATTCGAGGGGTCGCTGCAGGTGGAACGAGTCGTCACGAGGAAAGGTCGGCGAATTGCCTGTGACCTCGTGGTCGTGGCGGTTGGGATCGAACCGAACGTCGAAATCGTCAAAGGATCCGGGGTGGCGACCAGGGATGGAATCCTGGTCGATGCGAGCTGTCGCACCAATGTTGCCAGCATCTTCGCCGCCGGTGACGTGGCCAATCACCTCCATCCCATCTTCGGGCGGGTGCGAGTGGAGCACTACAACAATGCCGAGAAGATGGCTGCAGCCGCCGCCAGATCGATGCTGGGTTCACACGTCCCCTACCGCTACATGCACAGTTTCTGGAGCGATCAATTCGACCACAAGCTTGAGTACGTCGGCCATGCTCGAAAGTGGGATCGCTTTGTGGTCAGGGGGTCCCTTGAGGGGCGTAAGTTCGTGGGCTTCTATTTGCAGGCCGGCAAGCTGCGGGCGGCCGTCGGACTCAACCGAGGCGGTGACCCGGAAAAGGATACAGACGGTGAGCTGGCGAAGGCCGGTCGGTTGATCGCCAAGGGCTTTCGGCCCTCACCGGCGGTGCTCGCGGACGAAAAAGCAAACCTGTCTTCCATCTAGACGACTGGATCGTCCAAACACGCAGCTCTTGGCCGCACGCTCACACTCTCAAGCCTCGTGCCGCCCTGTCAGATCATCAGCCCCTTGATGGGCGCTCCAGGGCAGGGCGACGGGCTTCCCGGCGCTGACTAGCGGGCGTTACTGGATTACAGCTAGATCACGCATTCCCGGAAACGGACGGTTACGACAAGTCACCTAAGGACATGATGGCGGCGTCATTTGAGTTCAGGTGGGCCCTCGCGGAGTTGACAGGACACGCGAGGACACGCCATTAAGTTCGGAACCGTGAGTCCTCTTCCACGAGACGGCTCGACGCGACGCCCGCCGTGTGCGACACGTAAGTTAGCGTTCCTCAGGGAACAATTAGTGAACAGTCGCTGTCGATCAGGCCGTGTCGTTGGATGTCGTTTCGTATTCGCAGGCGAGAAGTGAACTCACTCCGATAGAACCCGGCTTATCGCCGCTCTCGGCCCACCTTCTGTATCCCTAAAGCCACAAGTTGCGGGTCGCAGATTGCGGATTCTGCTTCACGTCAAACAATGGCGCGAGGCTAGGCGGACTCAATAGACCGCCTCCGGCTCAACAGTAGGTCGCTGGCCGACCTTCTGTGCACCCAGGCGCGATAGTGCCCCACACGCACGGGTCAGGATCGTGAGGCACCCTGACCCAGATCCAAGCTCATGTGTCTCTAAGAAACCCAGAGCGATCCAGCGGATCAGCGGACCCGCTACAACCAGCCCTTTGCCTCTGCGAGCTTCGCCGCTTCTGATCGGTTCCTGCAACCCAACTTCTGGATTGCATTCGAAAGGTGATTGCGGACGGTGCCCCTGGACAGGAAGAGTGTGCGAGCTATCTCGTCAAGGTTTGCCCCACGGTCGGTGGCCGCAAGCACTTGGCGTTCTCTTTCGGTCAAAGGGCTCACGCCCTCGCTGAGCGCGGAAGCCGCCAGGCCCGGATCGACGACGCGCTCGCCCCGTGCCGTGCGCCGGATGGCGTGCGCGAGCTGCTCTGGCGGTGCGTCCTTGAGCAGGAAGCCGTACGCCCCCGTTTCCATCGCCCGGCGCAGGAAGCCGGGCTTTCCGAAGGTCGTCAGGATGAGACTGCGGCAGTGCGGCAGGCTCTCATGCAGCGCAGCCGCGGAGGTGATGCCATCTCCGCCCGGCATCTCGATGTCCATCAGGGCCACGTCCGGGCGGCTGGCCATGGCCGCAGAGATGACCTCATCGGCTCGCGCCACCTCGGCCACGACCTCGATGTCGCTCTCCATCGCGAGCAGCGCGCGCAGCGCTCCGCGCACCATCGCCTGGTCCTCGGCGATCAGAACGCGAATCATGTGACGACGTCCGCGTCGAGCGCGCTGGGGACGGCGCCAACCGGAATCGGCACCGTGGCGCAAAGGCGAAAGCCGCCGTCCGGTTGGGCAGTGGCCTCGACCTCACCGCCCACCGCCGCAAGCCGCTCCGCGAGCCCTCGAAGACCGTTCCCGGCCGGCGTCTGCGGCACGCGCCAGCCGTCGTTCACGACGTCCACCCGGACATGGTCTGCATCTCGGCTGAATGCGATCCGGCATCGCTTCGCGCCCGAGTGCCGAATCACATTGGTCGTGGCCTCGCGAACCACCCAGCCTAGAACGGCCTCGGTCTCGCGGTTCAGCGCCCCCACGTCCTGCTTGATGTCGACCTCGACCCCGCCCGCCTCGAGCGCGACTCGGGCGGCCGTCAGCTCGGTGGACAGGGTCGGCTGCCGGTAGCCGGAGACGGCCTCGCGCACCTGACGCAGTGATTCGCGACTGAGGCTCAACATGTCGCGGACCTCGTCGAGGCCCGGCGCTCCCTCTGGCAGGAGCCTGGTCGCGAGCTCACCCTTCAGCGTGATCAAGGAAAGGCTGTTGCCCAACAGGTCGTGGAGGTCGCGTGAGATGCGAGCGCGCTCGTTGTCTGTCGCATGTTGGACGATCTCCGTCCGCGCGGCCCGCAGTGCGGCCAGCGTGCTCAGGAGATAGCGCAAGCCCATCGAGCTCCCGCCGAACAGGAGCACGCCTGGGACGACCAGTACCGTTTGAAGGACGACCGTGCCGCTCAGCGAGGGCGCCAGGACGATTCCATCCACCATCGTCACCACACCGACCACGGACAGGGCGATCACGGCGCGTCGCGGCGGCAGTCCGAAACCCGCGATGAGCAGCGGAATCAAGAAGTAGTTGAGCCCAATCTCACCCTGGAGGTGATCGAGCGCCAATGCGATGACCGTCAGAAAGCCAACGGTCGCGACCGGGACCCGTGGGCCGGCGTACGCGAACCCGCGGAGGATGTACCAGACGAAGGTCAAGCAGTAAACGGTTCCGATGGCCAGGAAGACGGCTGCACGTGACCCCTGCACGGTGCCGCGCATGTATGCATCCGCCAGCGGCCACATCAACGCGAGGCAGGCCAGCGCGCCGAACTTTCCCCACCTCTCCATAAAGGTCATGCGGTGACGCGAGCGTACTCCGCGGTCATCGAACGGCCAAGTGCCCGGGAGCAGTTCACTTCCATGACTGCAGTCACGGCCGACACGTGATCCGGCAGACGCTCAAGTCCTGATCACGGGCACTTCCGATCAGAGCGTCTGGAGCCGATGCTCGCTGCACCGACCCTAGGAGGTGGTAGCCATGCGACCGATTCCCGAGTCCTCGCCGCCGGCCGGTTTCCAGCGCGCCGTCCGCGAGCACCCGCGCGCCGCCAGCGCCGCGCTAGCAGGAGCCTCCACCTGTGAGTGGCTGGGGATCAGGCCGAGATGAGCCAGGCAGCACTGGTCGAACGGTCGACTGATTCATCGTCGCTTGTGGTGGTGCGGCTGCTGCGCCGCCATCCTCTGATCTCCTTCTTCGTCATGGCCTACGCCATCTCGTGGACGTACGTGATCGTCTTCCTGGTCGTATGGCCGCTGCCCGACACCATCTTCACCGATACCCCGGAACTGCTCGGTCCGGTCGTGGCCGGTTTCGTCATGACCGCCGTGATGTCTGGCCGGACAGGCGTCCGGCAGCTCCTGCGCCGGTTCGTAATGTGGCGAGTCAGAGCGGTCTGGTACCTGTACGCGCTGGTGGGGATCCCCGCCATTTACTTCATCGGAGTCGCCCTGGTCCCCGGGGCGCTGGGCTCGTTCAAGGTCCCATCACTCACGGCGTCCCTCCTTTATCCTGTCTTGTTCCTCGTCGTTCTCGTCCTCGACGGCCCGCTGCTGGAGGAACCGGGTTGGCGTGGCTTTGCACTGCCCCGTCTGCAGACGCGCTGGGGCCCGCTTTTGGGGACCGTGATCCTCGGAGTCATGTGGGCCGGTTGGCACGCACCGCAGTACTTCACGAAGACGTTTGCGGCCGCGAACGGCGGTCTCACCGTTTCGGGCGTGATCGTCTTCCTGCTGGCCGTCGTCAGCTTCTCCGTGCTGATCACATGGGCTTTCAACAACACAGGAGGCAGCTTGTTGATTGCGATCCTCATCCATACGGCGATCAACTTCACCCAGGCCTTCACGAGCGACCTGTTCCCCGCCGCGGCCTACAACGAGGTCGTCCCGGTGGCCGTCTTCGGAGCAGCCGCCGTGCTCGTCGTCGTCGGGACGCGCGGCCGGCTCGGATTCAAGGAGGTGGCAGCGTGATAGGCCGAAAGGGCGCTTGGTGGGGAGTCGCGTTCGTAATCCTGTTGTTCGTCAGTGCGGCGATGGTCTCGCTTCCTACCGCCGCGGAGGGGGGAGAGCGGATCGCCGCCTTCTACGCCGCTCACAAGCAACTGATCGTCTGGCAGCAGATCGTCGGCGTACTTGAAGTGCTCCCATTTCTCGCTTTCGCCGCCTCCCTATCGAGCAGGGTCCGAATGAGTGGCCGGGCCAATCGGTGGTTGATGCCGGCCGCAGGGCTCGTCGCGATGGCGTCAGTCGTCACCAGTCTGGTGCCTCTCGCCATGGTGCTGATGGCGAATCTGTCGCCGGATCTCGCACACCAGCTCACTGTCGTCGAAGACCTGGCCGACGCCGGCCTGTTTGCGTCGCTCGCCGCGTTTGTGCTGGCAGCGTCGACCGGGGCGCCAGTCTGGGTGCGTGCGCCCGCGTTTCTCGTCGCCATCGCCGCATTAGCGCGGGCGATCCTGAGTCCCCTGGGCGTGACCGCGCTCGATTTCTTCGCTCCCATGGCGGTGCTGGTGTTCGTCGTGCTGCTCGCCGCCCGCCTGTTCTTCAGCCCGCCACCGCGCCACCAAGCTGCGGAGGCGGTGCCGTGACCCGACGTTGGGCGCGCGCGCTTGCCTGGGGCAGCGTCGGAGTGACCGTCGCCGCGATTCCAACGGTCCGCCTGATCATTGCCAAACCTCATCCCGGGCACCTGGGGGTGGAGGGCAGTGAAGGCACGCCCCTCGTCTACGTCGGTTTGCTCGCTTTCTCGATCGTAGGTGCGCTCATCGTCTCGAGGCACACGCGCCACCTGGTCGGCTGGATCTTCTGCGTCTCGGGTCTGATGGCCGGCGTCTCAGCGATGACGGTCGCGTACGCGGAGCTTGGCTCGGCGGTTCCCGGGTCCCTACCGGCTGTGCCCCTGATCAATGGTGTGTCCGGTGTGACTTTCCTGGTGGGCTTCTTCCTGCCGACCTCCGTCGGTCTGCTCCTTTTTCCTGATGGCCGCCTCCCCTCGCCACGATGGAGCCTTGTCATATTCGCTTCCGCGGCAGGCCTCGTCCTCCAGGTCGTCGGGCTCCTGCTGGGCGACAGCACCCCGGCCGGCTTCGCACTGGAAAGCGCCGGGATCGGCGCTACCGTCATCGCGGCTCTGGCTGCGGTGGCATCGCTTCTGTTTCGGTGGCGCAAGGCGTCACACGACGCTCGCCAGCAGCTGAAGTGGGTCGCGGTAGCGGGGGCGGTGGTCGTCGCCGAGCTGGTGGTAGAGCTCATCGCCATCTCGCTTCGGCTCGCCTCGCTGGACGACACGTTTCTCTATTTCAGCCTGGCGTACGCATCCGTCCCGGTTGCAGTCGGGATCGCGATTCTCCGCTACCGCCTGTACGACATCGACCTCATCATCAATCGGGCGATCGTCTATGTGTCGCTGACCGCGATCCTGGCGGGGCTGTACGCCGGCTCGATGGCGCTGATGCAGCGGGCATTCACAGCAGTGACGGGCCAGCGCTCCGACGCCGCGATCGTGATCAGTGCGTTCCTCCTGGCGACCCTCTTCACCCCGATGCGCAACCAGCTTCAGGCGCTCGTCGACAAGCGATTCAAGGATTCGCGCGACCTCGAGCGCCTGATGGCCGCGCTGGAGCGCGACGTCATATCTTTCATCGGTATCGTGAATCCACACCGCTTGGCTGAGAGGCTTCTGGAGGATGCCCGAGAAGGAGCCGGCGCCCCCGGCGGCGCCATTTACCTGGACGCGCGTGCAGACCTAACGGCGCTCAGCCAAGGGAGTTGGGACGAGTCGACGGCTGCATCGGTGCCGCTGCGAGTTGGAGGACGGAACGTCGGACGGCTTGACCTCGGCCGGCGAAACAATGGGGTCGGGTTTGCGCCGCGTGACCTGGAGTATTTACAGAAAGCAGCCGATGTTGTGGCCGCAGCAATCTCGGTGTCGCACGAGTCTCACACTGTTGGGGCCGCATCCTTTGGTGGGGTGCGGTAGTAAGAGGATCGCTCGGTTTCCACCCTGAGTCGCCGGTCGCGAATGCGCCGGGTTACAGCCGGATTGGATTCCGCTGTTGAGCGCAAGAGGATCGGTCATCTCGCAATCCGGGGCTGAGCTGGGTGGACAGTAAGTTGGACGTACCAGTACGCATCCAGTACGCGGCCGCATTCAATGGCAGGGTGTCGTTAGGTGCCGTTCCGTATTCAGAATGGCTGGACCGATCTCACCGCGACAGAACCCGGCTTACTGTGTCCCCACCGCGTCACGGGTGGTCGTTGGGGGACAAGCTTGGAACTCGCTGGCAAGCCTCCTTTGCCTATCCCGTACTCCTAGCCACGACGCACGGGCCAGGACCGTGAGGCTGTTGCGTCTTGATCCGAGTCCCCAAACGACGGGCCAAGGTGATCTCGAGCCTAAACTGCTTCGAGTCTGGCAGCTGAGCTAAAGAAGGTCCTCAATGCCAATGCTGTTTCTACAGGCAACTCCTCGGTAAAGAAGTGCCCCGCCGGTAGTGCGCGTCCCACGACATCATCCGCCCAGGC
>Ga0209471_1000198_pt1 | contig 44412 bp, 43 predicted proteins | sample GraSoiAngelo_128_FD_185885 | JGI IMG/M metagenome (GOLD analysis project Ga0209471, IMG submission 185885) | Grasslands soil microbial communities from the Angelo Coastal Reserve, California, USA - 14_0927_12_20cm (SPAdes) (version 2) | ecosystem: Environmental > Terrestrial > Soil > Grasslands ... | reverse complement strand
CAAGCACTGTTCCCTGCCGACCACCGGTGGGCCCTCCTGCTGCAACGTGAGCTGCGTCCGGGAGACCCTCCCACACCCCTGTGGTGGGGAATTTCAAACCGGGCTAACTGGGGATTTTCAGACCGGGGCTGACAGCCACAACTGCTTGGAACGGCTCAGGATGCCATATCGTCGTCGCCGACGAGGAACTGCCCGCACCGGCTGGCCCCTGCGCCGATTGCATGCCGTTTGGCCCATGCATTGGGCTTACGGGCGAGTAGCCCCCTCTTTTCCCGGCCCGCCATCAGCAGTCGAGCTTTCAGGACAGGGGTCCTGCCGGCGACGGCGCCCTGACCCGACTAGCCATGCAGCTAAGAGCGCGGCGGCGGATCCGCTGGTGCCGAACGCTGCCACCAGCGGACTTCGCCACGCGTCGCTTCCATTGAGCGGTCTTGCCGCTTCCGGTGAGGCGACGCCCCGGGAAGACGGGAGGGAAGGGATCACGTAACCGGCGTGCGCTCCACGATCGCCGGCGCGCAGGGCGCTGCTGCACCGACTGGGACCACACCTTGGTGCGGGGCCAGCTTCGCTATTGGATCCCGGTCCAACGCCACCCGCCGTTGGACCGGGCGGGCACGATGCTTGCCACGTGGCGCCGTCCGGCCTGCAGAGTAGGCCTGCGGCTTGGGGTGAGAAGTAGCCTGCGAACAGCCGTCCATCCGGGGCGACGGCAATCGCTGTAGCACCAGCGTCAAGCGAGCTGGGAAAGGCGATCTGCACCCACGTGTCCCCGCCGTCGGAGGACCGGTAGATGCCACCCACCACGCGTGCTGATACGCTCTGGCCGGTGACCCGCAGAATCGCGGCGAAGACGGAGCGTGCCGGTCCCGATTCCCGGTAACCGGGGCTGAGAGCGAGCATCGGCGTCGATGCCCCCGCTGCCTCGCTCGGCGCGGGGATGGATATCGCCCTGAAGGTCGCCCCGCCATCCAGGGATTTGTACAGTCCACGCTCGGTCTGTGCGAAGACAACGCCGTCATCCGCGTAGTCGTCTGAGGGAAGAAGCGTAGGGGGCACCGACAGCCGCTCCGAACCTGGAAGGGGACTGGACTTTGTGCAGGCGAGGCCAGCGTCACAGCGTTGGATGATCGGACGCCCGGACCGAGGATCGGCGGCGCTGAGCAGTACAGGGGCACGACCGCCAGCCGACGGGTACGTGGGCGCGTATGTGAACAACTGGTCGACCAACGTTCCTCCGGAGCCTCGCACCGGGAAAGTCGCTCCATTACGGAGCAGGTAGTCGCGCTGTCCAGCGACGGCGACAGCTCCGTCGCTAGGATACGTGGGCGCGGGGGTAGGCCTGCCGCTCTGACCGACAGCGAGCCAGTTCTCTCCTGCGTCATCACTTCGCACTACCGATGGGCCAGACGAGAAGAACACCTCGTGACCGGTGCGATCCACCGTGATAGCCAGCCGCCCGGGAGACCACCCTGATGCAGCGGCGCGCTTCCAGGTTGCTCCTCCATCATGGGTGACCCAGAGATGTGCACAGTTGAGCGAACAGTGATGAAGGACCACGGATGCAGCCGCGACCGTCCCAGTCTCTTCGTACCGCGGCGACACGGAGATCCAGAAGACAGTTTCGTCGCCGATTGCCGAGGGGAGCGCGGCTGACGTTGGCGGAGACGCATCCGCGCCTGCAGCCCTCGCGGGTAGCACACTCAGGAGCACCAGGGACGCGGCGGCAGCCACAGAGGAACGCCATAGGCTTCTCCGCTCTGGGTTCCGCGTCATTGCCACCCGCCCGTGTGCGCTCCCGGGATGAGACCCAGTGCCTCGGTGCCTACCCCGTCTGAACGTTGTCATGCGTCCCGCGATCGCCTCGCGAGGCTGCCCATGCCGCGCCCAACGCGAATGATGTGCGGACGAGGTCGGAGACCAATTCGTGGGCGATGTCGTCGGACTCGATCCCGGGCGCTGGCAAAGCGTCCTGGTCGATGCCTCCGGACGGGGGCATCTCGGAGGTGCCCTCCACCGAACCGCTCCGGCGCATCCCCCACAACACGGGAAGCAGCGTGTCCAAGTTAGAACCCAGTTCTTTGTCGATCACGCCTTCCCAGGCCGTGAGGCTGCGCCAAGCTGGCCACAAGTGGGCAGCGGTGACGAGCGCATCGCCAGCGTCTTCTACTCCCAACTCGTAGCCGACGGTCGCCACGAACGGCCGACGCCACAGGGCCCCGCGCGACGAGGGTTCGAGGAACCCCTCTCCCTGGCTCACGTCGTCCGTGCGCACCACAGGCGTCCGCTCAATCCATGCGGCCTCGGGTTCGGCCTGCGTGATCGAAGGAGGACCGCTGACGCGTGGATTGGTGCGTGCGCCTGAGCGCCACCCACGCCCGGTACATCATGTGCGCCTGGTGTCGACACAGCGTCTCGCGGGTAGGCCAGCGTCCGGGAGCCGCTTCCCACGCTCTCCAAACCGCACGTCAGGAAGCGCTGCCGGGTCGTCCTGCGCACACCCGCGTTGATCTCGAGGCCGCGGCTGCGGCTACGCCCAATCTTCGAGGGTTGCAAAGGGGTCATCCCTCGGGTGTCCCGGCCGGCGTCTCATGACCCTTCCACGCCTGAAGGGCGGGAAAGACTACAGACCACAGCCGAGCGGACCCTCACCGTCAGCCCCCAGACCTTCCCGAGGGCTGCCAGCCGTCGTTCGGTGGAGGTGACGGCTCCTTCGCTCAGCGTGAAGTGTCGCGACCTTCAAGGTGCGTAAGAAAACGACCGACAGATGACTAGAACGCATCAAGAGCGGCAGTCGATGCACGCCTGTCGCGATAAGGGAGGTCATGAGACGTGTTGAGCTTCACGAAGCCAGTTGCCCTCGTCCCACTGGCCGCGCTCGTCGTCTGGGGTAGCCCTTTGATGCGAAGGCGCAGACGGGTGGAGGGGGAGGCCTATTCTCGGGAAACGTAACCCTGCTCCCGGGCATTCCGCCCCCACCGCCAGCGCCACCACATGCACCGACGGCCTCGGCACGCACGTGGGAGCGGCTCAGACGAGCATCACATTCAGTTCGACGCTTGTAGACGCGCTATTCGTTGACGATCAAGGTGATAAGTACGTCGGCCAGATTTCCGTTTCGGCATCCGCTGACTCCGCGCCAGTAACCGTCGGGGCACAGACAGTGAACTTCTCCTGTGAAAGCTATGCCGCGGGATCAGGCGTGATCACGACCCTCTCAGGCTCGGGGACCGATGCGCTGGGCAACACGATCACGGCCAGTCTAGACGCGACCCAGAACAACTACTACGTGCGGGTCAGTTGCCACTCGTTCATTAGCATCCACCTCTTGGTGTCGATCAATGGTCGCCCGATCCTCAGGATATGGGTCTACATTTGGCTACCCTTCCTTTCGAGTCAACCGCCGGCGACTATCGTCGCTGCCAGTGGCAGCGGCCCCTGGGTGGTTGAGAATGTGGTGCCCTGACGCGAACTAACGGCAGACTACTTGAGGGGGCCGGGCGCCATTTCGCCCGGCCCCCTAACAACGTTATCGTCGGGCCTCGAGCCGGGTCCACTCGGGCATACCTAGGGACCCTGGTGGCGGGTTCGGACCGTCGAACTAATGTTCAGCACCATACCGCATGGAACGAGGTGAGACGCGCGTCTACCAAGCTGTGGGCCCGTGCGGGGCTCGACTGCGAGCGCGACCCGACGGGGCGCCGGCGGACAGATGGGCATCGCTCTCTACGGCATCGCTCTCTACATAGTGGCGGGGAGGGGTGCCTTGGGACATCGCCGGCTTCGGGCCGGTAGACGTGTAGCGTTTCGCAGGCTGGCGCGTGTGTCTGGCATGAGCACCCTCGAGACCGACTTCGCTGAGCTACCGACGCCGAATAGACAGAGGCCTCAGGCCTGGCGAGTTCAGACCGAGCCTGTTCGTGGCGTCACGGTGCTCACCTTGGCCGGGCTCCCAGCAGCGCAGTCTGGGGCTCCGAACACGGCCGAAGTGGCCTGGGGACACAGGTCAAGCTGCTGGACCCTCCTCGACCTCTATCAGGCGTATGAGCCACAGGTCGCGGCGCGCTGCCGCGCCTACCTCCGCAACTCGTCCGACGCAGAGGATGCCAGCCAGGAGACCTTCCTACTCTTGACGCGCTATCTCGATCACCTCGAGCCGAACTGTGGCACATACGTCGTGCAAACGGCTCGAACGGGCTGCTACAAGGAGTTGCGGCGCCGCCGTCGCGTGTACCCTACCGAGCGCCTTCGCGCTGCTGCGCCCGATGCCTGCGCGGACTCGTTGCTTGACTGGCGCGAGTCTATCCGCTCTGTCTGGTCCAAGCTGACGAACCGCGAGCGGCGCCTCATCGGCTACGCGTTCGCGGGCTTCAGCTACCGAGAGATCGGCGAGCGGCTGGGGCTGACTGAGAACTGTGTCGGTGTGGCCATGGTGCGGGCCCGTGCGCGAGCGCGCCGCGTTGCCTCCAGGGAGAGGGGCCACCAACGTGGCGCCGAAGCGCTGGAGGGGCACTGTGCCTGATCCTCGCGGGCGAGGGCGACGAGTTCGATGGCGGACGCGCAAGCCCGCGAAACGCACTCTGACGCGTGCGGTGGCAGCCGGCACGGTGGTTGGCCTGATCCGTCATGCCCTGCCACGACCTCGCCGGCGTACGTGGTGGCTGGCAGCGTCCGTCGGTATGACGGCCATCGTCACGGGAGGGCTGACCACGCAGTCGACGCGCGCAGCGGCGGACGGGTCCGCGATCGGCAACGCCACTGTCTCCTGGATCGCCGTGTCCCCCGTCTACACCAAGACGGGTCTCGTCCTCGCCGTCGCCTCGACCTCCCAGGGCTGCTCGCAGAACTGCCAGCGGCTATGGGTGAGCCACGACGGGGGCGGTTCCTGGCGACAGGCGCGAGCCGCCGGGTGGAACGGCGGAGCGCCGATGATAGCTGTCGATGCCCTCGATCACGACGTCCTCTACGCTGGGGGTACCTCCGTCGAGCGCAGCAATGACGGGGGTGACAGCTGGGCGACCGTCGGGGGAGGAGGGTCTCCCACGCCAGCCCCCACCTACCACACAAATGGCGTCGTCGCAGTGGCTGCGCCCCAGAATCATGACTATGTCCTGAGTGCGCGTGGTACGGAACCCGTCCCCGGATCCGGCGGTGGTCTCAGCGACGCATCGTTCATGTACGCGCCGAGCTTCCCTAACGGCGGAGGGCGCGCACCCGCCCTGCTCGGCGGGCTCGACCCCCGCAGCGGTCTCCCAGCGGTTGCACGATGCGAGGCGAATCTCCGCTGCACGGGTTCGACGCCGCTTCCCGGGGCCACTAGCTTCTCCGGGCCACCCACGTTGCTGCCCTCTAGTGCATATATCGACGATGGCGCCGTCTTCGCTCAGACGGCAAGCGGGATCTACAAGTCGGCCGATGGGGGGTTGACGTTCACATCGGTCCCGGTCGGCGCGCAGGGTGCGAAGGCGACGGCGACACCGAGTATGGCTCTCGAGCCCGGATACACCGAACACGGTCCGATCCGTTCGGTATACGTCGGCGTGATCCAGCTGTTCACGGAGCGAACCGCCCCGCGCGTCGGTGGAGGCCTCTACCACAGTTCGGACGCCGGACAGACGTGGCAGGCGTTGGACCCTCAGGGCCCATTTAGCGCAGGCGCCACCGCGGTGGCCGTGGCCCCCGACGGGCGGCTGTTCGCTGGGTATTCGGGCGGGCTCCTCTGCCGCACCGCCAGCGGCCAAACTTGGGACCGCACCTGCCCCCCCGTGGGCATGGGAGGTCCCCGTTCTGGTGCGGGCTCGCAGCCCATGCGCGGGTCCGGAACGCAGGCCTCCGGCGGGGCACAAGGCCACGCAGCCACTACCATGGGCGCTGCCGACAGCGGAGAGGCCGGCTCGACCGTCCTGCCATCGCGGTCGTCTCTCGCCCGTTCGACCACTCGCCAGGACGAGGAGCATTGGGCGCTCGTCCACTGGTTCCTCGTCGTCCCTGTGGTGTTGGTGGCGATCTGGCTGGTCGTCGCGGCGACGCGCCGGCGGCTCAACCGACGGCGATGACCGACCGCCGGTCAGGCTCAGCTGCCGCCGGTCTGAGGTGAGGCGGCAGCGCTGCCGGCGGTTCAGTTCGACCGTCCCGGCCCTGTGTGATGTCTCAGGTGATGGTGGCCACCTGTCTCACGTCATGGAGGGCGACCCCAGGGGGTGCCCAGGGGCTGGTAGTCGCGAGCGGGATCGAGTCAGGTCGCGGAGCAGTCGCCCGTCCTCGGCGACGACGCGGACGTGTCGGCCGGCGACCAGCAGGGTGACGGGCTGGTACTTGTGCGCCCGGCCGATGGGGATGTGGCGGAGGCGGCTGAGGGTCGGCGGGATGGGCCTTCAGGCGGGCGTTGAAGGCGACCAGGGGCATGTGGCCGGCGGAGCTCGATAGGGCCGATGGTGGTTGTAGTAGGCGCAGAAAACCCGACAGACGGTCCTGGCTCAGGGACATCGGTCGACGGGCCACGCTCCATCGGCCGTCCTGGCCTGCAAGAAACACGAGTAGACGACCGTCTTCTTACGCATGACGCCTTGGACTAGGCGACCTCAGGCGCCGGCCGCTCCCCCAGAACTCCTGGGGCAGCCGCCTCTGTGTGACCGGCGGGGTGTCACCTGGGCCCGTCTGAGCCTCGCTCGGGCGCTGCACTCTCAGGGCTGCCCCGATGTAGCAAACCGGACTAGTCGCCCGTGAGAGGGGTGAGCCCGCCGCGTGGTGGGTGTACGGGAGGTGCAGCCAGACGACGAGTACTCGAGGGTATGGCGCCTTCGGGTGGGTCGGGGCACTCGAGGGCAAGGACGTAGCCCCGAACAAGCGAATCACACGCTGTCGGGCAAACAAACCCAAAAGGGAAAAGGGACATGATGAAATTCGCGAAGCTGGCTGTCTTGGCGCCAGCGGCGGCACTCGCTGTCTGGGGTGGACCGCTGACTGCGCATGCCGCCGGTGCCGGCGGCGGCACGGTCGCTGGCACTGTGACTGGGCTCAACCTCAACCCAGTGGCCTGCGCCGTACAGAACGTCACGTTCACATCGAGCACCCTCCTCCAGGGGACGCTCACTGACGGCAACCAGACGTATGTGGGAACCGTCACAGTCAGTGCCACTGCAATGTCTGGCCCGGTTTATGCCGGGCAGGATTTGTCCTGCGAGAACTTCGCAAAGGGTTCGGGCTCGGTCCAAACCCTAACTGGGACCGGATCCGGGACCGTTGTTACCGGTGGCGTGGCGACCTCCGGCACGGTGACGGTTGGTCTGCAAGCGGGCGCCACCCAGTACTACGTGCGTGTAGGCGGCGCAGTCGCTGTCGACCTCCATCTAACGGTTCAGATCAACACAGGGCCCGTCGTTAATGCGCACGTCTTGGTTGCGGCGGAGTTCAATCCTTCTACCGGTCAGCCGGCTCTCGGTCCGGTGACGCAAGCCGACTTCCGCGGAGTCTGGGCAGGCCAAGACCGAGCCTAGTAGCCACTGATCACCAAGGGGCTGAGCGCACCCGCGCTCGGCCCCCCATCGCTCATCACAAGACGGAAGGAGCTGCATGGTTAGGAGGGCAGGCGGACGGAGTACAGCCCGAGTCACGCCAGCAGAGCGTGGCGACCAGTGGGCCTCAGCCTGTGTGCCGTCGAGCGCCTCGATCGCAGTAAGGTACGGCACGACGCTGGCGGGTTGGCCTGGCGCAAAAGACCTACCATGCGCATGGCGATCGACGGCGCTCAGACTCGCGCTCCTGTTCCTAGTCGTGCTGGTCTGCTCACCGTTCCTCATCGCCAGCTCGCGTAGTGGCGCCGCTGCTACAGATACCGGGCCCTTTCAGTACCTCGGCCGTCTCCGGTTCGGTCCCGAGTTCAAATCTTCGGATGTCGGTACCAACGACGTCTACTGGAATCCTCGGCTCCTCGTCGACCCAGAACTCCATCGCGGGTTCATGCTTCCCCTCGCAGATGGCACCGGCGCAAAGAAAGTCCGGGTCTTCGATCTGAGCGCTATGAAAGCGGAGACCGACGTCGTCACACCGAAAAACGGTGTCTTCGGGAGCTACGCTCTGGAGGGTCCCAGTGCAAATCCCCGCTTCTATTCCGCGCTCGATCCGACACGACATCGCATCTACTACGCGGATTCCGCCGTCGGGGCGCCCACCTGCGCGCCCCCTGCAAGTGCTCTCGACCCCGATACACAACAGAACAAGTTGTTGTGGCTGGATACATCGACTCTGCAGTGGTTTAGCCTGCAGCTCCCGTGCTTTCCTGACGGATTCGGTTCTGTTGTAACCGGCATCTTCCCCGATTCTGCGTCACCCCACTACCTCTACCTCGCCGGACACGACGCGGTACACGAGGACCAGGGAACTCCGGAACAGGACTACATGTTCGCCCTGAATCCTGAGACCGGGGCGATAGTGTCGCAGATCGCCCTCAACGTTGCCTGCAGCGCGTACGACGGCCCTAAGCGCTGGCCTTTCCATAACGGCGCGCTTTGGCGATACGGCGCTTCTCTCTACGGGGCATGCATGCTCGTCCCGCCCGGAGGGAACAACTACGGCTCAGATGCCCTGCTGAAGGCCAGACTGAACCCGGATGGAACCTTCGCCAAAGGACCGACTGGCCCCGCCGGTCAGAACGGGCCGGTGACGACGACCATCCCAGCTCTGCAGAACACTGGGGTTCAGGCCGATCCGGCGAGCGGCCAGGCGCTGGTGTGGAGCAACGACTCGGCCAACTATGGTTTCGCAGCGTTTGCCTACAGCCTGACGACTGATACGTTCGTCGGCGCCATAGCGAGCGGCGGGACCGATCCGTCATTCGCCCTGACTGCCGCCGGATACAACCCGGTGCTCGGCCGCGTGTATATACGAACCGTCCACGCCTTGGTGACGGGTGACGTACGGCACCGTCCCCTCCCAGGGGGCACAACCTACGCGGCTCTTGCCGACCCCTACACGACGCCCAACCGGTCGGCCCTCCTCATCGCCGTCGACCCCACAACGAGCACTCTGTACATCCCCGACCGCACCTCCCAGAGCTTTCTGGTGTACCGGGACACAGCACCTCCCACCCCCGAGGCCGCACCTGCGGATCCCGACGCTGGCACCGCCAACATCGACGAAGTGCCGGGAAAGACCGCCGTCAACTACGCGGGCGCCGGCAACGGCTACGGTGCGCGCTTCGAGCTGCTGGGCGGTCCCAACACGCAATACGCCAACCGGGATCCCTTCTGCCAGGCGGATGTCCTTGGGCTTGGCCAGGGCGACGCATTCCGGCAGTGCCTGGGCGACGTAGCGACGACCCCTGGTGACCGCAGCCTCATCTTCTCGCCGGTCGGGTTACCGGACATTGGGTCAGTCGCGTTCTCACCGCAGGAGGCGAACGCGGACGCGCAGCCCGCCTTCATAGACCGGTACACGCAGGCCGACCTTAGGGGGAACACGCTCACGGGTTCGTTCGGGCGCGTATGGACGGCCCAAACGGGCCAGCCACCCCCGGATCCGTGTAACCCGCCCCCGGGTCAGCAGCCTCCTTCGGGATGCCAGCTGCTGCCCACGCCCTATGACGCCATCAGCGCGTCGAAGGCCACGGCACCGAGCCACTGCAACGACACTGGGGGGGCCAAGCAAGCCATCACGAGCGGGAACACCCCGTACGCGGCATCAGCCACCTGCAGCCTGGAGGGCGGGGTGGAGGCCTCGAGCTCGACGGGCCCGGGGGGTGCGCCCCCGATTGTCTTGGGCTCTGACACAACGCTGCCCACCATCGTGAGCGTGTCTATCGGAGGTTCGGCGACAAAGGTCATAACGAGTCGCGACCCCGCCAAAGGCCTCGTCACGGCGGCGACTGCCAAGGCCGATAACGTGACCATATTTGTCGATGGCGTGCCGCAAGTGCTGATCGGGACTGTGACCACTACCGCCGACGCTTACGCGCATGGCCGCAGCGGCTCTGCGTCGGCAACCTTCACTCGGAGTTTCGCCAATGTTTCCGCCCCCACGTACCAGTGTACCAACGACTGTAAGGAGGCGGAGGTCCGAAAGGCCATCCAGGCGGTGTTCACGCAGGCCAACATCAATGCACAAGTCTATACTCCCAATCCAGACGCCACCTACGTCAGCGGCACCCCGAAGGGTTACCAGGCGGTGGTCAGCAAGGACGAGGCGCTCTTCCTATCGGACTTCTCTATCAATCACGACCGCATGGACGCTGCACCAGCTTTGGAGATTGTCATCGACAACGACGGGCGCGCAGGGCCCTCGCGCGAAGTTGTCGAATTTGCCGGTGTCCATGCCGAGTCTCACTTTGGCGTCTTCCCGCTGCCGTCGGTGGCGGGTAGCGCTACTGGCACGACGAGCTCGGGTCCCAGCGGTTTGCGATCTGCCGTCCTGCCATCCGTCTCGGCCGACGCGGGCAGCGCTCCGAAATGGATCCCCGGAACGGCGGGAGGAATCACGGCGCAACCGCACGGCGGCGTCAAGACAGCTCCGGCTGTGTCGGTGAACGGTCTCGGTGACGTCCCAGCTCTCTTTCGAAACGGGTGGCAGTTCCTCGTCAACAACCCCGCTCGCGCCGGTCTCCTAGCGGCTCTGTGGACTTTGCTACTCGCTCCTCTCTACCTGGCGGGGCGACGTGGCCGACTGCGTGGCGTACTGCGCACATTCGCGTGAGGGCGCTCTGATGATGAACGACCGTCCTAGTGTCCACGCAGGCCTTGGGCGCTCGACGCCCACGAACTTCATCGGGACAGCGTGGGCGGCGTGGACCGCAGCCGCCGTGGTCGTGGCGATCGCAGTGCTTTCGACGTTCGCCCTCTCTCGCCCCGACGCCAACGGCGTCACTGGCCCGGTGACAGCCGGATCTGGGACTCAGGGCAACAATGCTCCCAGCGCCACGGGGCCCGACCAAGGCGGCGATCAGCAGGGGCAGGCCGGCGGCGGTTCGGCCGGGCAGTTCGCTGGCGGCCGGGCAGGCTCCGCTGGCACTAGGGGAGGTCCGGTCATCGGTCCTGGCAAGTCAGGGGGCTCGAGCGCGGGCGTCTCGAGCGCACACTGTGCCGCCGGTCAGAACGGCGGCAACACGAGCCCTGGCGTGTCGGGCAGCGAGATCAAGCTGGCCTCCACCGTCGTCAAATCCGGCATCGGCACGGCGTTTCTCGGTGACGTCGAGTTCGGCATGCTGGCTGAGATGAACAAAGCGAACCGCGCTGGTGGCATCTGCGGACGCCAGTTGAGCCTCAAGCTCGTTGATGACGGCTGGAATGCCAGCACCGGTGAGTCGGACATACGCAATTTCATCAATGAGGGTTACTTCGCGCTGGCTGTGGAGCCGTCGTCAGAAGGTCTCCGTGGGGCCATCGACGCGGGCGACATCGACAACGCCGGCATCCCAGTCGTTGGTACCGACGGCATGCTCCAAGACCAGTACACCGACAAGTTCGTCTGGCCGGTTTCGACATCGACGAGTTCGCTGATGCACATAATGGCCAAGTATTCGTACGGAAAGGGTGCGCGAGACTTCGGTTTGGTGTACGACGGCAACTACCGATTCGGTGTCGAGGGTGAGGCCGCATTCCGCGGAGCGCTCAGCCGGTTGGGCGGCGCCAACCTCGTTGCGGAGCAGAAGCTGCAGGCGGGCCAGCCCTCGTACGATCCGACCAGCTTCAATGTGAGCTGCGCCAGCTGTGACTTTGTGGGCTTGCTGCTTGAGCCCGACACGGCGAACGCCTGGATCCAGAGCGGGGCCTACCTGGGAACGTCGGGCAAGAACGTCTCGCTGGGCGCGGCGGGACCGCAGACGCTGTTCACCCACCATTTTGGGCAGGACTTTGCGCAGCACTGTAATCCGTCGTCGTCATGCCACGCGCATTTCCTGGTGTGGACCGGGTTTAAGCCGCCCGTGTCGCCCGACGACACCGATCCGGCGGTGCAGACTTACGTCAATGACCTGGCGGCGACGAACGCGTCGGCCGACAGGTACAACCAGTTTGTCGAAGGGGGATACGCTGGCATGGCGCTCCTCGTCCAGACCCTCCAGCAGGTGGGTCCGAATCTCACCCGCGCCGCGCTGAGGCAGGTGCTCGACCAGACGAACTTCACCTCGGGCCTGACCGGCGGAGCGGAGAGCTGGCGCTCCGGACGGCACTTCGCGAACATCACAGCCCAGGCGTTCTCGTTCGTCATCAACAATGGCAGCTTCGTCAACTTCCGGTACGAGAACACCGGCTGGGTGTCCGATCCATGGGTCGGCCAGGACCTGCTCTCCGGATAGCACGATGAACGAGCTCAAGCTGGTCGCCGACCACGTCATTCTCGCGCTGCCGCTGATCGGCGCGTATGCTCTGTTCGGTCTCGGCATCGTGGTCATCTATCGAGCGTCGCGCGTCCTCAATCTGGCTCACGGAGCCATGGTCATGCTGCCGGGATACATTGCGTACTCGGCTGCACCGCGCGTCGGGCCCGCTCTTGGCCTGCTCGTCGGCATCCTCAGCGGTGGCGTCCTCGGCGTCCTGGTCGAGCGCCTCGTGGTCCGCAGGCTCCGTCCGATCTCCCAAACGGCCCAGACGGTAGGCACGGTCGCGGTCTTCGCTGTCCTGGTGGCGCTCGCGGCGAAGGTATGGGGCACCGAGGTCCTGCCGGGGGTCACCGTGGTCCCACGCCACGCATATCAGGTCGGGGTCGCCGTCGTGTCGTCCGACGACCTTGCCCTCTTCGTCGTAGCTGCTATCGCTTCTGCGTTCTTCTTCGCCCTCTTCCGGTTCACCAGCCTCGGCTTGGCGATGCGCCTGGCCGCCGACAACCGCCGTGCGGCGGCGCTGATGGGCATCGATCCCGAGCGTACGACCTCAGCGGCATGGCTGATCGCCGGCCTCTTCGCCGGGCTCGGTGGGGTGCTCCTCGCCGGTGCCACAGGGCTGCACCCCTACATCAACTCGCTCGACGTGCTCCCCGCGTTCGTCGCGGTGCTCATCGGCGGCTTGGAGAGCACCTCTGGGGCACTTGTGGGCTCTGTCGCCGTCGGACTGGCGATCGGACTCGTTCCCTCCGTCGGTTTCATCGGCGATCAGGAGGGGGCACCACAACTCGTCCTCGCCATCGTGGCCTTCGTGATCATGGCCTTGCGGGGGCGCAAGTTCCAAGCGTCGGATGTCAGGTCTGCGCTGGCGTGATCGAGCACCAATTGGACCCGCGTCTCGCGCCGATCTTGGCGTCAGACCCGGAGGAGGAGGTCTCACCCCTCGTCCGGGCACTGACAGATCCCGCTGCGGCGACGGTGGGACGGCTGGTGCTGCTCGCGGCCCTCATCGCGTGGCCATTCGTCCTTCCCCTGCCGCTGGCCATCGTCAACGATGCCAGTCGCGCAGCGGAGTACGCCATCGTGGGCGTGTCCCTCGTTCTCCTGACGGGCTGGGTGGGCCAGATCTCGCTGGCACAGGGAGCATTTGTCGGTGTCGGCGCCTTCGCCACCGCACTCGCTCAACACAAGTTGCACATTCCCTTTCCGCTCAGCCTTCCAGTCGCCGTCGCCACAAGCGCCGCCGTTGCGATCCTGCTCGGCCTCGTGGCGCTGCGTGTGCGAGGTCTCTACCTCGCTGTGGCAACCCTCATCTTCGCGTACGCGGCGGACAAGTGGCTGTTTGCGTCGCCGTGGTTCGTTGGCGAAGGGGGTTCGACGTCCCTGCGAGTCGACAACGTCGGGAGGCAGGGAACCTTTCCGAGCTTCGACCTCCACGATGGACGGATCTTCTATATCGTGGCCGTGGCCGGACTGGGTTTGGCGCTCTACGCAGCGGCGAACCTTCGCGACTCTAAGACTGGGCGTGCCTTCTTTGCGATCCGCGGCAGCGAGGTCGCGGCGGCGTCACTCGGCATCGACATCACACGCTACAAGCTGCTGGCCTTCGGCTTGTCGGGAGCCCTTGCGGGCCTGGCAGGCCATCTCCTCATCGTCGACCAGCGGAGCGCCGTCCCGGATACATTCAACTTTCTCACGTCGCTCTTCTATCTCTCGATCGTGGTCGTCGGGGGTCTGACCAGTCTTCCCGGCGCGGTGGGGGCCGCGATGCTGTTCAGCGGCCTCCACGAAGTCTTCTTCCGTGTGAGCGCGCTCAACGGGTACATCGACATCGTGTCTGGCCTGCTCCTCCTCGGCGTGCTTCTCGCCTATCCGGGGGGTCTGGCCGCCGCAGGTCGTCGTGTGCGGGTGTGGGGTGGGACGCACGTCGGGGTTCGACTGAAGGCACTCTTCAATCTTGGCGCCGCCGACGGAGCCGACGGGCTCCGAGAACGCCTTCGCCTCGCGCCCGAGCCTGAGCCGTCGCCAGATGACGCCCCAGATACCACCGACGAGGCGAGCGTCAACGTTGGTCTCCGCGGTCAGAGGGCCGGGATCGCACGCGAAGCCGTCCTCGCCGCTAGCCACATCACCGTCCGGTTCGGGGGCCTGCTCGCCGTGGACGATGTCTCGATGACGGTTCCTCAGGGCGACATCGTCGGACTGATCGGCCCGAATGGGGCGGGGAAGACCACCCTCTTCAATGCCATCGCGGGGTTGAACGATCCGACGGCCGGCAAAATCCATCTCTTCGGTCGAGATGCGACCAAGCTCGCAGTGCACGAGCGGGCACGCCTGGGCGTTGGCCGGACATTCCAGCTGGTCCAGCTCTTCGCCCAGCTGAACGTCTTCGACAACCTGCTGACGGCGACACACGTTCGTAATCGAAGCGGCTTCCTGCAGCACATCGCCGTGAGCGAGCGGGCAGTGCTCCACGAGCGCCGTAGCAGGGAGCGTGTCGCGGCGGTGATCGACTTCCTCGAGCTGGGCGAGGTCGCCTACCGGACGGTGGCCGGGCTACCCTTCGGCATCCTGCGCTCGGTGGAATTGGCGCGAGCTCTGGTGACCGGTGCTCCCTTCATCATGTTGGACGAACCGGCATCGGGCCTGGACAACGCGGAGACCGAGCAGCTCGCTCGTCTCCTTCGGCGCCTTCGCTTCCAGCTCGGCATCACCATCCTGCTGATCGAGCATGACGTACCCATGGTGACCGGGGTCAGCGATTATATGTACGTCCTGAACCGAGGCCGGCTGCTGGCCGAGGGCAGTCCTGCCGACATCCAGCGCAACGACGAAGTCATCGCGGCGTACCTTGGCGAGCCGGTTCTCGCGGCGGTAGGCACGTGAACGAGCCGGTCCTCAGCGTCTGCGACCTGGACGCACACTACGGCGCCATCCAGGCGCTCCGGGGCATGAGCCTGCAGGTCGCTCAGGGTGAGATGGTCGCGCTCCTCGGCGCCAACGGCGCTGGTAAGACCACCACGTTGCGAACAGTCTCGGGCATGATCCGGCCCTCGGCGGGATCGATCCTCTTCGAGGGCGCGCAGATCGGTGGGCTCGCGGCTCAAACCCTCGTCCGCCGCGGCCTGGCGCACCTTCCGGAGGGTCGTGAGCTGTTCCCGACCATGAGCGTGGAGGAGAACCTCAGGGCTGGATACTGGGTGCATCGCCGGAGCGTCTCCGGATACCGATCCACTCGTGATCAGGTCATGTCGCTCTTCCCCATTCTTGGCGAGCGCCGGCGTCAGCACGCCGGTACCCTGAGCGGGGGCGAGCAGCAGATGCTCGCTGTGGCGCGCGCGCTGATGTCCAAGCCGAAGCTCCTCTTGGTGGACGAGCTCTCTCTCGGACTGGCTCCGATGATCGTCCGGCAGCTGTTTGAGATCCTCCGCGCCGTCAACAGCCAGGGGACGGCGGTTGTCATCGTCGAGCAGTTCGTGCATATGGCCCTGGCGAACACCAACCGTGCCTACGTGCTCGCCAAGGGACAGGTGGTCCTGGATGGCCTCAGCGCCGATCTGCTCGCCAATCCGCAGCTCATCGCCAGCTACCTCGGGGAGACGGCAGAGGTGAGAGGTCGGAAAGGGTCGGAAGAGGCTGGTCCCGTCGAGGTCGGCGGCTCGCGCGTCGGGCGGTGATCCCAACCGTGTCCGCCGACCTCGCCAGCCGCAGGGCTGCCGGTGGACACCGGCGCACCGTTCGGCGGTTCCCCGGTCCCGCTCTGTTTCTCACCGTGGCGGGCGTGGCGATCGTGGTGGTGTTGACAAGGGGGCCGGCAGCCTCTGGTCGCCCCGACGCAGTGTCCGTGCGCTCCTACCAGGAGCAACTCCACACCATCGCCGCCGACGGGGGGCGAATAGTCGTCAGGGAGATCCAGCCCGCACTGGCCGATCTTGTCCAGGGGAGGCTGGCCCCGCAGGATTTCGTAGCCCGAGCTCAGTCGTGGCGTACGGAGCTCGAGGTGACGCGAGAGCGGGCTGCCAGGCTGCGCGTGCCCCCAGGGGTGGAGCACGGAGCTGCTCTCTTCGATCGCTCGCTGCGCGAGTACGAGGAGGCCGTCTCGGCCTTCAGCCGTGCGGCGCTGGCCTCGGACATGCCGGCCGCTATCCGTGCGGCCGTCCCGCTTGCGAGTCGGGCCGACGCCACCTACGACCAGTCCGTAGCGGTCCTTCGAGACGAGCTGCAGGCCATCGGACAGCCGACAATAAGACAATAAATTGGGGCCGCTGAGCCACCTGTCGACCTCTGAGGCCCTGCCATCGTGTCCCCCCTTCCCAGGGGCGACCCACGCCTACGGGACATCAGCCTGTCGCAGCGGCCGGAAGGCCGGCAGCCTCAACTGGAGGCGCGACTCTCCTGGAGGGAGGCCACGAGCTCGCCTCTGCCGAGGGACGCGCTCAGCAGGCCGGCGGCCACCGCCTGCCGGCCAGCTAGGATGAATCCTCTCAATAATCGTAGTGTCTCCTTTTGGGCCCGATCGAGCCCGACGCCCCATCCATCGCTCCGCCGAACGGCCGGTCGAGCTCGGCACCTGAGATCAATCTGCCCCCTCCCCGGCTCGACCGCCGCCTTCGTCGCCGATAGGGTGCAAGAAATGGCCCGGGCAACCGTCTTGTTCTGGTGAACGAGCGTCCACGGGAGCGGCGGGATCGCCGGGGGTGCTGACTTGGGTGCATCGAGCCACGACGTAGCCGAGGTGTATCGCCCAACGCCGCCCTCGCTCGCCGAGGCCCAGACCTTCCACGATCTCGTCGACCTGTACCGGCGCCACGAGAGGCGGATCTTCCGCCTCTGCCGGGCCTACCTGATGAACTCCGCTGACGCCGAGGACGCCACCCAGGAGACCTTCATGCGGGCGGCCGGCCGCCTGGCGAGCCTGTCCGGGGATCCGGCTGCCTACCTGACCGTCATCGCCCGAAACGTCTGCTGCAACGAGATCCGCCGCCGCAAGTGCGGTGGGGCCGCCGCGCTCAAGCAGCCCCCGGACGTTCCGCTCGAGGTCGATGGAACCGTCGCCGCTCGGGCCGGGCTCGAGGCCGTCTGGGGAGCCCTCTCGACCAGCGAGCGCAAGCTCCTTTCCCACAGCTTCGCGGGCTTTTCCTACGGCGAGATCTCCGAGCTGACGGGCCGGTCAATCAAATCGGTCTCGGTCGGCCTGACTCGTGCCCGCCAAAAAGCGCGTAACCTCGCCGGTTCGCTCTCGTCCGTCATCCTGATCCCCGCCGGTCTGTGGCGTCGGCGCCGCCACGTCCTGCGCCGCATCACCCGCATCAACCAGGACGTCGCCCCCGTGGCCCAGGTCGCGGCCCAGCAGGCTGGACTCGCCTCCCCAATGCTGGCCACGCTCGTAGCGGCGGCCGCCTTGTCAGCCACCCCGGCGATCGTGCTTCCTTCGCATCACGTGCCAGCGCTTGGAGCGGCCACGGCCGCCGGTGGCACTGGCCATCTAGGCCCGATCCCGGTCCCCGATCCATCAAGCGTCTCGGGAGGACTCGCCTCCGACCCCACCGGACGGAGCCATTCTGGGTCCGGTTCGTTCTCGCCACAGAGTCCCTCCGACATCACTCCCCTGACACCGACGTCGCCCGCGGTCCAGTCCTCTCAGGATGCTGCCAATTGGACTCTCGTGCCGGGCCAGAACGCAAATCCGGCGGACACCAACTTCGCTTCTCTCACACCTTCGCCCACCTACGGCCGCGACCGTACCGTCTTCGCCTCGGGCACCCTCGCCAGCGCTTGTGGTCGTCCAACCTGCCCTGTCCTCTTCCGGAGCAACGACGGAGGCGCGAGCTGGCAGAAGGTACCGGCGAACGGCTTCGCGGGCGGTACGGTCCTGCTCCCGCCCGCATATCCAGTTGATCCCACCATCTTCATCAGCGGTCCCGCCGGGCTGCAGCAGAGCGACGACCGAGGCCTGACGTTCCGCGTCGTGGTTCCGATCCCTGGGCCCATGACAATGGCGCCAGACTCAACGCCTGGAAACGCCAGAGTCGTCATCGGAGCCCAGCCGATTCTGGTGTACAGCGCCGGCACCGGTCAGGTCGCACCCGGTCCGCCGCTTCCCCCTGGGATAACGCCACCCGACGATATCGCGTATGCCGGGCCAAACACCCTCCTGGTCACTGCCGAACAGTTCGATCCCACTGCGTCTGGTCAGCAGGACGGCGTGGTACTCCGCTGTGACGGCGGGAGTACCTGCCAACCCATATTTGTTGCTCCCGGTGTCATCGTGTGGAAGCTGGTCGTCTCCCCGACCTACCTCACCGATCGCACCGTCTTCGCATTCTCCGGCTCGCACATCGCCGTGTCTCGCGACGGTGCAAGCACGCTCACCGAGCTGGCCGGCATGTCCTTTGGTAACCTCAACACCTTGGTACTTGCGCCCAACTACGCGCAATCGCTTCGCTTGACCGTCGGCTCGCGGGTTGCGGACATCTCCGGCCACCAGCGACCGACCCTTATGAAGTCCGCAGATGGAGGCAAGACCTACGCGGCGCTTGCTGGTTCGGGGCTGACCGCCCCCATGTTGCTCAACGCGCTGGTACACCTCCCGGATGGCCGAATCCTGGCTGCTCTGGACGGGCCTCAAATCTTTGGGCTGCGCTGCTCAGCAGATGGAGGCGACACATGGCTTGCAACGTGCTGAGGCGTCGCGCTCATCAACGGATCTCCCGATTCGCACTGCCGATCCTCATTGCTCTGCTCGTTACCGGCGGCAGCACGGCACAGGCGACCTCGCCGCCTCCGCCAGTCCCGACTCTGCCGCTTCCACTTGCTGGGTCCTGCCTGGTCAGCGGCAGCGAAGCGTTCAGCCCTAATGTCACCCTGGTGCCGACCACCATCAACGTCACATCACTCAACGTTAGCGGCCCCTGCTACGACAACGTCTTCAAGAATTCCGTCACCGTGAGCATGAGCGGTGCGGCCGCCCTGCTGTCGTGCAGTACAGGAGACGGCACCGTCTCGGGGTCGGTTTCCTTCACCGTAAATCCGCCCAGTCAAGGGCCCAGCGCCTTCTACCTCGGTGGCCCCGACAGCACGACCCTGACCATCGTCGCTCCGCCGTTTCTCGCAGGCGCGGATCTCGCGTGGACAACTGGGGCGACGACGTGTCCGCTTTCCCCCGGCGCGGCCTCGACCGGGCTGCTGGGCACCTTCACCTACGTCTATCTGTGACGGCAACGGAAGGAGCAGACCCCAAGGCGCCTAAGCGTCAACACGAACCGCCAGGACCGCTAGACTCTACAAGTGTGCTCCGTACCCCTCGGGTCCTGACATGCGCGGCGCTCCAAAGATGACTCCCGCTCGCGAATCCGCTGCGCCCTCGCCCCGATCCAAGCGCGGTGATCGACCCTTGCCCGCCGTCCATTTGCCGGTGGTGCCGGCAAGGCCCGGCCGAACGCGCCGCAATCTCCCGGCCGATGAGTGGAAGCTCCGCATCATTCAGGCAACCCGCGTCCTGTTTTCGGAGCGCGGCTATGACGGGACGACCATGGAAGACATCGCGAAGCTGTCCGGCATCTCGCGGGCACGCCTCTACCGCCTCTACCCAGGCAGGCGCGAACTCTTCGAGGCCATCATCGCCCAGGACGCGAAGAATCTTGCCGGCGAGCTGCTCCTCGAGCTAGCCCAAGCCCAGGGCACGCCTGCCAAGGTCCGGGCGATGGTGACCGTCTTCTTCCGCTTCGTCGAGACGCGCCGTGAGCGCAACCGCGTCCTCTACAGCGACCCCGGCAAAAGCGACCCCGCCCTCACCGAGCTGATGCGCACCGTTCGCAACGCGCTCGCCGACACCTTCGCCCAGGATCTCTTAGTCGCAGTCGCTCCCACCACCATGGATCGGGACGAGCTCCGCCTCATGGCCCACGCCGTGATCGCCATGGCCGAAGGCGCCGCCACCGCATGGGTCAGCGGCCCCCACCTCGACATGGATCGATCGGTGGAGATCGTCACGAACGTCGCCCTGCGCGCCCTCCACGACCGTCAGGTGAAGGACAGCGGGTAGTCCCCTGGCCACTCCCTTAACCGATGGCTCCCTCCAGCCTGGCCGGGCTACCCGAGCCGCGAAGACCGTCTTCTCGCGCCGGCGCACCCGTAGTCATTCCTCCCTCCACACCGTGTTAACCATCAGGGACCGGTTGTGGAGTCCCGAAGCCTCAAGGAGGGTGACACATGCCCTGGCGAACAAGATTTGGCGGCCTTCTCGGGATCGGCCTCGCAACCCTCGCCCTCGCCCTAGGACCGACGACGGCTCGCGCCGAAGGCCCATATCCCCCACCTGGGGACATTTTCATCATCTCAGGAGACGGTACCCTTAACCCTCCGGTCTCCCTCTCGCCGAGCAGCGGAACGTACAGTTTCACCACCACAGGGGCAGCAGACGACTTCTGTCTGTACTACTCCGACGGGGATATCCCCTCGAATTTCCTTCCCGAGCTGGGCTTCTGCAACCTCAGCTCATCCGGCACCTTCACAAATCAAGTCTGTGGTACTGGAACGGCCACTAGCTCGAATGCCACAACCGTAACGACAACTGCCGTCGAGGGTGAAGGAGAGGGGACCGTCTCGAGTGTCGCCTACACCATGAGCTTCACCGCTGGCGTCGGCACTCTGACAGGAACTGCATTCGAGGGTCCAGACCCCGGCGAAGCAGCCGGGAACAACGTGACCCTCACTGGAACACTCACCCTCACCCCGACCGTCGGGAACTGCAGCACAGGCGTGACCGGCTTCCACCTGGCTGGCACTGTCGTCGCCACAGATCAGTAGGGATGACTCGAAGGGGGAGCGAAAGGTCGCTCCCCCTTCCCGCGTTACAGCCCGCACCTCATCCGCGCAACAAACTCGTCCACATGCAGGGGAGGGCCCATGGCCAAGGTTGACGCGTATCACACCAACTCGCCCGAGTACCCGCCAACCCATCGCAATGTCTACCACGACCACGACGACTGCAAATACGGCCGTGAGATCAAGCTCTGGCATCGAGTGCCAGGAACGGGAAACCGACCGCGTTGTGACGAGTGCATCGCGCTTGGCTGAAGAAACCCCACCCGAGCGGCTCGCGGCACGCGTGCCACGTTCCCCGACGCTTTCCTCGAACCCGCCCTTGCAACGGCTCGAAAGGAGCTGACCGTGGATTGGGTGGCGATCTGGACCGGCGTCGGAGCCGTGTGCACGGGCATCACTATGTTGGCGATTGTTGTCGGCGGATTCCTCGCCTACCGCCAGCTGCGCGAGACCGGTCGCAGTAGCAAACTTCAGGGTGCAAGCGTTCTCCTCAGCTCGACCGATCAGGGGGATCTCCGTCCCGTCCGACGTCTCCTGTACGCGACGGGCCTGCAGGAGGATCTCGACAGGGCGCTGGAGCCCCGCGACGGTTCAGACTTCCGGCCCAAGCTGGACAAGGTTCTGAAGGACTACTCCGAGGCGAGCGCCGTCGTTCTCCACGATCAGCTTCATGGGTATGTCGCCTCCTTGGAAACGGTCGCCATGTTTGTGCTGTATGGCCTTGCACCTTACGACATGATGACGGGATACTTCGGCCGCATCGTCCTTCACCACTGGCCACTGTTGGAGACGTACCGGGAACGGGTGCGTGCGGATTATGGCTACAAGGAATTCCTACAGCATCTTGAGCACTGGCACGGCATCCTCGAGAACCCTCAACACGCCCTCGGCGCACGCGGGCGATTCGCCACGCGGAGCATCAACCGAGGCATACGGAAGGCGCGGCTCAAGGCAGTTCGTCAGATCCAGGCGGGATTGCTGAGAAACACACAGCAGCCGATATAGGTTCCAGTGGACTACAAGCCGCGCGCCTGTGAGGCGGTCAGCCGTGCGAGTGTCGATGCGGTTGCTCAGAGTGTGACTTGTTGCGCCCGCGTGCCGCGGATGCAATCCTTCGGGGCACAGGTGGAGCGCCATGGTTGCTATAGACTCGTTGCACCCGCTCGATCTCTGCGTTCAGTTCGGGGTTCAATGAAAACCACTCGCCATCAACTCGGTAGACGTCCAACTTGCGGTGATACTCGTGCTCACTCTCCCGTGGCTCTCCGACGGCGACGGCTAACAATTCGAGGCGTCCGACATTCCCAGTTCGGAACCTGCGGAGGCGCTCCGTTGGCCGTCCCCACCCAATCTTGATACAGTCACGCCCGTCAAACAGGAAGTATACGCCCGCCTTTTTCTGCCAGTCGAGGTGTGCTGCCACCGTCCGTCCCCTCTTCGCTTGTGGAAGGAAGAATGCAGCGGCCGTGCGAATTATGAGACAACCACTTGGGCCCGACGGACATTCGTCTCGGAGTTTGTTGCCCCATGCCCTTCCGGTCCACCCAGGGCCGGTAGCCGCGGGCATATGGATTCTCCTTCCGTTAGCGGGCGAACGCCAAGGTGACCTCGCCTGTCCCCAGCCCCGCTAGCATGGGCGGCGAGAGTTCAGGGGCCCGTATCCGCCGACGAAGAACCTTGCTACACTACGAACACCTGTTCGCCTGGACTCCGACCGAGACGTGATGGCAACACGCAACCACGCCGCGCTCCTCGCCCTCGCTGACGCCACCCCTCACGACTGGCACAAGTTGGCTGCCCTGGTGGAGGAGGCAGGCAGCACCGAGCGTCTCCTCCGACGGGAGTGGTCAGGCTTCGAGACATACGACGTCGACGAGGTCGAACGTCTCGTGGATCGCACCGATCCCGAGGCCATCCCCCGCTACGAATCCACGCTGGAGCGACTTGCCGAGCAGGGCATCCGCATGACCTCGGTCCTGGACGATGACTACCCCATCAATCTGCGCTACATCCACAACCGGCCGCCGTTCCTCTTCATCCGGGGCGACCTGACCGCGCAGGACAACCGGGCAGTGGCCGTCGTGGGAACACGGACCCCGTCCCCAATAGGCGTGGACCACACACATCGGCTAGCGACCGAGCTTGCTCGCCACCACGTGACTGTCCTGTCCGGCCTGGCCCGCGGCATCGACACTGCGGCGCACCAGGGAGCCCTTTCCGCCGGCGGGCGGACGGTCGCGGTAATGGGGACGGGCATCAGCGCCCCGATCTACCCGCCAGAGAACAGGCCGCTGGCGGAGCAGATCGTCGAGCACGGCGCTCCTGGTCTCACAGTTCCGACCAGATGCGCATCCGTCAAAGTTCTCATTCCCACTTCGCAACGTTGTCATGAGCGGAATGGCGGTGGGCACCGTCGTCGTCGAAGCCGGTTCGACCAGCGGAGCCAAGATGCAGGCCCGCTTCGCGCTCGAGCACGGCAAGCGCCTCTTCCTGATGGAATCGCTCGTCGCCGCGCAGGCGTGGGCCGCCAGATATGCCGAGCATCCGGCCACCACCGTCGTCCGCTCCGTCGACGACATCCTGGAGGTTCTCGTGAGCCTCGCGGCGCCTCCGAAGCAGCTGACCTTCGCCTGACCGTTCGTGGCAACGCCCGAGGAGATCACGGATCCCCTCGTCTCCACCTACTTACCCGTTCCACCCGTCGGTCCCGGCGTCTGTGACGTCTGCCACACTTAGCCGGGCGTCGACTTCTCGCGTTGCTACAGCTGCCACCTCACCGTGCAGCATCTCTCACATCCAGTCACCCGAGTGGTTCCCATCTCGCTCTGCGAGCGCAATGGCCAGCTGCATCACGTACTGCGAAAGTACAAGGACTCACCCAACTGGCAGGTCCGCGCACAACTGAGCGTTCAGGTTGCTGCCCTGATGGCCCGCTTCCTCGCCACCCATCGCAGCTGCATCCAGAGGGCAGCCAGCGGAACCTGGGAGGCGCTCACCGTCGTGCCATCGTCGCAACAAGGCACCGGGCCCCATCCCCTTGAGCACGCGCTGTCCCTGATTTCCGGCTGGGATGAGATCCTCGTGACCACGCTGCGCCCGGGCGCAGCGCAACTCGGCCATCAGCAGGCCGATGACCATGGGTATGAGATCGTTGTCGGTGTGGCAGGCCGCTCGTACCTTCTCCTCGATGACACCTTCACCACCGGCGCCCGCCTGCAGAGCGCTGCTTCCGCTCTCCGGCTGGCGGGCGCGCATGTTGTCGCGGCCGTCGTCATCGGCCGCTTTGTCAATCCCGAATACTGCGCAGAGTTGCTTCAGACAGCCAAGACAGATAGGTACGACTTCGCCCCATGTTGCCTCGAGTAGGTTATGCGGTCGCCGAACATGTCCAGGTCATTCGGCCGGCAAGTGAACCACCGCGCCAAGGCAGGCCGATCGGCCCGACGTCAGAGAAGACAAGATTCCCCGAGCCATCGGGCGCAATGCTCATCCGAGCCACGGACTCCGGCCTTGTGGCATACAACTGGCTTGCCATACCACCGGAATAGTCCAGCACGCTCACCTCCAGGCTCCCATCATGAGCGACGTTGAGGACGGTCCCCTTGCCGCTCTCGGCGCTCACCTCCACGTGCACGATGACCTTCATCGACTCACCGCTATCGACCTCGACCGTGGGAAGGCCCAGCGTCTTGGCACCTCCCGCCTCACTCATCGGCCAGGTGCAGCCCCCCGGCGACACCATCTCGGCCCCAAACGCCCCACCATCAACCCGTGCTGCGCCACTGACCGTCAGTGAACCGACGAAGGTCAGCCGCGTCAGAGACGGCGCTGGCAGCGTGCTGGGGCTTATCGATGCATCGCGTTGATGCAACAGGTCGGTCGGCACCGCCGGAAGCGCACAACCGGTCGTGGCCGTCATCAGCACCACCACCGGAACGAAGCACACGGTCCCCGGCGATGGCCTCTCCAAGGCTCTCAGACCGCGGCGCCAAGGACGGCCAACAGGTCGTGGACGGGACCCTCTGACCCCACCTCAGGCACGAGCGGGCTCACCCGCGCGGACTCGGCAAGCGGCTCGAGGGTCATCTCACCCGTGTCATCGATCCGCGCCGTCCCACCCGGCGTAGGCGACATCCCGAGATCGATCAACAATCGACCGCCGTCAATCGTGAGGCTAAGGTGACGTACGACACGCCGTAGCTGGCCGGCTGTCTTGGTGATGTACAGGTCAAAGGTTGCCGCATCGACATGGATCGCGTCGGCACCCACCCGCTGACCCGACGGGGCGACCACCGACAGGTAGTCAGGCACTGCCGAAGCGTCGAATGTCTCTCGCAGGTGCTCGACCACTTTCCCGCTCTCACGTTCCTCGCCTAGGACGCTCAAATCGGCAGAGGCGGACAGATCCTGCAATGTGAAGTCACCCAGGATCGGAGCATCGACCGCGTCGGGAATCGACACCGCCGGCTGGCCACTCCGCTTGAGAGCGACGTCGTGGAGGGTGGCGTCGATGCGCGTCCCAGCCCGATCCGCTGGCGACGTCACCTCAATGATGGTTGGTCCTCCCGACCCCCCGGGGTTGACGATATCGGCGCCCACGCTCACAGACCGGCTGGGTCCCACGATGCCACCGAGCTCTGCACCGGCATTGCCACTGTCAACGCGCACCGTGACGGTGGCGTGCCCCATGGTCCCTTGGTCCAGCGTGCTCTCGATCGTCGATCGGGCACGCCCGATTGCCTCGATCGTCGAGCTGCGCACCGGTGCATCTGATCGACAGGTCCACGAGAGATGGCCATCGACCGCCGTCGCGGTGGAATGCCCAATCGGCCGAGCTCCGGTGTAACTCAGCAATCCCGAACCATCACCGTGGATGGTGACCGACAACGTCGATCCGTCACCTTCCCCAGTGCGAAACTGTTGGCTGTCCCGGCCGGCGTGGTAACTGGTCAGGCTGACCACGAGCAGACCGAGTCGCCGCAGATCTGTCGTCTCGCTCCTGATGTGCGGCAGCCCAAGCCTGGCGCGTACCGTCACCTGGTCGCCACCGGCGTCCCAGACCTGCGCCTCCGGCATGACCACGTGCGTAGCTCCGTACTCGGTGATGGTGGGATCTGTGCACGTCCCGCTGCTGTTCGTCACCGCTGCCGTGAACGGAGCATCGACAAGGACCCCACCCCGGATGTCGACATGCCCCTGAAAGTGCAGTGTCCGAACGACGAGTTGCGAGGCCTCACGGCTCCCACCCGGACTCGGCCCACCTACTCCCGCAGACCCGCACCCGGCAACACACAGGAGAGCAGCGACGGCGGCAGCGATTCGACCCACCTACCCTGCCCACTCGATGACGATGGTGTCCTGCTCCACTGCCACTGTCGCTGCGTTGGGGATGTCCCTTTGTCCGAGCACCAGCCGAAGGTAGCCCGCGGTTCGACGTGCCTGGTCGTTGAGTTCGTACGTCTTCACGGTCCTGCCTTGCAGCGCCGCTGAGCCCCGGTCGGTGCTCACCGTCCGTGTAGGTGGCCGTCCGCGTCGCCTCATCGGTTCGGCTTGGCGATCGGGCTGGGGCCCCTCACTACCAGCGAGCGGCGTCTCCACCCCTGTGGCCTCGTCCACGTCGATCAACGGTATGTCCCTCCAAATCAGGCCGGAGTGTCTCGTCTACCCTCTTCATGGCCCGCCCGTGGTCACTATCCCCTAGTCGCCTCTGCGCAGAAAGTCGTTCAAGCAAAGACACGATCACGCCATGCTCCGCTTATGCGTTTTCACTATCCCCTGGTATCAAGACAGCAAAACTTCCTCTGGCGGCGCGTAGTTTTTCCGCGGCTTCCGTCGTTAACGAGGTGAAGACTGGGTATTCGAGGGGAGAGGGATGCTGAGACCGCATACCGACGCCGCTCCCGGCGACCGCCGGCCCTTTGCCCAGCGACTGGTTCTTCCCGGCTGCATTGGCAAGCAGCGGTTCACCAGCCCCGGCCTCGCACACCAGGTCGCCCAGCGGATGATCCGGCGACGCCACATCGGCATCCGCTCCTACCGCTGTCGCTTCTGCGGCGCCTGGCACCTCGGAACCCCTGAGGACCGATTGGTTCCACCGCGTCGAACGTAATCGCCTACGCACCGTGTAGGCGCAGCCAGCTCGAGAAGGGTTCGGTCCGCTGGCACACGGCCAGCTTGACGATGTCGGGCGACCGCTGTCCCACGAGCACCAGAGCGCTCCCTGGCTGCAACTGGCGGATGGCCGCCGCGGGAAATCGGGGCTGCTCCACCAGCCCGTGGTGCTTGCTGACGCTCCAGTCCACAGTCCATCGCGGTCCCTGCACGTCGGTCCTGGTCACCTGCGGGACCCAGTGCTTCCCCGCGAGCCCCTCGATCCTCTCCAGCGTCTCAATGTCCGCCACGCCGGGCAGGATCACCTTGGCCCCCACCACGCTGAGCAGTCCAGCCGCGACGTCGCGTCCCCATCGGCGCGCTGCCTGGCTCAGGTCCTGTAGCGCGATCAGCAGCACGATGTTCCGCCCCCCTCCTTCGGACGCGATCTGAGGCAGGTTGGGCAGCGGGCAGATGTTGGCGATCTCGTCGAGGGCCAGCAGCAGTGGCTGCGCCACCCCCCCGTCCGCATCGCTGCGACGCAGGGCCGCCACCCGAATCTCTTCGACCAAGCCGACGACCAGGGGCGCCAGGCTGACGGACAGGTCGGCCGGCGCGACGATGAAGAGCGCCGACTGACCCTGCAGGAAGGCATCAGCATCAAACGGGCAGCGATCGCCAGCGTCGGCGCTGTCGAGCACGTCGGTGACATCGAACGGGGCGAGCGCGCCAGCAATCGCCGACCATATGGATCCGCGCTCACGCTCGGGCGTGCGGGCAATCCCGCCCAAAACGGCTTGTGCATGTGACCCGGCTCTCGCCTGGCTGCTCACCAGATGCTCCGCCGGGTCGACCCGCCCGGCATGGACCCAATCCACCACCCTCGACATCCGCAGGTCGCCAATGGAGGCGGCATGGAGCAGTGCCGCGAGCAGCTGCGCGCCCCGACTGCGCCAGTGGTCCACGTCCTCGGTACCGTGCCCGGCGGTGGCGACCAGCGCTCGAGCGCGAGCGCAGGCCGTGTCCCATCGCTCACACCCCCGGAGCGGAGACCAGTCCAGCCGCTGCACCCCGGGCGGCAGTAGCCGTTCGCGTTGCATCGGGTCGCAGCACCACACCTCGCCGCGACGGCCCCGCACGCCGGCACAGACGTCGAGCACCTCCCGTCGCGTGCTGGTGCTCACCACCGGCCCCTGCCACTGCAACACATTGGGGATGACCACCCCAGTGGTCTTTCCGCTCCGTGGCGGCCCGATGACCAAGGCGCCGATCTGCTGCGGGGCCGCGACCCATCCCGCCCGGGCCCGACCAAGCAGCAAACCAGGGGGGATGCCATACGCCGCCGGATCGAGGAGTCGCAGGCGCCGCCGCACCGTGGTGTCGACTCGGCGCAGAAGGCCGACCGCGGCCATTCCCGCTCCCCAGCCGACCGCCATCTCTGCCGTCGAACCCGCGGGGGTGACACCCAGGTCGGCCGCGCACGAGGCCACCCAGATCGCCGGGACGATGGCGAGGCCGACGGGAGCCCAGCCCCGCAGCCGCCGAGGCAGTGGTTGCGCCAAGTACGCGACCACGCTCAGTGGTGCCAGCAGCCATGGGCTCAACAACGATGCGGCGACGACTGCCGTCACCCACAGCAAGGCGCCGCGGTGCCGGCACGTCCATTGCTGGCACCTCTCCGGCAAGCGCTCCCAGACGTCACGGGCGGCAGCGTCGCCGGCATCGAGCCGGCGGGCGACCCTGGCCAGCCGTCCATCGGCGCCCGCCGGGGTCGTCGCCTCAGCGTTCGTCCGGACCGTCCTCCCCCGACCCTGGCCCGATGGACCGCGCCATTACCTCTTCGATGCTCGGTGTCGGCTCAGGGTCCGCCCACGGTGACTCTCGGGGTGGATGCACACCATGGTGGCCGTGAAGCGGCTCGCAGTCGCGGATCAGCGGCGCCAGTCCGCTGCTCCACCAGTCGGCTGCCTCCCGGGCAGAGCTCCCCTCGCCAAATGCATCGCCGCGCCAGTGCGCCAGAGCGAGCAGCCGTTCGACCACCCACCCATGGACATACCAGCACGAGGGAATCTCGACGTCGTCCTCGCGGAGGCCGTCGACAAAGCCAACCAAGTCCGCCCAGGCCTCCGCTCGGACCGGGGGATCGAGGCTCTTGAGGTCCCACGGGACCGCCGCATCGTTGCGGGTGGCGGTCACGCCGCGCCGCGCGACTCGCCTGCGGTCGCCCATTGCTCAAGCTCGGGGATCACCGGAGAGGAAGTCACGGCGCGTGCGATGCGCAGTGCGGACGTCACTGTCACGGCGCGGCCATGCACCGCCGCCGATACGGTCGCCGGCGCCACCTGGGCCAACTCCGCCACTCGGCTCGCTGTCAGCCCGCGCACCCGCAAGGCGCGTAGGAACTCATCGTCGAAGCGGTACTTCATCGTCGGCCTCAGCCCGCAGGCGGGGTCGTCAGATCGATCGCGCCTGGCGGACGAGTGATGGGAACCGAACTGTCGAAGTTGTCGAGGTCGATGGTGGTGACACCGGTCAGGCCGATGACGCCGGTCCCGTTGGTATCCGAGGAGGCGGTGCAGTCGCTCGGTCCCGCCGTCGAGACGCCCGCCCCTGTCTGGGTAAGGCGCAACGGGTACGGCACCCCACTGGCGGCGGCGTCGATCGTGAACGCAGGCTGGCCACGGCCCGCGGCTGCCGCCGTGATGGCGATGGCGGCAAGGCCGCGGACAGTGGTCGTCCCCGCCTTGCCGAGGCTTCCATGGCTCCCGAGAAGGCAACTGCTGATGTGCCCAGGAGCTACGTACGTGCGGGTCAGGGCGGGCAGCCCGCCCGGCGGGATCTTGAGCCAGCGATCGTGCACCCGACCGGCCAGCTCCGGCGGGATCAGGTCCGGGTCGTTCGCGTAGACGTCGCTCCCGATGAAGACGAACGACCGGGTGACTCCACTAGTGGTAATGGACTCCGCGACATTCCCCGCTGTGTCGTACCGGATCTCCGCCGTTGTCGACTGGCCGGCGTTGCTCGTGCTGGTCAAGCGAAGCCGGTATGCCTTGGCGTGAGCGAGCGCGTTGGCAGCATCGGCATAAATCGCGTCGGCGCTCTTGGCCAGCTCGGCGGAGCCACCAGAGGTACGGTCGACGTGGCTCATCACCACGGCGATGGCGACAGCGGTAGCACCCACCGCGAGCGCAACGCTGCCGGCGAGGGGGCGCAGCACGGTGGCTCGCCGGCGGCTGGTCAGCACGCGGTGGGGGAAGGGAGTGGCATCGGCCATCTCGCGGACCGCGCGGTGAGCGAGGCCGCGGACCTGGGTGTCGAAGTCCTCGACCGTCCGCGTCATCGAGGGACCTCCGTCGGCACTGCACCATCGACGTTTGCGCTCGGCGGCTCGATCCCGAGGCTGCCCGCCAGCCGCTGCCGGGCCGCTCGCAGTTGATTCTCGACCGTCCTGGGCGAGCAGCTCAGGATCTCGGCCACGTGCGCTGTCGGCAGATCCTCGCAGTAGAAGAGGACCACGCAGGCCCGCATCCGGGTTGGCAGAGTGCCCAGGGCGTTCATGAAATCGAGCGCATCAGGTGTCCACTCTTCGTGCCGCGGCCGCTCATAGACGCGGGCCAGGCGCAGCAGTTCTCGCACCGCCTGGCGGCGCCGCTTGCTGGCCAGGTGGACCAGCGCTGTCCGCAGCCATGGCCAGGCCGGGTCGCGCAGATACCCGGGGTCACGCCGGATCCGCTTCAGGGCGTCGAGGAACACCTCATGGGCCAGGTCCTCGCCGGCGGCGGGGTCTCCCGTGAGCAGCCGGCCGAGCGCGCTGAGGCGGCGGAACTCGGCGCGGTACACCCGTTCGAGCTGGTCGTCGATCGGATCGCGCCTGGGGAGATCGCCGGCGACGTCACCGACGAGGCGGGAGGACACGGCGCTGGCCATTCTGACTGTCCATGGCCATCCCCGTTGCTCGCTCCCCCTATGGGCAGCAAAGTGTTTTGGCTATCGCCAAAGGACGACGACCAGAACCTGCTGACGCAAACCCTTCAAAGAGAGACTCGTGTCAACTTCGAGCGTGACGCCGCTGCCCATAGGCGGTAGGATTCTGGGCGAGGCGAACGCTCCAGAGGTCGTAGGGGGTGGTGACATGGCGAACGTTCAGATTGCCGTGGTCAATGCGAGCACTGTGCTCGAGGACCGTGACGTGGCGGCAGTGGTGCCCGCCCTGCAGAAACAGGTCTCGCGTGACTTCGCTCCTCCCTGGGGAGCCGACGCCGATCTCACCTTCGTACCAAAGGACGGGACCCCGGCTGCGGGCACCTGGTGGCTGAGCGTCCTCGACAACTCCGATCAAGCCGGCGCCCTTGGATATCACGACTTGACCAACGAGGGGCTTCCGCTGGGCAAGATCTTTGCCCTTAGTGACAAGCAGTACGGCTTGCAGTGGACGGTCACCGCCAGCCACGAGCTGCTCGAGATGCTGGCCGACCCCGACATCAATCAGACGGTCTTTGTCCAGAATGACGCCACCTCGGGAATCCTCTACATGCATGAGGTCTGCGACGCATGCGAGGCCGACAAGTACGGGTACGAGATCGACGGAACTCTGGTCTCGGATTTCGTCTTCCCCGCGTGGTTCGAATCGTTCTGGAAACCGGCAAGCACGCGGTTCGACTACCAGAACCAGATCCAGGCTCCCTTCACGTTGCTCCCCGGCGGCTATATCGGGCTCTTTGACGTCACCGCCGGCACGGGATGGCAGCAACAGACCGGAGCGGAAGCGGCCGCGACGTACGGCTCGCGTCCGCGGCCTGGCAGCCGCCGGGAGCGAAGGCGGACCCCCAGAAATCAGTGGCTGCGCAGCGAGGTCAGGGTCCTCCAAGCAGCCGGGTAACGCGCAGCCCGGACGGGGGCGCAGGCAACGCTTGCGCCTTCCGTCCCCCTCTGAACCGGGAGGTCACGAGATGTCGTTCGAGCAGAACCCCCTTCTCATGGTGCCGTTCATCCTGTCGGTGGTGGCCGGCTACGACATTGCCAAGGCCGCCATCCGCCATCTGATGAGCACCCGGGCGAGGCAGCATGACCGGTAGCGCCGGCCCCGCGCCGGTCGACCCGCGGCCGTTCCGGACCATGCAGCAGAGCCAGGCACCATGGCCCCGGATGACCATCGCCGGATCCCCAGCCAACTACTGGCTTCTCGACTACGACACCATCAACAACATGCAGTGGGTGGTCAGCGCCAAGGACACCCGCATCCCGCTCTTCCCCGACCCCCACGCCTGCATCGTCGGAACCGTCTCCCAGGTCATCAATGAGCAGGACGGCGACACCCATATCTGGGTGACCATGGACGGCACCAGCAAAGGCCGCTTTGCCTGCGAGATCACCCCCCAACAGAAGATAGCGCCGCCCCGGGTGGGCCAGCACATCAGGGTCTACGGAATCTTCCGCTACGACCTGCAGCACTCGTGGCCCGAGATCCATCCTCTTGACCACTGGGAGGTGGTGTGAGCTGGAGGTGGCGATGATCGAGGTCGCGAGTTTCCCCGAAAGTCTTGGGGAGTGGAAGCCTGCCGAGCAGCCGTTCTACTTCGAGGTCTTCGGCGAGACGCGTCCCGTGGTTGACGCGACCTCGCGGGCATCGACGCCTGCGGCTACCCGAGTTACTTGGGTCGCGCATGAGGCGTGCCGCCGCAGGGATTACTGCCTGGGCCGGGAGGGCAGCAGGCAGAACCGCCGGGGAGGCCACTTGGACATCTCCGCGGTGGGCACCGATGGGCCTTTCCTACTAAAGGGGTGCATCGATGTCCTCACGGCACCGCTGTCTCTCGGCGAATCCACACGGAGTCTGTGTCATGGCGGACCACAACGACCCCAACGCAGTCAACACCATCTTCTCCGACGTCGAGCCCAGCGCCGCGGACGTCTACGACCTCTTCGGTTTCCCCAGCCCGGACGTGGCCGGTGGCGAGAAGGTGGTGGTTGCCCTGACCTTCGCCTCCGTGCCCGAGGCGGGGACGCTCGACGCCGACCTGCTCTATCGCATCCACTTCACCGCGCACCCGCGGGTGGTGGCGCCCACCGCCACCGAGCACAGTCTCGAAACCATCCTCGCCTACATCGAGGCGGTCCGCGACAGGTACCTCGGCGAGCTGCGCAGCAGCGAGGTGCGGGTCAACGTCGACGCCGGTGGCCAGGGCACGGTGCAGTTTATCGGCTTCCCCGGCGGTGATTTCACCACCACCGTGCCCACCAATCAGGTCACCGCCGTCGACAGTTCCGGCGGGCACCGCATCCAGGTGTTCCTTGGCGGGCGCGACGATGCCTTCTTCAACGACCTGACCGGCTTCTTCCGATCCATCAACTACGCGCCACAGTTCTACCACGTGCCCCACGACATGGTGGAGGCGCGCGAACTACCGATCCCCAAGACGCTCATCGAGCTGGAGGGCAACGTCCTCTTCAACTTCGACCCGGCCAACCCCGAGTTAGGACACCACGGGGTCAAGGGCACGCTGCCGGCAGGGCCGTGGACCTGGACGGGCGACCGCTTCAAGAAGGACGCCGACGGAAACTACCGCTTCGTCTACACGGGGGTTGATGCCCAGGCCGGCAAGAACGTCAACACGGTGGTGCTGGAGATCCCGCTAGGCTTCGTCACCGCCTCGCCAGCCGAGCACCGCATCGTCAACACCTGGGCCGAGAGCTGGGTTCGCCTAGGGGTGGGCAAGGTGCCGGGGATCCACGAGCACCATCCCTTCTGGCAGGAGCATCCCTGGGCCCTGCTGCACCGCCTCACTCTCGATGGCGAGCTGCGTCGCTACAAGCTGGTCGACACGGTGGGCCAGCCCTTCGCCGACGCGGCCCTCAGCGAGCGCGAGGACAGCCGCCAGGTGGGCGCCAACAACGTCGCTCTGGGGCCGCACTTCATCAAGCGGCTGGCCCACCTCGGCTGGGGCTTCGGGCCCTCGATCACCGCGCTGGGCCTGCACACCTCGTTCGACCACGACAACTCGCCGGTCTCCGTGCATCGCACGTACGAGCTGGCGGTCGACGCCTTTCCCCGAGTGCGCAGGACGATCACCCAGCAGCTGCGCATGCCCGACGAGTCCTGGAACCCGCGCGGGCTGGACATCCCGCTGCGCCGCCCCTATGAGATCTTCATCCCCAACGTGTGCGCCATCGACATGGACACCACCGGCACCTGGCCCTTCGGCCGGCGGCTGGAGGACCAGGTGGCGACGCGTTTCCTCTCGATGTTCCTCGACCATGAGGCGACGCTGAACGGCAGGTCGTACCACGTGGAGATGCTCAGCAACCAAGCGCTGTGGGACGCGGTCCCCATCGTGCCCAGGACGCCGCCCAACCCGCTGCGCAACGACAGGGACTTCCTCGACCACTTTCCCTACCTGGCCGAGCCCTGGTGAGGAGGGGGCAGAGATGAAGCAGTCGCTGTCCTCCCGGGTCTTCACCGGCATCACCGAGGCGGTCGACCGCGTGGTCGGCTGGGACAAGTTACCCAAGCCGCTGGGCATCGTCACCCTGGTCGGCATCCGTGACAAACTGCGGGCGGAGAACCTCTACGATAGCGGCAGGGGACCGCTCGACCGCCCACTGCCTGCTACCTCGGTGGACCGGTTTGCCTTGATCTCGCGCACCGTCGACGGCACCTATAACGACCTCAACTCACCGCTGATGGGCAGCCTGGGCAGCCGCTTTGGTCGCAACGTGCCGCTTAGCCACGTCTTCCCCGACGAGCGCCACATGCTTGATCCCAACCCGCGGCTGATTAGCCGCCGCCTGCTCACCCGCGACACCTTCCACCCGGCCACCACCCTCAACCTGCTGGCCGCCGCGTGGATCCAGTTCGAGGTGCATGACTGGTTCAGCCACGGCAAAAATCAGCCCACCGATCCGTGGCAGATCCCGCTAGAGGCGGATGACCCGTGGCCGGAGCGGCCGATGAAGATCGCGCGCACCATGCGCGACCCCAGCGCCGACCCCAACGGACCCCCCACCTTCGTCACCGCCGACACGCACTGGTGGGACGCTTCGCAGGTCTACGGTGACGATCCCGGTTTCTGCCAGCTCCTGCGCTCCGGTCAGAAGGGGCGTCTGCGCGTGGACGAGCACGGCTTCTATCCCCCCGATGTCGACCAGCATCTCGACCTGTCCGGCGTCGCCGGCAACTTCTGGATCGGCCTGGGACTGCTCCACTCCCTGTTCATGCTGGAGCACAACGCAATCTGCGACATGCTGGCGGATCGCTATCCGATCATGTCAGACGACGACATCTACCGTAAGGCTCGCCTGATCAACGCGGCGCTGATCGCCAAGATCCACACCGTCGACTGGACGCCGGCGATCATCGCGCATCCCACCACGGTACTGGCTCTGCGCGCTAACTGGTGGGGCCTGCTCGGCGAGCGCGTCGACAGGCGTTTCGGCCGGCTCTCCAGGTGGGACGTGCTGCGCGGCATACCCGGCTCGCCCACCAACCATCACGGCGTGCCCTACTCGCTGACCGAGGAGTTCGTCGCCGTCTACCGGATGCACCCCCTCATCCCCGACGACTTCACGTTCCGCTCCCTGCGTGACGATCGTGTGCTGCAGACGCACACGTTGCCCGAGGTGGGCGCGCTGGAGGTGCGCAAGCGGCTCGACGAGATGGCCATGAGCGACATCCTGTACTCCTTCGGCCGCTCCAATCCCGGGGCCATCACCCTGCACAACTACCCGCGCTTCCTGCAGAACTTCAACCGGCCTGACGGCACCCTCATCGACCTAGCCGCCATCGACATACTCCGCTCACGCGAACGCGGTGTCCCGCGCTACAACGAGTTCCGCCGCCTCTTCCACCTGCGCCCGCCACGCAGCTTCGACGAGCTGACCAGCAACGCGCAGTGGGCCACGGAGCTGCGCGAGATCTACCACGGCGACATCGAGCGGGTCGACGTGACCATCGGCATGTACGGCGAGCGGCTGCCGCGCGGCTTCGGCTTCAGCGACACCGCCTTCCGTATCTTCATTCTGATGGCCTCGCGCCGCCTCAAGAGCGACCGCTTCTTCACCGTCGACTACCGGCCCGAGATCTACACCCAGCCGGGCATCGACTGGGTCGAAGGCAACTCGATGCGCACCGTGCTGCTGCGCCATTACCCGCAGCTGGAACGGGCGCTACGCGGCGTGGCCAATCCCTTCGCGCCCTGGACTTCGATCGGCGCCGCCGCATCGTGAACGCCAGTGCGCGCACTGGAGGCTCACCATCATGTCAGCACTGACCCTCGCCGATGCGCCCCGCGTTGCGCTCGCCGCCGTCCGGCTGGTCAACGGCGGCGCCGCGTTGGTCCTGCCCAGGACGTTGGGTCACCGCCTCGGCATCGATCCCGACGCCAACCGCGCCGCGAGCTATGTGCTGCGGCTCTTCGGCATCCGCACGGTGGTGATTGGGCTTGCCCTCGTCGACAAGGACCCGGTGGTACGCGCCAACGCCGTCGCGGTGGCCGCCGTGGTGCATGCCAGTGACGCGGCGTCTGCGGCGCTTGCGGGCCTCACCGGCCAGCTTCCCCGCCGGGCGGCGCTGACTGCGACGGCGATCTCCAGCGTCAACGTGGCGCTGTCCCTACTTGCCCGCCGCGCCCAGATCGCAGCTCGCTGAGCCGCCGATGAGCGAGGCGGCGTCCTATGACTACATCGTCGTCGGCTCAGGCGCTGGCGGCGGACCGCTGGCCGCCAACCTGGCCGAGGCAGGGTTCAGCACCCTGCTGCTGGAGGCCGGCGGTGAGCACGAGGACCTCGCCTACCAGGTCCCCTGCTTCCACGGCCTGGCCAGCGAGGATCCTGACATGCGCTGGGACTACTTCGTCCGTCACTACGCCTCCGAGGACCAGCAGAGGCGCGATAGCAAGTTCGTTGCCGACCGAGACGGCGTCCTCTATCCGCGCTCGGGCACGCTGGGCGGCTGCACCGCGCACAACGCGATGATCACCGTCTACCCGGGCAACCAAGACTGGGACGACATCGCCGAGCTGACCGGGGACGCGTCCTGGCGGAGCGAGGGCATGCGGGGCTACTTCGAGCGCCTCGAACGCTGCCGCTACCGGTGCCGCGGGCTGCCGCTTCCCCCCGGCGGGCGGCTCGCCGGGCTGCTGCGTTCCACGCCGCTTCTGCGCGACTTGTTCGGCAACCCGTCCCGCCACGGCTTCTGCGGCTGGCTGCCGGTCAGCGCCGCCAAGCCCAAGCTCGCCCTCGGGGACTGGGAGGTGGTGGACATGGTGCTGGCCGCCGCCCAGGAGACGCTGGCGGAGCACATCGGCAGGCCGCTCACCCGCCTGGAGAGCCTTGAGGGCTACTTCGATCCCAACGACTGGCGCGCGGTCACCAGCAGCATCCAGGGACTGTGGCGGACGCCCGTCTCCACCGACGGCGTTCGCCGACACGGCGCCCGCGAGCGCATCCGCGCCGTGGAGCGGTCCCACTCGACGCTGACCGTGCAGAGCGGTGCGCTTGCAGCAGCGGTCCTCTTCGACGGCGACCGCGCCGCGGGTGTGCGCTACCTGCGGGGCGAGCACCTCTACCGCGCTGACCCTCGCGCCGCCTCTGCGGCGAACCCGGTCGAGTGCGAGGCGACGGCACGGCGCGAGGTGATCCTCTCCGGCGGTGCTTTCAACACTCCTCAGCTCCTCAAACTCTCCGGCATCGGTCCTCGTGCGGAGCTGGAGCGGCACGGCATCGCAGTGCGTGTCGACCTCCCTGGTGTCGGGGAGAACCTGCAGGACCGCTATGAAGTCGGCGTGGTCAGCCGGTTGCGGCGCGACCTCGCGCTGCTGGGCAGGTGCAGCTTCGCGCCGCCGCAACCCGGGGCGCGGCCCGATCCGTGCCTATCCGAATGGCGGACGGGCAAGGGCGTGTACACCACCAACGGCGTGGTCGTCAGCATCGTGCTGAAGTCCGATCCCGCGCATGACCAGCCGGACCTGTTCGTCTTCGGCCTGCCGGCGTCCTTCCGGGGCTACTACCCCGGCTACTCCGAGGTCCTCGAACGAGGTCGCCGCTCCTTCACGTGGGCCATCCTCAAGGCGCACACGCGCAACAAGGCGGGCAGCGTGCGGCTGCGCTCCGCCGATCCGCGCGATGTGCCGCTGGTCGACTTCCACTACTTCGAGGAGGGCGACGACAGCACCGGGTACGACCTCGACTCAGTGGTGGCCGGCGTACAGTTCGTGCGGCGCCTAATGGCCAGGGCGTCGGGAATCACCGAGGCCGAGGTCGTACCCGGCTCCGAGGTCCAGACCTCCGACCAGATCCGCGAGTTCGTGCGCAACGAGGCCTGGGGACACCATGCCTCGTGCTCGTGCCGGATCGGACACCCCGGCGATCGCATGGCGGTGATCGACAGCGAGTTCCGGGTGCGCGGCGTTCGCAATCTGCGCATTGTCGACGCGTCGGTCTTCCCGCGCATCCCCGGGTTCTTCATCGTGTCGGCCGTCTACATGGTCAGCGAGAAGGCGAGCGATGTGATCCTCAGCGCGGCGGGGGCACGGCCGGCGCGGAGGCGCTGACCGGTCGCGTCCCTGTGCAGTCCTCGAGCGTGCCGCCGAGCCCGTCAAGAATGGCGGCGGCGCGCATCGCGCCGTGGTACCCGAGCGAGCGGTAAGCGTCGAAGCGCTGGTCGTCGAAGAACTGGTCGAGGGTGGAGTCCATGGGGAAGCGCGCGTCGCTCTCGGCGTAGGTGCGCACATCCACGGGCACATCCTTTGGGAGGTGGTTCTTGACGATGACCAGGCGCCCGGTTCGCCCGTCAGGGTAGCGGATCCTTCCCCGCGCGCACATCGACACGCACCGGCGGGGGTCCTTGGGGTCGTGCGCAGACCCGGGCCACAGCTCATCTACCTCCACCTCGACGGTGACGTTCAGCTCGTCCTTGGCGAGGGTCATGGCCTGCCCTAGCGCGCTGAGCGGCTGGTCGCGATCCTCGCTTGCGTCGAAGCAGACGATGCGCGTGCAGCCGCGCCGCAGCAGCTCGACCAGGCCGAGGTTCTCCCAATGCCCCCCGTCGGTGACGTATACGTAGGGCAGGCGCAAGCTGTTGCCCCCGAAAGCCTCGCGCAGCGAGTAGGACCAGCCCGGGCGCAGCCGCGCGGGCGGCGTGCCTACATCAGGAGGAGTATGCACATCGACCTGTTGGGCGAGGAAGCGTGACCGCCGGCGCGTGAGCCTCTGTTCCATGCCGGAGCTGGCCACCGGGGCCAGCGGACGGCGGCGTGCAGTCTCCAGGTCAGGCAGCCAGCGCGGGTTGGGCAGCCACATGCCGAGACGCACATCAAAGAGTGCCTGCAGCAGCCGCCATCCCGGGCGCGTCGTGCGCCCCATCAGCGGCGAGAACGCGGCACCAGCGATGGCCATCATCCCAGGTAGAGTGAGCACGCCCTCGCCCGCCGCTTCCTCCATCACCCGCGTGGGCGCGTAGCCGGTGAGCGGGCCCCCGCAGCGCTCCTTCTCGAAGGTGAAGACGCCGACGAAGCGCCCGGGCGGCACCACGTCGTCGTTCACGTTGACCGAGGCGCAGATCACCAGCCGCGGCATGCCCGTGACGTCCAGGGTGGAGAAGTCGATGGCCTCCCCCCACGGCGGCTCCGCGGTGGTGATGCGACCATTCGTGTCCTTGGCACGCAGGCGGATAAAAGCGGTCGACAGGCGTTCGCGGTAGAGGATGTGCAGCGGCGCCCGTACCTCGTCGTCGAGCAGCCAGACCGCGACCAGGAAGGCGAGCGAGCTGACCACCCACATGGCGGTGTCGAAGCCGTCCCACCGCGGGCCGCGGCTGGCCGACACGTAGGCGACGAGCAGGAAGCCCACCAGTAGCACCAGCGGTCCGGCCACATACGCAGCGACCAGCGTGATCACGCGCCTGAGGGTGCTCGCGGCGGTGTGCGCCCGTCCCGCGATGCGCATCAGCATTGCGATGAGCCCCAGGTCGGCACCGGCGGCGCCGGTTAGGTGTCGCACGTCGTCGCCGAGGCGCGAGAACACGATGGGCACCAGGCAGAAAAGCACGCCAGCGAGCACGCCGAGGCCAACGAGGCGCACCGTCCAGATCTCGAGCGCAGCGTGTGCGGCATCGACGTGCCGTCCCTTCGCGCGCAGCACCAGCCACAGTAGCCAGATCACCACGGTAGCCACGGCACTGACCACGGCGACGGTCAGCGAGGTGCCGGCGCCTTCCGCGCGACCCGCCACATGCACGCCGGCGGTCGCCGCGACCGCGCCGACAGCCGCCGCGAGCCCAGCGATCGCCGTCGCCGAGCGACGGATCCGCTGGCACTCCGTGTCCGCCGGGGGAATGGGGCGGATGCGCTCCAGGCCTTCGCGCATCAGCAGTTGGAGCGCGGCCAGCGCCAGCACACCGCCGCATCCGAAGATCGCCACACTGCGCACTGCGGTGAGGTCGATGCTCGGGGTCGAGCCCTGGACCGACGCGAAGCGCAGATGGGGGAGAGCGAGGAGGAGCCAGCCGTAAAGCGTGCCCAGCAGGACGATCAGGGCCGCGAACGGCAACAGGCGCCGGATGGCGCCGTAGAGGATCACCGACACCCCCCAGACGCGCCCGACAAGGTCGGGAGCCAGGTACTGGGTGTGATTGCGAAGGTTGACAGTTTCGGGCGCGGTCAGCGACCAGGGCGGAGGCGTGCGCAGCAGCTCCTCGACAGCGGCGGCGGACGCACCGGCGGGTGGGTGCTTTCGGGTCAGTCCGAGGAGCGCGGCATGCGCGACGGCGAGGTAGCCACCGCCCGAGACGGCGGAGAGGTAACACGCCTTCTCGAAGTAGCCGCTGGAGTGGTCGCGCAACGCCTCGAGGCCCCCAAGACAAAACGAGGCCGCGCGGATGCCTCCACCGGAGAAGCAGATGCCCAGGCGTTCCGGCGTGGGGGCGCCGCCTCCGCCTCCATCTCCGCCTCCGTCTCTCGTCCCGGGGGGCAGGTGGACATAGTTGCTCCAGTCGGTTCCGGTGGCGATGTCCTCCGGGTCGATCTCGGCGATCCCGGCGAGCGGTGCGGGACGCGAGCCGAGCAGCCACCCTAGCAGGCCGCCGCGTTGCGGCACACCTGGCATGCCCGATGCCGATCCGACACCAGCGGTCAGCTTGAGCGAGGGCGGTCGGGGCTCAGCCATCACGTGCCTCCTGCCGCTGGCCGGACGGACCTGTCCGCGACGACACAGTTGCCAAACGCTTGTCACCGCGGATCGCCGGCCGCGACCCCTCCTCACCGGCCTTCCTCCCTGGCCACCCAAGTAGCTCCCGCCCAGCAGCCTCGCATTGCCGAACCGCCGTTGCCCTCCAGCGTCGTCGGGCGGATACGGTGGCCGAAGGATGACGTACGGCACCTTTGGCACGCTCACGGCTCAATGTGTTGCGGACAACGCCTCGGCTCTGTGCCTCAACCAGGCCACCCGCGGCGTCGACGATCACGAAGGCATAGGTTCCAGCGCGCCTCAACGCTGTTCCCCCGTGACGCCGAGCCTCAGCGAAGGGGATAACCCAATCGACAATCCCCGTCCGTGAGTACGGCCGACACCTCGCGGCTCCAAACCCATCAACGCTGCCTGACTCATCGCGATCCAGACGTGTCTGGTCGTTCTGCAGCAAGGCGTCGCCGTTGGAGGTCGTCTAGAACGGCTTTGGCGTAATCTGGATTCATGTTCGCGGCGAAAGTCTGGGCGCTGTCCTGGGAGTCTCGGCTCGCCGTACTCAGAGTCTTGGATGCATCGGCGCTTGCCGCGGCTGTCGCATGAATCCCGAAGAACGCGGTAATGACCGTACCGATGACACCCGTCACCGCCCCGAGCACTGCAACCACGTCCTTGGCGTCGCTAAACTTGACGATTGTTCCCGCAAAAACGCCACCAATCGCTAGTAAGCCTGCGGCCACCACCACGGCCCCGATGATGCCGCGCTTCCAATCAGGCGGTCCATTACCGTTCGCCATTCTGCTCTCCTCTGTCGGCCAACGCGGTATCGGGATCGTGAAGTCCACGAGCCGCCCACCCGTAGCACCGGCGACTGCGCGATGACCGCGGATGAGGACCCGTCCCACCCGGCCAGTTGTCATCGCCGTCGTCGGTGCGGAAAGCCATGCCATCGGTGCCGCTCTCGGTCCCTGTGCCCGCCGCGACGCTCCCGCCGACCATGCTGAGGGAGTCGACGCGCTGGCCGGCGAGCCCGACCACCGACCACGTGTCTGACGACAAGCTCAAGACGATCATCCGCCAGCCGCGTTGGGTCGGCGATCCAAAGGAGACCCTCTTGGACAAGCCGGCTAGCAGGGCCCAACGCCTGATGTCGAAGCGGCAGGCCAGCCCGACCACCACGCGAGCGACGCCGTAGCTTCGCGACCTCCTCCATCGCGGGCTCGGGCGGTGACCACCGTACCGGCATTGACGGCGTGTCGAGAGCAGCAGGGCGGCGGCAGGCAAGCCAGCTCGGCTATCGACGCGGGAACTGCCCGCGTGAGTCTCGCTCATGCCCCTTGGTCCCACCAAACAAGGCGAGCGGCCCGGCAGCACCGAACTCGCTGCCAGTTCGCCATGCCTAGACTAGACGCCGAGGGACCAACATGCCCGGCGGGTTCCGGAACGTCCGAGGCGCAGCAGAACTCGCAGCGGTAGCACCGTATGCGGAGGTGGCGTCGCCGATTCATGCGTCTAGCGAACAAGTGCGCGAGCCCGGGATTTGGAAAGGGGCGCTTGCCCGTCCAGCCCGGAAGCGCCCGACGCTCGCGGAGGCGCGGGGGCAATCGGCAGCCACCCCTGTGGAAAGAGTCACCCATTGGTCCTCCACGTCATATGATGGGTACCCTCTTACATCACACTTGGGCGCGGGGGAAAGCTACGTCCGCGGGGCCTCTAACACTCGCAACGGCTTGAAGACTTACCGTCCTGTCGGCGACCATCCTCTACAAGGACGGACGCGGCGGGCAAAAGCTACAGGGGCGCCGACGGCCGTTAGGCGCGACGTTAACCGGTGACACACTCAACCGCCCGGAACTCTGGCGGCTCAGGGGGACGCGCTACGGACGAGGGGTATGCGTGGGCAGGTCGCGTGCTTGCCGTTAGCCGGCTGCCTAGGGCAGCTCGCGTCTACCCGTGGACCGGCCGAAGTGGTCTCGAGGGGTTTGAGCTGTCTGCGCGTACTGTGCACGCGCCCCAAAGCTGCACAGCCTAGGGCGACTGGCGGCATGCAAGAGCCGCACCGTCGCCGTGCTCACCGAGCCGCCGACACCTTGCCCAGCCCCACTATTGAGGGGCGAAGTCGCCACGGCACTCGGGGCTGACGGAGCGTCCACACGGAGCCGCATCCATGATCAAAGCCCTCTACTCGGACTGGCGCCCGAGTGCTGACTATGCTCAGGTTACGCGGCGCTATGCTGCGACCCATGTGGCCATGGTCGCAGGTGATCACCATCATTTCCCTCGCACTCGCTCTCATCGTCGCGGGCATGATTGAGCTCATCCGCGAGGTGCATGGTGACCGCCCTCCGTGGTGGTTCGTGCCAGTCGTTCTCACATGGTGATTTGGCGCCGCCCTAGTGGCCCTTGCCGCTAAGCGAACCCCGAGTAGCAGCCCGAAGCGAGGGTCCACCACCGTTTCCCCGTCGGCTGGCAGGGGAGCTACAGGGGGAGCCGGGGCTGGCTTCTGGAACAGTTGCTCGACGAGCAAGTCTAAGTGGTGCACGGGAAATGATGAATGGATCGTGGTGTGGACTTCTCATGAACACACGCGGCAGGCGTGGAATCCGCGAGCGCCGCCATAAGGCCACCGAGGCGCCGTCGACCAACTGGCCAAGCTGCGGCGAGGGCACGGCTACAAGATGGGCAAAAGTGACCGTCGGGCCCTATCCAGCTCAGTCCGAGTACGCCTCGGGCTCCTCCCTCCGACGGAATGAACACGGAAGTGCCGTGCCCTACTCTACTTGATCACCCTCGGGTAGACGACAGAGCCCACTCGGGCAGCGCAACGCCGTGGACCACGGCACGGTGCATCACATAGTCGCGGGCGACGTCGTAGGGGCTCCTCCGGCTCTCCCCATTGCTCCACCCGCACTGACACGCAGCCGTCTCCGTGCCGTCGGACCGATGCAGAGTTATTCGGCCCCATGGAGCCGGACGCGTGCTCATCCTATCGCCGAGCAGCAGCGGCGATCGCG
>Ga0209471_1000197_pt1 | contig 44421 bp, 37 predicted proteins | sample GraSoiAngelo_128_FD_185885 | JGI IMG/M metagenome (GOLD analysis project Ga0209471, IMG submission 185885) | Grasslands soil microbial communities from the Angelo Coastal Reserve, California, USA - 14_0927_12_20cm (SPAdes) (version 2) | ecosystem: Environmental > Terrestrial > Soil > Grasslands ... | reverse complement strand
ACGCGGCGCACCTCGCCCTCTTCGCCATTGACCGCGTGGGGGGACGGAGCGACTTCACCCGGGACTTCGCGGGCAAGCTCGCGCAGGTCCAACTTGCGACGATCACGGCAAGCGGTGTCTCGACGCGGCCCACACTCGCCCTCCGCTCGATCGAGGGCCAGGTACTCGCCGACGGCTCGGGAGCGGGAACCGCCGCGAACCCCCTGCCGCGGCGCGACCCCGCCGCGCTCCGCGCCAAGATCACGGCCGCGAACGGTGACTCGACGGTGTACGCGTTCGACCGGTTCGGCCAGCCGACCCGCGTCGAGTTTCGGAATCCCCAGGGCCAGTGGCGGACCGATACCACCACCTACAACGCTCAAGGGCAGGTCACGACCGTCACGACCGCCGAGAAGGGCAGCACCACGTACACGTGGAGCGGACCGGATCTCGCCGGTGTCACGAATAACAACACCGGCAGCAGCACGGCTCTCGGCTATGAGAGCACGTATCATCAGGTCAAGACCGTGACGGTCGACGGGAACCTAGTGCAGCAGAACTTCTATGGCACCCTAGGCCGGCTCGACAGCACGAAGGTCGGGACGTCGAAGACCGCGTACACCTACGACACGCGGGGCCGGGCGCTCACCGTCACCGACCCCCTGGGGCATCAAGCGAGCGCGAGCTACGACGCGACTGGGATGCAGAACACGCATTCCGTCACCACGCCCGATGCAAACGGTGTGTCGCGCACCACGACCTACGCCTATGACGCCGTCGGTCGGGTGCAGAGTATGACGGATCCGACCGGCCGCGTGTTCACAACCAACTACGACCCTATCAACCGCGTCACGAGTGCTACGGGGCCGCTCGCGACGACGACCAGCTTCGGCTACAACGATGCGACCCGCACCTACACGGTGACGGACCCGAAGAGCCAGGTCTATCAAGACACGCGCAACGCCCTCGGTTGGGTCGAGACGCGGACCGATCCCCGGGGGGGCGTCGAGCGTTTCGCCTACGACATCTCCGGGAACGTGCAGTCCTACACCAACCGGCGCGGCGGCGTCGTGAGCACGAGCTATGACGCGCTGAGTCAGCCGCTCACTGTCACGGCGGACGGCCAGACGACGACCTTCGCGTATGACCCGGTCAATTACTGGTTCGCCGTCTCCAACGGCGAGAGCACGGACACAGTGAAGCTCGACGCCAAGCGCCGCCTGAGCCAGGCGATCACGTACCGCGGCGGGGTGCGCTATCTGCTCCAACCGAGCTACACCGCCGAGGGCCAGCGTCGCCTCCTCGAGGTGGTGGCGCCGTCGTGGACCCGGGACATCCAATACGGCTACGACGCGCTGTTTCGGCTGAACTACCTGCGGAATCAGGGCGGCCGGGCGGACAGTATTGCCTACACCGCCGAGCACCTCCCGAGCACGGTGACGCTCCCGATCACCGTAAGCGGGACCACGAAGCTCACCGAGGCCTTCAGTTACAACCCGGCTCACCTGCCGACCGCGTTGAACTACAACAGTGGGATCGGTAGCAGTGTGGGCCGCAGGTACTCATACGACGCCCTTGGCCGCGCGGCGACGATCACCCGAGGTATTCCGCCGGGGAATCCCAACGCGGGCGAGTTCCAGGACGAGGTCCAACGCACGCTCGGCTACGACGCGCTCGGGCGGCTGAGTCACTACGACGATGTGCACAACTGGCAGCAGGATAACGGCATCGTCTGCCCCGACCCGTTCGATCTCACCACCTGCTACCGGGACGTCATTCCCCACTCCGACCTGTTGCGCCAGCAGGACTTCGCCTACGACTCGGTGGGGAACCGACGCGACTTGGGCGCGGTCATCGAGAACGGCAACCGCGTCACCGCGTTCAACGGCTACACGCTCGCCTACGACGCCGACGGTAACTTGGTCACCAAGACCACGGCAGGTATCACTCAGACGCTCAGCTGGAACACGCGGGGCCAGCTCGTGTCAACGGTGAGGCACGACACCACGACCTCGTTCGGTTACGACGGGTTCGGGCGGCGTGTCCGCAAGACGGTCACCCGTCCTGCCTCCCCTGGGGTGGAGCAGATCCTGAGTGACATCCGGTATCTGTGGGACGGCGACGACCTCGTTATGGAACTCGACGCTGCCGGCAACCCACTGCGAGAGTACAGCTACTTTCCCAGGATCGACCGGCCGTTTGCCATGCGCCGCTCGAGCGACGGGGCGCTGTTCTATTACTCGCAGGAGTTGCCTGGGCACGTCGCCGGGCTGATCAGCGCGGCCGATCAGGTGGTGAACAGTTACGAGAATGATCCCTGGGGCCAGCCCATCAACACCACGGAGCAGGTGCCTCAGCCGTTGCGGTATGGAGGCCGGGAGTACGACACGGAGACCGGGTTCTACTACCTCCGCGCGCGCTACTACGACCCGCAGCTCGGACGGTTCATCAGTGAAGATCCGATCGGGCTCGACGGCGGGATCAATCCGTTTGCCTATGTGGGCGACAATCCTGTCAATGCAAGCGACCCCTTCGGGTTGGCTGGTTGCGCTTCAGGTTACGACATAGTGATCGAAATTGACCTGGATGCGGGCACGATGACGTTCATCTGTGAATCGCCGAATGGCGGAGGGAGTTATGTCCTCGGCAGTGTGGGCGCTGTGACTCTTCCGCCGCTCACGGTGAATGCAGACCCGCCCGCCAACCCGTTCGTTGAGTTGGACGAGTTGCAGAAGCGCGGGGATGAGTTTGCTAAGAGTGCCATGCAGTACAGCCTGTCGTTGCAGTCACAGGGCGTCAGGTGGCAGAAGGGCGAAGGCCCCGGATTCACCGACTGCAGCCATTTCGTCTGCCGGGTGCTCAACGTTCCGTATCAGACATCACACCAGATCACGAACAGCCTCTGCTTCGCACCCGTGTCGTCATCCGAAGCGCGCGCCGGTGATGTCATGTACAGCCCCCAGGGCCACGTCGGCATTTACGTGGGCCGGACCGACTCGCAGGGGCGTTGGGAAGGAATCGACTGGGGCCAGCGCATGCCCAACGGAAGGACGATCAGCAAGTGGGGGCCTGGCGGCTGGTACCGCGGACCGATTTCTTTCTATCGTCCCCTGTGTTGAGCAAGGGTACGGAGAAAGTCAAACATGAGATTGAGATCCATACTAGCTCGTTGCGTGCTTGCCTGTTGCGTTGGTAGCGCCGTCTCATGCAGGACGAACTCAGTTCCAGGACGAGCCTACGCGATTCCGCAAAGCGTTGTGGCCGCGTTCAAGACGAGCGCGGAGAGTAGCTATTTGCTAGTTCTCGTCGACGGGGAGCCGCTGCCCGAAAGGGACGGGGAGGTTGGACAGGGCGGGTGCACGGCCAATGTCCAGAGCGGCTGGTATCGCCTCTCCGGGAACGAATGGCAATCATTCGACAGCGTGACGACGACGTGCTCCCGGACTAACAGGCCAGCTCTAGCCAGCAGACGGCGCTCGGGAACGATCAAGCACGCGGGTGACACGCTGGTGTTTAGTGGATACGATAGGAAGCTCAGAGCGTACGTTGTGGCGGACCGCGGCCTGTTGCGCGGAGACACGCTTCGGACCGGCGGGCTCCTGTTCGATGGCCCTCCCCGTGTCTACCTTCGGCGCAAAATACCTTCCGAATAGGCTCCCCACGCCCATTGAAGCAAGAAATGGGGACAGCCCACCGCAGGTTGCACCGGCTTCTCTCCCGGTGGCTGAGGATCGTCTCGCTCATCCGCCCGATCCCACCGATTATCCCACCAGTTTCGGTTCGCCATCGGGCAGTTTCAGGCCTCCTCGTTCCTCCGGGCCTGGGGCGAACTCTTTGTTTTTCCGCCACATTCCGCGGAGTGCCTCCGAGACTTCTTGACTTTTAATCCGTAGGTCCTGGGTTCGATCCCCAGCCGGGTCATCGCCTGTTGCGAATCCGCCACACGCTCCCAAAAAGCACACACCTGTCGTAAGCTGGGTCCAGAAAACAAATTGTACCGCGGCAGGGGACAACCAGCCGCTGCCCCCCTTTCTTCCCCACCTGCCAGGAGGTGTGTGCATGCACCGCATTCTGAGACTCTGCGTCGCCGCCTTCCCGCTCGCTGTCGCGGCCGGATGCTATCACGCCACAGTCGACACGGGGCTCACTCCATCCACGGTCGTCGTTCAGAAGAGCTGGGCTTCCGGATGGCTGTTCGGGCTCGTCCCACCGAGTACCGTAGAGACGGCCGCGAAGTGCCCGCATGGCGCGGCGAAGGTCGAGACACAGCACAGTTTTCTCAACATGTTCGTGCAGTGGCTGACCGGCAGCATTTACACGCCGATGAGCATCAAAGTGACGTGCGCTCAGGCCGGTCGTGCCTCCGTTGCTCCGACCACGCCGACGATCGACGTCGGGGCGAACGCGACACCGGAACAGATTCGCGACGCCCTTGACCGTGCGGCCAGGCTCTCCTTCCGCTCGGGCGAGGCGGTGTACGTAGAGTACTAGCAGTCACCAGGAAGTCCCTTCGGGCAGCGTGCTGACAGGGGCGCATCACGCAGATGCGCCCCTTTTCCTTTGCGGCGCCTGCTCTGCTAGAGATGGATCGCCACGAGCACGATCGGCGCCGGCAGAAACGCCACCACATCGCGCACGCCGTTCCAGGGGCCGCCGTTCACCCGCAGAAAGTCGCCGTCGCCGATCTCATGCGCGATCCCCATCGCGAGCACTGCCGCGAGCACCGCGACCGGAGGCGCCGCGAGCCACGCCAGCACGGCCGTGAGGCCGGTGCCGATCACGGCGTGCAGCAGCCAGCCACCCCACGGCGACGGTGTCGTCTTATTCTCGTTCATCGTGATCCCTCCCGGGGGCCCGCGCCCCAGCGCAACACACCATCAGGGTCGGCGGCCCGCACCTGAAACGCCCAGCCGCCGTCCAGGTTCGCGACCTTCACCAGCACGCGGTTCCAACCGGCTTCGAGGCGCACCGGAATCGCCACGTCATCGGGCTCGGAGGTGTGGCGCCCCTGCCGCTCGGAGACGCGTTCCCCGTTTACCCACAAGACGTGCCCGTCATCCGCGCCCAGGAGGAGCGTGGTTGGCCCCGCCCTCGGCGAGTACAGCCACGCCTGGCCGTAGGCGAGCACCCAGTCCGTCGGCTTGAAGATCCGCGTGAGCCGCACTCGGCCGTCTGGGCCCGCCGTCACTCGCCGCCAGTGAACCGACTGACCGTTCACGCCGGCGTAGCTCCCCGCGAGATCGGGGCTCCGCTCCGGCGCGAGCACGCTGTCGAGCGCCGGACTGATTTCCTTCCCCACCACGTGCGGACTCGGGAACGGGCCGACGACGTGCCATTCAGTCGCCCACAAGTGGAGTGGCAGCGCTTCAATCGCCGCAGGGAGATGCCGTACCCGTGCCTCGAGTCGCACGCTATCCCGGACCGACACGGCGCCGAGCGGGACTGCCGGGAGGAGCGTGTTGGAATCGGCGGCGACGAGCAGCGCCGTCCGGCCCGGGCCGCCGGCCACACGGAACGTAGCGCGATCGCTATCCGGGCCGCCCACCGGATAAACCACCACGGTGTAGCGGTCGGGGCGGGGCACCGGGAGCGTCATGACCGTCGTCGCACCGCGGCGTTGCCAGTGGAGCGAGTCCAGGGGAACTGCCGCGAGTGGGATCACGACGGCCGGTACGCGCCGCGCATCGGGCGGCGGTAGGGGTGGCAGCGGCGCATGCGGCTCGGTCTGATACCAGTACGCCATCGTCGCGTAGTCCGCCACCTCGCCGTTCTCGGTGCCGTGCTCGATGGTGACACGCAACGAGTCGCGGAACGGCACCGCGTCCGGGAGGTGCCAGCGGTACGCCGCCACGCGCCCCAGCGTATCGTCCTTCACGATCAGCCCCGTGTAGGGGCCGGCGTAGGTGGCCTCGTCGAAGTACCAGCCGCTGTTGAAATAGTCTTCGGTCCCGGTTCCCTGACCGCGGCGCTCGCCATCCACCGTGTACGTCTCGTCACCTTCCAGGAACGCGAGGTTCTTCGCGTAGCTCTGCGCGTTGAGCGAGACGCCGACGAGGGCGCCGCGGCCGCGCGCGGCGAGAATGAGGTGCGGGGCTCGCGCCGTGGTGCGCGCGTCACGGTGCCACCACGCATGGAACGTCCCGAAGCCGGACGGCAGCCGGATGTCCCTGACGAGCTCGATGTTGTAATACAGCGCGTCGATCGGTCGCCCGGTGCCGTTCTCGACGACGATGCGGGCGCGCCGCTCGAACGGCATCGGCAGATAACAGTAGAACCCGCCGCTCGCTTCGCCCATCACCAGCGCGGTATAGTGCCGCTTGCTGAATCCGTTGCCGAAGAAGTCTCCGAGCGGCGCCGCTACCGAGGGATTGGTTTCACCCTCCCAATACATCTTCAACGCGACGCGCCGGAGGTACTGCCGGTCGCGGCTCGCCACGGTGACCCACAACCGCCGCACCACGCCGGGGCCCGGGGTGTCGAGCAACACCGCGCTGTCGCCCGCCGCAACCTCGCCGAAGTCGTGATTCCCGCCGGTCGAGTCGGTGGAGGAGACGTGCTGAAAGCGTCCGCCTGGCGGCGCGAACAGGTAATCGAACGAGCCCGCGGGCGGCGCGGGCTGGCTGCACGCGGCCAAAGCGACCACGAGGCCGACGCGCGGGAAGCGGAGTCGCATGCCACGCCCTTTCCCAAAGTCGGGCCAAAGATGCGACGCGCCGCACCCGGTGCAAGAGACCGTTACTTCGAAGCGCGGCGCAGCCTCTTTAAGGAATGACCCACCGTCTCATGCCGGATAACCAACTGGTACAACTGATGGCCGAGGGTGACCGCGAGGCCTGCGCCGAGCTGCGCGACCGTCACGGCCTGTCCGTGTACGCGCAGCTGTACGTCGCGCTGGGCAGGGCGGAGGCAGCCGAGCGGGTCGTGTCAGAGACGTTCGATCAGGCCTGGCGCGCCGCTGGGGAGTTCAATCCCCGCGCCGGCAGCGTGCTGGTGTGGCTGTCGTCGCTGGCGCGATCGCTCGCCGCCGGGCGCGGCGTCACCCCGGCCGCGCGATGACGCAGCGGCGCATGACCCGAGTCGTCGGGGCAGGCCTCGGGTTGGCCATGGTCGTGGTGGGATGGCTGGCGCTCTTCACCTGGGACCCTACCCCGACCTGGGCCCGCTGGACCTTGGGAGCCGGAGTCACCCTCACCATTCTCGCGGGCTTCTTGCGCCAGCCGGCCGGCTGACGCCTCAGAGCAGTAGCTGCAACCCGGGTAGCCGACCTCTCTTTCCCCGCGGTATATTCCGCCCGCTACCATGGCACCCACGATCTGGATCGACGGCCAGTACTACGACAAGGCGAACGCCAAGGTCTCGGTGTTCGATCACGGTCTCCTGTACGGCGACGGCGTGTTCGAAGGAATCCGCGTGTACGACCGGCGCGTGTTCCGGTTGGACAAGCACCTCGATCGCCTGTATCACTCGGCCAAGGGAGCGTGGCTCGAGATCCCGATGACCAAGGCCGAGCTGCGCCGGCTGGTGGAAGAGGCCGTCGCGAAGAGCGGACTCGTGGACGCCTACATCCGGTTGCTGGTGACCCGAGGGGTGGGCGACCTCGGGCTTGACCCGCGCAAGTGCGTTCGGCCATCCATCATCCTGATCGTCGATTCGATCGTGCTGTGGCCCGCCGACCGCTACGAGAAGGGTCTGACCTGTCTCACAGCGGCGACGCCCATCAATCACAGGGAAAGTCTCTCGCCCCGCATCAAATCGCTGAATTACCTGTCACACATCCTCGCCAAGGTCGAAGGGATCGCGGCCGGTGTGGACGAGGTCATCATGCTGGACATCTCGGGCTACGTCGCCGAGGCGAGCGGCATGAACGTGTTCGCGGTGACGAACGGCACCCTCAAGACGCCCCCCGCCTATGCGGGGATCCTGCGCGGCGTCACGCGTGACGCGGTGATCGAGCTGGCGCGCGAGGCGACATACGGGATCGAGGAGGTGCCGCTCAACCGCTACGACCTCTACACGGCGGACGAAGTCTTCTTCACCGGCACGGCGGCCGAGATCGTCGGCGTCACGAAGCTCGACGCGCGGGTGATCGGCGCCGGCGTGCCAGGTCCCGTCACGAAGCAGCTCTCCAAGCGCTTCAAGGCGCTCGCCACCCGGGGGGATTAAACCCCCTCCGGTCGCCTCAACTATTGACCGGGCTTGGGGTTAGGCCCATATTGTCGGGCCCTGGTGTGCGGGAAGGTGATCCATGCCCTGGAGAGTGATCGCTCTGGGCGATCAAGTTTGGCACGTGGACGCACTCGCTGAGCGCCCGGCCAACGCGGAGGCATGGCAGCTGGTGCTGTCGTTCCGTGCGGCTTCGGAGCGCCCGGGTCGGTCGTTTTGGACGCTGTACCCACTCGAGGCCACCTCGAAATCGTCCCTGTTCATCCAGGCGGAGCGCATCCCCGACAGGGCCCTCTCGCAGCTGTTGACCGAGCGGCTGGCGTGACCTCGCTGGGCGTGCAGGCCCTGCGTCGCATCGTGGGCGCGGTCGCGCGGTTGCGGGGCGAGCTGGTGCGCGACGTCACCGTGCGGTCGGACGTGCGCCAGCTCAAGGTGGAGCTGGAGAGTGGGCTCATCCTGGTAGTGACGGCGGAGCGCGACGCGCAGGGGCGGCCCCAGCTGGAGGTGGACGTAGTGGACTTGCCGCGGGATACCTCGACCAAACAGCAGATCGAAGTGCGGTTCGACTGAGGCCGGCCAATGACAGCGCCGATGAGCAGGGCACCGGGCGACGAGCGGCTGCGCTTCAAGGGCTTCGACTTTCAGCGCCTGCCGAGCGGGCGCTGCCGCGCCACCGTGGTGCTGGCGTCGCCCGATGGCCGGGAGTTCACCGGGGAGTCGGAAGGGATCATCTCTCAGGCCGGCGAGCTGCGGTGTGGCGCCGCGGCGACAGTGCGTGCGCTCGAGCGCGTGGTCCAGCCGAAACTCGCGTTCGAGCTGCTGGGAGTGAAGGCCGTGCGGGCGTTCGACGCGACGGTGGTGATCGTGTCGCTGTCGGCGCGGCAGGAAGCGCGGGCCTCGCGGCTCGTGGGGGCCTACCTGACCGAGACCGATGCACCACGAGGCGCGGCTCTTGCTGTCTTGAACGCGACGAACCGCATTCTCGGCAATTTTTTCGCGACGCGATGAAAGGGCTATGACCTCGAGCTTCGCTCGGAGTGCGGCGCTCGCCGCTCTGGTGGTCGGGGTCGCGGCTTGCGGCGGCGCCGGGGGATCGCACGCCGGCGCGGTCGAGCCTGCCGTCCGCGATTCGGCCGCGGCTCACTCCGTGGACTCGCTTGGCGCCGCGATTGCCCGAGTGGAGCAGGACTCCGCCGCCGACCAGCAGGTGCTCGACAGCCTGCACCGCGTCCTGCCGCATCCCGACAGCACCCGGGCTCGCAGCGACTCCGCGGCGCCGCCGCCCGTCAAGGGGGAGGAGGTCGAGCGGGAGGCGGTGCGGCTGTTCGACAAAGAAGGCAAGGCCCTCGTCGGGGCGGCGCCGTCGCCCGAGCCCACGTTCGACATCGACGTTTCGAGCTTCGCGATGAACCGGCGGGTGCTCCAATACCTCGAGTTCTTTCGGGTCGACTCGCGCGATCGCTTCGTGATCTGGCTGGGGCGGCTGGCACGCTACGAGGGCATGATCCGCGACCGGCTGCGCGCCAAGCGGCTCCCCGAAGACTTGGTGTATCTCACCCTGGTCGAAAGCGGGCTCTCGAACACGGCCGTGAGCCGCGCCAAGGCGGTCGGGATGTGGCAATTCATGGCCAGCACCGGCCGGCTCTACGGCCTCACGGTGGACCCCTGGGTGGACGAGCGGCGCGATCCCTTCAAGGCGACCGAGGCGGCGGTGAACTATCTCGCCGACTTGCGAGAGCGGTTAGGGAGCGTCTACCTGGCGGCGGCCGCCTACAACGCGGGCGTGGGGCGCATCGAGCGCGGCATCAATCGCCTGCCCGGGGGTCGGGGCGGGAGCGGGGGGGACCCCGATTCGGTGAGCGATCTCACGTTCTTCCAGCTGGCGGACCGCCGCTACCTGCGGCGCGAGACACGCGATTACGTGCCGAAGCTGATCGCCGCGTCGCTGATCGCGAAGCAGCCGCGGCGCTATGGGTTCGACGACGTGCAGCCGCTGTCGCCTCTGACGTTCGACGAGATCACCGTCACCGATGCGACCGGCCTGGATGTGATCGCCCGACTCGCGGACACGAGCGTCGCGGCGATCCTGGAGTTGAACCCGCAGTTCGTCCGCGGCATCACGCCTCCCGGGCGGGTCGTCGTCGTGCGCGTGCCGCGCGGACGCGGCACGCACGTCGCCGAGCGCTACGACAGCCTGCCCGCGACCGACCGAATCACGTTCGTGGATCACTACGTGTCGCGCGGGCAGACGTTGTCGGAAATCGCCAAGCGGTACCGTGTGACCCTCGCGATGCTCGAGGGCGCGAACCCCCGTATCCGGTCGCACGCGCTGCGCGTCGGCCAGCGGATCATCATCCCGATGAGCGGTCGAATCGTGCCGGCCGGGGCGTGGTCCACCCCCCCCGAGCCCCGCTACCGGCGCGTCAGCCGGACCGAGGCGAGCCGGGGGAGCCACCGCGTCCAGTCGGGCGAGACCGTGAGCGAGATTGCACGCCGCTACGGCGTGCCCCTGGCCGCGCTGCTGAACTACAACGGTCTGACGATGGCTTCGATCATCCGGGCGGGGGACCTGCTCAAGATCCCTCAAAAATAAAAGGCGTAGCACAGAGGCGTCGCGCAAAGACGTAGCACAAAGACGTAACACAAAGGCGTAGGGCCACTCGACCCTACGCCTTTCGTGTTACGCATCTGTGTAAACGTTTTCGCGCGACGCCTGTGCTTGACGGCTTTAGCTTTTCCGTCTGTAGCCCTTCATAATGTGCGTCGCATATCCGTTCTGCGGATCCCGACCCGCGTCGAGCAGCTCTTGCACCTTGCTCGGGCCGCGGTTGTAGGCGAGCAGCGCCAGGCGCAGCTTCGCCTCCGGGGTGCCCTCGTAGCGCTCCAGCAGGTCGCGCAGGTAGCGGAACCCGAGACGCAGGTTCGTGTTACGATCGTACAGCTGCTGCATTGTCAGCCCCGGCTCGTACAGCCGAGCTGTGCTGGGCAGCACCTGGGTGAACCCGATCGCTCCGACCTTGCTCTTCGCCTTGGCGTGGAAGTTCGACTCGGTCTTCACCAGCCGGAACGCGAGCGCTGGATCGACCCCCTCCGCGAGGGCGATATCGTAAATCGCGGCCGACAGGTCGGCGGCGATGCTGTAGTGCGTGGAATAGTCGATGATCGCGTTGGCGCGCTCCAACTGGAGCCGTGCCACCGCCAGCTCGCCGCGTGTCGCCTCGAGCGACTGTTCGAGCGAGCGCATGTCGCCCAGCGCGGCGGGGGCCGTCGCCGCCGCCGGCTGATCGTCCGCCGTGGCGCGTCGTGCCCACCCGCCGATGCTGCTCACCATCAAGGCGCCGAGGAGGATGAGACTCCCCTGCAGCATCAGTTTCTGGGTCTTCGTGTGCATAGCCCTCTCAGGTAAGTCCGTGCGGCCCAGGCTAGCGCCGCGCCATCAACTCCCCGTCAATCGCCGGCGGCCCGCCGCCAGTCGCCATGCGTCCCACCCGTTTTCTCGAGCAGTCGCACGCGCTCCAGCTCCATCCCCCGATCGATCGCTTTCACCATGTCGTACACGGTCAACAGCGCGACCGAAACGGCTGTCAGAGCTTCCATCTCGACCCCAGTCCGCCCCACCGCCCGCGCCGCCGCCCGCACCCGCACGCCCGGTAACGCCTCGTCCAGCACGGCATCCACCTCAACGTGATCCAGGCCCAGCGGATGGCACAGCGGGATCAGCTCCGCCGTGCGCTTCGCGGCGAGGGTGCCGGCGACTTCGCTCACCGCCAGCACATCGCCCTTCGCCACCGCCTGGTCGGCCACGAGGCGATACGCCTCGGCCGACATCCGGATGCTGCCCTCCGCCACTGCGGTGCGTACGGTGATCGGCTTGTCCCCGACGTCGACCATCCGGGCCCGACCCGCCGCATCGACATGCGAAAGCTTCATCTCGCCTCCGCCAGCTGATCCGCCAGTACGGCCGCCACGAGCTGCGGGTTCACGTTCCCTTGCGCCAGCCCGCGCGCTGCGAGTGTGCAAGCGATCGCCTCCACCACCTTTGCCGTCTCGCCGCCGGCCCGGGCCTGCTCCCGCAGCTGCTCGAGCAGACCGTCCAGCATCGCGGTGAATCCACCGCGCGCCTGGAACGGCGCCTGGCGCAGCGCGAATCCGTATCGTTGGACGGGCCCGCCCGCCACTGCTGACTGGAACGCCTGGGCGGCTTGTCCCGTTCCGGCGCCCTCCTCAGTTGCAAGGAGCTTGCCTATGCTTCCGTCCGCTGCCGTAACTCGTTCCGCAATATCGCGTTGCGACTTTAAGCCGAGTTCGCGCTGTGCGAACGCTGCCACGATGCTGTCGGCATTTCGTGCCACCCGAACCCGCACTACGCGAGACAGGATAGTCGGCAGCAGCGCGTCCGGCTCCGAGCTCGTCAGCACGAACACGGTATCGGCCGGCGGCTCCTCGAGCGCCTTCAGCAAGGCGTTCGCCGCCGCCTCCGCTCCGGTTTGCGGGACCAGCCGCTCAGCCTCGCCGATCACGAACACCTTGCGTCGCCCGAGCGCGGGCGTGAGCGCGAGGCGGCGTAGCATGAGCCGCACCGACGCGATCCCGTGACTCGCGAGCCCTGATGGGGGCTCGTATAACGGCCCCCCCGCCCGCCGCGCCGCCAGCTGCTCCGCCAGGGCCTCCGCCACCAGGTCTACTTGCTTGTCGGCATCAGCCGCCTTCTTCGCGGGCTCCACCGGGACGAACCAATGCAGGTCCGGGTGCGACAACTTGCCGACCAGCTTGCATGCCTGGCATCGGCCGCAGGGCTCGCCATTTTCCGGGTTCTCGCACAGCAGTGTCTGAGCGAGCCAGAGAGCGAGGCGCTGTTTACCGACCCCCCGCGGGCCTTCGAAGAGGAGCGCTTGCGGCAACCGGCCGGAGGCGATGGCGCCTACCAGCCGGTTGCGGATCCCCTCATGGCCGTACAGGGGGGGGATGGGCATGGCGGAAATGTAGACAGGGTACGGGATCGGGGAGAAATGTCGCTTGAAAGACGTTGTAGCAGCGCTATTTAGGCGACTTGCCGGGGGCTTGTGCTAGTCTAAAGCCTGTAGCCTGCGTATGGTTATGGATGGAAGTGAGTACACACTCGCTAGATGATGCCCGGAAATGCTGTCTTTTCGGGATACGTTCGCGCCTAAGGGGGCTGTCTGACCAGTTTTTGCGCGTGGCATCGAGCCCACAACTGGTGATCCGGCGCACAACAGATTTGGGCGGCTGCCAACCTTGAGTTACGAATCCGCCTGTGGCGGCGCCGCGACGCGGATCTGCGCTATGAGGCGATCGATTTCGCCGGGCTCGACACGGTAACTGCGCGGCGATGGACCGCAGCGCGGCGGAGAGGTTGCGGCCGTTCAGCCCGTACCCGGCGATGATCACGTGATCGGCTAGCGGTTGCTCGCCCGCCGTGATCCCCGTGGGACGGAACCCTGGCAGCAGCCGATCCATGGGTACGAGCTGCGCCAGCCGGTCGATCAGGGCGGGCCCGCCCTGCAACAGGAACGGTGTGAGCAGCATGGTGAACACGGCGACGGCGAGGAAGGTCTGGTAGGTCGTCTCCGACAGCAGGCCCACGCCCCGCCCGGTGGCGAGGCGGCCGTGCGGGGCGTCGATCTCGCCTTTGTCCGTGAGCCCTTGAGCACGAGCGCGGTACTCGACAGGGCGATCAGACATCCTAGGAAGAGCGCCACCCGCCAGGGGTGGCCGAGTGCGGCGGCCACCGCGGCGGCGGCGGCGACAGTCAGTCCTACTTGCAATCCCCCGCCCACCAAGACCTGCCGGCCCATTTCCCGGAGCCGGCCGAGCGAGAACTCGATCCCGATGGTGAAGAGCAGCAGGACGACGCCGACTTCGGCGAGGCCCTCTACGCGATGTACGTCGGAGACGAGCCCGAGGGCGTTGGGACCGAGCAGCGCGCCGGCCACGATGAAGCCCGGCAGGGAGGGAGCTTGATCCGGTGGAACGCCAGGATGACTAGCAGCGAGACCGCGAAGATCACCGCGAGATCCCTGAGGACGAGGAGTTGCTCCACGGTGCCCGCCCGGTTGTTTCAGGTTTTGGAGGAGTTGGCGAAACCGCCTGCAATCCCCTGTGTGACAGTGGATTGCGACCCCCGCCGTGATGCGGCGCACCACCCTCCGGTGCTCCGTAGGGTGGAAAAAACGACAGCGGAATGCAAGGTTGTGACCCCCCAATGAACGCCCCTCGGTTCCGACTGCTGCGTCCCGAAGGCGAGGCGCGCGACGCCCGGCTGTCGCGCACCGAAGCCACGCTGCAGGCGACCGCGCGCCAGCAGGAGGCGGTGGCGCACCTGGGGCAGCAGGCCCTCGCCGGGGCCCCGGTCCGGGACCTGATGGATGCCGCCGTCGGGCTCGCCGCTCGGGTGCTCGAGGTCGAGTTCGGCAGTGTATTGGAGTTCCGTCCGGAGAGCCGCACGCTGGTGTTGCGGGCCGGCGTGGGTTGGGGTGACGCGAGCCGGGTCATCATCCCCGCCGACGCCGACTCCCACGCCGGCTACACGCTGCGCGCCGCCGGGCCGGTCGTTGTGGAGGACCTGGCGACCGACACGCGCTTTGGCAGCGCGCCGCTGCTTGTGGAGCGGGGCGTAGTCAGCAGCCTGAGCGTCCTCATCCACGGCAAGGACCGGCCGTTCGGCATCTTGGGCGCCCATCGGGCTCGCCGGCGCGAGTTCACGATCCACGACACGCATTTCCTGCAGGCGATCGCGAACGTCCTCGCGACCGCGATCGACCGCGCCGCCACCGAGGCGGCGCTGCGCCACAGCGAGGAGCACTTCCGCTCGCTGATCGAGAACGCATCGGACATCGTCACGATCGTCGGTGACAACGGCGTGTTCCGTTACGCCAGCCCGTCGGTGGAGCGGGTCCTGGGATACAGACCCGTCGAACTGCTCGAGCGGAGCGCGTTCGACCTGGTCCACCCGGAGGACATTGCGCTCGTCGCGGAGGCGCTCGCCCGCGCGATTCAGCGACCCAACGCTCCCCAGTTGGCGGAGTTCCGGTTCCGGCACCAGGACGGGTCGTGGCGGGTGCTCGAGGCCGTCGGCCAGGCACGGGTCGATCCCGGCGGTGCGGCGCAGCTGATCGTCAACGCGCGGGACGTCACTCAACGGCGGCGCCAGGAGCGGGCCCTGCGGGAGAGCAAGGAGCGGCTGCGCACCGTGATCGCCGGCGCGCCGCTCGTGCTGTTCGCGTTCGATCAGCACGGCATGTTCACGATGGTGGAGGGGCGGGGGCTCGACGCCCTCGGGTTCCGGCCGGCCCAGCTGGTCGGCCGGTCGGTGTACGAGCTGTACGCGGACCTGCCCCAGGCGCTGGCGGACGTGCGCCGCGCGCTCGCCGGGGAGACGTTTTCCTCGACCGTGGAGCTGTTCGGCACCGTGTTCGAGGCGTGGTACTCGCCGGTCCGGGACTCGGGGGACGGCCCGGTCAGCGGGGTGATCGGCGTGGGGACGGACGTCACCGAGCGGCACCGCGCTGAGGCGGCGTTGCGGCGGTCCGAGGAGAGCAGCCGCGCGCTGGTCGAGAATGCGAGCTATGGGATCTACCGCTCCAGTCCCGATGGGCGATTCCTCGCGGCGAACTCCGCCTTCGTGAACCTGTTGGGGTATGGCTCCGAAGCCGAGCTGCGCAAGGTGGACATGGCGCGCGACGTCTACGCCGATCCCACGGAGCGCGAGCGGTTGATCGCCGGCTTCGATGGCGGCGACGCGGTCAGGGGAGCGGAGGTCAGCTGGAAGCGGAAGGACGGCGGGCCCATCCTGGTCCGGCTCTCCGCGCGGGCGGTGCGACGCGCCGACGGCCGGATCGAGTGCTTCGAGACGATTGCCGAGGACATCACGGAGCGGCGGGCGCTGGAGGAGCAGCTGCGTCAATCGCAAAAGATGGAGGCGATCGGCCAGCTCACGGGCGGGATCGCGCACGACTTCAACAACCTTCTCACGATCATCCTGGCCAACGCCCAGCTCATCGCGAAGGCGCTCCCCACCGAGCGCGGCGACGCGCACGCCGACCTGCGCGACGTCATGTCCGCGGCGTTGCGCGGCCGCGTGATGGTGCAGGAGCTGCTCGGCTTCGCGCGGCGCTCGAGCCTCGACCTCCAGTCCGCGGACTTGAGCGGGCTCGTGGCGGACCTCTCCGGGCTGCTGCGGCGCATCCTCCCCGCCGACGTCGAGGTCGTGATCGCGGGCGGCGCCGACCTGCCCGAAGCGCGGGCCGACGTGCACGCCGTCGAGCAGATCCTCTTCAACCTCGCTACCAACGCGCGCGACGCCATGCCGAACGGCGGGGTGCTCCGCATCGAGACCGATCGGGTGGACCTGACCGAGGAGCGGCGGCTCGCCTCCGGCGCGCCCGCTCCCGGCGAGTATGTCTGCCTGCACGTAGGCGACACCGGGGTCGGCATGGAGGAGGGCACGCGGCGGCGGATGTTCGAGCCGTTCTTCACCACCAAGCCGGCGGGGCGGGGGACGGGACTGGGCCTCGCGACCGTCTACGGATTGGTGAAGCAGCACGGCGGCGGCATCGACGTGGACACGGCTCCGGGGAAGGGCACCCGCTTCCGCATCTACTTCCCGGTGGCGGCGCAACGCGGCGCGGCCTCCGGCCGGGGCAAGGTGGGGGAGCCCGAGATCCGGGGTGGCACGGAGACGATCCTCGTGGTGGAAGACGACGATCAGTTGCGCCGTTCGGCCAAGCGCATCCTGGAGGACGCCGGCTACCAGGTGTTGACCGCCGCCGACGGACAGGAGGCGCTCGACGTACTGCGCCACCAGGGACCGGCGATCGCCCTCGTCTTCTCGGACCTGGTGATGCCGCGCCTCGGTGGCCGGGCGTTGTACGACGCGCTGCGCCGGGAAGGACGGTCCGCCCGGTTCTTATTCGCGAGCGGGTATTCGGATCCGGACGGGCGTGGCGGCGGGGCGGCGCGGCTCGAGCCGGGCGTGCCCTTCCTGCACAAGCCTTGGACGGCGAACGATCTGCTGCTGCGGGTCAGAGACGTTCTGGAGCGGGAGGGGGAGCTCCCTTCTCCCCGTCCAACACCTCTCTGACCTTTCGGGCCAGCGATTCCGGCACGAACGGTTTCTGTAGAAATGCCACACCCGAGCGCAGCACTCCCTGGTGCACCATCGCGTCGTCGGTATAACCCGACGTATACAGCACCCGCATCCCGGGCCGCAGCGGCGCGAGGCGCTCGGCGAGCTCCCGGCCGCTCATCCCGGGCATCACGACGTCGGTGACGAGGATGTCGATGCCCCCGGCATGACGGGCCGACAGCTCGAGCGCCGCCCGGCCGTCGGCGGCGTCGAGTACCCGGTACCCGCAGTTCTCCAGGCTCTTGCGCGCGAGCGTCCGCACCGGCGCGGCATCCTCCACGAGGAGCACCGTCTCCGTGCCGCGGCGCAGCTCGGGAGCGGCCTCGGCCGCGGGGAGCGGCTCCGCCGCGCCGGGGACGCGCGGCAGATACACCTTCACCGTGGTCCCGTGGCCGGACTCGCTGTACACCCAGATGTAGCCACCCGACTGCTTGACGATCCCGTACACCGTCGCCAGCCCCAGCCCTGTCCCCTTGCCGACCTCCTTGGTCGTGAAGAACGGCTCGAACAAATGCTTCTGGGTCGCCTCATCCATGCCGATGCCCGTGTCGGCAACGGCGAGGAGCACGTAGTCGCCGGGCGGGAGGCGGTGGTGGCGCTCGGCGTACTCTTCGGTGAGTAACACGTTCGCGGTTTCGATCGTCAGGCGACCGCCCTGGGGCATGGCGTCGCGCGCGTTGACGGCAAGGTTCAGCAGCACCTGCTCGAGCTGGCCGGGATCGGCGCTGACGGGCCCCAGGTCCGCGGCGAGCTGGGTCACGAGGGCGACGTCCTCGCCGATCAACCGTCGCAGCATCTTGTCCATGTTGGCGACGACGGCATTCATGTCCAGCAGCTTGGGCGCGAGCACCTGTCGCCGGCTGAAGGCGAGCAGCTGGCGCGTGAGCTCGGCCGCCCTGAGGCCGGCGTTCTTGATCTCCTCGACGTCCTCGCGCCGCGCATCCTCGGGTGGCGTGGCGTGCAGCAGGAGCTGGGTGCAGCCGAGGATCGCGGTGAGGAGGTTATTGAAGTCGTGGGCGATCCCCCCTGCGAGCTGCCCCACCGCCTCCATTTTCTGGGCCTGCCGCAGCTGCTCCTCGAGCTGGCGCCGCGCGGTCACGTCCCGCGCGAGCACCAGGCGGGCGGGGCGCCCCGCGAAAGTGATCGGTTGCGATTCGATGTCGACGTCGATCAGCGTGCCGTCCTTGCGGCGGTGGCGAAAGCCGGTGAACGTCCCGCCGGTGTCGTTGTGCAGCGTCTCCTCGAAGCGGGCGAGCTCCGACGCCGGCCGGATGTCGCGTACCGTCATCCCCAGGAACTCCTGTTCCGAGAAGCCGTAGCGCCGCAGCGCGGCGGCGTTCACGGCCAGGAAGCGCAGTGTCTCGAAGTCGTAAACCCACATCGCTTCGGGGTTTGCCTGGAATAGCAGGCGATAACGGCGCTCGTTCTCGAGCAGTCCCTCCTCGGCCCGCTTCCGCTCGATCGCCATGGCGACCTGGGTGGACACGAACTGGAGGATGTGCTTCTCGCGCTCGCCGTAGCGGACCCCCGGCGTATACGTCTGGGCGACGAGCACGCCGATGGTGCGGTCCCCGGCCTTGAGTGGCACGCCGAGCCAGTCGATCGACGGGGCGCCGATCAGCTCGACCTCGCCCCGCTGCTCGAGCTCCTGGTGGAGCTCTGGCGTGGCGAGCAGCGCCTGGCCGGTGCGCAGCACGTACTCGGTCAACCCCTTCCCGAGCCGCTTCGACGGGAATTCGGTGTCGTATTCGTCCACGAAGTACGGGAAGCTGACCAGGTCGGCGACGGGGTCGTACAGCGCGATGTAGAAGTTCTTCGCCGGCATCAGCCCGCCGACGATCTCGTGGATCGCGGCGAACAGGTCCTGCAGGTTGCCGGCGGCATGGGCCGCCTCGGAGATGCGGTAGGTGGCGAGCTGGATCTGCTCGGCGCGCCGGCCGTCGGTGACGTCCCGGAACACCCAGACCCGGCCGGCGGTCTTGCCGCCGATCCACTGCGGCTGCGAATAGCGCTCGAAGATCCGGCCGTCCTTGAACAACAGCACGTCGAAGCTCGCCGCCTCGGGGCGATGATACAGCTCGTCGATCTTGGCGAGGAAGGCGTCGGGCTCCTTGACCTGCTCGAGCACGAACGTCCGCGTCTGCGCGGCGTCTTTCGTTTCCAGCACGGAGTCCGGGATGCGCCACAGCTCGGCGAACTTGCGGTTGAAGCTGACGATGCGCCCCTGCAGGTCGACGACGAGAATGCCGTCCGCCGTGGACTCGAAGGTCGCGTTCAAGAGGGACAGCGTCTCGCGCACGTCTTGCTCGGCGCGCTTGCGGTCGCTGATGTCCCGGGCCACCAGCACCACCTGGCGGTCGTCCATCGGCGAGATGGCCGCCGCGAACCACACCTCACGACCCTCGATCTGCAGGCTGTACTCGGCCTGCACGGTCTCGCGCACAGCCAGCGCGCGGCGAATGTATCCCAGGAACTTGTCGGCATTCTCCTGGTCGAAGACTTCGTGCAGCGTCCGGCCGATCAGCTCGGGGGCGGGCCGGTAGAGGAGCGACGGACTGGTGGGCGCGATCTTGACGTAGCGCCCGTCCGCGTCGAGCACCAGGATGACGTCGCTGATGGCCGAAAACAGCGCCTGCAGCTCGGCCTCGGATTGGCGCAGCGGCGGAGGGGGCGTGGGCGCGTGAGTGGTCATGCCGGGGCCACAATACTCACCCGGCCCCCCTCCCCGGGCAACTGCCCGCCCGGGAGCCCGGCGTGACGCCGGTCACGGGCCGAGGGGGGGTCGTCATCCCGTCCTTTTGGTCGGGGGAGCCTCGTTCAGGATCAGCCAATACAGCCCAAGCTGGCGGATCGCTTCGGTGAATTCGCCGAAATCGACCGGCTTACGGACGTAGCTGTTGGCGCCCAGGCTGTAGCTGTTGACGAGATCGCGTTCCTCCTTGGAGGACGTGAGAATCACCACGGGGAGCAAGTGGGTCCGCGGATCGGCGCGCAGCCGGCGCAGCACTTCGAGCCCGTCGACCCGGGGGAGCTTCAGGTCGAGCAGCACGAGCTGCGGCATGGAGTGCGGTTCCCGGCCAGCGAAGGCACCGGTGCCGAAGAGATAGTCCAGCGCCTCGACTCCGTCATGGGCCACGACCACGTCGTTCTTGATGTTGTTCTTCTTCAGGGCCCGCAGCGTCAGCGCCTCGTCGTCGGCGTTGTCTTCCACCAGCAGGATGACCTTGTCGTCCATCGGTGCGAGCTCCGTTTAGAGGGTGAAGTAAAACGTCGCGCCGGTGCCCACGGTCCCTTCGGCCCAGACGCGGCCGCCATGGCGGTGGATGATGCGCTGCACGGTCGCGAGACCGATCCCGGTGCCGTCGAACTCTTGCGTGCCGTGGAGCCGCTGGAACGCGCCGAACAGCTTGCCGACGTAGGTCATGTCAAAGCCCGCTCCATTGTCGCGCACGAAATAGGCGGACCGCCCGTCGTGGGGGACGCTCCCCACCTCGATGCGCGCATCGGAGCGCCGGCCCGTGAACTTCCAGGCGTTTTCGAGCAGGTTGTGCAGCGCCACGCGCATGAGACCGGGGTCCGCCTGGACCTGGAGCCCCGGGGCGATGGCGAACTCGACCCGCCGCGCCGAGTCGCGTTTCGTGAGGTCTGCGGCGATGGCGCTCGCGAGGGCGCTCAGGTCCAGGGGACCGATGTGCATCGCGCTGCGCGTGACCTGGGAGAGGTCGAGCAGATCGTCGATCAGCGTGGCCATGCGCTGGCTCGCGGCCCGCACACGGGTGAGGTAGTCCTTGCCGACGTCGTCCAGCCGGTCGGCGTAATCCTCGAGCAGGGCCTCGCTGAACCCCGCGATGCCGCGCAGCGGGGTCCGCAGGTCGTGGGAGACGGAGTAGGCGAACGCGTTCAGTTCGGCATTGGAGGCTTCGAGCTCTGCCGCGTAGCGTCGCAGCGTGTCCTCCGCCCGCTTGCGCTCGGTCAGGTCCCGTGTCACCTTCGCGAACCCAACCAGGGTCCCGCGGTCGTCGCGCACCGCGTTGATCACCACGTCGGCCCAGAGCCGGGTCCCGTCCTTGCGAACGCGCCAGTTCTCTTCTTCGAAGCGGCCCTGGTCGGCGGCGGCGCGGAGGGCGGCTTGGGGCTTGCCGGCGACGACGTCTTCCGGGGTGTAGAAGCGCGAGAAGTGCTGGCCGATGATCTCCTCCGCGCGGTACCCCTTGATCTGCTCCGCACCCGAGTTCCAGCTCACGACGATGCCCGTCGGATCGAGCAGGTAGATCGCGTAGTCCCGTACGCTTCCCAGCAGCAGGCGGAGCCGCTCTTCGCTGGCACGCAGCGACGCCTCCGCCTGACGGCGATCGGTGATGTCGACCCACGCACCCACGACCTCGAGCGGCGTGCCGGCGGCGTCGCGCAGCAGCCGCGACTCGTCGTGGACCCAATGGTACGTGCCGTCCTTGGAGCGGAACCGGTACTCCGTGGTCAGTTGGTCGTTGGCGAACAGGGCCGGCATGTCGGCGAGCACCCGCTCGCGATCGTCACGATGCAGGTTATCGAGCCACCAGGTCGGCTGGAGCGGCTCGTCCGGCCCGTAGCCGGTGATCCGGGTGACGTTCTCGCTCACCCAGGTGGGCGAGAAGGTCGCTCCCGAGACGGTGTTCGCGTAGATGACCGCGGTGCTGGAAGCGAGCACCTGCCGGAAGCGGGTTTGCGTCTCCCCGAGCGCCAGCTCGGCCCGGCGGCGCCCCGCCAGCTCGCGGCTGATCAGCGCGCTGGCGATGACCGCGAGCGTCACGGCGACCAGCGCGCCGCCCCAGGCCGCCAGCCGGGCCAGGCGGGCCTTGGTCTGCAACGTGGCGGAGCGCTGCGCGAGGAGCCGTCCCTCCTCGTCTTCCATCTGACCGACGATCGAGCGCACCAGTTGCATCAGCTCTTTGCCCCGGCCGCCGATCACCGCCCGTCCCGCGGCGCCCGGCCCGCCGCTACGCCGTGTCTCGATAGTCCAGTGGAACCGCTCGAGGCGCACGGCGACGAGGGTGGCGAGCGAATCGAGTCGCTCGAGTTGCACCGGGTTGTCGGCGGTTAGTGCGCGGAGCCCGGCCAGGTGCGCCTCGAGTCTTGCCCCGGCGGAGTCGTACGGCGCCAGGTAGGTCGTGTCCCCCGTGATGAGGTAGCCCCGGACCCCCGTCTCGGCGTCAATCAGATCGGCGAGCATCGCCTCGAGGTCGCCGCGTACTTCCAATGCGTGCGCCACCCAGCGCGCGCTCGCGACGGTGGCCGCGGTGCTGCGCAGCGCCGCCGCGCGCACCGCGACGATGATGACGACGGCGACGGCGAACCCGATCTGGACCTTGCGCTCGAGGGTCACGCGGGCGGCGGTCTCACCGGACCGGGGCGCCGCTCGAGCTGCGGCTCGACGTATTTCGTGTAGCAATCCGGGCAGATGCTGTGACTGAACTGGGTGGCGAAGTGCTCCTCGATGTAATCTTCGAGCGACTTCCACATGTCGCGATCGTTGCGGATGCGCTTGCAGTAGGAGCAGATGGGGAGCAGCCCCTCGAGCTGCTGCAGCTCCGTGCGCAGGCCCAGAATGCGCTCCGCGACGGTGAGCCGGGCGCGCAGTTCGTCCGGATCGACCGGCTTGGCGATGAAGTCGTCCGCCCCGGCGTCCATCCCGGCCAGGTACTGTTGCTTGCCGCCGCGGGAGGTGACCAGGATGAAATAGACGTACGGCTTGTTGCGGCGCGCGCGGATGTGGCGGCACAACTCCAGGCCGTCCATCTCGGGCATGTACCAATCCGAGATCACCAGCTGGAAGCCCGATAGCTGCAGCATCTCCCACGCGTCCCGGCCGTTGACGGCGCTGGTCGGGGCGTAGCCGGCGGCCTTCGCCAGCGCGCTCAGCTGCGCGCTGGATACCGCATCGTCGTCCACCACGAGCACAGGAATACTCTTAGCCATGGCCCCCCCCTCCGTCCACCGCCATTCGCACGTGATCCAACACGGTCTGCGCCTCGCTTGTCACATCTGGTAACGCACTCCGCGCCCGGCTTACGTCGCCGCTCCGGGCGGACGTCTCCATCGCCTCGAGCAGTTGTGCGAGGCGATGCGCCCCAATGGTCGCCGCAGCGGACCTGAAGGCGTGCGCGGCGCGTTCAATCGGCTCGGCCACACCGCCGCGGATCGCTTCGGCCAGCGCCTCGAGGCGCTGCGGCAGCGAGCTCGCAAACGTCGCCAGGATGCCGTCGACGGCCGCTTCCGCCCCGGCCTCGCGCATCGTGCCGCGGAACGCGGCGAGGTCGACCGGCAGCGGGGCCGCGGCGGCCGTGTCCGCCGTCGCGTCCGTGCGGCCCTCGACGGCCGCGAACAGGTCGTGCGCCTTGAACGGCTTGGCGAGATACCCCGTCATCCCGCGCTCCAGGCACCGCTCCCGCTCGCCGCTCAAGGCGTGCGCGGTGAGTGCGATGATCGGGAGAGTCCGGCCGCGCGGCAGCAGGCGGATCGCCTGCGTCGCGGCGAACCCGTCCATTTCGGGCATTTGGATGTCCATGAGCACGAGGTCGTAGTCGCGGGCGCGGACCGCATCGACTGCCTCGCGGCCGTTCCCCACCACGTCCACCTGGTGCCCTCGCTTCAACAGCATCGCGGTCGCCACCTGTTGGTTGACCAGATTGTCTTCGGCCAGCAAGATCCGCAGCGCGTGGCGCGACTCCGCGATCGAGTGGCGGGTGATGAGGGCCGGCGCGGCTCCGGCGGGCGACTCCTCGGCCAGCACGGTGCTCACGGCTTCGATGAGATCGGACCGCGCAATCGGCTTGGTGAGATAGGCCTGGATGCCCATCTGCCGGCAGCGCTCGCCATCACCGCGCTGGCCCGCCGACGTGAGGATCAGAAGCTTGGTCGCCGCGAGCGCGCGATCGGCCCGAACGGCGGCGGCGAGCTCGAAGCCGTCCCGATCGGGCATCTGGGCATCGAGAATGGCGAGGTCGAAGGGGGTGCCCCCTTCCGCGGCGCGACTCAGCGCCGCCAGCCCTGCGTCCGCGCGCGCCGCTTCTTGAACCGCCACGCCCTCGGCGCCCAGCATGTCGCGCAGGATGCGCCGGTTGGTCTCGTTGTCGTCCACCACGAGGAGCCGGCGGCCACCGAGCGAGGCTGCGCGGCCGGGAGTCGTGGCGCCGGCGGACGTCTCGACTGGGAGGCGCAGGGTGAAGCTGAACGCGCTGCCGCGGCCCACCTCGCTCGTGACCGACAGCTGGCCCCCCATGAGCGTCACCAGCTTGCGGGAGATGGCGAGGCCGAGACCGGTCCCCCCGTACCGGCGGGTCATGGACGTGTCGGCCTGCGTGAACTCCTGGAAAATGGTACCCTGCTGCTCCGCCGCGATCCCGATCCCCGTGTCGCGGACCCGAAACCGCACCGATGTCCGGTCGCCATGGTAGGCGACCACGGCCGCCGAGACGTCGACCTCGCCCTGCTCGGTGAACTTGATGGCGTTGCCGATCAAGTTCATCAGGACCTGGCGCACGCGCGTGGGGTCACCCCGCACCAGGTGCGGGACGTCGGGCGGCACGTCCACCGTGAGCTCGATGTGTTTCTCCCGCGCCCGGACCGCCAGGAGGGTGGCGGTGGCGTGCACGACCTTGGGCAGGTCGAACGGGATCGACTCGAGCTCCAAGTGCTCTGCCTCGATCTTCGAGTAGTCGAGGATGTCATTGAGAATTGTGAGCAACGCTTCCGAAGACGAGCGCACCAGCTCGAGCGCGCGGCGCTGCTCGACCTGCAGCTCGGTGTCCAGCACCAACTCGACGAAGCCGAGCACCGCGTTCATCGGCGTGCGGATCTCGTGGCTCATGTTGGCGAGGAACGCGCTGCGCGCCCGCGCCACGCGCTCCGCCAGGTCCCGCGCGGCGCGCATCGCCTCTTCCGCCGCCTTACGGTCGCTGATGTCCTCGTACAGCGCCACCAGCGCGCCCTCGGCCGTAGCTTTCACGGCGGCCGCCGAGAGGCGCACCTGGATATGGCGGCCGTCCTTGCGCATCCGCTCCACTTCGACGCGGACGGTCTCGCCGCTCCGCGCCTGCGCCTCGAGGTCGCTCGACTCGGACTGGAGCGCCGCGGGCACGATGAGTGCGTCGATTTTGGCACCCACGACCTCGGCCGCGGAGTAGCCGAACAGCGTTTCGAACGCCGGGTTCACGCTGCGGACGGACCGCTGGTTGTCCAGCACCGCGATGGCTACGGGCGTGCTCGCGATCAGGGCGTCGAGGTAGGCGTGCTGGCGCGCCAACTCCTGGGTGGACGATTCGAGCAGCACCGCGGCGCGCACCCGGTCCGCGAAGGTGCGGTACGTCCGCTGGTGCACGCGGTCCATTCCCCATGCAAAGAGCGCGATCAGGAGTGTCGCGAGGAGGTGAGGGCGGGAGTGCCCCTGCAACAGGATGCCGACGGGGAGGGGGGCGAGGACCGTGACCAGGAGGTAACGGAAGCTGCGCCGGTCGCCGACCAGGGTCCCGGTCGCGCCCGCGACGATCCCGGCGAGCACGACCAGGATCAGGGCCGCTTCGTCCAGACCGAGCGCCGGGATCGCAGCGGCGGCGCCGAACCCCCACGTCAGCCCCACGCCGGCCACCGTGAGGCGCACACCCCGCAGCGCTTCCTCCGGGGATGCCGTCCGTCGGCTGAGGCCCAGTCGCCACCAGGTGCGCAATGCCGCGGCGGCGGTGACGGCGCCCACCCAGCCGAGCGTGAGCGCGCGGGGCTGGGAGTCCCACACCAGGGCGGCCACGACGAGAACCAGCACCACGTGCAGCGACTCGGCGAGCGGGCCCCCCTTCAGTAACTGACTGAGGGCCGCCCGCCGCACCTCCGCCTCCACGCGCTGCGGCTGCGCGGGGTCGCGCTCTACCGGATCCACGGTCATGACTGGTATATGTGATAGTCCCGGGTGTGGGTGCAACATGGCGGGGCGCGGGAGGTCGGAGATAGGGCGTTTTTGCGGCACCAAGGGGCGCCGATGCGACAGAGTTACTCCGGCCTCGTCTCAAGACCCGCGCCGATAGCGGCAAGCAGCACATCGGTGTCCACGGGTTTCGTGAGCACCGGCGCCAGGCCCATCGCCTCGACGCGCTTCCGGGTTTCCGCATCGCTGCGGCCGGTGATGACGAGCACGGGGATGGCGGCGAGCGGCTCGATCTTGCGCAGACGCTCGAGGACGAGAAACCCGTCGCCGGCGGGGAGTCCCAGGTCGAGCAGGATGAGGTCGGGGCGCTCGCGGTTCACGACGGTCAGGGCCGAAGCGGCGTCGGCCGCCAGGGCAACCATATAGCCGTTGGCTTCGAGCCGAGCTTGCAGGTCCGCGCGAGCCACGGGGTCGTCCTCAATGACGAGGATTTTCTGGCGGCCGGAGCGACCGCGCCGAGGGGACGGTTTCATAGCGCTCCCCCGGGCGCTGCGGCGGACCACGCCTTGGCGCAGTTCGGGCAGATCCCGTGACTGAAGTCCACTCCGCTGTGCGCGTGTACGTACGACTCGAACTGCTCCCACGTGCCTGCGTCGTTGAGCACACGCTTGCAGTTGGCGCAGATCCGGATCCATCCTTGAAGCGTCTTGACCTGGGCGAGGGCGGTCTGCAGCTCGCGGAGCAGGGTCTGCTGGTTTTCCTCGGCGAGCTTGCGCTCGGTGATGTCCACTGAGGTCCCCGCCATACGGACAGGCTTCCCATCCGGGTCCGTCACTACGACACTCACCGTATGCATCTGTCGAATGGCTTCGTCCGACCGCACGAGGCGCCACTCGTACTCCTCCGTCCGGCGCTCGGCGAGACCGTGGGCGATGATCCGCGCCACGCGGTCGCGATCGTCGGGGTGCACTCGCGTCACGAATCCCTCGTAGCTGGCGGGGGAGCCGACCGGGATGCCGAAGAGGCGGCACTGTTCGTCCGACCAGGTGACGGCGCCGGTCGCGACGTCCCACTCCCAGCTGCCGACGTGCGCGATCGCCTGGGCCTCGGCGAGCTGGCGCTCACGGTCGCGCAGCCGCTCTGCCGAGGCCCGGAGCAGGGCTTCGCCGTGGCGTGCGACAAGCGACGTGAGGATCGCGACGGCGAGGACCATGACCGTCGTTCCCGCGATGGCCAGGGTCACCAGCGGCGCGGAAGCCACGACGGCGTTGTCGGACGGCACGAGGCCCGGGGCGCTCACGAACGTCGCCGCCGCCATGCCGGTGTAGTGCATACCCGGAATCGCGAGACCCATCAGTACGGCGCTGCCGACCTTCGGCCAGGTCCACGCCCTCCGCGCACCGTGACCGTAGTGGAACGAAAACCACAGCGCCACGGCGGACACGCCGATCGCGATAAGGACGGAGAGCGACACGAGGAGCGGATGCCAGCGGGTTGTGGCGGGCAGCCGCATGGCCGCCATACCCGTGTAATGCATGGCGGCAATTCCCGCGCCCATGACGACACTGCCAAGCGCGACGCCCAGTGCGCTCAAGCGCTCTCGGCTCGCCACGTACAACGCGACCGCCGAGGCGGCGGCGGCCGCGACCAGCGACAGCAGGACCGTGGGAACGTGGTACAATACTGGGACGGGAAGCTCGAACGCCTGCATCCCGGTGTAATGCATCGACCAGATGCCCAAGCCCATGGCTAGGGCGCCTCCCGCCAGCCAAGCCGCCCGCGCTTGAGCGCGGGTCGCCGTCACGCGCCCCGCAAGATCCAGTGCCGCGCCGGCCGCTAGCACCGCGATGACGACCGAGAGCGCCACCAGCCAGGGATCGTAGTAACCGGTCAGCGGGATCACTTCGCGTCCAGCACTTCCCGCACCTTGCGCGCGAGCCCATCGGGAGTGAACGGCTTCTGGAGAAAATTGAGCCCCGGCTCGAGCATCCCGTGGTGCACGATCGCGTCGTCGGTGTAGCCCGAGACATACAGCACCTTCGTGGCGGGCCGCTGCTCGGCCAGCCGGCGGGCCAGCTCGCGACCGCTCGCCCCTGGCATCACGACATCGGCCAGCAGAAGATGAATGGGCGCCTGGTGCGCGCCCGCGACCGCAAGCGCCTGAGCGGCGTTCTCGGCGTCGAGCACGCGGTACCCGAGCTTCTCGAGCAAGCCCTTCGCGAGCCGGCGGAGCATCTCGTCGTCCTCGGCCAGCAGTATGGTCTCGGTACCGGCGAGCGTGCCCGGCTCGCGTGGCGCGATCACGCGCTCGGCGGGCGCGTCCACCCGGGGCAGGTAGATCTTGAACGTCGTCCCGCGGCCCAGCTCCGAATACACCCAGACGTAGCCACCTGACTGCTTCACGATCCCGTACACCGTGGACAGGCCGAGCCCCGTGCCCTTGCCCCGTTCCTTGGTGGTGAAGAACGGCTCGAAGATGCGCGCCTTGACCTGGGCATCCATGCCCGTGCCCGTGTCGCTCACCGCGAGCATCGCGTACCGCCCGGGCGTGACCGGCTGGTGCAGGTCGGCGTACTGCTCGGTCAGGTCCGCGTTGGCGGTCTCGATCAGGAGCTTGCCGCCGGTCGGCATGGCGTCGCGCGCGTTGACCACCAGGTTCATCAGCACCTGCTCCAGCTGGCCAGGGTCGATCCGTACGTTGCCGAGGTCGGGGGCCAGTGTGAGGCGCAGGTCGACGTCCTCGCCGATCAGGCGCCGCAGCATCTTGTCGACGTCCTCCACGAGCCCGTTGAGCTGCAGTACTACCGGCTCGAGCACCTGCTGCCGGCTGAACGCCAGCAGCTGCCGGGTGAGCGCCGAGGCGCGCTGGGCCGCCTTGCGAATTTCCTCGAGGTCCTGCCGGACCGAGCTCCCGGCCGGAAGCTCTTCCAGCACGAGCTCGGTGTAGCCAAAGATCGCGGTCAAGACGTTGTTGAAGTCGTGCGCGATGCCGCCAGCCAGGCGGCCGACGGCCTCCATCTTCTGCGCCTGCCGCAGCTGCGTCTCGAGCAGCTTACGCTCGCTGATGTCCCGCACGAACGCGCTGAAGAGCCAGCCGCTGGCCTGCTCGACACGCGTGATCGCGAGTTCCACCGGGATCTCGCGGCCGTCGCGGTGCACGCCCGTCAACTCGAGGCGTCGATTGAGCACCGGCCCTTCGCCGGTGGCCAGGAGGTGCGCGAGGCCCCGCTCGTGCGCGTCACGGTAGCTCGGTGGCACGATGGTGGCCGACAGCTTTCGGCCGATGGCTTCGGGCGCCGACCATCCGAACACCCGCTCCGCCTGCGGGCTCCAGCTGCGGATGGCGCCGGTTCCATCCATCGTGATCACGGCGTCGAGCGACGTATCGATGATCGCCTTGAGCTGCCCGGCCGACGCGCGGATTTCGGCTTCGGCGCGGCTCCGCTCGATCGCCATGGCGATCTGGGTCGAGACGAACCGCAAGATGTCCTTCTCGCGCTCGCCCAGCCTTACTTGGGGCGAGTAGCTCTGCGCAGCCAGGACACCGATCACTCGGTCGCCAGTCGCCAGCGGCACGCCGATCCAGTCGATCGACGGGGCGCCCATCGACTGCACGTCGCCGCGGCGCTCCAGCTCGCGCTGCGTCTCGGGGGTCACGAGCAGGGGCTGCCCGGTCCGGAGCACGTGCTCGGTGAGTCCCTTGCCGAGCCGTCGCGGGGGAGGAGCGGGCTCGTGCTCGTCCGCGAAGTAGGGAAAGCTCAGCTGTTCGCTGGTCGGGTCGTACAGCGCGATGTAAAAATTCTTTGCGGGCATCAACTCGCCCACGATCTCGTGGATGACGGGCAGCAAGTGCTGGAGCCCCGGAGTGCTCAGGGCGACCTGGGCGATGCGATACGTCGCGGCCTGCAGCTGATGCGCACGCGCCTGGTCCTCGCGGCTCCGCTTGGTGTCGAGTGCCCGGATCACCGCCGGGCCGAGCCGATCGAGATGGCTCTTGACGATGTAGTCGGTCGCGCCGGCCTGCAGGTATTCCACGGCGGGCTCGTCCCCCAGCGCACCGGTGACGACGATCACCGGGGTTCCGGGACTGAGCTGTTGTCCGATCCGCAGTGCGTCCCGCGCCCCGAACTGGGGGAGTGAATGGTCGGTCAGGATGATATCGGGTACGAACTCGCGCAGCGCCTTCGTCATCTCGTCCCGCGAGTCGACCCGGAGAAACGTGCACGTGAGGTCGGCCCGGCGAATCTCCGCCTCCACCAGCTCGGCGTCGCTCGGGTCGTCCTCGACCAACAGGATGCGGATCGTCGCGGGCATCGCGTTTATCGCGTTAGGGTCCGGGCTCCGCGGAGAACGCGCGCGGCGGCGGCGACTCGTTCTTGACGAGCCAGTAGAGCCCGAGCTGCTGGACGGTCTCGCGAAACTGGGCGAAGTCCACCGGCTTCTGGATGTAGCTGGTGACGCCGGACTGATAGCTCGTGACCCGGTCCCGCTCGAGCTTGGACGAGGTGAGCATCACCACGGGGAAGGCGCGTGTGCGGGGGTCCGCTTTCAGCTGCCGCAGCACCTCGAGCCCGTCGACCTTGGGGAGCTTGATGTCGAGCAGCACGAGCCTGGGCACGTTCACGTGCGAACGCAGCGCGTGCCGTGTCACCTCGACGTCCGACGGCTTGTCCTCCACCAGCAAGACGTCCACTTGCTCCGCGGTCATGCGGCCCGCCCTCCCAGTCCGAGCGTGAAGTAGAACGTGGCTCCGCGGTCCGGCTCGGCCTCGGCCCAGATCCGCCCGCCGTGCTTGTGCACGATGCGCTGCACGGTCGCGAGCCCGACGCCCGTGCCGTCGAAGTCTTCCGAGCGGTGAAGCCGTTGGAACACACCGAACAACTTGTCGGAGTACTTCATGTCGAAGCCCACGCCGTTGTCCTTGACGAACAGCACTGGTGTGCCGTCGCGCGTGGTCTCGCCAATGTCGATTACCGCGTGCGCGCGTGGACGGGAGTACTTCACCGCATTCGACAAGAGGTTCGTGTACACGACGCGGATGAGGCCAGGGTCGCAGGCCACCGTCGGCAGCGCGCCGAGGCGCCACTCGACCCGGCGCCCCGCCAGCTCCGTCGCCAGGTCGGCGACGACGGCCTTCACGACTTGATCCAGCCGGGTCGCCTGGGGACGCAGGTCCTGGCGCCCCAGCTGAGCGAGATGCAGCAGATCGTCCACCAGCCGGCCCATGTGATGGGCTCCGTGCTTGATACGATCCAGGTGATGCCGTGGCGCGGGTTCGAGCGTGTCGCCCAGCTCCTCGACGAGAATCTGGACGAACCCGTCCACCTGGCGCAGTGGGGCCCGCAGATCGTGTGACACGGAGTACGTGAATGCCTCGAGGTCGCGATTGGCGGCGGCGAGCTCGCCGGTGCGCTCCGCCACGCGGCGCTCCAGGTCTTCGTTGAGGCTGCGAATCTCCGCGAGCACGCTCTTCAACTGCTGCTCCGAGGCCCGCAGCTCGCGGCGCACGTGATGGCGCTCGATCGCGTACCGAATCGAGCGGGCCAGAAGATTGGCATCTGCCTGGCCCTTGACGAGGTAGTCCTGGGCGCCGCCGTGCACGGTCCTGGCCGCGAGCAGCTCGTCCCCCAGGCCGGTGAGGACGATGATCGGGATCTCGGACGCGCGGGCGTAGACGGCGGCAAAGGTCTCGATCCCCCGGCTGTCGGGCAGCGTCAAGTCCAACAGCACGACATCGATGCCGCCGCGCTCGATGCGCTCAAGCGCTGCCCCGAGCCGATCGATGTCCTCGACCTCGTAGGCGTTCCGCAGGCCGTCGGCGAGCGCCTCCCGAATCAGGCGGGTGTCCCCGGGGTTGTCCTCGACCAGGAGGATCTTGATGGGCGAGTCGCTCATGACTTGTGGTCCGGCGGATACTTGACGATGGACAGCCAGAAGTCCTCGATGGACTTGACGACGTGTGCGAACTGCTCGAGCCCCACCGGCTTCGTCACGTAGCAGTTGGCGTGCAGGTTGTAGGTCTTCACGACGTCGGCGTCCGCCTTCGAGCTCGTCAGCACCACGATCGGGATGCGTTTGAGGTCGTCATCCTGCTTCACCTCGGCCAGGACCTCGCGCCCATCCTTCCGCGGCAGGTTGAGATCGAGCAGAATCAGGTCCGGGCGCGCGGCGTCGCGGTACTTCCCCTCCCGGCGCAGCAAGGCCAAAGCTTCGACGCCGTTACTCACCGCCACGAGCGAGTTGCGCACCTTGCTCTCCTTCAAGAGCTCCTGGGTCAGGCGCACGTCGCCGGGGTTGTCTTCCACCAACAGAATGTCGATGGGACGACCGATCGGGTCGGGGCTCATACGGCGGCGCTCCTCTCGGGCTCGCCGACCTGCAGCGGAATCGTGAAGTAGAACGTGGCACCCTCTCCGGGGGTCGATTCCACCCACATGCGGCCCCCGTGGCGTTCCACGATCTTCTTGCAGATGGCGAGACCGATGCCGGTGCCGGGATATTCGGCGGTGGTGTGCAGTCGCTGGAAGATCACGAAGATCCGCTCGACGTGCTCCGGGGCGATGCCGATCCCGTTGTCGCGCACGGCGAACTTCCACTCGACGCCGTCGCGCTCGGCCGCCACGTGGACGTGCGGCGCCTGCGTGCCTCGAAACTTGAGCGCGTTGGTCAGCAGGTTCTGGAGGAGCTGGCCCAGCTGGGCGTCGTCGCCGAGCACGGTGGGCAACGGGTCGTGCGTCACGGTGGCCCCGCTTTGCTGCACCAGGAGCTGGATGTCGCCGAGCACGCGCGCGAAGACCGCCTCGCAGTCGATGGGGACGAATGCCCGGCCGCGCGTGCCCACGCGCGAGTAGGCCAGCAAGTCCGCGATCAGCTGCTGCATCCGGATCGCGCCGTCCACGGCATAGCCAATGAACTCGTCGGCGTCGCTGTCCAGCTTGCCGCGGTACCGCTTGGCGAGCAGCTGCGAGTAGTTCGCCACCATGCGGAGCGGCTCCTGGAGGTCGTGAGACGCGACGTAGGCAAATTGCTCCAGGTCCGCATTGGAGCGGCGCAGCTCCGTTTCCCCGCGTTTGCGGGCGGAGATGTCCACAACAGAGGCCAGCACGAACAACCCCTCGTCGGTTTCGATCGGATTCAGTCCGATCTCGACCGGTACTTCGGTACCGTCTTTGCGGACGCCGTAGAGATCCCGCCCGGCCCCCATCGCCCGGGTCTGTGGGTTGGCGAAGAAGGTGGTCCGGTGCGCCGGGTGGCCCTCCCGCAGGCGCCGGGGGACGAGCAGCTCGATCGACTTCCCGAGGAGCTCCTCGCGGGAGTAGCCGAACAGGCGCTCGGTCTCTCGGTTGACGAGCTCGATCATGCCCGCGCGATTGATCATCACCATACCGCTGGGGGCCGATTCCACGACGGCGCGGAACCGCGCCTCGGCGCGCTTCCGAGCAGTGATGTCCACCACGGAAGCGAGCACGAACATTCCCTCGTCGGTCTCGATCGGGTTCAGCCCGATCTCCACGGGCATCTCGGTGCCGTCCTTCCGCACGCCGTACAGGTCCCGCCCGACGCCCATCGCCCGGGCCTGCGGGCGGGCAAAGAAGTCGCTCCGGAGCCCGGGATGCTCCCCGCGCAGCCGCGCGGGGACGAGCAACTCGATCGGTTGCCCGAGCAGCTCACCGCGCGGGTAGCCGAACAGTCGCTCGACCTCGCGGTTGATCAAGAGGATCTTCCCGGTGCGATCGATCATCACCATGCCGCTCGGTGCTGACTCCACCGCCGCGCGGAACCGCGCCTCCGCCCGCTTGCGCTCGGTGATGTCCACGACAGAGGCGAGTACGAACGGGCCCTCGTCGGTCTCGATCGGATTCAGCCCGATCTCGACGGGGATCTCCGCGCCGTCCTTGCGAAGCCCGTACAGCTCGCGCCCCGCCCCCATCGCTCGGCTCTGCGGGTTGGCGAAGAAGTCGGTCCGGAAGGTGGGATGCCTGCCGCGGAACCGCGCGGGGACGAGCCGTTCGATGGACTGACCCAGGATCTCGTCGCGGGCGTACCCAAACAACCGCTCTGCCTCTCGATTGACCAGCGTGATCTTGCCGGCGCGGTCGATCATCACCATGCCGCTGGGCGCCGACTCCACCACGGCACGGAACCGCGTGTCTGCGTCCCGGCGTGCCGTCAGCTCGCCTTCGAGCCGTCGCCCCGTCCGACGGGTCACGATCCACGCGCCGGCCGCGCCCAAGGCGATGACCGCCAGGGCCACGACGGCCATCCGCCCGACGGCGCTCCGTAGGGGAGCGAGGACGCGGTCGCGCGGCAACTCCACCACCAGCATCCACGGCGTGCCGGCGATCGGCGCCGACCGAGCGAGATAGGTCCCACGACCAGGCCGGGCGTACTCCATGAGGCCGCGGCGATCCCTCACGTCCACCGGCGGCCCGCCCACGCGCGCGGCCAAATCGGTCCACACGTCCCCGCTGAGGTTGCCGACCAGGAGTCCCGCGTCGGCACCGATCAGCTCCGTGAGCCGCCGCGTCGCCTCAGGTGAGGCTTGCACGCGGCGCCAATTGACGACGTAACCCGCCCGCGTGCCGCCGACCGTTATGGCCGCGATGACCGGGAAGAGGAGCGAGTCGCCGATCGCGCGCAACGGCCCCATCGCGGTGCCTGAGTCCGAGACCTGAGCCATCAGCGCTCGGATCGTCGCCGCATCGAACGGCGGCAGCTCGGGGCCAACGGCCAGCACGCGCTCGCCGGCGGCATTCCAGAGCTCGACCGCTTGGTTGAGCGAGTCCTGCGACGTAAGCCGCTGCAGGATCGCACGGGCAGCAGCGCGCGCCGTCCCCCCAGGGCGTACCAGATACGTCTGGACCGCGGGCTGGTTGGCCGGCCCGCGAACCTCGGCGGCGCGTTGCGATGCGCCCGCCGTCAGGCTCGCCACCAGCTGCGCCGTCACGCGCTCCAGGTGCTGCCCGGCGGCGGCGAGGGTCTCCTTCCGGATTCCGGCGTAGGCTTCCCAGCCGAAGGCGCCGATCACGAGTACCAGCAAGCTGGTGATGAGCAGCGGCAGCTCGAGCTCGAGCGAACCGAGAGCGCGCGCGGCGCGCATCATGGGCCGCCCCGAACCCGCCACATCGCGGCGTCAGCCATCCTGTGGCACTCCATGCTCCATCAGACCTCGCAGGATCCCCGGGATGTGTTCGAACTGCTTCGACTTGTCGAGAAAGAAGTCGGCGCCTGCGGCTTCGCACCGCAGCCGCTGATAGGCGTCGACGTAGTTCGTCAACATCATGACGGCGGGTGCCGGCTCGAGCAGCTTCGCGGCTGCGAGCACGGCGATGCCGTCGCCGTCCGGCATCTGGATGTCGAGGATCACGAGGTCCGGTCGCAAGTCGCGCATCGCCGCGATCGCTTGCGCGACGCCGCCCGCCTGTCCCGCCACCGCGACGTGCTCGACCGACTCGAGCAGCTCCGCGAGACGAAGTCGCACGATCGCTGAATCATCCACGATGAGGACTTGCACAACGCGAAGCATGCGCCGGCGTCACACCCCACGGTATGCGAAGCCGGCCCACCCGGATGTCGGTGTTTGTCCTACAGGAACGTCAGGCGGTCAGTTGGTGCTGCAGGGCGTAGCGGATCAGCTCCGCGCTGGTGGAGAGCCGCAGCTTCTGGAGAATGCGGGTGCGGTAGGTGCTGACGGTCTTGGGAGAGAGGTCGAGCTCCGCCGCGATCTCGCTCACGGTCTTGCCGGCGCCGATCAGGCGCAGCACCTCGTGCTCGCGGTCGGAGAGGGCCTCGTGCGCGACGGCGGGGCGGCGGGCGTCGAGCGCCGCGGCGAGCTGCTCGGCGAAGGCGGCGGACACGTATGTGCCGCCGCGCACGACCTTCCGGATCGCCTCGACCAGGTCCTGCGGCGTGCGCTCCTTGGTCAGGTAGCCCGCCGCCCCCTCACGCAGGGCGCGCGCGGCGAACTGGTCTTCGGGGTGCATGCTCATCACCAGCACGCGCAGATCGGAATGGCGGGCCACAATGTCACGCAGCAGGCCGGGAAAGGGCGCGCCCGGCATCGCGAGGTCGAGCAGCAACACGTCGACCGGGGAGGTCTCGAGCGCCACTAGGAGCCCCGCGCCCTCCGCCGCTTCGCCGACGACCTGCATGTCCGGCTGCGCCGCGACGATGTGGCGCAGGCCGGTCCGCACCACCGGGTGATCGTCGGCGATGACGACCCGGATCACGCCGCCGCGCCGGGCCGGCCGCGGCCCAGCGGGATGCACAGGGTCACGCTCGTGCCCCCCTGCGGCGCCGCGTGCACGCCGACCTCGCCACCCCACGACAGCGCTCGCTCCCGCATCCCGAGCAACCCGAACGACCGTGTGTCCACGATCTCACACTCGGTGATCCCCCGGCCGTTGTCGTGCACCTCGAGCACCACTTCGCCCGGCGTGGCCCGCAGGTGGATGTCCACCTGGGTGGCGCCGGCGTGGCGCGCGATGTTGGTGAGGGCTTCCTGAAGGATGCGGAAGATGTCCGTGGACCGCTCGGGCTCGAAGGGAACCTGTTCCGGAGGCAGGTCGAGCAAACATCGGATGCCCGTGCGGCGACCGAACTGGTGCACTGCCCACTCGATGGCCGCGACCAGCCCGAGGTTGTCCAGCACGGCGGGACGGAGGTCCGAGGCGAGGGTGCGGACCTTGTCCACCATTTGATCGATCAACGCCGCCATCCCATCGGTCTTGGCCAGGAGCCGTTCGCGCAGCGGTTCCGGCACGCTGCGCTTGAGCGAGAAGAGATCCATCTTCAGGGCCGTCAGCGCCTGACCGAGCTCGTCGTGGATCTCCCGCGCGATCTGCGTGCGCTCCGTCTCGCGAGCGGAGCGGAGTCGACCGGCGAAGGCCTGCAGCTGGGAGCGCGAGCGCGCCAAGGCTTCGGCCACCTGCCGCCGCTCGGTGATGTCACGGGCGATGGACGAGGCGCCGACGACCCGGCCGGCGGGATCTTTGATCGGCGACACGCTCACCGACACATGCACCCGGCTCCCATCCCGGCGCACCCGGACCGTCTCTTGGTGCTCCACGTGCTCGCCCCGCCGCACCCGGTCCAGGGTCTGCTCCCACTCGTCCCGCCGTTCCGTGGGAAACAGGATGGAAATCGGATGGCCCTCGACCTCCTCCGCGCGGTAGCCGTACAGCCGCTCCGCCCCGGGGTTCCAGCTCAAGATCGTGCCGGTCAGGGTCTTCGTGATGATTGCGTCCTCGGAAGACTCGATCACCGCCGCGTAGCGCGCCAGGGCGTCCTCCAGCTGTATCCGCGCCGTGATGTCCTGTCCCGTGCCCGTGACCTTGACCGGCCGCCCCTGTTCGTCGACGACGAGGGTGCCCCGACTCTGCCAGGTCCGCACGGCGCCATCGCTGCGTCGCACGACCCGATGCACGCATACGTACGGCGTGCCCTCACGACTGGCGCGCTCGATGGTCGCCTTGAGGAAGTCGCGATCGTCCGGGTGGACCAGCTCCAACCCCCCTTCGAACGTGGTCCGCAACGTCGCCGGGTCCACGCCGAGTAGACGATACAGCTCGTCCGACCACGTCACGATGTTGCCCTGGATATCCCATTCCCAGCTGCCGATTTGAGCGACCCGCTCGGCGTCGGCGAGCAGCGTCAAGGCGTGCTCTAGCTGGTTTCCGGCTTGGGTCTGCGCGCTGTCGGTACGGCCAGTTTGGCGGGCGGCCACCGTGGGGTGGCGGCGTGACGCGTTGCGGTGGGCTGACTTGCGACTGGCCACAGATCTGCACCTCGGTCCGCGCCGCAGGCGACTTCGGCGCCGGTACTCAATGCCGGTACTCAATATTGAACATTATGGCTGGCGCGCAACAGTCGCCATCGGGGAAATGCTGAGGGGAGAGGGAGTTAGCTGTCAGTCCCGACCAGCCCCACGCGCACCGCGTAGCGCACCAGGCCCGCCACATCGTGGATCCCGAGCCGCTTCATGGCCTCGGCGCGGTGGGTCTCGATGGTCTTGACGCTCAACTTGAGCCGCCGCGCGATTTCCCTCGTGGGCTCGCCCTGGGCTACCAGCCGCAGCACCTCGAGCTGGCGGGGACTGAGCTTCTCGAGCGGTTGCCGCACGGCGAGGGCGGCGTCGATGGCGGGGCGGAGCCGGCTCAGGTTGGTCTTGAGGACGAAGTCCTCGGCACCCGCTCGCAGGCTCTCCACGATTGCCCGCTCGTCGAGCGCCCCGGAAACGACGATGAGCGGCGTGGCGGTCCGCGTCGCTTGCAGGAGCCGGAGCGCCGCGGGGGCATTGAATTGGGCGAGGGAATGGTCGGACAGGACCACGTCGGGCGCGAAATCGCGCACGGCACGGAGGAATCCCTCCTTTGTATCGGCGCGCTCCGTGACGGCGTCGAGGCGGGTGCGGCGGAGCACGTCTGTCACGAGCTCCGCATCCGCCGGGTTGTCTTCCAGCAGGAGAATTCGCAGCGATCGCTCGCGCATGTCGCGAGCAGGTTAGTGCGTGCCGCGTCCCTCGACTATCGGGGAATTCCCGAGCCCGCAATCAGCGCGGCGGCTCGTTCAGGAGCAGCCAGTACAGCCCGACCTCCGACACCGCCCGCGCGAACGCCTCGAAGTCCACGGGCTTGACGATGTAGCTGTTGGCGCCGAGCCGGTACGCTGCCGCGATGTCGGGCTCTTCGCGCGACGAGGTGAGGATGACGACCGGGATGGCGCGGGTGCGCTCGTCCGCTTTCAGCCGCCGCAGCACCTCGAGCCCGTCGACTTTGGGGAGCTTCAGGTCGAGCAACACGACCTTCGGCACGACCCCGATGTCGCGCAGCGGGTGACTGCCGTCGCCGAAGAAGAAATCCAGAGCCTCGGCCCCGTCCCGGGCGACAAATACCTGATTCGCGAAGTTGCGCGCCTTGAAGGCACGCAGTGTCAGCTCGGCGTCGGTGGGGTTGTCCTCGACCAGGAGGATTTCGACCTGGTGTTGTTCCGTCATCGGGTCTCCTCGTCGTCAACGTACGGACACCGAACTCCCCTCTGCGGAGCCCGGCGCGTCAGCCCTCGTCCAGCACCTCGCGCACTTTGCGCACCAGGGCATCGGGGCGGAACGGCTTCTGCAAATAGGCGAGGCCCGGCTCCAGCATTCCGTGGCGCACGATGGCGTTGTCGGTGTAGCCCGAGATGTACAGCACGCGGATGCCAGGCCGCTGCGCCGTCAGCCGGTCGGCCAGATCGCGACCGCTCATCCCCGGCATCACGACGTCGGTGAGGAGCAGATGGATCGTGGCGCCGTGCTGGGCGGCGAGCGCCAGGGCATCGGCCCCGCTCGGTGCCGCAAGCACGGTATACCCCTGCCGCTCGAGCGCCTGCTGAGCGATCGCGCGCACGGCCGGCTCGTCCTCGGCAAGCAGCACGGTCTCGGACCCGCGCGGTGGGCGCTCGACCGGAGCGGGCGGCGCCGTCGATTCGACCGGTGCGTCCACCCGCGGCAGATAGATCTTGAACGTTGCGCCGTGGCCGGGCTCGCTGTACACCCAGATGAACCCGCCGGACTGCTTGACGGTGCCGTACACCATTGCCAGGCCGAGGCCCGTGCCCTGGCCGCGCGGCTTGGTCGTGAAGAACGGCTCGAAGGCGTGCGCCTGCGTCTCCTCGTCCATCCCGATCCCGCTGTCGCTGACCGTGAGCTGCACGTAGGGTCCCGGCTTCACCAGGCTGTGCTCGAGCGTGTAGCTCTCGTCCAGGTCGATGTTGCGCGTTTCCAGCGTGAGCTTGCCTCCTTGGGGCATCGCGTCCCGGGCGTTCACCGCGAGATTGACGATGACCTGCTCCAGCTGGCCGGGATCCGCCGTGACGGGGCCCAGGGCGGGGTCGAGCACCGTCGCCAGCTCCACGTCTTCGCCGATCAGCCGGCGCAGCAGCTTGTCCATGTCCAGCACGAGCGCGTTCAGGTCGACGACCTTGGGCTGCAGCACCTGCTGGCGACTGAACGCGAGCAGCTGACGGGTGAGGCCGGCGGCGCGCTCCGCGGATCGGCGGATCTCGTCCACGTCGACGCGCCGCGGGTCGTGGTGGCCGAGATCCTCGAGCAGCAGCTCGGCGTGACCGGTGATGGCCGTGAGGATGTTGTTGAAGTCGTGCGCGACCCCGCCCGCCAGCCGGCCGACCGCTTCCATCTTCTGCGCCTGACGCAGCTGCTGCTCGAGGCCGAGCCGCTCGGTGACGTCGCGTCCGATGCCGAGGATTCCCCTCAGGCGGCCGTCGCGGAGCTGGGCGGTGGCGCTGAACTCGGCCACCCGGTACGTCCCGCCCTTGGTCAAGATGCGAAACTGGATAGTCGGGCGCGGCTCGCCCTGCAGCACGCGGCCGAACAAGTCGAGCGCGAGCGGCACGTCGTCCGGGTGGACGAACGCCTCGAACGGCCGGCCGACCCATTCGGCGGGCGGGAAACCCGTCATTTCCTCGAAGGCCGGATTGAGCGAGGTCACCTCGCCGCCGGGCGAGAGCGCGAAGATCACGTCGCGCACGCCATCGACCAGGCTGCGGTAGCTCTCTTCGGAATTGCGGAGGGCGGCGTCCGTCCGTTTGCGGTCGGTGATGTCGGTGGCGACGCCGAGCACCCGGTGCGCGCGGCCGTCGGCCGAAACGAGCGGCACCTTCACGGTTTGAAACCAGCGCGTCTCGCCCGTGTGTGGGTTGGTCACCGGCTCCTCAGGAATGACCTTCGGCCGGAGGCTGGACATGACCTCCCGGTCGTCACGCAGGTAATGCGCGACCTCGTCTTGGTTCCGGTTGAAGTCCGCGTCGCTCTTCCCCAACAGGGCCTCCGGGGAGGTGGCGTACGCCTGGGCCAGGGCCTTGTTCACGAGCGTGAACTTGCCGTCCCAGTCCTTCACGAACACCAGACTCGGGTCGGCGTCGATGACCTGCTTCAAGAGCTCTTCCGCTCGCAGCCGCTCGGTGATGTCGCGCCAGTTGGCCACGACCGCCCCCACGGCGGGGTCGTCGAGCCGGTTGACCGCCACGGCCTCGACCAGATGGTAGGAGCCGTCCTTGTGCCGTGCGCGCAGCTCGGTGCGGATCGGCGTGCCGGGCTGATCGAGCAGCTGCTGGCACAGACGCTGGGTGAGCTCGAGATCGTCGGGGTGGAGGAAGCCGAACGCGTTGGTGCCGGTCAGCTCGGGGACGCCGTAGCCGAGCAACCGAGTGGCCGCCTGGCTGACGTAGGTGATCGCCCCGGTTTCGTCCAGCAGCGCGACGGCGTCCGAGCTGTGCTCCACCAGGGCGTGGAACAGCTCCGTCGCCGCCTGCGGGCCGGAGCGCCGCCCGGGCGAGGGGTGCGCGGACGCCTTGAGACGCTTACCGGGCATGGTCGATCAAGGCTCCCGAGGCAGGACTCGAACCTGCGACCCGCCGGTTAACAGCCGGCTGCTCTACCAACTGAGCTACTCGGGAATGAAGCGCGAAATATCGTCGACGCTGGGCGGGCAATCAACCTGCGGCGGCCGGCCCGGGCGGCCTGGGATCGGACCATGGTCGAGGTCGGGCGTGCGGTCCCTCCCTCTAAGCCCCGATGATCGCGTCCCAGGCAACCCAGTGAGTTACGGCCGTGCGTGCGTCCTCCGGTCAGGGATACGTGCCATGCTGCGGCGCTCCCGGCGCGGCGCATGACGCGCATCGCCACGGGCAAGCTGTCCAGCGAGCGGCGGCCGCTGCGCCAGCTCGCGAACCAGCAGCCGGGCCACGTCGCGCAACAGCTCCAGCTCTCCCTCACTCCAAAGCCGCGGCTCTGGATCCATGACGCACAGCGCGCCGACCGCGCGACCGGCCGCGTCGATCAACGGCACGCCGGCGTACGCCGTCACCAGGCCGTCCCGGACCGCCGGGGTGCGGGCGGTCAGCGGATGGCGGCGTGCGTCCGCGACCACGAGCGGCCGGCGCGACGCGGCGATGTGCCGGCTGAACGGGTAGCACAGCAGCAACGCGATCGACACCGGCCGGCCGTAGCTGCTCGACACCATCCGGCCGCGGGCAGCGACGAGCGACACGCACACCACGGGGACGCCGAGCAGGCGACCGGCGAGCTGCGTGAACTCGTCCAACGAGCGCTGCGTGGGGCGGTCGGTGCCCGTGGTCGCGAGCGTCATAGCGTGGGTGGTCGCAGCCTGGTCACGATCGCCGGCAGCCGATCGAACTGCGTCCGCTTATCGAGGAACTCGTCCGCGCCCGCTTCGAGACACGTGGAGCGGAGCTGCTCGTATGCGTAGTTGGTCAAGACCACGACGGTGGGCTGGGGCTGCAACCGCTTCGCCGCGCGCAGCACTTCCAACCCGTCCCCGTCCGGCAACCGCATGTCTACGACAACGACGTCCGGCTTGGACTCGGGCAGCAACGCGAGCGCCTCCGCGACGGTACCGGCCTCGACGACCTTGTCCACTTCCCACATGTCCTGGAGCATCGCCGCCAGTCGTACGCGCACGAGGGTGGAGTCGTCGACGAGGAAGACACGCATCTGGACTTCGTGGCTCGAATGGGTCGTCGTCCAGGCCATATCGGTCGCGCTAATTTGGGCCGCGGGCGCTGCCGCCGGAGTCGGCGGGCACCCGGGGGCGTTGTGCGAAATGGGGTGGGCGGCGCGTCAGGCGCGGCTGACAGCCGGCGGCGCGCCCTAGGGCGCGAGCCCTTGCTCGATCACGTAGCGGACCAGGTCCGCGTTGGTCTTGAGGCTCAGCTTGCGCAGCACGCGGCTGCGGTAGGTGCTGACCGTCTTGGGACCGACCGACAGGGTGACCGCGATCTCCTTATTGCTCTTCCCGGTCCCGAGCAGGCACAGCACCTGGTACTCGCGCGCGGAGAGGGCCTCGTGCGCGCGGCCGGCGAAGCCCGAGCGCAGCTCGACGGCGAGCCGCTCGGCGAGCGCGGGGCTCACGTACGTGCCGCCGGCATGGGCCTTCTTCACGGCGGCGAGCAGCTCACTCGGAGCCTGGGTCTTGCTTACATAGCCTGCCGCGCCGGCGCGCAGCGCCTGCACCGCGAGCTGGCCCTCCGGGTGCATACTGACGACCAGCACGGCGACTCGGGGGAATCGTTTGCGCAGCTCGCCGATGAGCGGGACGAATCCCGGGCCGGGCATGCCGATGTCCAGGATCACGACGTCGGTGCGCGTCCGCTCGAGCCGGCGCAGCAGCTCGCCACCCTCGGCTGCCTCGCCCACGACCTCGATCACATGATCCTCGGCGGCGAGCTGGCGAAAGCCGGCCCGGATCAACTGGTGGTCATCCGCGATGAGGACCCGGATCATTCGAGGCTCGGCAGGCTGAGCGTCAGCGTGGTACCACGACCGGGCGCCCCGGTGATGGTGACGGTCCCGCCCAAGCTGGTCGCTCGCTCACGGATGCCGAGGAGCCCGAGCGAGCGAGAGTCGGCGAGGGCGTCGTCGCTGATGCCGCGACCGTTGTCCTGCACGCTGAGCTCGAGCGCCTGCGTGGAGATGGTGAACCGGACCAGAACCCGCGTGGCGCTGGCGTGCCGCGCGACGTTGGTGAGCGCTTCCTGGAAAATCCGGAAGGCGGCGGTGGCCCGACTCGCGTCCACCGCCGGTTGCTCGGCTGCCACCTCGACCGGGCAGGCGATGCCGGTCCGTATCTCGAACTCGCGGGCCTGCCACTGGATGGCGGCTTTGAGACCGAGCTCGTCCAGAACGCCGGGGCGCAGCTCGGTGGCGATACGCTGGATCGCGCCGGCCGTGCCGTCGAGGATCGCTTCCATGCCGTCGACTTTGCCGGCGAGCTCCGGAGCGGGCTGGGGAAGCCGCCGCTTGAGCCACGTGAGATCGATCTTGAGAGCGGTCAGCGCCTGTCCCAGCTCGTCGTGGATCTCGCGCGCGATGCGCGTGCGCTCCGCTTCGCGGGCCGCCTCGAGCCGGGCGGCGAGGTCGCGCAGCTGCTCGCGGTGGCGGTGCAGCTGCTGCTGCGTCTGCCTGCGCTCCGTGATGTCCTCGATCACCCCGACGAACAGGCGTGGGTCGCCGTGCTCGCTCGGGAGGGCGGAAACCGTGACCTGGGCCCAGATGGGCGTGCCATCCTTGCGGCAGTAGCGTTTTTCCAGCGTGAACGAGCTCCGCTTCCCCTCGACCAGTTCGGCCATCAGCTCCCGGTTCCTGGGAAGATCCTCCGGGTAGGTGATGTCGACGTACGTGAGGGACTGCAGGTCTTCGTCACTGTAGCCGAGCATCCGTTGAAAC
>Ga0209471_1000196_pt1 | contig 44523 bp, 39 predicted proteins | sample GraSoiAngelo_128_FD_185885 | JGI IMG/M metagenome (GOLD analysis project Ga0209471, IMG submission 185885) | Grasslands soil microbial communities from the Angelo Coastal Reserve, California, USA - 14_0927_12_20cm (SPAdes) (version 2) | ecosystem: Environmental > Terrestrial > Soil > Grasslands ... | reverse complement strand
AGAGCACGATCACGAGGATGAGCACCAGCAGCGTCAGGTTGAACAACAGGTGCCGCGGCAGCGACACGACGCGGGACATGCGCATCACCCTGAAGGGCACCGTGCCGCCGTCGGGCAGGCGCACGCTCACATCGTAGCGCTGCGCGCCCGGCCCCCGGGGAGCTACCTCGTGCGCTCCGAGGAAGGGCGCCGACACTGCAATCGCCGGCGGCGCCGCGGCCGGCGTGGCGCGCACCTCGACCGCGTAGCCCGGGCCCAGGGCCGCGCGCAGCTGATCCCGCAGGCTCCGTTCGAAGTCCGTCAGCACTGGCAGAGGAATGAAGCTGTGCGGGCCGGGCTCGGGGCCGCGCTCGGGGCCACCGGGTGGTCCGGGCGGCGGGTGTGCCGGGTCACCCGGCGGCATGAGCGGCCAATGCCCTCGCTCGGGTGGCGCCGCCAAGAGCCTCTCGAGCGCCCCGGCGCGCTCGGCGGGGCTTAAGGGCTGTAGCATCAGAGTGGTCTCCGCCACCCGGCGCGCCCACTCGCGCACGCTCCACTGCTGTACGAAGCGCTCGTGCTCCTGGGCGATGAGAAAGAGCGCCGCCACCTCCGCGAGGACCACGGCGCAGACCGTGGCGGCGAGCAGCCGTCCGAAGAGTGATTGCGGCCAGAGCGGGAGGCGCATCGTCGCAGAGCCGGAGCCTAGTCGGACGCCACCGCGACGCCGACCACGTAACCCTCGCCGTAGACGGTCTTGATGATCTGCGGCGCGCGCGCGTCGTCGCCGAGGATCTGCCGCAGGCGGCTGACGCGCACGTCGATGCTGCGATCGAAGGGATCGGCGTCGCGGCCGCGCAGCAGCTCCGTCAGCTGGGCACGGCTCAGCACGCGGTTGCCGGCCGCGAGCAGTATCGCGAGCAGTCGGTACTCGGCGCCGCTGAGCGCGACCTCCCGGCCGGAGGTCTCTTTCAGGGTGCGGGTGACCGTGTCGAGCCGCCAGCCGCCGAAGGAGAAGCCGCGGACGCTCTCGGGGCTCGGATCGCGGGGCGCGTGCGCGGTGCGGCGCAGGATCGCCTTGATCCGTCCGAGGAGCTCGCGTGGATTGAAGGGCTTCGGAAGGTAATCATCCGCGCCGAGCTCGAGCCCGACGATGCGGTCGACGTCCTCGCCGCGCGCGGTCAGCATGATGATCGGCACCTGCGAGCGGCTGCGGAGCTCGCGGCAGAGCGTCAGCCCATCCTCCCCCGGCAGCATCAGATCGAGCACCAGCAGATCCACGTGCGAGCGCTCCATGACGCGGCGCATTTCCTTTCCGTCGGCGACGGCGGTGGTGCGGAAATCGTGCTTCTCGAGATACTGGGCCAGGAGGCTGCGGATCTCGCGATCGTCGTCGACGATGAGAAGATGGGGGCGCTCGCTCATCTTAAGCTTCGCGGGGTGGCTGCGCCCGAGGATACTTCCGCCATGGAGTTCCTGGCAGCGAATGCGGGCGCGAGTTTGTAAGCGACTGTAGCCTCGTGCTGCAGCAGCCTTCAGACCTCTGGCGCCCGCTCGAGCGGGCCCGAGTGAAAACGCAGCAGCCGGTCGGCGGTTGTCGCGAGCTGCGCCTCGCGCGACGCGAGCGGCTCGAGGCGGCTCCGCCACTCCTGCGGGGCGGCCGTGCGCGCGAAGTCGATGTACAGCTCGAAGTGGCGCGCCTCGGAGGCCGAGAGCTCCTCGTACAGCCGCTCGAGCGGCGGCGGCACGTGCGGGGCGAGGAGCGCAAAGCGCTCCGCCGAGCGCGCCTCGATCAGCGCCGCGGCGAGCAGCAGATCGAGCTTGCGGCCGGGCTCGCCGCTGCGCAACACCGAGCGCAGTCCATGCGCGTAGCGGCCGGGACGCTGGCGCGCGAACGCGACCCCGAGTGCGCCGAGGGCCTTCAGCACCTGCTCGAAGTGCCTGAGCTCCTCGCGCGCCAGGCGCGAGAGCGCGAGCGCGAGACGGGTGTCCTCGGCGTACGCGAACACGAGCGCGAGCGCGCTCGAGGCGGCTTTCTTCTCGCAGTTGGCGTGATCGAGCAGCAGCTCCGGCAGATGGCTCAGCGCGTCCTCGACCCACGCCGGCGGGGTGGGCGCCTCGAGGATCGAGGCGCGGTCCGCCGCGAGCGGCGCGGGAGCGGCCGCAGCGCTCATCCCGAGATCCCGCGCGCCAGCCACGCATCGAGGGTGTGCTGCAGCGCCTCGGCCGCCTCCTCCGCCGTCGCGATGCGATCCGCCGGCGTCTTCGCCAGCAGCCGCTCGAGGAGCGGCTGCACGGCCTCGAACTGCGCCGGCAGCTGCGGGATCGGCTCCTTGCGGTGCTTGTAGACGATCGCCATCGGGTTCTCGGCGCGGTAGGGCTTCTGGCCGGTGAGCATCTCGAAGAGGATGACGCCGAGGCTGTAGAGGTCGCTGCGCGCATCGAGCGGCTCGGCGTGGCCCTGCTCCGGGCTCATGTAGTGCGGCGTGCCGAAGATGGTGCCGCTGTCGGTGAGGTCGAGCGCGAGCGCCAGGTCCTTGGAGAGGCCGAAGTCGATCAGGGCGACGCTGCCGTCGTGGCGCAGCATGATGTTGCCGGGCTTGAGATCCCGATGCAGCACTCCCGCGCCGTGGACGGCGGCGAGCGAGCGAGCGATCGCGGCCGCGAGCCGCAGCGCCTCTCGCGGTGCGAGCGACGCGCGCATCCGCCGGCGCAGATCGCCGAGCTCGAAGTACTCCATCACGAGCCACGCATGCTCATCGCTGACCCCGAGGTCATGCAACCGCACCACCGCCGTGCTGTTGATGCGCTGGGCGAGCTCGTACTCCTGCAGGAAGCGCTGGAACATGTCGACGGGCTGGCTCTCCTCGTCCTGGCGGTCGCGCGCGACCTTGAGCGCCACCAGCCTCCCGGCGCGCTCGCTCTCGCCGACGAACAGATCGCTCGTGGGGCCCGACGCCAGGCGGCGGATGAAGCGATAGCCGCGGATGAAGGCGTCGCCGAAGCGCTGGGTCTCGCGTCCCGCGCGGCTGCTGCGCCAGACGGCCCGGGCCAGCGCCTGACGCTGCTCCGCCGCCACCAGCACCTGCGCGAAGGTGTCCCGCTCGAGCTCCTCGCGGCTCAAGGTGTAGGCCCCGAGCGCGCACGCCTCGCGCGCCGCCGAGAGGTCCGCGTCGGTGAGCAGCACGAGCGGCGCAAAGCCGGCGCGGCTCGCGAGCTCGCGCGCCCAGTTGAGGCCACGGCCGCCGGGCCAGGAGTCCGCCAGCAGCACCGCATCGAAACCCTGGGCCAGGAACTCCGGCGCCAGCGCTCCCTGCGAGACCGGGCTGTGCACGGTGAGCTGCGCCTGCGGCCGCCATGAGGCGAGCCGCTCCCGGATATAATCGCAGCGGCCCGCGTCTTCCTCGATCAACAGCAATCGCATCACGCGGAATTACAGCACGCGCGCACCGCGGCCGCCATGAAGCGCCTCGAGGGCGCGCGCCGCATCCGCGGCCAGCTTAAGTCCAATCACCAGATCCCCGACGTTGGTGCCGGTCGGACCCAGGTGCACCAGATCGCCGCTCGCCGCGAGCGCGGGCGCGGAATCCGCCCTCTCGAGGCCGCGCTCCGCGTCGAGCTCCGCGAGCGCGATCCGCGCGCAAGTGTCGGCGTCCACGAGGGCGCCCGCGTCCTCGGTGACGCCGTCGCTCCCGTCGGTGCCGGCGGCCAGCAGCATCAGCTCCGGGCGGCCCGCGATGAGGCGCGCCGCTGCCAGCGCGAGGTGCTGGTTGCGCCCGCCGCGCCCGGGATGCGGCGGCAGCATCACGGTCGACTCGCCACCCCAGACGTGCAGCTGCGCCGTGCCCGTGCGCAGCTCGTGCGCGAAGCGGGCCGCGAGCCGCACGGCCTCTCCTGCGAAGCGCCGCCCCGGCGGGTGCACGGTGAGGCCGAGCGCCGCGGCCGCCACCGCGACCGCCGCCACCGCCTGATCGACCGAGGCCACCACCTGCCGCTCGATGCGATCGTCGCCCTGCGCGGCAGGGCCCATGAGTCCTGAGCCGATGACCCGCGGGTCGTCGTCCGGCACGTCCGAGATGAACAGCGCCCGCGCCGGACGGCCGCGCAGCCTGGCTGCGAGCCGCCCCCCCTTGATGCGCGACAGCGCCGCCCGCCGGCGGTTCAACTCGCCGATGGCGAGCCCTGCGGCGAAGGCCCGGCGCGTCAGCGCCTCGAGGTCGGGGAGCGTGACGCCGGCCTCCGGCACCTCGACGAGGCTCGAGGCGCCGCCGGAGATGAGAAACAGCGGCTCGACCTCGCCCGGGAGGCTCTCCACCCACGCGAGCAGCCGCCCGCCGGCCGCGAGCGAGCGCTCATCCGGCACCGGATGGGCGCCGATGAGGACTTCGGCGCCGAGACGGGCGATCTCCGGGGAGAGGGGAGCATCGCGCGTGATGAGGAGCGCGCGCTCGATGGCGCCGCCGAGCGCATCGTATGCGCCGAGCGCCATGGACTCGGCGGCCTTGCCCACCGCGGCCAGCCACACGGGAGCCGCGGAGCGTTGCGGCCTCGCGAGCGCCTCGCGCACACAGCGCCGCCCCTCGACGCGCCGCAGGCCCGTCTCGAGGAGGGCGAGCAGCAGCGCGCGGCGCGGGTCGCCGCCGTCCGGGAGCTCAGCTGCCGCGGACGACTTTGAGCTTGCCGCGCCGCTCGCGGCGCGCGTGCTTCGCCGCATCCGAGCGCTCCAGCTGCAGCCGCCCGAGATATTCGGGCGTGACGTCTCCGGTCACGTATTCGCCCGAGAAGCAGGAGGTGTCGAACTCCTCGATGCGCGCATCCTCGTGCTTGCAGGCTGCGATCAGGTCGGTGAGGTCCTGGTACACCAGCCAGTCCGCGCCGATGAGGCGCGCCACCTCCTCCACCGTGCGGCCGCTCGCGACCAGCTCGCTCGCCGCCGGCATGTCGATCCCGTAGACGTTCGGGAAGCGCACGGGAGGGGCGGCGGAGGCGAAGTACACCTTCTTCGCGCCGGCTTCGCGGGCGAGCTCGATGATCTGCGCCGAAGTCGTGCCGCGGACGATCGAGTCGTCGATCAGCAGCACCGTCTTGCCGCGGAACTCGAGATCGATGGCGTTGAGCTTGCGCCGCACCGACTTCTCCCGCTCGTCCTGCCCCGGCATGATGAAGGTGCGGCCGATGTAGCGGTTCTTGATGAAGCCCTCGCGGTACTTGACGGAGAGGCGCTGCGCGAGCTGCAGCGCGCTGGTGCGGCTGGTGTCCGGGACCGGGATGACCACGTCGATGTCGTGCCTGGGGCGCTCGCGCAGGATCTTGTCCGCCAGGCGATCGCCCATGCGCATGCGGGCGCGATAGACGGAGATGTTGTCGATCTTCGAGTCGGGGCGCGCGAAGTACACGTATTCGAAGATGCAGGGGGTGTGGCGCGGCGTCGCGACGCACTGCTGCGTGTGGAGCCGGCCCTGCTCGTCGATGAACACCGCCTCCCCCGGCGTCACGTCGCGCACCAGGCGGAACGAGAGGGCATCGAGCGCCACGCTCTCGGAAGCGAGCATCCATTCGGTGCCGCGCGCGGTGCTGCGCTCGCCGAGCACCAGCGGGCGGATGCCGTTCGGGTCGCGAAAGCCGAGGATGCCGTGGCCGATGATCATCGCCACCACGGCGTAGCCGCCGCGGCAGCGGCGGTATACCGCGGTGAGCGCGGCGAACACGTCCGCGGGCGTCACGCGAGCGGTGCCGACCCGCTGCAGCTCGGAAGCGAAGACGTTCAGCAGCACCTCGGAATCCGAGGTGGTGTTGAGGTGACGGCGGTCCTCGCGGATCAGGATCTCCGCGAGCTCGGTGGCGTTGGTGAGGTTGCCGTTGTGCCCGAGGCAGATGCCGTAGGGCGCGTTGACGTAGAACGGCTGCGCCTCGGAGGCGCTGTCGCAGCCGGCGGTCGGATAGCGCACGTGGCCGATGCCGACGTTGCCCTTGAGCTCGAGCATGTGATGCTGCTGGAAGACGTCGCGCACGAGTCCGCTGCCCTTGCGCACGTAGAGCTCGCCCTCGCCGCAGGTGGTGATGCCGGCGGCGTCCTGGCCGCGATGCTGCAGCACCGTGAGAGCGTCATAGAGACGCTGGTTGACGGCGCCCACTCCGACGATGCCGACGATGCCGCACATGTGTAGCTTCAGCCCCTCAGACCCGCACCCGCGCTTCGCCCGCGTGCCGCACCACCATCGGCGGCTCGCCCACGAGCTTGCGCAGCCCGTTCGCGACCGAGGCCCCGTAGGGGATGAGCCGCGAGTGGCTCCACCAGTACTCGTCCTCGAGCTTGAGGAGCTGGCCGAGGATCACGAACACTCCGAGCAGCACCGCGCCCCGCAGCAAACCGAAGACGAAACCGAGCAACCGATCCATGCCGCTGAACATCGACAGCCGCACGAAATGTGCGAGGGTTGCGCCGACGCCGGCGCCGAGCAGCAGCACCAGCACGACGATGATCACGCGCGCCGCCCAGGGCCGCACCCCGGAGTCGGACATGAGTCCCCCGAGGTGCGGCGCGATGAGATCCGTGAAGTGCCAGGCGAGAGAGAGCGCGATGACCCAGGCGGCGAACGCGATCACCTCGCGCAGGAATCCTCGCCAGGCGCCGACGATCGCGGAAGCGATGACGGCAACGATCACCAGGTAGTCGGTCAGATTCATCGCAACCCGTCGCGGGCGCACCTGTCGAGCGCGGCGCGGATTGTACAAGAGCGGCGCACGCCTTGCCCGAGGCGCACATCACGCGCCCCGCGGCGCTACTTCGGCACGATCGCGCCACTGTGACCTGCCGCATGCAGCTGCGCGGCGAGCTGGGTAGCGGCCGCGCGGTCCTGCCCGGGTCCGACCCGCACCCGGAACAGCCGCCGCCCGGAGCTCTCCTGCGAGACGCTCACCTTGAAGCCCCGCGCCCTCACCTGGCGCGCCAGTCGCTCGGCGTTCGCGTGTTGCGCGAAGCTGCCGAGCTGCACGACCCACCCTCCCGGGCCGCCCGCGCCGCTCGCCGGGCCCGAGGCTGCGGGCGTTGTCACCCGCTTCGCCGGCGGCGGCGGGGCAGGCTCCGGCGGTGGCGCGCCCTGGGGCGCCGCGGCAGCCTCGTCCGCCAGCGTTGCCCGGTCCGCCGCGGCGGGTCGTGTCTCTCGCGGCGCGGCCTCGACGGGCGGCGCGGCCGCCGGCCCCGCCTCGAGAGGGACGGGCGGCTCGGGTGCGGCGTGCTCGGCGTCGGCGCTGCGCGGATGAGCCTCGTCCGAGAGGTTGATGGTGTAGGAACGTAATGGCGCACCTTCCCCGGAGGGCGTGACGGCCGCCGTGTGCGGCGCGGACCGGATCGGGCCGGTCAACACCTCGGGCACCAACAGCACGATCAGCGCCACGAGAATGATTGCGCCCGTCAGCCGTTCTTTCACTTAGCTCCCCTCACGGTGGGGGCGAAACCGCGAAAGCCAAGCGCGGTGCACCGCCGCGCGAGCGTTACGGACGCCGCGCTGGCTGCGGGCTCGCACTTAGTATATCCGAAGCCATTCGAGCGCCGGCCCCACGGTGTGGACTGATCCGAAGACGACGACCCGGTCTCCGGGCCGTGCCGCCGCGCGCGCGAGCTCGCAGCCCGCCGTGACCGAGTCGGCGAGCTGGATCTCGCCCCGCGGCCGCCCGAGCCGCTGCGCGAGCTGCCCGGCGCTGCTGCCGCGCGCACCGGGCAGCGTGCACAGGATCCAGTGATCGATGAGGTCGCCGAGCGCCGCGGCGATTCCCCCGGCGTCCTTGTCCGCGAGCACTCCGATGACCGCGAAGGTCCGTGCCCGCGCCCCGCGCTTGGCGCCCGGCAGCGCTCGCTCGCGCAGCTGTCTCGAGAGCACCTCGGCCGCAGGCGGGTTGTGCGCAATATCGAGGATCCACTCCACCTCGCCCGGCACCACCTGGAAGCGCCCGGGGAGCCGCACCGCGCGCAGCGCGCCGCTCACCACACCCTCCTCGAGCGGCGCGAGGCGCGCGGCGAGACGGCGGACCGCCGCCCGCGCGCCTGCGTCGCGCGCGAGCGCCTCGACGGCGGCGAGGGCCGTGGCGGCGTTGCGATACTGGATGGAGCCGGCGAGCGCCGACGGCGGGAGCGCGCGCAGTGCGAGCTCGAGCCCTTCGTAGTCCCAGCTCTCCCCGCGCAGCCGCCAGTTGAAATCGCGCTCCGCGATCACCGCCCGCGCGCCGAGCGACTCGATCGCGGCAGAGACGCTCGCGGGCATCTCCGGCGTGCCGAGCACCGCGGGGCGCCCCGCGCGGAAGATGCCCGCTTTCTCGGCGCCGATGAGGTCGAGCGTGCCGCCGAGCCAGTCGCTGTGATCGAAGCCGACGGAGACCAGCACCGCGACATCGGCCGCCACGAGGTTGGTGGCATCGAGGCGCCCCCCGAGCCCCACCTCGAGGAGCGCCACATCGACCGCACGGTCCGCGAAGATCACGAGCGCCGCCAGCGTGTTGTATTCGAAGAAGGTGAGCGTGGTCGCCCCGCGCGCCGCCTCGATGCGCTCGAACGCCGCGATCAGCTCGGAATCGGCGGCCTCGCGGCCCTTGAGGCGGATGCGCTCGTTGTACTTCAGCAGGTGCGGCGAGGTGAACATGCCGGTCGAGGCTCCGAGCGCCCCGAAGAGCGCCTCGAGGTGCGCCACGACCGAGCCCTTGCCGTTGGTGCCGGCCACGGTGATCACCGGGAACTCGGGCGCCTCGATCCCGAGCGCGCGCGCCACGGCGGCCACGCGCGTCAGCTCGAGGTCGATGCTCTTCGGATGCACCGCCTCCTGCAGCGTGAGCCACTCGGCGAGCGTGCGCATGGGGTTCGATGTGCGAAGCGGGCGCGGCCTTCAGGCGGCGGCCGCCGGGAGCTTCAGCAGCAGCCGCAGCAGCGCCGCGATCCGGTCGCCCATCTCGCGGCGGTCGACGATCATGTCGAGCGCGCCGTGCTCGAGCAGGAACTCGCTGCGCTGAAAGCCCTCGGGCAGCGTCTCGCGCACGGTCTGCTGGATGACCCGCGGGCCCGCAAAACCGATGAGCGCGCGCGGCTCGGCGAGGTTCAGGTCGCCGAGCAGCGCGAGGCTCGCCGACACGCCGCCGGTGGTCGGATCGGTCAGCACCGAGATGAAGGGCAGGTGCGCCTGCGCCAGGCGCGAGAGCGCCGCCGCGGTCTTCGCCATCTGCAGCAGCGAATACAGCGCCTCCTGCATGCGCGCCCCGCCGCTCGCGGAGAAGCACACGAGCGGCCGCCGCTCCTGGATGCAGTAGTCCACGGCGCGCTTGAAGCGCTCGCCGACCACCGATCCCATCGAGCCGCCGAGGAACTGGAACTCGAACGCGCAACTCACCACCGGCAGGCCGTGCAGCGTGCCCGCGAGCACCACCAGCGCATCGCTCTCGCCGGTCGCCTTCTGCGCCTGGACGAGGCGGTCGCGGTAGCGCTTGCTGTCGCGGAACTTGAGCGGATCCTCCGGGGAGATGGTGGCGCCGATCTCGGACGTCGTACCGGAATCGAGGAAGCGCTCGAGGCGCTCGCGCGCGCCGATGCGCATGTGGTGACTGCACTTGGGGCAGACATAGAGGTTGCGCTCGAGCTCGGCGCGATAGAGCACCGCATCGCAGGCCGGGCACTTGATCCACAGTCCCTCCGGGACCGAGCGCGAGCGCCGCTCGGTCTTGATACGGGAGGGCATGATCTTGTCGAACCAGGACATTCTTAGCGCGCCCACACGGGCTCGAGGCCGAATCCTGCGATCATAGCCGATCGGGCCCCGTGCCCCTCGTGCCCGGGCGCCGCCGGCAGCCCGAACGCTTCCCCGTAGCGCACCGACATGAGATAGAGGCCCGCGGCAGGCGCCGTGGCGGCGTTGCGCGTGCGGTCGCGCCCGTCCAGCACCTCGCCCGCAAAGGAAGGGGGCGCCTCGGCCTTGCCGATGGCGATGAGAAGTCCCGCGATGTTGCGCATCATGTGGTGGAGGAACGCGTTCGCGGTCGCCTCGATGAGGATCCAGTCGCCGCGGCGCTCGACGCTCAGGCGCTCCATGCGCCGGATCGGCGATCGGGCCTGGCATTCCGAGGAGCGGAAGGCGCTGAAGTCGTGCTCGCCGTGCAGCATGGCGGCCGCCTGCGCCATGCGCTCCTCATCGAGCGGCCGGTGCACCCACGCGGCACGGTGTGCAGTGAGCGCCGAGCGGGCCATGCGGTTCAGGATCAGGTAACGATAGGTGCGCGCCTCGGCGCAGTAGCGCGCGTGGAAGTGCGCCGGCACCGGCACCGCCCACGAGAGGCTGACATCGACGGGCAGCCCGCTGTTGGCTCCGAGGACCCAGCCGCGCCCGCTCCGCAGCGCATGCGTGTCGAAGTGCGCCACCTGACCGAAGGCGTGCACGCCGGCGTCCGTGCGCCCGGCGCACGTGAGGGTTACGGGCTCGGCTGCGACGCTGCCGAGGGCGCGCTCGGCGATCGCCTGGACGGTCGCCCGCTCGGCCTGCGCCTGCCAGCCCGCGTAGGCGAAGCCGTCGTACTCGATCCCGACGGCGATCCTCTCCATGCGCGCTGCACCCGCAACGAAAACCGGCCGGTTCTTCGCGGCCACAGGCCGCGGTTCTTGTCAGCCGCCGGCGCTTGAGTCCACTACCCCGGCAGCGACTCCATCAGGCGCTGCGCTTCCTGCTTCTGCGCCGCCGAGCCTTCCGCGAGCACTTCCTCGAGAATGTTGCGCGCGCCGTCCGGGTCGCCCATGTCCATGTAGGCCCGGGCCAGATCGAGCTTGGTGCCGACCTCGCTCATGGTGACCGGCTCGAGGTCCGGGAGCGCCAGGTCCTCCGAAGACAGTCGCTGCGTGGCGGCGAATGCGGTGTCCGGCAGGCTGGCCGTGCCGACGTCGACGTCGATGTGCTCGCCGTTGGCCGCGTGGCTGCCGGTGGCGGCGCCGACGTCGAGATCCACTCCCCCGCCGTGCAGTGACGGGTGCGTGCTGCTCGCCTCGCCGATGTCGACATCGACCGAGTGCGCCCCGAGCGCCGCGAGGCGCGAGGTCGCCGAGGCGTCCTGGAGGGCGAGGCTCGTCTGCGTGAGCGCCGCTTCGAGCTCGTCCTGGTCGAACTGCCAGGCACCGGTCTGACCGTGCTCGTCTTTCTTGGCGCGCCGCTGCGCGTCATCCATGACCTTACGGGAGCGATCGTCGAGGCCCGCCACCAGCGTGGGACCCTCCGCCCCCGCCGCGGCTGCCAGTCCCGGCTGTTCCACCGTGTCGACCTGCCCCACATCGAGCCCGAGGTCATCGAGGGCGAGCTCCGCGGTCTGGTCGGCGCTCCTGAGCGCCGTCTCGACTTTCTGACGTATGGTGGGCTGATCCTGCGTGAACGTCGGCTGCTCGACGGTCGGCGCGTCGACCTCGGTGGTGGTGGTAAGGTCCTGACGCAGGCGCGCGGTCATCTGGCGCGTCGTTGCGGTGGAGCCGAGGCCCCCGAGCGCGGCGTTGCGGTCGGTGACATTGGTCGGCGAGTCCGCCTGATCGCCCATGGCCGCGCCGATATCCAGATCCACGGTCCCTTGCCCGTCGGCTGTGCCCGGCTCGCCGAGCAGATCGAAGTCCACGCGGCTCTGTCCGCCTTCGAGGTCGAGGTCCACGCCCCCGGCCATCGCGCCGCTCACCGCGCCGGCGCCCGAGAACAACGGATCCTCGGGCGCGAGCTGCTTGCCCATGATGAGGATCTTCTCCCACTCGCCGGGGGCCGCTTCGTCGCGGCTGTCGGCGAGCTCCCGGGCCGTCTGCAGGAACTGCTCCTTGTTCCCCCACACGAAGAACACTTCGAGGAGCTTCAGCCTCAGATCGCGCCGCGCGGGCTCGCGGCCGATCGCGATGCGGATCAGATCCGCGGCCTGGTCGTACAGGCCGTACGCCATGTGGAAGTCGGCCTCGGCGAGGGGGTCGCCCTGGTCGAGGTTGATCGCGGTCTCGCTGCTGATCGTCTCGTCGGCGGTGACATGCCGTGCTGGCGCCGCCTCGGCCGCTCCGAGCGAGAGGCGCGGCCGCTCGTGCGTGCCGGATTCCTCGACGACGAAGCCCGGCTCGAGGGAGGCGGGCTCGGTCGCGCGCATCGGCGACTCGCCCGATGCGAATCCGCGGGAAGCGAACCCGCGGCTCGGCGGCGAGGCCTCCACGGCTTCGGCGCCCGCGACGGCGAGGCGCCCGAGGGAGTCATCGAACTGCGCCGCGCGCTGCGCACGCACGAAGCGCGCGGCGATCACTCCGACGACCGCGAGCATCACGAGCGCGAGCGCCCACCAGTAGCCCTCCAGCGTGTCGAGGAGCGACTCACCGGCGGCGCTCTCGGGCGGCACCGGCGCAGGCTTCGCGCTCTGCGGCGCGGGGGCCGGCGCGGGCGGCGCGGCGGCCTCGGGCGGCTTCTCCTCGGTTATCGGAGTGGGTGGCGGCGGCGGAGCGGCCTGCGTCACCGGAGCCTGCTCGACCGGTCGCTGCGCCGCAGGGGGTGGCACCTGCGCCACGGGCGGCGGCGGCGGCGGGGCGGCGGCGGGCGCCCGTTTGGCGGCAAGCTCCGACTGCAACCGCGCAAGCTCTGCGTTCTTCAGCTCGAGGAGGCGCTTCGATTCGGCGAGCTGCCCTTCGAGGTCGTGCACCTGGCCCTGCAGCCGGCTGACCTCGGCGCCGCTCGAGGCACCGGGCGTCGCACCCACTGAGGCCGACTCCGACGGGGTCACGAGCTTCAGCCGCCCGGCCTGCGCGCCCGAGGAGGCGGTCGGGGCCCCACCGCTCGAGCGCCAGGCGGCGTACTGACGACGGATCTCGGCCGCCGCCTCGGCCGGAGCGACGGCCGTGGCCTGCGCCTCGTCAGGGATGCGCATCACTGCGCCCGAGCGCATCACGTTCATGTTCCGATCGAAAGCCCGCGGGTTGGCCCGGTAGATAGCCAGCATCCAGCTGTGGGTGCGGGCGGAATTCGCGCTCGCGCCGGCGGCGTCGCTGGCGATCGCCGTGAGCGTCTCGCCGCGCTGGACGACGTGCATCGAGCCTACGCTCGAGTCGGAGCTAGCGGGAGGCGCGCCGCGGGGCGCCGCGGGCGCCGCCTCGGCGGGTGGGTCGGGCTGCGGTGCCGCGGGCGCGGCGACCGGCGGGGCGTCGGCGCTGCGCGCGATCGCCCCTTCACGCGTGCCGACGCCGGTCGCGGGGGCGGTCACCGGTGCGCTGGCGACGGCGGATTGACCCGGCGTATACACCGGCGGATCGAGCATCATGGTGTACTCGCGCACCAGGTGCCCGCGCGACCAGCTCACCTCGAGCAGGACCGTCATGAACGGCTCGGAGATGGCCTCCGTGGATTTGAGCTTGAGCACCTCGCGGCCGGGCGAGTGCACCACGTGGACCTGGACGCCGGCGAGGTAGGCCGGCCACTCGAGCCCGTAGCGGGCGAACGTCTCGCGCGAGGCAAGCTGTGCCTGGAGCGTGTTCACCTCGTCGGGCGCAACGTCGACCAGCTCGACCTCCGCATCGAGCGGCGCGTTGAGCGGCGACAGGAGACGGATGTCTCCAAGACCCAAGGCAAACGCCGCCGACGGCAAGGCCAGCAGCAATGCCAGCGCCCGGTTTGAGCGTTTGGCAACCATCAGGGCACCCCGAAAGGCATTATCGGACCAAATGTCCTATGAAAACAAAAGGATAGGCCACAGGATGCGACCCCCTTAGAAATAACACCGCAATATAACTTAAATAGGCTGCTGCACCAAAGCCCGGTTCCCCGGAACCCACTGCGCAGCCACGCTTTTATAGGCATGGTCGGGGGCAATCCATAAGTCAAGTCCTCGCCCAGGATCGGAATCTTCACGGATTCTCGGGGCATAAACTGTGTCGCGGTTCGCTGCCTCGGGAGCCATCGTGGAGTTACGGGCGCGTCCGCCGCCCGTCCGGGAATGCGACGCGGGCCGCTTTGCGCAGTAGTTCACGCTGCGGTCAGTGGCGGGACGCTCGAGTCAGCCGCGGGACGCTGCGGTGATATCCGGAGTCGGTGACTTCACGTCCGCGTTCTGCGCGCGGTGCCGCAGGTAATGGTCCATCAGCACTATGGCGAGCATGGCCTCGGCGATCGGCGTGGCCCGCAGTCCTACGCAGGGGTCGTGCCGCCCGGTGGTCACGACCTCGACCGGATTGCCCGCGACGTCGATGGTCTGCCCCGGCAGCTGGATGCTGGAGGTGGGTTTGAGGGTCAGGTGCGCGATGATGTCTTGACCGGAGGAGATGCCGCCGAGGGTCCCGCCGGCGTGGTTGCTGCGAAAGCCCTCAGGGGCGAGCTCGTCGCGGTGCTCGCTGCCGCGCTGCGCGGCGGCGCGGGTGCCGGCGCCGATCTCGACCGCCTTCACGGCGTTGATGCTCATGAGCGCGTGCGCGATGTCCGCGTCCAGCCGATCGAACACCGGCTCGCCGAGCCCGGGCGGCACGCCGCTCGCCACCACCGTGACGCGCGCGCCGATCGAGTCGCCCTCCGCGCGCACTTTCCAGATGAGCTCCTCGAGCTCGGCGAGCCGGGAGGGGTCCGGACAGAAGAACGGATTCTGGTAGGCGAAGGCGGGATCCACGGCCTGGATCGAGAGCGGGCCGACCTGGCTCAGGTAGCCGTAGATGCGCACGCCGAGCCGTGCGGCGAGATAGCGGCGCGCGATCGCACCCGCGGCGGTCCGCATCACCGTCTCGCGCGCCGAGGAGCGCCCGCCGCCGCGGTAGTCGCGCACGCCGTATTTCTGCTGATACGTGTAGTCCGCGTGTCCGGGGCGGAAGCGGTCCTTGATCTTGTCGTAGTCCCGCGAGCGCGCGTCGGTGTTCTCGATCAGGATGCCGATCGGCGTGCCGGTCGTGTGCCCTTCGAACACGCCCGAGAGGATGCGCACCTGATCGGCCTCGCGCCGCTGGCTGACGAAATGAGAGGTGCCGGTGCGGCGGCGATCGACGTCCTGCTGCAGGTCCGCCTCACTCAGCGGGAGGCCCGGCGGACAGCCGTCGACGATGCATCCCATGGCGGGCCCGTGGCTCTCGCCGAAGGTGGTCACCGTGAACAGCCTGCCGATGGTGTTGCCGGACATTGTCTATTGGCTGAAAGTGGCCTGCGGCCCTTTCAGCGGCCAGCCTAGCAGCTGCTTCGACCTGCGGGCAAAAGGCGTGGCTTTTGCCCGCAAGCATGCCGGTTCTACGGGGGACTGGCAGTGGCCTACGGCCCTTGCAGCTGCTCGCGCGACAGCAGGAACACCCCGCCGCCGCCGCGCTCGAACTCCAGCCACACGCAGGGCAGGCGCGGGAAGGCCCGTCGCACCGCGCTCTCGGTGTTGCCCACCTCGACGATCAGCACGCCGCGCGGACGCAGATGCCGGCGCGCCTGCTTGAGGATGATGCGCACCGAGTCCAGGCCCGCCTCGCCGGCCGCGAGCGCCACGCGCGGCTCGTGCCGGTATTCCGGCGGCAGTCGCTCGAGCTCACGCGCCCCCACGTAAGGCGGATTCGACACGATGATATCGTAGGTGGCGCGCCCGAGCGCGCGGAAGTGATCGGACTTCTTGAGCAGCACACGACCCCCGAGACGGTGGGAGCGGACGTTGGCGCGCGCCACCTCGAGCGCCGCCTCCGAGATATCGACCGCATCGACGCGGGCGTGCGGCAGCGCCCGCGCGCAGGCGATGGCGATGCAGCCCGAGCCCGTGCCGAGATCGAGCACCCGTCGCACGCGTCGCGCGTCGATCCACGGCGCGAAGCGCCGCTCGATCAGCTCCGCGATCGGCGAGCGGGGCACGAGCACCCGCGCGTCGACCCGGATCTCGAGGCCCGCGAACCAGGTGACGCCGGTCAGGTAGGCGGCCGGGACGCGCTCCTCGATGCGCCGCCTGAGGAGCTCCGCCGCGCGCGCCTGCGCGCGGGGGTGGACGCGTCGGCGCAGGAGGTCCGCGCCGCCGCCATCGCGCGCCCCGATTGCGTGCAGTACCAGCGCGGCGGCTTCGTCCCGGGCATTGTCGGTGCCGTGTCCGAAGTGCACGCGCGCGCGCGCGAGCGCCCGCGCGGCGCGCGCGATGAGCTCGCCCACGGTGACGGTGCGCGTGGCGGAGGGCGCGTGTGGGGCGCGCCGCGCCCGCGCCGGCCCGGCGCGCCGGGCTCTGTGAAATAATTCGCCCATGTCGAAGGTCCGTGTCCGCCTGCTTCTCGCCGTCGCCGCGCTCGCCGCCAGCGTCGGCGGGTATTGGCTCGCGCAACAACTTGACAGGGCAGGCCCGCGCCTGACAAGCGGCACGTGGCTGCCGCAGCCGAAGGCGGTGCGCGACTTCGCGCTCACCGACACCACCGGGAGCTCCTTCACGCGGGCGAGTCTCGTGGGGGCGCCGTCGCTCGTGTTTTTCGGCTTCACGCGCTGTCCGGACGTCTGCCCGGCGACGCTCCTCGAGCTCGCGCAGGTGCGCAAGGCCGCCGCGCTCCCCACGCTGCGGGTGGTGTTCGTGAGCGTCGACCCGCAGCGCGATACGGCGGCGCTCCTCGGCACCTACGTGCACGCCTTCGATCCCGCCTTCCTCGGGCTGACCGGGGCGGCGCAGTCGATTGCACCGATGGCCGCCGATTTCGGGGTGGCGGTCAATCGCGTGGAGCTGCCCGGGGGCGACTCCACCATGGACCACTCCGCGGTGGTGTTCCTGCTGGACGCCAGGGCGCGCGTCGTCGCCGTATTCACGCCGCCCTTCGAGGCGAGCCCGCTCGCGGCAGACCTGCGCCGCGCGGCGCCCTGGCTATGAGCGCGTCGGCGGACATCGGCCCGAGCGGCCTGGCCGACAGCGTGCGGACGCGGCTCTTCGTCGCACTGCAATACCTGTTGCCGCAGCACTTCCTCTCGCGCGTGGTGCGCGCAATCACCCGCGTACGCACACCGCTCGTCCGGGAGCCGCTCATCCGCGCCTTCGACGACCGCTTCCACCCCGACATGAGCGACGCGGAGCTCTCGGACCCGCTGAGCTACGCGAGCTTCAACGCCTTCTTCACCCGGGGGCTCGTCCCCGGCGCGCGCCCGATCGATCCCGATCCGGGCTCGCTCGTCTCGCCGGTCGACGGCACCGTGAGTCAGATCGGGCGGCTCGACGGCTCGTGGCTGGTGCAGGCCAAGGGGCGTGCCTATACGCTCGAGTCGCTCCTGGCGGCGGATCTCTCCTGGGCGCAACACTTCAAGGCGGGCGCGTTCGCGACGTTCTACCTTGCGCCGTTCAACTACCACCGCATCCACATGCCGCTCTCCGGGCGGCTGCGCGCGGCGTGGTACGTGCCGGGGCGGCTGTTCAGCGTCGATGCCGCCACCACCGCCTCCGTTCCCGCTCTCTTCGCGCGCAACGAGCGCGTGGTGTGCGTCTTCGGGCAGGAAACGCTCGCCTTCGCCCTGGTGCTGGTGGGAGCCCTCTTCGTCGGCAGCATCGAGACCGTATGGCACGGCGAGGTGACGCCGCGGAGCCTGCGCCATGGCGCCGAGCTGCCGCTCGATGAGAGCCGCGCGCCGCTCGAGCTCGAGAAAGGCGCCGAGCTCGGCCGCTTCAACATGGGCTCCACGGTCATACTGCTGCTGCCTCAGGGCAGGAGCGAGTGGCTGCGCCCGCTCGCCCCCGGCAGCGGCGTGCGGGTGGGCCAGGCGCTCGTCCGGCTCACGTGAGGCTGACGTGAGCGGCGGCGGGGACTGGCGGCCCAGCGCCTCGCGGGCGCTCCTCGAGCGGCGCGCGGCGCTCCTCGCGTGCACGCGCGAGTTCTTTGCCGCCCGCGGCGTGCTCGAGGTCGACACCCCCGTCGTCGTCAATGCGCCGGTGAGCGACGTGCACATCGTGAGCGCCACCGTGCAACTTGGGCGTGCGCCTGCCTACCTGCATACCTCGCCCGAGTACGCCATGAAGCGGCTGCTCGCCGCCGGCAGTGGCGACATCTACCAGGTCTGTCACGTGGTGCGCGGCGCCGAGAGCGGACGGCTGCACAACCCCGAATTCACGCTCATAGAGTGGTACCGCGTCGGTTTCCCGCTGGCGGCGCTCATGGACGAGGTGGAGGCGCTCGTGCGGCTGCTCCTCGGCCCGGCCGGCGCGAAGCGCCCGAGCGAGCGCATCAGCTATCGCGACGCGTTCCTCCGCGAGCTCGGCCTCGACCCCCTCACCGCCCCCGACGAGGCGCTCGAGGAGGCCGCGCGGCCGCTCGGATTTACGGACCGCAGCGCCGCTCGCGACGCGTGGCTCGAGCTCCTCATGGGTTCTTCGGTGGGCCCCCGCCTCGGGCGCAGCGCCCTCACCTTCGTCCACGGCTACCCCGCGAGCCAGGCGGCGCTCGCGCGACTCGACCCCGAGGATCCCCGCACCGCGCGGCGCTTCGAGCTGTACTGCGACGGCGTCGAGCTCGCCAACGGCTTTCACGAGCTCGCGTCGGCCGCCGAGCAGCGCGAGCGCTTCGAGCGCGACAACGCGCAGCGGCGGCGCCTGGGGCTCCCCGTCTGCCCGATCGATGAGCGGCTGCTCGCGGCGCTCGAGAGCGGCCTGCCGGATTCGGCCGGGGTGGCCCTCGGCTTCGAGCGCACGCTGATGCTCGCCGCCGGAGCCTCGCACATCGAGGAGGTGCTCGCCTTTCCGACGGCGCGTGCTTGAGGATCAGATGTACAGAGCGAGAATGAAAGCCGGTGAATCGATGAGGCGCAACGCATGAGCCACGCGGTCGGCCGCTACCAGTTTCACGACAAGCCCGCGGACTACGCGCGTCTCGCGCAGGAGCTCGCTGCGCTGCTCGCGGGCGAGAGCGATCCGATCGCCAACGCCGCCAACACCGCGGCGCTCGTCTTCGAGGCTTTGCCGGAGGTGAACTGGGCCGGCTTCTATTTCCTCAAGGGCGGGCAGCTCGTGGTCGGGCCCTTTCAGGGCCGCCCGGCGTGCGTGCGGATCGCGCTCGGCTCGGGCGTGTGCGGCACGGCGGCGGTTGAGCGCCGCACGCTCGTCGTGCCCGACGTGCTCGAGTTCCCGGGCCATATCGCCTGCGATCCGGCGTCGCGCTCGGAGATCGTGGTGCCGCTCATCGCCGGCGGCGCGCGCGATGGGTCGCTGCTCGGGGTGCTCGATCTCGACAGTCCGCGCGCGGCGCGCTTCGACGAGGCCGACGCCCGCGGCCTCGAGTCGCTCGCCGCGCTCTTCGTGCGGAGCATCCGGGAGACGAGCGCGCTCGCGAATCCCGCATGAGCGGCCCGCGGTCCGGGACGCGGGGGCTGGCTGCGGGGAGCGCGGCCTTTGCGATCTGGGGACTGTTCCCGCTCTACCTGCATCCCTTGAGCGGCGTGCCGGCGACGCAGGTGATCGCGCACCGCGTCGCCTGGTCGTGCCTGTTCCTCCTCGGGTGGATGCTGCTGCGCGGGCAGCTCGGACGGCTCACGGCGACCCTCACGAACCCGGCGCTCCTGGTGCGCCTCACGCTCACGGCGCTCCTCGTCAGCTGCAACTGGCTGGTGTACGTCTGGGGCGTGACGCACCAGCACATCGTCGAGACCAGCCTCGGCTACTACATCAATCCGCTGGTGAACGTGGTGCTCGGGGTGGTGGTGCTGCACGAGCGGCTGAACCGCACGCAGTGGCTCGCGGTGGCGCTCGCCGCGATCGCCGTCGGCTATCTCACCGTGCTCGCCGGGCGTCTGCCGTGGATCGCCTGTTTCCTCGCGCTCACCTTCTCGCTCTACGGACTGCTGCGCAAGGTGATCAGCGTCGAGGCGCTCCCGGGACTTGCGAGCGAGACGCTGCTGCTGCTGCCGCTCGCGGTGGCCTATCTCGGGTGGTGTCAGGTCGCGGGCACCGGCGCGCTGGGCTCCTCCGGCGCCGCCATCGATGCGCTCCTCGTCGGCAGCGGGCTGGTGACGGCGATTCCGCTCCTGCTGTTCGCTTACGGGGCGCGCCGCCTTCCTTACTCGACGGTGGGCGTGCTGCAGTACATCGCGCCGAGCCTGCAGCTGCTCTGCGGCGTCGTGGTCTATCACGAGCACTTCGGGCTCGCCCGCGCTCTCGGCTTTGCGCTGATCTGGGCGGCGCTCGCGATCTACGCGGCCGATGGCCTGTGGCGGGTGCGGAGCGCGCCGCGGCTGCAGCGCGCCTGAGGTCGGCGGCCCGCGAGCCCTTCCGAGGGCGCGCCCGCCGGCGCGCCTACCCCTTGCTGCGCGAGATGTACTCGCCCGTGCGGGTGTCGATGCGGATCACTTCACCCTCGTTGATGAAGAGCGGCACCCGCACCACCGCGCCGGTCTCGAGCTTGGCGGGCTTCTGGCCGCCGGTGGCGGTGTCGCCGCGCAGCCCCGGGTCGGTCTCGATGACCTTGAGCTCGATGTGCGGCGGCGGCGTGACCACGAGCGGCTCGTTGTTCCAGAGCGTCACGATGCAGACCACGCCCTCCTTGAGCCACTGCGCGTTCTCGCCCAGCGCCGACTTGCCCGCGGTGTACTGCTCGAAGTTCTCCGGCACCATGAAATGCCAGAAGTCGCCGTCCTGGTAGAGGTACTGCATGTCGGTGTCGACGACGTCGGCGGCCTCGAGCGATTCGCCTGACTTGAAGGTCCGCTCGATCGTGCGGCCGGTCTTGAGGTTGCGCACCTTGATGCGGTTGAACGCCTGGCCCTTGCCCGGCTTGACGAACTCGTTCTCGATCACGGTGTAGGGCTCGCCGTCGAGGAGGACTTTGAGGCCTCCGCGGATCTCGCCGGTCGTGTAGCTGGCCATCTGACTCTCGCGCTCGCGTACCTGCGCTTCAGCGCCGGTATGCACAAAAAAGGGCCGCGTATGATAGCGGCATCGCCCGCGGCCGGGAAGCGCGCGCCGCTTGCCGCCGCGCACCCTCGCGCGTGGCGTGCTTTTCGCGAAGTCGCACACACGGCCGGCTGGGGACGCGGTGCTAGAATCGCGGCGCCATGCCCGGGCAGAACGCCGTTCCGCTCATCGTGCTCAGCGCCGCGCGCGAGCCCGTGGAAGCCGTCAACGGCATTCTGCGGCGTGCCGGGCAGCCCGCTCACTGCACCTGGATTCCGGCGCTGCGCGACCTCGCCGACGCGCTCACCCAGCTCAATCCCGAGCTACTCGTGCACGTCGCCGAGAGCCGCGGGGAGTTCGAGGCCGCCGTCCGGGTGCGCGACAAGCTCGCGCCCGGGGTGCCGGTGCTGCTGCTGGCGCCGGAGGTCGATGAGGCCGACATCGCGGAAGCGATGGCGCTCGGCGCGCGCGACGTCGTCACGCTCGCCAACACCGAGCGGCTGCAGGCGGTGATGCTGCGCGAGCTCGAGGTGTTTCGCACCGAGCGCAAGCTCGCCGAGACGCTGAAATCCGCTCAGGAAGCTCGCAGCCAGCTCGGCACCGTGCTGCATCGCTCGAACGACGCGATCATCCAGGTGCAGGAGGGGATCGTCGTCGATGCGAACCCCGCCTGGCTCGAGCTCTACGGCGTCGCCGAAGGCGTCAGCGGCGAGCCGGTGATGGACCTTTTCGACGATTCGACTCACGCGGCGCTGCGCGGCGCGCTGGCCGCGTGTCTCCAGGGGCGCTGGAAAGCCGATCACCCGCTGCGGGTGAACGCGCAGCTCGCCGATGGGAGCGTGCTGTCCATCGAGATGACGCTGGCGCTCGGGGAGCACGAGGGGGAGCCGTGCGTGAGCCTGATGGTGCCGTCCCGCTCGCGCGAGGAGCACGGGGCGATACCCCGTCCGGCCGGCGGCGGCGAAGCCCCCGGGGGCCTCTTGCCGCGGCGCGAGCTCCTCGAGGGGCTCACGCGGCGCCTGGCGACGCCCGCGCTCGGAGGCATGCGCTGCCTCGCGCTCATCTGGATCGACAAGTTCACGGATCTCGAGCGCGTGGTCGGCGTCATGGCGAGCGAGGAGATCCTGATCGAGTTCGCGCGGCTGCTGAAGGAGACCCTGCATCCGAAGGAGCTCGCCGGACACTTCGGCGGAGTGCGCTTCCTCGTGCTCCTCGAGCGCGGCAACGAGCAGGACATCAACGCCTGGAGCGAGCGGCTGCTCTCGCGCGTTCAGAGGCAGGTGATGCGCATCCGTGACAAGGCGGTGACGGTGACCTGCAGCCTCGGCATGTCGGTGGTGCCTTCGGCGCAGGTGAAGCTCGATGCGGTGATCGCCGATGCGGCCGAGGCGGCCCGCCGCGGCGCCGCGCGCGGCGGTAATCAGAGCATCATGACGGACCGCGCCGACAACGACAGCCGTGTCATGTCGTATGACAAGGTGTGGGTCAGGCACATCAAGGCGGCGCTGATGGAGAACCGCTTCCGCCTGGTGCAGCAGCCGATCGCGAGCCTGCAGGGCGAGCGTCCCGGCATGTTCGACGTGCTGGTGCGCATGATCGATACGCAGGGGCGCGAGGTGCTGCCGTCCGAGTTCATGGCGGCCGCCGCCCGCAACGACCTGCTGAGGAACATCGACCGCTGGGTGGTCGGCGCCTCACTCTCGTTTGCGGCGCAGAAGAAGCCGGAGTGCCTGTTCGTGCGCCTGTCGAAGGAGACCGTCCGCGACGCCGGCTTCCTCGAGTGGCTCGACAATCACCGGCGCTCGAGCCGCGCGGAGCCGCAGCGATTGTGCTTCCAGGTGACCGAGGAGAGCGCGACGAGCCACCTGCCGCAGGTCAAGGCGCTCGGCGCGGCGCTGCGCCAGCGGAGCTTCCGCTTTGCGCTCGAGGGCTTCGGCTCCGGGCGCGCCAGCGCGGGGCTGCTCGAGGCGGTGCCGCTCGACTTCGTGAAGATCGACGGCACCATCGTGCAGGGCCTGGCCCGCGACGAGGCGCTCCAGCAGCGCGTGCGCGCCCTGGTCGAGGCCGCGCGCAAGCACGACATCCAGACCATCGGCGAGCGCGTCGAGGACGCCAACACCATGGCGGTGCTGTGGCAGGTCGGCGTGCAGTACATCCAGGGCTACTTTCTCAACGAGCCCGAGCAGGTGGTGCTGCGCGCCGAGCGTTAGAAGCTCACGCCGAGTCCGAGGTCGAAGCGGTTGAAGGACGAGTTCAGCCGGAACCACTGGTAGTCGCCCTTCAGCACCACGTGCGTGCCGAGGTAGAGGTTCGCCCCGGCGGTCCATACCCGGTCATCGTTGGCCGGCCAGTAGCCGAGGTCCCCGGGGCTGCCCGAGAGCGGCACGAGTCCCGTCGGGACCACCGGGCCGCCCGTCCCGGAGTAGCTCGCGCCGAGGTTGTAGCGCTCGAAGCGCGCGAAGGCCGCCGCGCGGTAGCCGCCCTGCTCGAAGAGCTCGTAGGCGCACTGCAGGAAGTATCCGTAGAAGGACGACGGCACCGGGTTCGCAGCCCCCGGATGCGCCGCGTTGGCGGCCGCGAGGTCGCTGATCGAGCCCCGCGCGTAGAGCCCCGACAGGTCGAGCTTGCCAGGCGTCCAGCGCCCGTGCGCCTCCCACAGCGTGATCCGGGGATCGGGCTGCGCGGTGCTCGAGCCGGCCGTGAGCGGGATCCCGACCGCTTTCCCCGTGCTGATCGCACCACCGACCTCGAGCGCCGGCACACCGTAGTAGCTCACCGCGGCGTATTGCGTGAGGTGTCGGGCATTGGCCAGCGCCAGCTCCTGATGCGTAGCCTGCAGCGGCGCGACGCCGCTGTTGGCGAGCGCGAGCGCGCTCGCGTAGGGAGGAAAGGTCTGATCGAACTGCCACTTCGACAGATCGAAGCCGGTCGTGAGCCCGAGGTTCCACCCGAGCCCGAGCGGCGTGTCACCGCGCAGGCTCACGCCGCCTTCCCGCCAGGTGCTCGGGATGATGAGGGTCTCGACGAAGTTGCGCTGGACGCCGTAGTAACGCGTCGGCTCGTGATGCTCGTTGAGCAGCCCGAAGGGCATCAGGAACAGCCCCCCGCGGGCGCTCACCGAATCGCCGAGGCGCCGGTCGACGTAGAACTGCTCGACCTCGAATTCCCCCACGTCGCTCGCGGATGCCACCGCATGCTCGACCTCGAACTCGGAGTTGAACTCGGTGCGCTCGTCGAACGAGTAACCGAGCCCGACCACGCCGCGCGCGAGGTCCGCCTCCCTCCGCCGGCCATCGCGCGTCGGATCGGCGAAATACACCTCGCCATAGCCCCAGAGTCGCGGACCCTCCCCTGCGGCCGGCCCCGGCAGTGCGCTCGGCGAGGCCGGAAGGGCTGGCGAGGCTTCGGCAGTCGGCGCCCCGGCCACGGGAACCGCTCCCGGCGCTCCCGCGAGCTCCGCCAGCCTGCGCTCGAGCTGGTGCTGCGCCGCGCGCAGCGAGCGGTTCTCCTGGGCCAGCTGCTGCAGCTGAGTCTGCACCTGCGTGAGCTGCTGCTGCAGGGCCGCCAGGCGGGGCTCATCGGCCTCGCCTGCCGCGGCGAGCCCGGCGATCCCGATTGCGCCCAGGCTCAGCAGCGACGTGATGGCCTGGCGCAGGGTTATGTCACGAAGCATGGGAGGCTCCGTCGGGGGTCAAGTGGTGATGGGATTGATGGATATTAGTGCGAATGATTCCTATTCGCAATAACTAGATCCGCGTGCGGCATCCCTTCCGGTCGACAGTTCCACTTGCATGCAACTGATTGCGGATGGAATTTTGAGCGCGCAGCCCGGCGTTACACGCACTTACGCTCGAAATGCAGTCCGACGATAGTTACGTCAGAGCGAAACTATCGCGGAAAGGCCCTACAGACGCGCGAGCCGCGCCGCCCAGACAGCATGCTCAGTCGCCCTTATCGCCCTTATCGCCCTTATCGCCCTTGTCGTTCTTCTCAGCCTTGTCGCCTTTATTGCCGTCCTGGGCCGGGAGCCGCGCCTCCATGCGGTCGACATTCCGCGGCCAGCCGCGCTTGAGGACCGTGCCGCGCTGCGCGCGCTCGCCGATATAGGCCTGGAGGTCCCGCCACTCGATGACTCTCTCCGTCTCGCCCGACCAGAGCACGAGGCTCGCATTCGGTGGCACGACCGCCGCCGCGGTCATGAGCTCGGTGCGCGCGCGGGCCTTCTTGCCGGGGATGTCGTAGAGCTTGTTGCCCTTGCCGCGCGGCATCTCGGGCACCTCCCCCACCGGGAAGGCGAGGAGCTTGCCTTCGCTGCTCACCACCGCCACCAGCGAATCCGGTGAAGGCACGGGCGCGGGCGCGAGCACCTGGGCGTTCTCAGGCACGCTGAGCACGGTCTTGCCGGCGCGGCGGTCGCTGATGAGGTCCTTGAGGCGCGCCGTGAAGCCGTAGCCGGCATCGCTCGCGAGGAGCCACAGATCCTCGGGCTCGCCGATCATGACGCCGGCGAACTTGGCGCCATCGGGCGGATCGAGGCGGCCGGAGAGCGGCTCGCCGTGACCGCGCGCGGAGGGGAGCGAATGGGCCGGCAGCGTGTAGGTGCGGCCGGTGCTGTCGATGAAGACCGCGCTCTGGAGGCTGCGGCCCCGCGCCAGCGCCTTGAACGCATCCCCGCCCTTGTAGGAAAGCGCGCCCGGCTCGACGTCGTGCCCCTTCGCCGAGCGCACCCAGCCGCCGGTCGACAGCACGACCGTCACCGGCTCGTTGGGAATGAGCGTCGTCTCGTCGATCGCCTGCGCGGCCTCGCGCTCGATGATCTTGGTGCGCCGCTCGTCGCCGTACTTCTCGGCATCGGCGCGGATCTCGGCGGCGATGAGCTTCTTCAACTTCGCCTTGCTCTTCAGCAGCGCCTCGAGCTCCTCACGCTCGGCCGAGAGCGTCTTCTGCTCCTCGCGGATCTTCATCTCCTCGAGCTTCGCGAGGTGGCGCAGCCGCGTGTTGAGGATCTCCTCGGCCTGCTCGTCGGAGAGCTTGAAGCGCTTCATCAGCACCGGCTTCGGCTCGTCCTCGCGGCGGACGATGCGGATCACCTCGTCGAGATTGAGGAAAGCGATCAGCAACCCGTCGAGGATGTGCAGCCGTTTCGACACCTTCTCCAGGCGGTGCTGCAGTCGGCGCGTGACGGTGGTGGTGCGGAACTCGAGCCACTCACCCAGGATCTCCTTCAGGCTCATCACGCGCGGGCGTCCGTCGAGCGCGATGATGTTGAGATTGACTCGGTAGTTGCGCTCGAGGTCCGTGGTGGCGAACAGGTGGTTCATGAGCTCCACGAGATCGATGCGGCTGGAGCGCGGCACGATGACCAGACGGGTCGGATTCTCGTGATCGGACTCGTCGCGCAGGTCCTCCACCATCGGCAGCTTCTTGGTGCGCATCTGCTCGGCGATCTGCTCCTGCACGCGCGCCGGCGACACCTGGTAGGGGAACGCCGTGATGATGACGTTGCCGTCCTCGATCTCCCAGGTGGCGCGTGCCTTGAAGCTGCCGACCCCCTTGTCGTAGAACTCCTTGAGATCCGCGCGCGGGGAAATGATCTCGGCGCCCGTGGGCAGGTCCGGGCCCAACACGCGCTTCATGAGCGCAGCGAGGGTCGCTTCCGGCTCCTCCAGCAGCTGGATGGCGGCCGCCGCCACTTCGCGCAGGTTGTGCGGCGGGACGTCGGTCGCCATGCCGACCGCAATGCCCGAGGTGCCATTCAACAGCAGGTTCGGCAGCCGCGCCGGGAGGATCGCAGGTTCCTGCAGCGTGCCGTCGAAATTGGCCGTCCAGTCGACCGTGCCGTCGGAGAGCTCCCCGAGCAGCACCTCGGCGTACTTCGTGAGCTTCGCTTCCGTGTAGCGCATGGCCGCGAAGGACTTGGGGTCATCCTGCGAGCCCCAGTTGCCCTGGCCGTCAACGAGTGGATAGCGATAGGCGAAGGGCTGCGCCATGAGCACCATCGCCTCGTAGCAGGCCGTGTCGCCGTGGGGGTGGAACTTGCCGAGCACATCGCCCACGGTGCGCGCAGACTTCTTGTGCTTCGAGACCGCCGAGAGCCCGAGCTCGCTCATGGCGTAGACGATGCGCCGCTGTACCGGCTTCAACCCGTCGCCGAGAGCCGGCAGCGCCCGGTCGAGGATGACGTACATCGAGTAGTCGAGGTAGGCCTTCTCGGTGAAGGTGGAGAGCGGCTGCCGCTCGATGCCTTCGAAGTTCAGTTCCTGGTTCTCGGGCGACATGCCTACACCTGCACCTCGGCGAGGTTGCCTTTCTCCTCGAGCCACTCGCGCCGGTCGGCGGCCCTTTTCTTCGCGAGCAGCATGTCCATGAGCTGATCGGTCTTGTCCTTGCCGTCGATGGTGAGCTGCACGAGGCGGCGGGTGCGCGGATCGATGGTGGTCTCGCGCAGCTGCGCCGGGTTCATTTCCCCTAAGCCCTTGAAGCGCGTGACCGTGGCCTTACTGCGCGGGCTCTCCTTCTCGAGCTTCTTCAGCAGCTGGTCGCGCTCGGCGTCATCGAGCGCGTACAGCACCTGCTTGCCCGCGTCAACGCGGTAGAGCGGCGGCATGGCGACGTGCACGTGCCCATGCACCACCAGCGGGCGGAAGTGTCGCAGGAACAGCGCGCAGAGCAGCGTGGCGATGTGCTGCCCGTCGGAATCCGCGTCCGCGAGGATGCAGACCTTGTGGTAGCGCAGCTGGGAGAGGTCCGTCGAGCCCGGCTCGATGCCGAGCGCCACGCTAATGTCGTGCACCTCCTGGCTCGCCGCGATCTGTCCGGGATCGAGCTCCCAGGTGTTCAGGATCTTGCCGCGCAGCGGCATGATCGCCTGGAACTCCTTGTCGCGAGCTTGCTTGGCCGAGCCCCCGGCGGAGTCGCCTTCCACGAGGAACAATTCCGAGCGCCTCGGGTCCTGAGTCGTGCAATCGGCGAGCTTCCCGGGCAGTGCCGGGCCGCTGGTGAGGCGCTTGCGGACCACGCGCTGCGCGGCCTTGGCGCGCTCCTGCGCGTTGGCGATCGCGAACTGGGCAATGCGCTCGCCGGCGTCGGGGTGGCGGTTGAGCCACAGCGCGAGCGAATCGCGCACGAAGCCTTCGACGAGCGCCGCGGCATCGCGGCTCCCCAGCCGCTCCTTCATCTGACCGGCGAATTGCGGGTCGCGGATCTTCACCGACAGCACGTAGTTGGCCTTGTCCCAGACGTCCTCGGGGGCGAGCTTGATCCCGCGCGGGACGAGGTTGCGGAACTCGCAGAACTCGCGCACCGCCTGCGCCACGCCCGCGCGCAGTCCATTCACATGGGTGCCGCCCTCGATGGTGGGGATCAGGTTGACGTAGCTCTCGCCGATCGCGCTGTCCGCATCCGGCGCCCAGCACAGCGCGTAGTCGACCGCGTCGTTGTCATCCGCGCGCGTGCCGGTGATGGGCTCGGCGGGGATGCGCTCGTGCTTGTCGAGCTCCTCGACGAGATAGGCTCCCAGATCCCCGGTGTAGAACCACTCGTCCTGCTCGCCGCTGGCTTCGTTCTTGAACGTCACGCGCAGTCCCGGGCACAGGACCGCCTTCGCCTTGAGGGTGTGCTTGAGCTGCGGCACGGAGAACTTGTCCGAGTCGAAGAACTTCGGATCCGGCCAGAACCGTATGCGCGTGCCGGTGTTGCGCTGGCCGACGGTGCCGATCGCTTCGAGCCTGGAGCTGACCTTGCCGTCCTTGAAGCCGATGTTGTATTCCTTACCGGCGCGCTTGATCCAGCACTCGAGGTGCTTCGACAGCGCATTCACTACCGAGACGCCGACGCCGTGCAGGCCGCCGGAAAACTGGTAGTTCTTGTCGGAGAATTTGGCGCCGGCGTGCAGCCGCGTGAGTATGAGCTCGGCTCCGCTCACCTTCTCCTTGGGATGGATGTCGACCGGCATGCCACGGCCGTCATCCTCCACCTGCAACGATCCGTCCTTGAAGAGCGTGACGTCGATCTGCTTGCAGTAGCCGGCGATCGCCTCATCGACGCTGTTGTCGATGACCTCGTGCGCGAGGTGATTGGGGCGCTGGGTGTGGGTGTACATGCCCGGCCGCCGGCGCACGGGCTCGAGTCCACTCAGGACCTCGATATCGGAGGCGGTGTAGGACTGGGTCATCCGGCTGCGGGGATCATCCGTGACTGAGCGCGATGTGCGCGCCGCGCGATCTTAGCAGAGGCGCGCGCGGGCGCCTGCGTTCACGCGAAGTCGGCCAGCAGCGCGAGCCGCATCGCCGCGGGCACCTCGTGCACCACATACCGGTAGTGCTCGTGATCGATGCCGGCGGCGAGTCGCGCGCCGCCGCGCAGGCTCGCGATCATCGCGGGCTCGAGCTCGAAGCGCAGAAAGTGCACCGCCGAGGTCTTCTCCTCGTTCGTGCGCGCAACGTCCTCGTCGGCGATCGCGAACACCCGCTCGTGGCCGGCCACCTGCACCCAGCAGCGATCCTCGATGCCGCGCAACCGCGCGAGCGCCTGCACCCGCTCCGCGGGCTGCGTGAATTCGATCAGCAGCGTCACCTTCCAGTTGCCGCCGTCGGGAATCAGCGGGTTGTAGGCCTCGAGCTCGTCCTGTATGCCCTGCGGCTCGAAGATGCGCTCCGCGCGCAGCATCTCCTGCACCTGGTACTGCACCGTGAGCCGGTCCTCGAAGCACCAGGTGGCATTGGGGCCGACGGCGAGCTGACGCTCGGCCTTGTGGCGCCGAACCTGCGCGCGAAACGCCGGCCGCTCGCGCGCGTATTGCTCGAGCGACATGAGATCGCCCGCCGCGAGCTTGCTCACTGAAGCCTCCTAAGCCCGCGCACGCCGGCCGAGCGCGCGCCCCGCCCTACAGGCCATACGCAATCCGCAGCAGCCGCAGCGGGTGCTCCGGGAGGCGCCCCTCGGCGAGGCCGCTCGCGATCTGCTCGCCGGCCATCGGGCAGTCGCTCGAGTAGTGATCGGCCGCCGCGCTCTCCACCCGCTGCACCACGGGACGGCCGATCCTCATCGAGGCGGCGCGGAACTCGCGCTTCACGCCGTAGGTGCCGTTGTGCCCGGAGCAGCGCTCGATCGCCTCGACGGTGGTGCCGGGCACGAGCCTGAGAACGTCGCGCGTCTTGAGTCCGAGGTTCTGTACCCGCAGGTGACAGGGCACGTGGTAGCTCACCTTGCCGAGGGGCGCCTTGAAGTCGGTGCGCAGCAGCCCCGCCTGGTGGCGCGCCATCAGGTACTCGAACGGATCGTAGAAGCGCCCGGCCACGGCGCGCACCTGCGCGTCCTCGGGATACATGAGCGGCAGCTCCTGCTTGAACATGAGCACGCAGGAGGGGATCGGCGCCACCAGGTCGTAGCCTGCCTCGACCGCCGCGATGAGGTGCGGGATGTTGTGCTCTTTCAGCTTCGCGACCGCCTCGAGGTCCCCGAGCTCGAGCCGCGGCATGCCGCAGCAGCGCTCCGCGCCCACGAGGGTGACCTCGATGCCGTTGTGCCTGAACACCGCGACCAGGTCCTCGGCGAGGGCGGGATCGTTGCGGTTGCCGTAGCAGGTCGTGAAGAGGGCGACCCGGCCGCGGGCCGGCGCTGCGGATTGCGGCGCCGGTTGCGCCGCGGATTGCGCCGCGCGCGCGGCGGCCGGCTCCCCGACCGTGCCGAGTTGCGCGAGGCGCTGGCGTGCCGTGCGAGCGTGAAACGTCGGGAGGGGGGCGCTGCGCGCGACGCCGAGGGTCTTCTCGAGCAGCACGCGCCCGGCGGCGGTGCGGTTGACCGCGTTGACGAGCTCCGCGACGACGGGAATTCCGGCGATCCGGCCGACGCTGTCGGTCGCGGCGAGGGCGCGCTCGCGAAAGCTGAGGCCGTGCGTGCGCGCGCGCACCGCTTTCGCCCGCAGCATCAGGTGCGGAAAGTCGACGTTCCAGGGATGCGGCGGCACGTACGGGCACTTGGTCATGAAGCACATGTCGCAGAGGTAGCAGTGGTCCACGACCTGCCAGTACACCTTCTTCTCGATGCCCGCGACCTCGCCGCCTGCGGAGGCATCCACCGCATCGAACAGCGTTGGAAAGGCGTTGCACAGGCTGAAGCAGCGGCGGCAGCCGTGGCAGATGTCGTAGACGCGCTCGAGCTCCCTCTCGAGCGCCTCGACGTCGTAGAACTCCGCGTCGCGCCAGGCGAGCGGACGCCGCGTGGGAGCCTCGAGGCTCCCCTCGCGGTCTGCCGGGGCGAAATCGGGCGGAGCCTCCGGCGGGCGGCTCATGCGCCCGTCAACCCTCAGCGCCCATCAGATGTTGTCCAGGGCCTTCTGGAAGCGATTGGCATGCGAGCGCTCGGCCTTCGCCAGCGTCTCGAACCAGTCGGCGATCTCCCCGAAACCCTCCTCGCGCGCGGCCTTCGCCATGCCGGGATACATGTCGGTGTACTCGTGGGTCTCGCCGGCGATGGCGGCCTTGAGATTCAGCCGCGTCTCCCCGATCGGCAGGCCCGTGGCCGGATCGCCCACCGCCTCCAGGTACTCGAGGTGTCCGTGCGCGTGACCGGTCTCACCCTCCGCCGTCGAGCGGAACACGGCCGACACGTCGTTGAATCCTTCGACGTCGGCCTTCTGTGCGAAATAGAGGTAACGCCGATTGGCCTGGGATTCCCCGGCAAACGCATCCTTGAGGTTTTTCTCGGTCCTGCTGCCTTTGAGATTCATGGCACTCCTCTCTTAGACTCGGTCTAACATAGGCGGCGACTCTATGCTCGAGCGCCGGGGACGTCAACCCCGCGTTGACCCTCGCGCGGCGCGCTGTGTAACGTGGCGCGCCCTGACGGACGGCTCCGCTGGCAGCTCGAGGAGCAGATGGACTTGGCGCGCGACGGCAAACCCCCCGATTTCGAGAAGGCGCTGGCGGAGCTCGAGGCTCTGGTCGAGCGCCTCGAGCGCGGCGACCTGCCGCTCGACGAGGCGCTGAAGACTTTCGAGCGCGGCGTCGCCCTCACCCGCCACTGTCAGGCCTCGCTCCAGGCCGCGCAGCAGAGAGTCGAGATCCTCCTGAAGAAGAGCGGCCAGGCGCAGATCGTGCCGTTCGAGGAGCCGACCGACGAGACGGCGGACCGCCCGGCGGATCCCGAGCGATGAGCGCGCTGCCAGGCTCGCCTGCGCTCCCCACTGCCGCCTTCACCGCGCGCATCCAGGCCTTCAGGGAGCGGATCGAGGGCGTGCTCGATCGCGCGCTCGAGCTGCCCGATGCGGGGACCTCGAGGCTGCGCGAGGCGATGCGCTACAGCGTGCTCGGGGCCGGCAAGCGGCTGCGGCCGACGCTGGTTTATCTCACGGGCGAGTCTCTCGGCGCACCGCTCACGGTGCTCGATGTCCCCGCCGCCGCGGTCGAGCTCATTCATGTCTACAGCCTCGTGCACGATGACCTGCCGGCGATGGACGACGACGACCTGCGCCGCGGCCGGCCCACCTGTCATCGCGCCTTCGACGAAGGCACCGCGATCCTGGTCGGCGATGCCCTGCAGGCGCTCGGCTTCGCGGTGCTCTCGAGCGAGCCGATGGCAGGCACTGCAGCCGCGGCGCGGCTCGAGATGCTGCGTGTGCTCGCTGGCGCCATCGGCACGCGCGGCATGGCGGGAGGCCAGGCGGTCGATCTCGCGGCGGTCGGGAAGAGGCTCTCGGTGAGCGCGGTCGAGGACATGCACCGCCGCAAGACCGGCGCACTCATCGAGTGCAGCGTGCTGCTCGGGGCGCTGGCGGCGGGGGTGAGCGGCGCCGCGGAGCTCGGAGCGCTCCGGCGCTTCGGCGCGGAGATCGGGCTCGCCTTCCAGATCCAGGACGACATTCTCGACGTCGAAGGCGACCCGGCGCTGCTCGGCAAGTCGATCGGCGCCGACGCGGCGCACGCCAAGCCCACCTACCCGAGCACCGCGGGACTCGCCGCCTCCCGGCTGCGCGCGGCGGAGCTGCGCGATGCGGCGATCGCCTCGCTCGCCCCCTTCGGGGAGCGCGGCGCGGCGCTCGCGCAGCTGGCCGGGCTCATGGTGAGTCGCGTCAGCTAAAGCGCGCGGCGCGCGCTCCCGTGTACACTCTGGGTCGCGATGAATCCCGCGCCGGATAAGTACCCGCTGCTCTACGCGATCGAGTCGCCTGCGGATCTGCGTCGCATGTCCTTCGGCGAGTTGCCGGCGCTCGCCGCGGAGCTGCGCGAGTTTCTCATCCAGAGCGTCAGCACGCGCGGCGGGCATTTCGCCGCGGGCCTCGGCACCGTGGAGCTGACGATCGCGCTGCACTACGTGTTCAATACGCCCCACGACCGGCTGGTGTGGGATGTCGGCCATCAGGCTTACCCCCACAAGGTGCTGACCGGACGCCGCGACCGGCTGCACACCATCAAGCAGGACGGGGGCCTGGCGCCCTTCCCCGCGCGCCACGAGAGCGAGTACGACACCTTCGGCGTTGGACACTCGAGCACCTCGATCAGCGCGGCGCTCGGCATGGCGGTGGCGGCGGCGCGCACCGGGTCGGATCGGCGCGTGGTGGCCGTGATCGGCGACGGCGCGATGACCGCGGGCATGGCCTTCGAGGCGCTGAACCACGCGGGCTCGCTCCCCGCGGACCTGCTGGTCATCCTCAACGACAACGACATGTCGATCTCGGAGAACGTCGGCGCCCTCTCCAATCACTTCGCGCGCGTGCTCTCGGGGCGCGTGTACGCGCACCTGCGCGAGGGCGGCAAGAAAGTGCTGCGGCAGATGCCGACGGTGTGGGAGCTCGCGCGCCGCTCGGAGGAGCACTTGAAGGGCATGGTGCTGCCCGGCACGCTGTTCGAGGAGATGGGGTTCAACTACATCGGCCCCATGGACGGTCACGACGTCAAGGCGCTGGTCTTGACGCTGCGTAACATCCGCAAGCTCCGCGGACCGCAGTTCCTGCACGTCGTGACGCGCAAGGGCAAGGGCTATGCGCCGGCCGAGGCCGACCCGATCAAGTGGCACGGACCCGGGCCCTTCGATCCGGCCAGCGGCACCATCTTCAAGGAGAAGAGCTCGGGTCCCACCTACTCGCAGGTCTTCGGCCAGTGGCTGTGCGACATGGCCGAGCGCGACCCGCGGATCATCGGCATCACGCCGGCGATGCGCGAGGGCTCGGGGCTGGTCGAATTCTCCAAGCGCTTCCCCGATCGCTACTTCGACGTCGCGATCGCCGAGCAGCACGCGGTGACCTTCGCCGCGGGGCTGGCCGCGGAGGGGCTGAAGCCGGTGGTCGCGATCTACTCGACGTTCCTGCAGCGCGCCTACGATCAGCTGATTCACGACGTGGCGCTGCAGGGCCTGCCGGTGGTGTTTGCGCTCGACCGTGCGGGCCTCGTCGGCAGCGACGGGGCGACGCACCAGGGCAGTTACGATCTGACCTACCTGCGCTGCATCCCCAACATGGTGATCATGGCGCCGGCGGACGAGAACGAGTGCCGGCAGATGCTCTACACCGCGAGCGCGCTCGAGGGGCCCGCGATGGTGCGCTATCCGCGCGGCTGCGGACCCGGCGTGGCGGTCGCATCCGAGCTCACCGCGCTTGGGGTTGGCAAGGCGCAGCTGCGGCGCGAGGGCAAGAGCGGGCTCGCGGTGCTCGCCTTCGGCGCCCTGGTCGCGCCCGCTCAGTCGATCGCCGAGCGCCTCGACGCGACCTTCGTCAACATGCGCTTCGTCAAGCCGCTCGATGAGGACCTGATCGTCGCGCTCGCCGCGCGGCATCGCGCCCTCGTCACCATCGAGGAGAACGTCACGCAGGGCGGCGCGGGCTCGGCGGTCGGCGAGGTGCTGGCGTCCGAGGGCCTGCAGCTGCCGCTGCTGCAGCTTGGCATTCCCGACCGCTTCATCGAGCACGGCTCGCGCGAGGGCTGTCTTGCCGCCGCGGGCCTCGATGCCGCGTCCTTGAGCGCGAGCGTCGAGCGCTGGTGGGCCATGCAGTCGCGGGAGCGGCTGCGCTCCGCCGGCGGAGCGTAGGGCGCCTACGCAATAAGAGGGATTCCGGCGGCCCGGCCGGCCCGATGACAATCCCCGCTCACCGTATTATCCGGCTCACCATTATCCGGCTCACCGTATGACCTCGAAGCTCGCAACCGCAGGATCCGCGCACTCCGTCCCCGAGGTCGAGGATGTGCAGTCGCGCCCCGACACACGCGCGCTCCCGATCAACAGGGTCGGGATCAAGGACATCAGGCACCCGGTGCGCGTCAAGGACCGCTCCGCGGGCGAGCAGCACACGATCGCCACCTTCAACATGTACGTGAGCCTGCCGCATGACTTCAAGGGCACGCACATGTCGCGCTTCGTGGAGATCCTGCACGGGGGGCGCGAGATCTCGGTCGAGTCCTTCCGCGGCATGCTGCGCGCGATGACCGCGCGGCTCGAAGCCGACACCGGGCACATCGAGATGAGCTTCCCGTTCTTCGTGATGAAGCGCGCGCCGGTCTCGGGCGTCGAGAGCCTGATGGACTATCGCGCCGCCCTGATCGGGGAGCATCGCCGCGGCCACACCCGGCTGTGGGTGCGCGTGGCCGCGCCGGTGACCAGCGTCTGTCCCTGCTCGAAGGAGATCTCCGACCGCGGCGCCCACAACCAGCGCTCGCACGTCACCATCACCGCGCGGCTGCGCAGCCACATGTGGATCGAGGAGCTGATCGAGATCGCCGAGAGCGAGGCCTCCTGCGAGCTGTACGGCATTCTCAAGCGCCCCGACGAGAAGCACGTGACCGAGCGCGGTTACGACAACCCGAAGTTCGTCGAGGACATGGTGCGCGACGTCGCCACGCGCTTGAACCTCGATCCGCGCGTCGGGGCCTACGTGGTGGAATCGGAGAACTTCGAATCGATCCACAACCACTCGGCCTACGCGCTCATCGAGCACGACAAGGACGCCTGAGGACCGAGCTCACGGCCGGCGCACCGCGCGCCGCGCACCGCGCCGCGCATGAACATTTCTTAATGCGCCGTGCGTTGCAGCGGGCAGCCCGGCCCTCTAACTTCTCACTTCATGACACTCAATCTCCCGGTCGTGCACCGGAAAGGTTCGCGCATGAAGATCCTCACCGCACTCACCGCCTCATGCCTCGTGGCCGGCGGCGCCGCCGTCGCCGCCGAGCCGCCCGCGGCGCCCTCGGCGACGCCGGTGAAGCACACCTCGCTCGCGGTCTGCAACAAGCAGGCTGACGCCAAGAAGCTCACGGGGCCCGGGCGCGCCAGGTTCGTGAAGGCGTGCCGCGGCGGCCGCTCATGAGCCGCGCGGTCAAGCGGGCAACTCGATCACCACCTTGAGTCCCGGGTCGTTGCTCTCGAGCTCGAGCCGCCCGCGGTGCAGCCGCGCAATGGCCGCAACGAGACTCAAGCCCAGGCCGCTCCCTTCCCCCCTCGGGCTGGTGCCCAAGCGCACGAACGGCTGCGCGGCGCGCAGCCGGTCCTCTGTGGCGATGCCCGGACCGTTGTCGCTCACGGTGAGCCGCACGCTGTGGCTCAAGCGACGCACCGCCACCTCGATGCGCCCGCCCGCGGGCACGTACTTCAGGCCGTTCTCGATGAGATTGGTGAGGAGCTGCGCCAGGAGCTGCCGGTTGCCCTGAACCACCGCCGGCGCATCGTGGCGGCAGTCGAGCGCGAGGCCCTTGTCGCCCGCCACCGGCTCGAAGAGCTCGACCAGCTCGGCCGCGAGCTCCCCGACGTCCACCGAGGCGGCGGAGGCGAGCGGCGCGCCGGACTCGGCGAGCGCGATCTGCAGGAGCGTCGCGAGCGTGCGCTGCAGGTGATCGACCTCGCGCAGCGCCGACTCGATCGATTCGTGCACCGCGGGCTCGAGCGGCGGCGATCGCAGCAGCAGGGCATCCATCCGCGTACGCAGTCGGTGGAGCGGCGCCCGCAGGTCGTGTGCAGCGCTGTCGAAGGTCGCGCGCAGCGTGCCCGCCTGCTCCTCGAGACGGTCGAGCACCCGGTTGACCAGTATCGCCAGTGTGTCGAACTCGTCATTGACGCCCGCCACCGGCAGACGCCGCCCGGTCTCGCCCGCGAGGATACGCTGGCAGGTGCGGGTCACTTCCCCGACGCGCCGCGCCAGCTTGTAGCTGAACCACAAGCCGGCGAGCGCGGCCGCGAGCGTCGAGAGGCCGATGCCCCAGAGCGTCGCAAAGCGGAATTTGTCGGCGAAGCGCCGCCCCTGGGAGATGTCGGTTCCGACCAGCAGCAGATCCCCACCCGGGAGCGTCCGCACCGCGGCGCGCACCGGGTGCACGGCGCGCCGTCCCGGCTCGATGGTGGCGATCTCGAACTCCGGCCAGCGCTCGGTCGGCATGCCGTCGAAGGGCCAGTGGGTCACGTTGCCGGCGATGCGCTCGAAGTTGCCGTCCGCGAGCATATACACGGCGCCGATGCGGCCCCAGCTGTCGATCTTGAGGTTGATCTCGTCGGTGACTCCCGGGACGCCCGCGCGGGCGTACTGGTCCTCGAGCGTCTTGAGCTCGGTGGCGATGATGAGATCGATCTCGTCGGTGATCAGGCTCTCGGTGAGGAGGTAGGCGCTGCCGAGCGTCACGCCGACCGCCAGCGTGACGAGCAGCGTGTAGCCCACCGACAGGCGGAAGGCGGTGGTGTTGAACAGATCGAGTCGCACGCTCTTCAACTGTCGGCGCGCAGCACGTAGCCCGAGCCGCGCACGGTGTGAATCAGCGGGTGATCGGTGCCGCGGTCGATCGCCTGACGCAGCCGGCTGATGTGCACGTCGATGAGATTGCTCTGCGGGTCGAAGTGCAGGTCCCACACCCCCTCGAGGAGCATGGTGCGCGTCACCACCTGTCCGGCGCGGCGCATGAGAAACTCGAGGAGCTTGAGTTCCCGCGCCGTGAGCTCGACCTCGCGCCCGCCGCGGGTCACCCGCCGGGCGATCAGATCGAGCTCGAGATCCTCGACCTTGAGGCGCGAGACTTCGCTGCGCGAGGCGCGCCGGCGCAGCAGCGCCTCGATGCGCGCCAGGAGCTCGGCGAGCGCGAACGGCTTGGTGAGATAGTCATCGCCCCCCGCCTTGAGCCCGCGGATGCGGTCGTCGACGCTGCCGAGGGCGGACAGCACCAGCACCGGAGTCTCGATGCGCCGCTCGCGCAGACGCTCGATGATCGCGAGGCCGTCGAGCTGCGGCAGCATGCGATCGGTCACGATGAGATCGAACTGCCCCTCGGCGGCGCGGTTGAGCCCCTCGCGCCCATCGGAGGCGTGCTCGACGGTGTAGCCGCTCTCGCGCAGCCCCTTGACGAGGAAGCGCGCGGCCTCGGTATCGTCTTCGATGAGCAGCACGTGCACTGGAGATAGAGCCTACCCGGCGGGGCGTGCCCCCCGCGCGTCCGTGAGCAGGTTAGCACGGCGCGCGCCGCCGCCGCGGGCGAGCGCGGGGCGCGCACCAGGTCGGCGTTTTTCGCGCCGCTCAGCGCGCGGCGGGCGGCGGCGTGCGCTCGGCGGTCGGCGGCGTGCGCTCGGCGCTCTGCAACCGCCCGATGAGCGCGGAGAGGAACACGCGGTTGAATCGCAGCTGGCAGGAGGCCGAGACCTGCTCGAGGAGCGTCGAGCTCACCTTCAGCACCGTCACCGCCGAGGCCGCACGGATCGTGGCGGTACGCTTGGCGCCCGGCACGTAGCTCGCCTCGCCGAAGCAGTCGCCGGTATCGAGCGCCCCGACCTTGCGGCCGTGGCGCTCCACCACGCAGCCGCCCGTCACCAGGATGTAGAAGCGATCGTCCATCTCGCCTTCCTTGACGATCTCCTCGCCCGCCCCATAGTCCTGCCAGCTGCTGGCGCGCAGCACTTCCCAGATCTCGGCGTGCGAGAACTCGTGGAAGAACTTCAGGCGCCGCAGCACGCCGAACTGCTCCTGGCGGTCGATGCGAGCGTTGGCCTCGCGCAGCCGCTGGTGCACGCGCGTGAGGTCGGCGGCGAAGTCCAGACCGCTCTTGCAGCGCTTCTGCGGATCCTTCTGCAGCGCCGTCGCCACGACCGTCTCGAGCTCCTCCGGCACGTCCTTGCGCAGCGTGTGGATCGGCGGCGGCGTCGCGTACACGATCTGGTGGAGCAGCTTCTGGAGATTGCCGGCCCGGAACGGACGTGCGCCGGTCAGCAGCTCGTACATCATGGCGCCGAGTGAATAGAGGTCCGAGCGGTTGGTGAGCTCGAGGCTCTGCACCTGCTCGGGCGACATGTAGGAGGGGCTGCCGGCGATACCCTCGATGCGCGAGACGTCGGAATCGGACACCAGCGCGATGCCGAAGTCGATGATGCGCACGTCGCTGTCCTGCGTGAGCATGATGTTGGAGGGCTTGACGTCGCGATGGATCACGCCGCGCGAATGCGCGTAGTGCAGCGCCTTGGCGCACTTGAACATGATTTCGACGGTGTCGTCGATGCGCAGCAGGTTGTCCGGACGGCAGTAGGCGGCGAGCGTGCGCGCGCCGTGCACGTGCTCGGTCACGATATAGCGGTGGCCGTTTTCCTCGCCGGCGTCGTAGATCGGCAGGATGTGAGGGTGCTGGAGCATCCCGACCAGGTGCGCCTCGGAGAGGAACATCTTGCGCGCGATGCGCGCGCGCTCCTCGTCGCCGCCCGTGTCCATGTTGTAGACCTTGATGGCGACGTCGCGGCCGTAGTAGGCGTCGTGCGAGAGGTAGACCACCCCGGTGCTGCCGCGCCCCACCTCCCGGATGACCGCGTACTTGCCGATCTTGTCCGGCATGCGGCCCTGAGGTCTGGCGGGAGGAACGGATTTTGTGGCCGTTAATGACATCGTGCGCGCCAAACTGACGAAGGCGCGCAAGCATACGGTCAGGTCACGCCGGGCTGCTGTGATGCAGGCCCGAGGGCGGTGAGGATGTATCAGGTGAAGTGTTGATAACCGGAATGCGAGAACTGCATCACAGTCCCCTCGCGCAACACTTCGGCGCCCGGCGCGGCGCGCAGCGCGCCGATGCGGGTATAGCCCCAGCGCTCCGGCGGGAGGTCGGCGAGCATGGCGGAGACTTTTTCCGGATGCACCGCGAAGAGCAGCTCGTAGTCGTCGCCGCCGGTGAGCGCGAGAGTGCGCGCCCGCTCCTCCCCGACCGCGCGGACCAGCGGCTCCGACACCGGCACCGCGGCGAAGGAGATCTCGACCCCCGTTTGGCTCGCCCGGGCGAGCTTGCCGGCATCCCCGAGGAGCCCGTCCGAGACGTCGATGCAGGCGCTCGCATGGCCGCGCAGCCGCTCACCGAGCGCCATGCGCGGCGTCGGCCACAGGAACCGCTCGCGAAGGTATGCGAGCACCAGGGGCTCCGCCGCGAGCCGCCGCTCCTCGAGCGCGAGTCCCGCGGCGGCGTCGCCGGGAGTACCGGAGACGAACAGCGCGTCCCCGGCGCGCCCGCCGCAGCGTCTGAGGGCAGCCCCCGGGGGCACCGTCCCGAGAAGCTGCACCGTGACTGTGAGGGGCCCGCGCGTCGTATCCCCGCCTACGAGCGCCACACGGTGAGCCCGCGCCAGCGCGGCGAAGCCCGCCGCAAACTCCGCGAGCCACGCCTCCTCGGCGCGGGGAATCGTGAGTGCGAGCAGCGCCCAGGCCGCCCGCGCGCCCATCGCCGCAAGGTCGCTCAGGTTCACGGCGAGCGCGCGGTGGCCGATCGAGGCCGCCGGGGACCCCTCCGGAAAGTGCACGCCCGCGACCAGGGTGTCGGTCGCCACGACCAGCTCCGTATCGGGCGGCACCGCAACGAGCGCCGCGTCGTCGCCGATGCCGGCGATCACGTCGGACCGCGCCGCTCCGCAGTCCCGGAAGTAGCGCTCGATCAGCTCGAATTCGGTGAGTGGCACGCGGGGGCGCCCGTTCAGTGCTCGGCGGGCCGCAACTCGCGCGCCGCGCGATCGAGCACCGCGTTCACGAACTTGTGTCCGTCGGTCGCGCCGAAGCGCCTGGCGAGTCCCACCGCCTCGCTGATGGCGACGCGATAGGGAACTTCCGGCCGGGCGGCGAGCTCGTACACGCCGATCAGGAGGATCGCGTGCTCGATCGGATCGAGGAGGTCCGGTCGGCGGTCGGCGAGCGCGGCGAGGCGCGCATCGAGCGCATCAAGCGCGCCCGCGACGCCCTCGATCAGCGCGCGGAAATAATCCCGGTCGGCGCGCGCCATGTCCTCGGCGTCGCCGAACTCCTGCACCAGGTCCTGCCACGGGCAGGCGTTCAGCTGCCAGCGGTACAGCGCCTGCAGCGCGAGCTTGCGCGCCACCGTGCGCGCACCGCTCGCCTCGCTCACAGCCGCGCCATCAGGCCGGCCATCTCGAGCGCGCTCTCCATCGCCGCGCCCCCCTTGTTGCCGGCGCTCGTCGCGGCGCGCTCGAGCGCCTGCTCGACCGAGTCCACGGTGAGCACCCCGAAGGCGATCGGCACGCCGGTCTCGAGGCTCGCGAGCTGAAGCCCCCGCGCGCATTCGCCGGCGACGTACTCGAAGTGCGGGGTGTCGCCCCGGATCACGCACCCGAGCGCCACCAGCGCGTCGTAGCGGCCGCTCGCGGCCAGCCGGCGCGCCGCCACCGGCAGCTCGAACGCGCCCGGGACGCGCACCACTGCGAGCTCGGAAGCGGCGCCGCCGCGCTCGACCCAGGCCCCGAGGGCCCCCTTCAGCAGGCTCGCCACGATGAAGTCGTTGAAGCGCGCCGCGATGACCGCGATCCGGCGGCCGCGGGCACTCACCTCACCTTCGAGGAGCTGCGGCGAGGTCACCCCTCTTCCCCGACGTACCCTTCGATCTCGAGGCCGAAGGCGGAGATGCCGTGCATCTGCTTCGGCGCCGACAGCACGCGCATGCGCCGCACGCCCAGGTCCTTGAGGATCTGGGCCCCGACCCCGAAGGTGCGCAGCACCGCCCCCTCACCCTTGTCCGCGCGCGCGGCATCCGGCGCCGCGGCGGCGGCGAACGAGCGCAGCGTCTCCGTGAGCTCGCGCGCCGAGTCCTGCTGGCGCAGCACGACGATGACGCCGTGGCCCGCCTCGACGATGCGCTGCAGGGCCGCCCGCAGCGTCCACGCGCGCAAGCCCGCCTGGACACCGATCAGGTCGCGCAGCGTATCGGCGAGGTGCACGCGAACGAGCGGCGTCTCCGCGCCGTCGAGCCGGCCGCGCGCGAGAGCGAGGTGCACCTCGAGACTGGCGCGGTCCTGGTAGGCATAGAGGCGGAACTCCCCGAGCTCGGTCTCAACGCTCTGCTCGAAGATGCGCTCCACCGAGCGCTCGGTGCGCAGCCGATAACGGATCAGGTCCGCGATGGTGCCGATCTTGAGCTGGTGGCGGCGCGCGAACTCCTGCAGTTGCGGGCGGCGCGCCATGCTGCCGTCGTCGTTCATCACTTCGCACAGCACGCCCACGGGCTTCAGTCCCGCCAGACGGCACAGGTCCAGCGCCGCCTCGGTATGCCCGGCGCGTACCAGCACTCCGCCGCGGCGCGAGCGCAGCGGGAAGATGTGCCCGGGACGGGCGAAGTCGGAAGCCGCCGAGGCCTCGTCCGCGAGAGCGCGGATGGTCGCGGCCCGATCGGCCGATGACACGCCGGTGGTCGTCCCCACGCGCAGGTCCACCGACACCGTGAATGCGGTGCGCTGCTGGTCGCTGTTGACCGGAACCATCTGCGGGAGATCGAGCCGCGCGAGCTGCTGCTCCTCCATCGGCACGCAGATGATGCCGCTCGTATGGCGGATCATGAACGCGACCGCCTCGGGGGTCGCGTGCTCGGCCGCCATGATGAGGTCGCCCTCGTTCTCGCGGTCCTCGTCGTCGACGATGACGACCATGCGTCCGGCGCGCAGCTCGCCGAGGATCTCTTCGACGGAATTGACGGCCGGTGGACCTTCGGGCGCCGCCGCGCCCTTGCCGGGAAGTGACAGGACTCTGGACATGGTGCGCCGTCTGAGTGGTACGTCGGGTCAGTATACCCGAGCGCTCGCGAGCGCCCGACGGCGCTGAACTTCAGCCCTGCGCCGTCGCCAGCAGCGGCGTCACGACCTGCTCCAGACGCTCTGCCGTCCAACTCGGGTTCTTCTCCTTCCAGCCGTCGACGACGAGGCGCCCGGCCCGGTCGATCGTGAAGCTCACCGGCAACCGCCAGATCCGGCCGTATCCGGGCGCGCTGGAACGCTCGAGGAACCCGACCGGAAAGCTCAGCGACTCGGCGATCTTCTTGACTTCGGGGAGCTTGTCGGGCGTGTCGAGCGTGAAGGCGAGCACCCGAAGCCCCGCCTCGCGATGCCGGGTCGCGTACCGGGAAAGAAGCGGAAGCTCCTCGCGGCACGGCGCGCACCAGGTGGCCCAGAAGGTCAGGATGATGACGTCTCCCTGCAGTTGGGCAGTGGAGATGCTCTGTCCGTCGAGAGTCACGAGAGTCGCCGCCGGCGCAGCCGCGCCGACCTTGAGGTCGTTGGCGCGCGCTTCGCGCGCGAGCCAGCCGGTGAGGCCACACACGCTCCACGCGCACGCACGTTGAAGCGCCGTGCGCCGCGTGCAGCGGCGTGGCTCGGGAAGGCGCGACTCACCGCACATGGCTACATCACGTCCGCTGCGACAACGCGTACACCCGCGGTCAGAAGGCGTAGCTGCCTCCCACGGTGGCGGTCCAGCGTGGAAACAACTGGTAACCGTCGAGGTGGCTGTACACGGGCAGCTGCGCGAAGCCGAAGACGTGCAGGTGCGCCATGACTCGCAGCGTGATGCCCGGACTCAGGTACGCGACGGTTCCCGCCGTATCCGTGGTGTCCGCGAGCGCTCCCTGGTCTGCGCTCTTGCGCAGCAGATTCACCTGCAGCTGCGGCACCCACTGCGGATGCGCCTCGTAGCGCAGGCCGAAGCTCACCGAGGCCGTGTTTCCCGGACGGAAGTCGGTGCCGGGCTGATCCTGCTTGTGCGCCACGGCCGCCTGGAGCTGGCCGTTGATGAAGGCGTCGAAGTTCTCGCTGACCGCCCGGTAGTAGTACGCGCCCACGATCAGATCGGTGCTGCCGGTGCCCGCCTGGAGACTCGCATCGAGCGGGGTGCCGGCGTTCGGACCGCTGTAGAAATTGACCGCGGTCCCATAGTGGCCGGTCGGAAGCTTCACCCCGAGCTGCAACCCGAGGTTGTGCGTCGGCAGCAATCCCTGGTAGGCGCCGATCAGCTTGACGTCGCCGAGCTCCGAAAGCCGGGAGCCACTGATCCGGTCGGGTGCCGTCTCGGCGCTTGTATAAGGAGTGCTCTGCTGCCCGTAAGTGGTGTGCGTGCGCATCACGTACGGGACCAGCATGGTGAAGTTCCAGCGCGGGTCCGGGGTGTAATTCACGCCCAGGGTCAGATAGCGGTTGATCGTCTGCCTCTCGATCTCACCGCCCCCGAGGGCGGGATTGGACGGGGCGTTGACGACCTGGGCAGCGTTGGCCGTGCCGGTCCCGGTCCGCAGCCGGTCCTGATTGATGAAGTCGTATTCGAGATTGAAGCGCAGGCCGGGCAGGGCCGAATAGCCCGTAGCGGCGTCGGCGCTGAGCGTGCAGCCGCAGCTCGCGCAGGCCGTTGCCATCTGCGGCGCCATGAGCGCCGCCGGAGTCAGAAGCAGCGCTGTCGCCCGACGGGCGACGCGGCTCGTCGGACCAGAGGTGTGCGACAGGGTGTGCCCACGCCGCGAGTTCGTGTTGTTCATTGTGCTCACCTGATTGATG